>Ga0136633_1000085_pt1 | contig 63596 bp, 100 predicted proteins | sample AntDrymeUQ832206_2_FD_105494 | JGI IMG/M metagenome (GOLD analysis project Ga0136633, IMG submission 105494) | Polar desert sand microbial communities from Dry Valleys, Antarctica - metaG UQ83 (22.06) | ecosystem: Environmental > Terrestrial > Soil > Desert | place: Antarctica: Dry Valley...
GCCGACCATGATGAGTTTCCCGGCGTAGCGGTAATCGTTGAACCCCAACTCCCCGCCGATGATTGTGACAACTGACGATGGTGACGTAGCGGACAACTTTATGCCGGATTGCCCGTTTGCTACCTTTGATGCTGTCATGTGTAACCTGCCACCCAAAGCATTCCACTCGATAGGCGTGGTGTTAGCGGCACTCCCCTTGTCATCGAAGTGATCCAAGAACAGCGAGAGGCCGAGCGCTGCTGCGTTAGACCGGACGAACAGGGGGTGCCCTTCCATCATGAAAGACTCGATGTAGGAGGGGTGGTAGTAGGTGCCTGCGAGGAAATCGAACTCGAACGATGAACAGGTGCCGTCCGCTGTGCATTGCACCATACTGAATGATCCACCGGCCAGTTTCACTATGTTCTGGACGTTGATTACACGACCACCTTCTATTCGATGGAGCAGGCTATTGGAATGGGTTATGTTGTAAGCCGCCCCAGAGAGATTGTGGATCTCGACGTTGCGAATGCATGCGAAGTCGTTGTTCTGGTCGAGTCCGGCTGTCGTCCACTTGATGCCGTCAACAAAGCCGACGCTGCTGTCGCCAAGTTTGCAGTCCTCTACGATTAGCCCGGTCGGGTTGTATCCGGTCGGGTTGTTCCCATTGTCCTCTCTTGACTCGATGGCGCAGGCGACGTGCGTGAAGTTGACGCCTCTCATCGAGAGGCTACGCACACCTGACAGTGACGAGTTCCTAACCATGAGCATAGGCTTGCCAGCCAGGCCGGCTGTTGCCTGCAAGATCAGCCCGTTCACACCACCCGGCCCCGACAGGACGCACCCGTACTTCTCGTTGATGAGAAGGGTGTCTGACACCTTGAAGATACCCTGGCCGTGGACCGCCTTCCCGGTAGCCAAGGCTGAGTTGATGGCAGCGGTGGCGTCTCCCACACCGAGGGGGTCGGCGTTGTAGGGAGCGTCAACTATGTTGATCGGACGTTTGGCTATCGGCACATAGGTGCCGCTCAGCGCATCAAGCTGCTGCTTCGGTACGGCCTGTAAGGCAGACACGGCGTTACCCGGGAGCACGAGCGGCCCGGTCATTGTGTCGCCGGCCGTGGAAACTCTGTCGTTCTGTGATCCAAGAACCGGCATTATCTCAACCCCTCTTGGTCTTCTCGCTATCAAGGGCGGCGATTGCTGCATCTAGCGTGACAAGTGCAGCATCACTGGCAGCAATCTGCATCTGGATAGCCTCCTTCGTTTCTTCGGGGGCGTCGGCCGGTAGGCGAGCATGCTGGTCATCTAGGGCAGCAAGAGTTAGTTCATGGTTCAACTGCTCTGCCTCAAACTGCTGGAGGCGCTGAGAGATGACCTGACCTATCTGCTCCTTGCTTAGGGCCTTGAACGTACGGCGCTTGCGTTCTATCTTGGGCATTTGTTCTCCTTGTTATGATAGGGCGATTGATCCTGTGCGAACTATGCCGAGTGAATCCTTGGCCTTGAACATAACTTTTGTAGCCAAAGTGGTGGCGTCAAGCCAGGTCGCCAGTTCGTTGGCTACTAGGTCAGCATCAGCAGGAGCGGCAGTCTTCTTGTTGATGTTGTAGCCGTCCTTGTTGATACGCTGGCCGACGTCTCCACCCGCAGACTTCCATGTTTGCATGTCTGCTGTCTGCACGTTTGCAGCGGTGACTGAGAGACAGGTGGTTGCCGGATTGTCCTCAGTGATCGAAACACGACCCACAACAACAAGTCCAGTTGCATTGAATGTCCCTCTGGTTGTTGCTCCAACGATGATGGGGACTGCGCCTGCGATATCCTTTACACCAGGTACTTGGAGTTCCCCCGCTGCCGTGACCCTAGAAAGCACCGTACCGCCACTGTCCCGCCATTGCTGCAAATCAGCGGTCTGTGCAGCGACACCTTGTATTGCGATACCAACACTACCAGGAGTTAGGAGACGTGGGCGTACGGCCAAAGCAACATCGACAGTGGCGTCAATGGGAGCACCAAAGTCAAGTGAGAGGCGCCCATCACGCATAACTCTTGAAAGAACTGTCCCTGCCGAGTTCTGCCATTGCTGGAGGTCTGCGGTTTGAGAAACGGCGCCTCTTACGGTCAGCGCCTTGTACGCTGCATTCAATGTGGCAAACTGCCAACCGTTAGCCGTGCTCGAAGTCAGAATCAACTCATTCGTTGCCGGTGACTGGTATTTACTTGCCGCTACTGACAACTGTACATCAGTGTCGGTGACGAAACTAATCAATCCTGCCGAATTGTATTTTATTGAGGCCCACGACGTTACCCCGTCCGACCTGCGAACGAGAGCTCCCTCCGGGCCGACCCTAAGTTTGCCACCTGGATTCATTGCGGCAGTAACGGCTCCCGCCGAGTCCTGCCACTGTTGGAGGTCGGCGGTTTGGGAAGCAAAGCCCCTAAGGATTACAGGGACCGAACTTGCGTTGGGTGGGCTGATGATTGATGCCCCCACCTTGGGCACATAATCACCAAAAGCATTGAGTGGTGGACCGTACGAGGTCATCTGTGAGATGATGCTCCATGCGTTCGAGCCCACATGCTCGAAAACTGCTCCTGCCCAGCGGGTTGTAGTCGTGGCGTTCGGGTCACCGTCAATCGTACCGCCAGCAGCAGGAGCAATGGTAACGGTGTTGATGGTGGCGTCTATCTTCTTGACAGAGACAAGAGCCCCGAGAATGGGGTTGGTGGGGAGGGTGACTGTGAATCCTGCCGTTGCAGCGTTGGCCTGGACAAGGTCTCCCACTGCAGCGGTGTAGGCGGCAGTCTTCGTCACTACGTTTGCAGTGATGCCTCCGGTTGGGCCTTGTGGTCCCTGGAGCTGAACTTCCGGGACATAGGCGATGTTGGTGAAAACATCTATTGATGGCCCTGAGATCGGGTTGACCTCTACGATGATGGGCATGACTACGTCCTCGTCACGTCGTCAATGATTGTTGCCGGGCCCACCAGGTAAGTCGTGATCTTGGAGGGTGCTGACGAGGTCATTTCAACGTCATACACGCCCAAGGGCAAGGTCAATGCTGCAGTTGTCACTGCCGGCATCGTCACGATGATGGAACCAGGCTCAGTTCCCTGGTTACCTATGGCGACGGCAAACGAAGCTGCAAGAATCCCCGTGGGCCCGCTTACATTCCTGAGCTGCGCCCTACCTGTCCAGCCGGTCAGGTTTATGTAGACCCCGAATGAATCCTTCAGCCTGAACTTGAGCTCGAAATCATCACCCTTGTAGATCTCAATGGGGAAGATACCGGGAGTGCTCATTCACTGTCCCTGTTACGGCTGACAGTGGCTCGAGCGGGCATGGGAGCTCACTATAGCTCCGAGAGCTAGTTGGTCCCGTCGAGCTGGCCGAGGACGAGGCGGATGACGCCCTGGATCTGCTGGGTGAGGGACCGAACCTGAGCGGTCGTCTGCGCCGCCGTAGGGGTGGCTAGGGCCAGGTAGGTGCGGTTGCCGGCGAGGGCGCTCCCGGCCTGGGTGCGGATGGTGTTGCCGTTCGTCTCCTCGGCCGGCGGGTCCTGCGCCGGGTAGGTGGCGGTGACGGCGCCACTCCCGTTGACGGTGAATGTGGGCGGCCCGTGCCGCTGTCCGGCGCCGAGAGCGGGGCGGACCTCGGTGGCTTCCACCCAGCCGTCGGGGGCGAGGTCGACGAGGGTCGGGTTGCTGACGGTGCGGCCGTCGCTGAACCGCCAGGAGCCGGGCAGGGACGGGCTGGACTGTTGGACAGCGTTGGCGACGATGCGGGCGAACAGGGTCACGGGGTTCTCCTCATCATGCGATTGTCAGGGCGTACTTGGCGGCGACGTAGGCGTTGACCTGTGCCCGTTCGGCGGCGGTGACTTTGCGGTCGTAGATGAACAACTCGGCTATATCACCGCCCAGGAAATACAGGCCGCCAGTTATGCTATTGCCGAGTTTGGGCACAGCCGGGAACCCAGCAACGTTCGTGGCCGTACTGAACAACTGAGTGCCATCAAGGCGGCTAGTCCACTCCCCGTCCACCGAGTTCACGTTGTAGAGCCTCCACGCCGCTAGCGACGGCGTTGGGTTCACCGTCGCCTTGCGGGTGGTCGACCCGAATGCATCGTAGATTATACCGTCCGTGAACGGGTAATGAGTGTTGGGGAACGGGTCGGCGCCGTTGACGCCCACATGCCAAAGGCCGGAGCTATTGGCCGTAAGCGGCGGGTCGTTAGTGAGCTTCACGACGAGGAACACTTCACCGGCCGTCAGGGACGCCAACGTGGGGCCGGTGAGCACGTCGTCCACCCCGTCGAAGCGGACCGCCGGCTTCCCGTTGAGGACGCCGGTCCTATACAGCGGCCGGGTGGTGGTGACGCCGGTGAAGTTGCGGGCATTGCCCGACTGGTCGGCCCACGAGGACACCGGGTCAGCGTCCGCGAGGCCGGTGATGGCGTCAGCCTTCAACCAGAGGGCCAGCCCGGAGATGTAGGCAGGCGAGAATGTAGCCGGGTTGGTGCGCCGCAGTAACGCCGCCGCTCTCATCGGACATCCAGTCCGGCGACGAACCCTGCCCAGGTCGTGCCGTCGGTGCAGACGAATGACAGGTAGTCGATCTTGTTGACCCCTGTCGAGAGCGTCGGTGCGGTGCCGGCCGCCCATTTCGCTGACGCCGGCCAGGTGACTGATCGGGACCCGGTGGCGTCCTGCACGAGCACCAAGGTGAACGACTTGCCGGCGGCGGGCGTCGGGAACGTGAAGGTGCAGTTGGCGCTGAGGGTGATCCGGCTGATCGTCTGCGCCGTCACCGGGTCAGGGATCGTCTGTGTAGCGCCGGAGGCGGCCACGGTGTTCACCGACTCCTGAGCCAGCGCCTTAGCTGCCAGAACACTGGCTAGGGCTGGGCTGAGATCTTCTAGGACCAAGCTCCCGTCAGGAACCTTGTTCTCTAGCGGTAGAGCGGCATAAGGAACTACACCCCCGACCCAGGCTTCTGGGTTCTGAATGTAAGCGCCATCAGCAGACCCGGGATCCACACCGGCACTGTAGGCCTGTCTAGTTCCGTCACGACGACTGACGACTACAGACTTGGCTAGAGAGGGCATGGGTCTCAGCGTAGCGCCGAGAGCCTGCGGTGGGGTACAGACCCTCGGCGCTACTCCTCGGACCTCAGGTGAAGGAGAACACCCGAGCGGGAGACTGTGGGGCTAGCGAAGCAGTCGAATGATGATGATGACGATCAGTACTAGGACGACTAGTGAGACGAACTCCAGGTCAACCAGCTCCCTTGGGGCCTCGGACGTAGGCGTCACCAACGTCGCCCTGCTTGGCGGGCTTCTCGGTCAGGAGCGGACGGTCCTTGTTGACACGGCTCTTACCACGCTTGGGCTGGGGAGGCTGAGGAATGGTCATGCACTCAGGGTAGCTCAGACACGTCTCCGGTAGTGCTCCTCTATCAGCTCACTTATTTCTAGTATTGTTGCCTTGCTATGAACACTCTCACCGTTGTCCATAGAGATGCGAGTTCTATCCTGCATGTTCCTCTCCACAACTACATGAGAGATCATGTCAGGGTTGACCAGTGCCATGTGGTAGGTTTCCTCATGGGCCCTGTCTCTGACAATCTCCAGCACTTGTATCATGGCTTGTCATGAGCGAGAAGAAGCTGGCCCACGTCCTCGAGTCTTTCCCTGACTGGCACCACTGTTCCGTTCACTAGAAGGATCTCTGTGTGCGACTTCGTGTCGTCTGGCCTGACCCCCATGATGTACCTTGGGTTGATCAGGCACTGAGTCGGGATGGGCAACGCACCTGTAGGGCTTTTGCGATACTCGTAGACCTCGATCACAGATCTTCTCCTTTGTTGGGGTGGCTGGGCTCACCTGTGAATCTGGTGGCCCTTTCATCTGCGGTGCTGATCTCGTGGATGGTGTAGGGATCGTTGCCGGGGCCGTGGTTCGGGGCGTAGGGCTTCTCTCCGGCTACTGTGAAGAACTCCATCGCTTCATGTAGCTCCACCTTGACGAACTGTTCGAAGAGCCAGCGCTGCCAGTTCTGCCGGTTGTAGGTGGCGGGAGGGACTGGGAACAGGTGGTTGACCCTGATGTGGCGCTCTTGGTCGTAGGAGTTCACTGTGGCTGTCGTGATGATCAAGGTGAGGCCGTAGCTGCCCTTGTCACGTTCGTAGCCGTTGTGAAGGGCGACCTCCCAGTTCTTGAGGTATGTGGTGTTCTGTACGAGCTCTGCGAGTTCCGTGGGGTAGGGGAAGATCTGCTCTGCTGTCATGAGAAGCTCCCTATGGGTCTGTCTTGTGGTTCTGGTGTGGGTGTGAGCTTTGTCTTGGCTCGCCGTTGTGCCCTTTCTCTATCCCTCTGGTTGGCCTTGACCCGGCTGGCCAATTCTGCTCCTGGTGGTAGGAACACTTCTTCCTCCACGATGTCGGCGTCGACTATCTCGTCATCAGACCAAGGCTCGTGCTTTTGGGTGATCTCGGAACCGTCTGCGTTGTCACTCTGCCTGCCGGCTTGGGCGAGTAGGTGTTCTCTGGCTAGGCCTGGGGCGGCGGCGTGTTGGGCTGGGGTGAGCTCCAGGCGGGGGTCAGTGAAGATTGCGTTCACTACCTGGGCTATCAGTCGGCCCTGGTCCTCTGCTAGGCGTACTGTGCGTTCGGCTACTCCGGCGCCTATGGCCGCCTTTGCTGCCGTAATCAGGTGGCGGCGCTCGGCCTGGTAAAGTTCCAAGTATATCGAGGGCTTGAGACCTACGTTGGTAATCTGGTTGAGGCTCTCGAGCTTGGCCTCGTCGAAGTTTGTGTTCTTGGGGTCATTGGTATCTGCGTCAGCGTCACCCCCTAGCCAGCGAATGGTGTCTCTGAGCCAGCGCACGTGTCCGGCAGTGAACTGGACTTCCTCTAGGAGCGCTGTGTGCGGGTCAATGTTCCTTCTGCCGCCGTAGTAGCGGCGCATGTTGGCCATAATCATCTCCTTGGTGTACTTCATGTTGAGGGGAGGGGTGTTTCCCCAGTGGCGCCAGCAAGGTCCGAACCCTAGGTGGTCAGTTCCCATTCCTGCTGGGTTGCAGCATGTTCCTGGGCCGCTCGAGCTCTTGCCGCTTCTCTTGACTCCGCAGAGTGGGCCCTTGGTCTGCGTGTTCTCTGGCGTTGTGGGGACCTCATCTTGGTATCCTCGCTTGTATCCAATCCCCCGGAGCTTTCCGGCGTTGCGCTTTCGTTCTGTAAGTACGCCGCTGTCGGGGTTGATCGGTCTCTCTGGTCTGAGAATCATGTGCCGACCCATGGTGGTAAGGGTAGCGGCTCTGTGGAGTGCTGGCTGAGCGCTCGCTCTAGGTCCGATAATGGGGTAGGTGTGCCGTGGGGCGTATGGAGTCGTCTCGACATGTGTAATGCTCATCTCACGACGCTCGAGGCCCTCTGGTCGACCTCTCTAGGACTAAATGTCCAAGTTAGGAGAATTCCTTCATTTCTCTACTAGTAGAGGAGATCACTATGGATAGATAGATAAGTCTATAGAGGGAGAGTGAGGGTGCTCGAGCGTCGTGAGAGTGATTATTGGTATATCGAAGGGTGATGGATAGTTGGACTAGCGAGGTGGGTGTCGCTTGGGGTAAGGTTAGGTATGGCAACTATCGACAGAGGACAGATGAAGCTTGAACGTAAAGAGGATCGAGATGAAAGATTGGAGATATACAGGGACAAGCTGGCTTCGGTAGGTAGAACTCGAATGAAGCTGCCCTATCGCAAGTCAATCATGGCGGTACATGTGATGAAGCCATATGCGGCAACAGCATGGGCGAAGATCGAACGAAAGGTGGATCCGCCTTGGAAGGGGTGGGAAGGGTGGCTTGGACATGTTCGGGTAGAAGACTGTCAGAGGTGCATCATGAGACCTGCAGTTGGAAAGGTAGGTTCCGTTACGGGTGTGGGAGTCACTAAGACATTCGAGCGTCGCATCGAGGATCATCTCTTCCACAACAAGGTGGATTATCTGATCTGGTGTGGTGATGAGGATCTGCTGGAGACAATCAAGGAGTCTCCTTACTGGACTCGTGAGCATGCTCAGCGTAGGGTGGTTCGTGTCGTTGATGACATGCCGTTGTCTTCGGTTGTTGCTGAAGTTCGTATGGCTAAGTTCAGATGTGAGACTGCTCTGTCTGCTCTTCTGGATGTGATGCGTGCGGACTCTTGGCTGGATATTGACATTTCGTTTGGTCGTGGTCTCCATGATGACTGACCATAGCAAGTACATGGTGATGGCGATCAGGGTGAGCAGTACAGAGGGAGCTGCTGTAGCGTGGACGTGTGAGGGAAGGCTATTCCAGGAGCATGTTGCACGTGATCCGAAGTTCTGGGACAGACTAGGTTTCTTGATCGAAGAGCAAGGTGTGGATGTTCTCTTATGGGACAACGCTGATCTTCTCTGGGGTGAGGATGTGTTAGAGTCTCTAGACATAGATGAGAATATCACCGTTATTCGTAAAGACTTCCTGTCTCTTCAAGAGGATGATTGGAAGTTGGCCCATAATCGCTTCTTGTTTGAGTCAGTGGGTGCTATCCTGTATGTGATGCGGACGGGATACCGATGATCTCTTCCTCTTCCACGGTAGCTGCAGTAGATTGTGGGCCGAGGAGTGGGTTTGCTTGGGGGAGTGATGGTGTGGTGTTCGGAACCCTGACTGTGCCGAACTTTCATGTGGGATGGCCCCTCGACGAGTTTCGGCAGGTAGAGGAGATCTTGCGTCGTGTAGTGGACTGTAAGGCTTCTGTGGTGGTAATAGAGGACTTCATTCTGCGGTTGCCTGTGAAGGGGACGCAGAGAGAGGGGTTGTCGTCTGCTCGGATTGGGTTTGCTCTAGCCTTGGAGTTGCGGCAGATGTCGCTTCCTGTGGTGTGGCAGCAGCCTGTGGAGATGAAGCTGATCAAGGGGCGGGTTTCCGGTCGGAACGAGCACGAAAGGGACGCTGTGAAGCATCTGAAGGTGTATTGGAGGAAGCAGAGCAACACCAGATGGGACGGACAGTGATCGGGCGAGACTTCTGGCTTTGTGTTTCCGTGTGAAGTTTCCGTGTGAAGTTTGAAAATGTGGCAATTCCGCCACGTTAGGTCGACCTTACAAGAGAACGTCCCTGAACTTTACATACTGAGTTAGGCTGACCTAAATCTGCTCAAAGGGCCAAATGGCCTACCATTTCTGGGTTGGTACGGGCGCCCGGCGGGTATACTGAATTCAAGCCCGGTAGCGCTACCGGGTAGGGGTACCTAGCCCCGCTTTAGCCAGGTCGCTCTGCGGCCAGAAAGTAGCCCATCATGAAGAACGTCACTGCCTCCGACCGCACCACCCTCGTCGAGCGGGCCACTGCGCTCGGCCTTCTGTCCCAGCCCGTCGGTCAGATCCCTGGCTACGGCAAGTTGATCTTGGAGTCCGGCATGAACGCCAGTCAGGTGTACTGCTGCCTCACCCGGCACCAGATCGAAGAGGTGTACACCGATCTGGACCTGGCCCCGGTCGCCTCGGCCGCCATCGCCAACCCCAATACCCCCGACGGTACCCGCACCAAGGAGATGCGGGTGGCCATCCAGGCGGTCGTCGACGCCCGGTCGGCCGGTCAGTCCTGGGGCCTGATCGGGGTCCGGTTCAACAGGCCGGAGAGCCTGGTCAGGCGCTGGTTCAAGGAGTCGGGCACCAAGTCCGAAGGCCTGCGGATCGGTAAGGGCGGCCGCTGGCTGCTGAACGAGCCCGCCCTCTACAACGGGGACCGGGCGGTTACCGGCATCAACCTCCCGGCGCCCATGAAGCGCTCGGAGATCCGGGGTTACGCTGCCCGGCTGGATGCCATGGAGAACCTCCCCTCCAACCGGAGCGAGCTCCAGGCCCTGGCCAAGGAGCTGGGGCTCAAGTTGGGTGGCGGGAACGCAGCCCTGGCCGAGCGGATCAGGGCCCACCTGGTCACCTCCGACCGGCCGGAGCTCACGGCTGAGAAGCCCGAGGCTACCCTCGAGCTCAACGCCTAGCAGAACCTAGAAGGTTGGCCCTCAGCCCTACCCCCGTAGGGTACTGAGGGCCTTCCTCCTAGGCTCAGGTAGGGCTATAGGAGAAGGGCATCATGCCTAGTGAAGAAAGGCCATTCTTGACCATGATCGCTACAGAGGGGGCTCAGATCCCGAGCTCCGTCTATCGGGAGGTCTTCAGGTACGTGGGCCTCATGACTGAGGGGGTACCTGATGAGGATGACGTTCCGAGCTCGTTTGAGGAGAGCTTGATCACGATCGGCTTCACCCCTCAGGTAGAGAAGGAGCTCAGGGAGCACTACATTCCCCCTACGTGGCCGAACGTAGAAGGGGGTCGTCCCGTAGCGTACTGGAGGAGTGGCCTCAGTACGGGGTGTGTTCAGGTACTCTTCATGATGCCTGACGGTACCTTCGAGTGGACTGAGCCCTAGGTGAGTGAGGCCCCTCACTATAGGGGTACCCCCTAGGGGTAGGTCGTGAGAACAGTGAAGAGCTTCAATGGTCACTCACAAGAGAAGCACAACAACAAGAAGAGCTTCAATGGTCGCCCACAAGAAGAGCTTCAGTGCTTGAAGAGCTTCTGCTGTCGCAACAGAACACAGAGGGGGGGTGCCCGATATCTATGGAGGGAGAAGGGGTGCGGCCCCTGGAACTATTTCTTCACGTTTCTGGAAACCAACGTTCTCTGTCTTCACGTTTCTGGAAAGCCACAGTTCTCCCGTACCCCCGAACCAGTTCCCTGTAGTAGCCTAGCCCTAGTAGCCCCACCAAAGGAGAAGAGATAACGTGCCCGCTTCAATCAAGGTCACCTGGATCAAGTCACGCTACAACATGAGCGAGGCAGAACACGACTTCCTAGTGCTTCTGGCCGACAACACCCCCACCCCATCAGCGGCAGAAGTCGTGGGCTGGCTCAACCCACAATCTGTCAGAGCCAAGGTGTACAACCTTCTCAGTACCCTAGGTATCGCACCGCAGGGCTCATGGGCAGCCAACATCGAAGCTCTCAGAACTAAGGCCCAAGCCTTGGCGTTCCACCACGAAGCCCTTTACGGTATTCACAACCGTGAAGACTCCTGTGAATGTGTCCTCTGCGTAACCTGGTTCGGCCCCCTGGTCAACCGCTAACGCTGAGCGCAGACGGTTGCCCCTTCACGGTGAAGGGGTTTCCGCCTAGGCTCAGCCGACCTAGGAACTTAGCCCCAAGGAGAACCACATGAGAGAGCTCAGTTCAAATGACCGGCTTGTGGAGGCTTGTCGGGATTGCAAGCCCAGCCGGATCTGCCCAGTTCACAACGAATACATCGACCGAAGGTGCCTCACAGCTCACCCCACGGTGCGCTATGGCGGTAAGACGAACGCTCAGCGCTTCGCCGAACGCTACGGCCCTAAGCCTCGGCAGTGCGGGGAAGGTGCTTCCTGCGTCTGCGAGCCCACCCCGTGCCCCGCCGCCTAATCTGAACCGTGACGATCGGCCCCCGCCTAGCATGAGAGGCAGGGGTCGGTCGCCTAGGCTCAGCCCGAGCGTAGGTAGCCAGAAGGAGCGTAGCGAATGACATCCAACTACATGGGGGATCAGGCAGATCTCGCCAACGTGATGCCAGACACCGAGGACACCGAAGAGTGCCCGCTCTGCCGCCCGTTAGCCTGCGATGACCCCGATCGGCATATGGGAGCCCCGGCAGAGTACACCCCTCTCAAGAACAGAGGCTGCCACTGTGGAGCCGACTTCGACGGTCGGGACTGCATGTGCTTCGAAGACGAGAGCTACCCCGACTGATGAACGCCGTTCATCGAAGTTATTCACCCCACAACCAAGGAGAAGTAGCTATGACCAAGATCCTAGCCGAGCACCCACACCCTACGGAAGAGGGGCACGAGATCCGCATCTTCGGCACCCCCAAGACGGCGCTGGAGCTCGAAGCGCTCTGGTGGGCCGTTCAGCAGCCCTTCTACCCTGATATCCCGGCAGATGAGGCCCTCACCTACGCCAGAGAATCAGCCTTCTCACTACCGTACGAACAAGGCCCAGGCGGTACGCTGATCCACTTCGAGCGCTTCGAGCGTGAGCTGATTGACTGCCCTCACCGGACCTGCCCCAGGAACATAGCCTCCGGCCTACCCAGAGCCGAGCTCTGCGACTACGTCACCGAGGACGAATTCATTCCTACGCCGGGCGACACGGAGGTCGGTTGGGTTGAGATGAACATGACCCTCACCATTCTTTACACCGACAGCATGACCAACGTCTTCGTCAGCCCGATCTACACCCGACGCATTGGATACGGCGTCAACGAGTTCACCCTGGGAGAGATGTAGGCAAACGAGAACAGCTTCCCCTGAGTAGCCTTTACCCATAGCCCGCAAACAGATAGGAGCCAAACAGATGCCAGGTCTAAGCAACAGGAAGCAGATTCACGAGTCTGTGGCGGAGATGATCGCCAGAGCCAAGGCAGAGGTCGAGCCCAAGCCAGAGCCAGAGATCGAGTACTGGTACGTGTCGGTCTGGATCTGCAACGGCACAGGAGCCGAGTTCGAGTTTCGTGACATTGGAACCGGCTGGAACAACAAGGCTCACGCCGAGCACTACCTGGCCGAGATCAAGGCCAACCACCCAGACCTCGAGTTCGAACTGAAGGGAGACGTTTGATGTCAGAGGAAGTTCTACCCGCCAACTTCAAGGTAGCAGAGCGTAGAGAGGACGAGTTCGGAGTGCTGTACGTCAGCGACCGAGGCACGACCTTCAGGATCCACAACGGACCAGAGCCCATCAGGGAACCCCTTCGCAAGAAGTACATGACCATGTCGGGGAACCCCGCCACCAGCAACACCAAGGAGGAGAAGCGCAAGTGAACGAGAAAGAGGCTCTTGATTACAGGGTTCAGATGGCAAGGCAGCGTCTGGAGCTCGTGAAGAAGTACGGGCTCACTCCCACCCCTCAAGACGAAATAGACCGCAAGTTTCTCGCAGAGAAGGAGAAGAAAGATGCCTGACTACCAGGTGACCTTATCCTGGAGCACGGTGGTCCCTGGAGAAACTGAGGAGGAGGCTATTCAGGTGGCAGAATACGAGTTCTACCTAGAGTCGATCAGAGACCCAGAGGTAGACGTGGTCATGATGCAGAAGCGCAAGTGAGGACAATTCAGCAGTTCTTTTACATGGGCATGGATCGTCACCTGCCCCCTCTCGCCCAACCCCCGGCAGGGCTCACCCTAGAGCTCGGTCCCGGTCAGAGCGATCGGGTCCCGACGGACGAGAAGCTCCGTTGGCCGGAGTGGGATGCCGCCAGAGAGCTGAGGAAGATCCACACGACTCCTGGCAATTGGGAGCTGGAGCACTTGATCCCCTACCCTGACGGCCTCATCGCAGAGATCCACGCCTACCACTTCTTCGAGCACCTGACAGGTGAGCACGCCATCCGCCTGCTCTTGGACATTCAGAGGGTCCTGAAGCCGGGTGGCGTACTGAATGTGGTCACGCCCTACTACAACTCGAACCTACAGGCTCACGCTCTGGACCACAAGAGCTTCTGGTGCGAGGACACGTGGGATTGGCTGTTCAATCAGGACTACTACACCGACCACACCCCAGAGGGCGGGTGGCGCTTGACGAAGCACTTCTGCATCATCATGGGCATCGTGGAGCGCAACCTCTGCCTCATGACCCAGATCGTGAGGACCTGATGCCCCTACCCGCTGAGTTGTTCCGTCACGTTCCGCCCTTCCCTTACCTGACCCAGGTACGGTGGAAGCAGCAGTGCCTCGGCGATGTTAGGGAGGGCGAAGGAGTTTTCGTTCTGCACTGGCTGGGAATTGAGGAGTGCTGGGACGTCTTCTTGACAGGTGGCATCACCATCCAACTACACCCAGATCTAGGCGACACAATGGAGGAGGTGAGGTGATGAAAGAAGATTGGCAGAATGAGCCTGACCTAATGGGCTGGGCCATCCACCGCACGGCAGTGAAGCTCGCCAATGCTAACCTACTGAATAAACCTGGTGGTGCAGAGATTGCAGACGAACTGGTCTGGGGCGGAAAGACCGTAGCAGATCAGTTCGATGACATCCTTCGAGCTCGTATCATGAACATCTGCCGGCCCGCCACCTAGTAAGAACCAGATCAAGCGGATACACTAGCCTTAGTTACCAAACCCAGCAACAGGAGGAATGATGAAGCGAAAGATTGCAATCATTGGTTGTAGCGTGGGGATCTTGATCGGAGGAGCCAGCGGAGCAGATGCGCACCCTGTCACTTCAACTGGAACCGTGAACGGCTATCCCTGCGGAGGTACCCTGCCTCCCTGTTACGTCCTTGCCAGGGAGAGTGGAGGCCACCCCACTGCTCAGAACCCCCGCAGCTCTGCCTCAGGACTGTGGCAGTTTGTTCACGGCACCTGGAACCACTACTACGGATACAACGAAGCCAAGTACGCACCCCCGTCGATCCAGAACCAGAAGGCCGCTGACACCTGGAACTACGGCAAAGGCTGTTACCACTGGAACGCCTGCTAGTAAGAACTGCTTCACGCTGATAGCGTTTACCCTATAGCCCATAGCCCAAGGAGAACACAATGAAGAAGCCGCAAGTGTACATCGAAGAGACCGACTCCTATGTGGATCTACCTTCCCACAAGGAGGTATGCCCTCGTTGTGACGGTGAAGGAGTCAACTGGGGTTGTCTGAGCTTCACAGAATCGGAGGTTGACGACTACGGTCGGGATGAGTTCATGGAAGCTCTGGCGAACAAGACCTTCGACAGGCGTTGCGAGGAGTGCGACGGCCTCAGGGTCGTGGACATTCCAGATGAGGACCGGACAGAACCGGAGGTCTGGAAGGAGTGGATCGCACAGGAGCAGGCCCGGTACGACCTCGAGGCAGCGGAAGCCGCTGAGCGAAGGGCAGGCTGCTGATGTATGAGGACTCGCACCTCGAGATGGAGTACGAGGATCGCCACGGTAGTGGTAGTGCTGAGGCTCGTGATGAGATGGATGAGTTCTTCGAGCCTTACTGCGACTACTGCGAGAACGAGGGGCACAACTACCTCCACTGCCCCAGAAGGGATGACGAGCATGAATAAAGGTTGGATCGACCCTCACCCCCGGCCTCTAGCAGAGTACCAAAAGCAGATCGAGAAGATCAGCAGAGGCATTCCATGTAGAGGATGTGGCCGTAGGTTTCACAACATGAACTCAGTCCTATGTATGAAGTTCTGCCTTGCCTGCATGACGAAGCTCGACGACCTAGCCGAGGAGTTCGGAGTGACAAGGGAAGAGATGGCGGAACAATTCATGGAAGTCTACGGAGGCCCCAAGTGAAGTCACTATGCCTTCTTGTCCACGCCCCCTTCAGCGTTGTGCTCAATGTCTGGAATGTAGATGACCCTGAGGAGGCCGTGGCTTGCACACTGGAGGCTATGGACACCTCAATCCTTTTGTCACATGCTGGGTTCGTACCATCCCTGGCAGTGATTACAGATGACCCGCCCATAGAGATCTGCGGCCACCAGAGCTGCCTGATCCGACGCTCTTACATAGAGGAGGTGCTGAACTACATACGGTGCAAACCAGGAACACCGCTGCAGGACATTGTTAGAAGCAACTAGCCCTAGCCCAAAGGAGAAACAGCATGACGTACAGAGCCACATTCCCGACACCCAGAGACAAGGTGGGCGACAAGAAGTACAGGCCCACTAAGAAGGCACTGGTCGAGGCGATCATCGAGTACCCCGAGAAGGTACATCTTACCAATCTCAGCGCCTTCGGAGGCTGGTCCGGCCGAGCCAATGAGCTTCCGATCGGTTACAAGGCTGACGTCGTTGGCCCAGATCCCTACAAAGATCGGCGCTGGTACGCCACCGTCTCTCGGCAGGCTACCGGCCTCAAGGTCCGATGATGGAAGCCACCAAGGCTCTAGTCCACATCAGGCGTGGAAGAAATGTCGAGAGGAGAATGCCAGTTGCACTCTGTGGGTGGAGTGGCGGGTCTCTTCCGTTTGTAAGGGACGGTCAGCCTACAACCTGCCAGAGATGCCGTGAGAAGTTCTATGAGATGATCAAGTGACCACCAACCAGAGCGTCAAGATCATCAAGACACTCGCATCGCAGAAGCACAAGGAAGCAGCGCTTAGGTTCTACGGCCGTGACGAACTTCGTGATCTTCTCGTCGGTAGCGGGTACATTGTCACAAACAACTTCTCGAAGGAGCAGCTCGTCCAGATGATCCTCCAGACCAACCCTGTGATCCAGGTTGGGGCGGTGACGTGATCGTGATGATATGGCCTACCGGCCCTACAGAGCCTCTCGAGCCAATTCCAGGAGTGGACTACGAGCCTTCAGTCTGCTGCGTCTGCGGGCAGGACGAACACACAGCAGAGGAGCTGAAGGACTGCATCGAATCGGCCACGGCTCCACCTGACCCGAGATGGGGCCCAGGATGACTTCCATCGACATGCGGGATCCCAACAACAGGAAGATGTTTTCTCTACTACAGGTGAGGGCGTGTCTGAGCATTCAAGCCAAGACCGGCCTCCGCCACAGCAGGGGGAGCATCATCGGCCTAGTCAACGAAATGCACGGAACCAAGTTTCGAACAGCAGCGAAGGCTCTGCCGTACATCGAGGAAGAGATCGAGAAGCTCAAACGTGAGATCGCAGGAGGGGTGGCGGCTAACCTGGAAGGAGATCTCCCTGATAGGGTAGTGTCAGGTAAGGACACCGGATGAAGAAGGGATCATTCATAGTACACCCCAAGCAGGGTGAAGACGTAGTGACTCTGAGGAGGGAGGAGGTTGTCGCCCTCATAGACATGGTAGACGAGAAGGAGGTGGATGAGGACACAATTCTCAGTGCACGAGAGAAGTTAGCGGGGAAGATCCCCGAACGGCTTAGGCCGTCTAGCCCAGAGGAGAGCAGTGGAAGAGACCGATAAGATCATAGAGAAGATTCAGAAACTTCTCGGGAAGGCCGCCAGCACGAACTTCAGTGCTGAGCGTGACACGGCGTTGGCTTTGGCCGACAAGCTCATGACAGCTCACGCTATCGAGTCATTCATGGTTGAGATGCACAAGCCGGCCAACGAGCGCAAGAACAAGCCTGAAGTGCGCAACTTCAAGATCTCACTAGGAGACAAGCCGGAGGGTGTGAACCCAGACACCTGGTCAGACCTTCGGAACATCATGTACGGCCTCTTCGGTGAAGCTGTCAGGTTCTGCAGATGCCGCCAGGTCAATCTGAGCTGGAACGCACAAGTGATTGGTTACACCGATGACCTGGCTTATCTCCAGGAGCTCTACCTGAGCCTACAGATGCAGATGCTTTCTGCCCTGAGCCCTCGGGTTGACCCGACGCAGGACTACATCACCAACCTTGTCTCACTGAAGGAGTCGGGGCTGAAGTGGACTGAGATATACGCCAGGCTCAAGGCTGGTGGCTTCTTCCCTGACCGGGACTGGAGTCACGCCTTGGGCGTCAAGTTCACAAACGACTACAAGAAGTTCTGCGAAGCCTCTGGGCGTCGCCGGATGAACACGGGTAATCCCAAGATCTACTTCAGGAGCTTCACTCAGGGCTATCGAGATGGTGTGGCCACCAAGATGAACATGATCAAGAGGGATCGTGAGAGGGACAGCGGGGCTGCCCTGGTCCCGGTCAACGACGAACTCACCAAGTTCTACTACGAGTTGTTCCCAGACCGCAAGCCTCATGCACCAGACTGTGATTGCGACGGCTGCCACATTTGCCAAGCTCCGAAGTGCCAGCGTCGGAACTGCAAGGAGCGTCGCAAGCCAGTTCGTTACAGGACCTACCGGGAGCCGAGCATGGACCCTAACGCCATCAGGAATGGCAGGGCTGCCGGAAGTACGGTGGACCTCGGAGGCGCTAGGGTGACAGGCTCTTCGACGAAAGGGATTTCAGGATGACAGACGTAGCCATCGGCATCACCATGATCTCAATCGTGTGCGTGGTTATCGCCATGGTCTGGCTCTGGAAGTTTGCGGGCAAGAAGTGACCAAGCAAGAGATTCTGAGAACTAAGGTGGAGGCCAACCGTCTGGCCATCGAAACCTTCATGGGCAAGGACTTCAGTGTCTCTGATCTCGAGCCTCTGCCTGAGACGGGTGAAAGGGTATTGCTCACAGCGACAGACGGACGCCAGGAATGCGCCTACGTCGTCGAGGATCGCCTCATCGTGGACGAATATGTTCCCGAACTGGCCCAGGCGTCTCTGGACGCCGGAGCCGACCCGGCAGAGTCGAAGCTCAAGTTCGACGTGGTGGGGGAGGTGGTGGAGTGATAGGTCCCCGTGACGTCGTCTACGAGAAGGTGCACGCAGAGTTCTTGCCGAAGATGCCAGGTCCGGCCAAGGGCGAAAAGATAACCCAGTTCAACAAGCTCTTCGAGGCCATGTGGGAGGCTATGCGGGGGAGCTTCTGGGCTATGGCCACAGAGGTCAAGGGTATCGACCGACCCATTGCAACATTTCCAGAGGTTGACGAGGAGGAGTTCTAGTGGACGACGAAGAGGAGGAGTTCTTTGACGACGGCGAAGAGGATTTCTTCCTAGAGGATGAGCCAATCTTCAAGCCAGGTCATGTAGGTGTGTTCGAGGATTCTCCGATAGCCTCTTTCATGAACATGGTGATCTTTCATGACGAGCAGACGGTAGAGGTAAATAGTGTCATCTTCGAGGTTGGCAACATCGTCAAGATCCAAGGTGAGGCTGGCTACTTCGCAATCAAGAGGTTGACATTCCGAGCTCCAGGAGAATACTTTCACGGCCATGAGGTCGAGAGCTACGCCGAGCTCTATGGTGGCACTCAAGTTCGCCATTGCTTCAGAGCCTTCAAGATCAGCCGCCTGCTTCCGGCAGGTAAGGTCCCAAGGGTCTTGTGGAGGTATGACTTTGACGAAGCACCTAAGAAGAGGGCAGTTAGGGGGCCAGTAGGTAGGAAGTAGTTCTTGCTGATAGCGTAGTGGTAGTCCCGCAAACCCGTTAGGAGAGGAGTTAGAATGATATTCGGACTAATGATCCCTGCTGACACCAACACTGATGTCGTTCTGGTCATGATGAACGGCAAGTTGCTCGAGATGCAGACCGTTGTTGGAGGGTACATAGAAGTTCTCCAGACAGCGGTAGGTAATCTGATCGTTAACGAGGAGGGGTTGTTGAGTGATCTGCCCCTGAATCCCATCGCCACCTGTCTCCGATCAGGCATCACTGCCGTCAAGAGAGACAACCTGAGAGGTGCAGCGCTGCTCCTTGGTAAAGTGGACGAGGAGGGCAATTTCACAGATGTGACCCCAGATGGAGTCGCAAAGGTCATGGCCGCCATGCGTGATGTCAATGATCTGAAGGATCAGATCAGGAAAGAGGTGCTTGGTGACAGGTGAAACGACCTGCTCTGACGGGGTGGCTCACTTCTGGTACTTCATCGAAGAGGGAGAGGTCGGGTTCGCCTGGACAGGGCGCTGGAGTGACCCGATGGAGGTGAGCTTCGGTGGATTCGGAGAGCCGCCCACCTATCGAGCCAAGCTCACACCACACGGGCTGAGGGAGCGGAAGCCTCGTGACTGGACCAGATGGTTCAAGAGGAAGTGCGACCTTTGGGTGGAGAGGAACTCTCTGGTCTGCGCCGAGGCCCTCGAGGTGAAGATAGAGGACAGGGCTCCCAATGAACCCCAGCAGGGTGACATCGTCATCCAGAGAGATCCTGACGGGGGATTCCTTATGACCCCATTGGGCAGGAAGGTCTACTCATGGCTTGAGGTGTGGCAGGTGTTGTCCGCAGAGTTTCACGACACTCAGAAGTACCCGAATGTATGGATGTACGAGTATGGCCACATGAGGGTCATTCCTCCCGGCTTCGGAAGTTTCGAGAGGGGGTGAATAATGAAGGCAAGTGAGTACATCACGGATCTCAAGGATCTCATGGATGAGCACGGTGACCTCGAGCTGGTCGACTCAAGAAGTGAGCCGATTGGGCTTCCCGAGTTCAACCATGACGAGGGCGATGAGCCCGTGTTCGTCTGCGCAGATGAGGCATAGCAACACGTCACGACTCGCCGAGTTGTGATAGGGTATCTAGTACCGGGATGCTCCCGGAGAACAAGGAGAATGATACGAGATGGCAGCAGCAACGAAGACCGCAAAGGTGGCCGTCAAGGCTACCGCCGAAGAGTCTGTGGACAAGCAGAAGGCTCGTCTGGAGCTCGGCAAGGAGGTCATGGCTCTCCGTGACGAGGGGGTCAAGTGGGCCGAGGTCAACGAGCAGGTCGAGGGTGGCCTGGGCGCCCTGATGTTCGCCGAGATGTGTGCGAGGGTCAAGCCTTCAGAGCGTGTGAAGTACAGCGACAGCGATGAGCTGGGGCAGTTCGTCGTGGATCTCCGGGACAACGAGAAGCTCTCCTGGGGTGTCATCGCCGCTCGCTGCAACACCGGAGAGGGGAAGATCCGTTCTGCCTACTCCACAGCCACTGGCGCCGACACGATCGGCAACCGGATCGGCAAGGGTGGGAGATTCCCCACGGAGGGCGAGCGTCCCGCCAAGGCGCCCAAGGCTGCGAAGGCAGCTGGCGGAGCCACGAAGGCCGCTGGTCGCCCCTCTCCCCTGGCTGCCCTGACCCTGAAGGACCTGAAGGCTCGCCTCGACCTCCAGACCGTCACTCTGGCTTCTGGCGACAAGGTTCAGATCAAGGCCATCCAGAAGAAGAACCCCACCACCGGACAGGTCACGCTCCGGACGCTCGAAGGAAAGTCCATGACGATTCCTATCGCCGACATCAAGAAGGCCACCAAGCCGAAGGTCGAGGCGGAGGTCGAAGCCTGACGACGAAGAGTAGCCGGGGGCGCCATACTGGTACCCCTGGTGAACTCTGCAGTACCCGCTGACACTGTGTAGCGGGGCTCGAAATGGCTAGGTGGGGCTACCGGCCCCGGTGGTCAAACAGAGCCTTTATACACAGTGTCAGTGGCTCCGATAGAATCCTCCAGAGAGGAGAGGTGTTGTGATCGAAGAACCAATTGTGGGAACTCTGTTGGGTTTTGTACTCTTCTGTGGACTTGTCTACTTGGTCTACGAGGCGATGAGAGTGGACCCGAAAGCCTTCATGGCGTGGTACCGCTGGCGAATGCAGAGGCCGCTTCCCGAGGACTACAAGACCCCGGATGACTTCAGGGTTGACTACCACCACTGGCGGTATAAAGAGAGGCCGATCAGGCCAGTCTTCCGCAAGAGACCATGAAGACATACATCACACACTCCACATTCAAGGAATGTGCACGGGCTCTTAGCCATCGTGATCTTAGGAAGGCTCGTCTCAATGCGAGAGATCTGCTACTGTCCCTAGAGTCTGAGAATGATCAGGAACATGATCTGCCCTGGAGTGAAATGTGGCGTGGTCACGAAGGATCTTTGTGCACATACGGTCTTTTCATATGCGTAGAATGGTATGAGAGGTCTGGAGGGGGATGGGAGATGTACAACTCTTTCGAGCGCCACCGGAAGCTGCACGTGAAGTTCCGTCGCTCCATTGTGTTCCCTTGGTGGCTAGAGGATGAAAAGCTCCACCTTAGCCATCGGGCAGCACTAGCCTTTCAAGATCCGGATCACTACGCTAGACTATTCACAGAGGTAGTGCCGAGTTCGAACTGTTGGTGGCCCCCGAGCATAAAGCCACCTGTCTACACTGATCCGGCAGACGAAGAGGAGTTCTAGTGGCTAAAGTTCAGAGGGGCACAACGGACATCTGCAGGCACTGCAAGGAGAAGGTCACCTTCGAGAACTGGAATGGATTCAACAATCACTGGGTTCACTCCGAGGGCGTGAAGAGAATCCACTGCACCGAGCCTCCAGAGGACGCCGACTACAACCAGAAGAGGAACAGCGTCCAGGGCGCCCCATCCTCCTACTGCTGGGAGAGAACTGCGAGCTATGGCGGCATTCTGGGAGGGCACTGCGGCGTTGAGATCAGAGACGTCAATCCCTACTTCGCTTGTGGCCGTCACATCAAGGACGCTCAGGCCACTGCTAGACATGATGCTGACATCGAGCTCCGCCGGGAGATCCAGACCTGGGAGCAGAGCGAGAACGACAGGTTGAACGAACACCTGAAGAAAGTCTTGGGGAGTGAGCGTGACATCCATGGAAACTTCAGGTATCGGATCTCGTCCTATAACAGTGCAGATCAGATCACGGTCTCTACAAGATTCCTGCTGGAGAAACTTGGCAAGCCATACCAGCCAGAGCAGATCTTGACCCCTGACATTCTCATGGACCTACGACCACTAGAAGAAGGTGACTTCGAATGACTGGCGTGATAGCGGTAGACCTAGAAGGGGACAAGCTCGTCTGTAGATTTGACTACGACGCCAGGCTAGTCCAGAGATTCAAGGAGCTGCCGAGCGCCCGGTTCATCGGCAGGGACAAGGGTGGTCCATACTGGACTCTGAAGGCTGACATCGACACGGCCAAGCTCATGAAGCAGAAGTTCGGTGACCAGATTCGCATCACTACTGCCGTGAGAGCCTGGGGCAACAAGACGAACAGCAGAAACAATCGCCTCAAGTCACTGAGCTCTGCGCAGGACGCTGACCTGAAGCATCTGCAGAGGGTGCTGCCTGACCTGTACGAGTTCATCAGCAGTCGCCCCTACCAGAAGGCCGACATCGCCTTCCAGGCGGCCATCCCGAGTAGCGCCAACGCCAACGAGCCAGGCACTGGAAAGACTGTTGAACTAATTGGCGCCATCTTCGAATCACGGACAGATGAGGGGCCACAGCTGGTATGCGCTCCTGTTACGGCTCTTGAAAGCGTCTGGGAGGAGCACCTTCTCAAGTGGCAGGATCACCCGGTCATAACCTGTCTCGGCAGCAGAGGGTCGAAGCTCCGTGAACTGGCTGACGCTCAGGCTATGGCCGACGGCGGGGAGCCCTTCTGGCTGTTGGTCAACCCTGCCATGATTGGCTACCGGAGGAAGAACAGGGGCGACAAGCGGACGACGCTCGACAACCTTGTTGCTCCCTTCCCTCAGCTCTTCGACATTGAGTGGAACAACTTCATCATCGACGAGTTTCACAAGATGGGACTGAATAACACCAGCTCCCTCTCCTACAAGGCGTTCAAGAAGATAAATGCTGATCGCAAGATGGCGACCTCCGGTACACCCATGGGTGGTAGACCAATCAAGCTCTTCGGCGTCCTGCAGTTCCTCTATCCTGACATCTTCACGAGCAAGTGGGATTTCGCCAAGAAGTGGCTAACCACTACTCCGAATGTGGACAAGTACGGGAACGAGCACGGCATCAGCATTGAGGGCATTCGTCCAGAGCGTGAGGATGAGTTCTATGAGATGCTCAGCAGATACCTCGTTCGCCGAACCAAGGCAGAGGTCTCCCCATGGCTCCCGGCCAAGCAGTATGTTACGCTCTGGGCCCACATGGAAGGTGAGCAGGAGCGTCAGTACGATGCATTCGCCGATAAGGCTGAGGTGAAGATTGAAGAGAACGAGCTCTCAGCCACTTCTATCCTGGCAGAGTACACCTACCTGCGCCAGATGGCCGGAGCAGCTTGCCGGGTTGAATGGGTCAACATCGGGATGGAGGAGGACGAGCATGGCATTTCACGGATGAAGCAGCGGATGGCGCTACACCCGACAGAGGACTCCTGCAAGCTCCCCGTGCTCATGGACAAGTTGTCGGAGATCGGACTTGACCCTGATGACCTGGATGGCAAGGCGCAGGTCTTGATCTTCAGCCAGTTCACACGTATGGTAAAGATGGTATTCGGATACCTCAAGGCCAAGGGCTTGCCCTGCGAGATGTTGACGGGTGAGACTCCGGTGCAGGACCGTACTGTTCTGATCCGTAGGTTCCAGGACCCTGACGACCCGCTGCGGATCTTGGTCATGAACACGATGGCCGGTGGTACCGCCATCACCTTGGACTTGGCAGATGACGTGATCTTTCTAGACGAGACGTGGATCCCTGACGACCAGGTGCAGGCCGAGGACAGAGCTCACCGGGCTAGCCGTGTTCACCAGGTCACGGTGACGTACGTCAGGACCAAGGGCACCATCGAAGAGAAGATCATGGAAGTGACAGAGGCACGGACAGACGTGAACTTCAATATCCTCGACGCTCGCAGAGCGGGATTGAGAGCCAAGTGACACGGGGCTTAGACAATACCCTTTGTAGAAGCTTGCATTGGTACCTGACACTGGCGTCCCGACTTCCAAATGGGGTTTATGGGTAAGGCCCCAGGTGGTCTATCTGGAGCCTTTATACGCAGTGTCAGTGGTTCAGCTCATCTCACGCCCGTGAGACAGTCAACTATCTATCTCACGGACCCCCGAGGCCCTAGGGTCTCTTGCCAAAACTCAAACATCTGTCTCACTCATGAGGTACATAGATGCGTTTGAGGGTTAGGGGTTTGGGCCTCGGGCGCCCGTGAGACGGATACTTGTCTTGTTTAGAACTTGGTCCAGCGGGCGCCTGTAGCATGGGGTAAGGTGTCAGGGCTGGTACCTGACCTCAGGAGATATGTGTGCCCGATAGAATCATACCACTTAGAACCTCGGAGAGATCTGCGTTCAAAAGCTGTAGGCAGAAATGGTATTGGGCGTATGTGGACAAGCTCAGCCAGAAGCGTGATCGTCCCGCCCTGTTCTTCGGCAGCTTGGTGCACGCAGCATTTGAGCAATACTACATTCCCGGGATCAAGAGAGGGCCGCATCCGGCTAAGGTCCTGTCGGATCTATACCGTGCGCATCTTGATAGTGGGAAGCCGCACGTCTACATGAAGACTCCCAAAGAGGGTGCAGACGAAAGTGAGAGGATGAATGCCGAAGACCTTGGCGTCGATCTACTCGAAGCGTATGTACAGCACTACGGATCAGACCAGAGCTTCGAAGTCATTAGTCCAGAGCAAGCGTTCCAAGTCGACGTCAGCTCCCCTAGGACCGGCAAGTACATGTTCACCTACGTGGGCCAAATCGATGCAGTCATCCGCAGAATCAAAGATGGCCGTCTTGGATTCCTTGAGCACAAGACGGGAGCCTCGCTTGAGCCCTTTGGCGCTCCCGTGGAGCTCGATGAGCAGAACGGTGCCTACTGGACCTTTGGACCTGACTACCTCCAGGGGAAGGGCATACTGCTGCGGGGGGAGGAACTTGACTTTGTCCTCTACAATCGCCTCAGGAAGTCCATGGGAGACCAGCGTCCTACGAACAATGAGGGGTTGAGCCTGAACCTGAACGGCTCAGTGTCTAAGCGCCAGCCTCAGCCCAGGTTCAAGCGTGAGTTCGTGTACCGTGGTGACGCCGAGCGGCTTTCGGTCTTCAACCGAACGCTAAACGAGTTCCGTGAGATGCAGATGGTGCGCAAGGGGAAGCTGGCGGTCTACAAGAACCCAGACAAGCATTGCGGCTATTGCGAATTCAGGTCAATGTGTGAAGTGCATGAATCAGGCGGTGAGTGGGAGGCCATTCGAGACTTCGAAATGGAGCTATGGGACCCATACGAGATCCACAATGACGAACTAGGAAGCGAGAGTGATTAGTGGATGTCACAAGAAGGTCACTTCGAGAAATGTTGAATGACCAGGGTGCCTTCGACGAAGAGCCCGTTAGGTGTATCACTTCAGATGGTGTTGTCTACAAGATCATCGGAGTGATGCGTGATGTGGATTACAACGAGGAATCACCAAGTGTGTGGTTCCAGATACAGGAGGAGGATTGATGGGTTGGAGTGAGAGAAGGTACTGGTACCAGATGTGGATCTACCACAAGCTGGGGGTGCAGAGCCTCTGGGGCCTCCTGGTCAAGATCATGCCCAGGCGTCTGAAGTATTGGGTGCTGATTGACCAGGGAGTCAAGTTCATCCACACCAACGAGGTCGTGCCGGACGTGCCATTCACACAGGTGCTACAAAGGAGTGGTGACGCCTGTGGATAAGAACAGGAACGTAGAAGTCTACCAGGAGGGCGAGAGGTCGCTTGCAGGATACTCTGTCAGGGAGATATTGCAGGAGCTGTCTCATCGTTGTCGCAAGGATCTCTACACTAACCACGTAGCATTCTCCGTAGCAGATATTTGCGAAGATCTTCTTCGTACACTGCCGGAGCCCATGCTAAGGAAAGATGGTCGGAATGGCTAGGCCCCAAGCAATTCAGCCAGTGGTGGATAGTGGGCGCTACATAAGGTGGCTGATACATGGTGACCCTGGTGTGGGCAAGACGCCGTTCATCTGTGAGCTACCCAAGACGCTGATCCTGGACGGTGAGGGTGGTGACTCCATTGTCTCGGCAGCTATCGCCGGCACCACTGCTCATCGTTGGGTAATGGATGACTGGGCTGCCATGGAGGAGGCATACGACTTTGTCAAGCATGACGCTGCCAAGGAAGGGTTCGAGTGGGTCTGGCTTGATCCACTGTCGCACTTCCAGGACAACGGGCTGGATGACATCATGAAACAGCTGGTTGCCGACCCCAAGAAGGGCCACCGCAAGGTGTACGCTCCAGACAAGGGGGAGTTTGGCCAGAACATGAACCGGATCAGCCAGTGGGTCCGGGACATGAAGGGATTGCCAATCAACTTTGGCTTGACCTCTCACACGTTCCGAGTTGAGGATGAGCGGACTGGTGACGTGATGTATATGCCCATGGTCACTGGCAAGGGTATGGCTACGAAGATTTCTGGCTACTTCGGTCTAGTCACTTACATGGATGTCGAGGAAGGAGTAGCCAGGCTTCGCACAAAGAAGAGCGAGGAGTTCTACTGTCGAAACAGGTATGGTGGTCTACCTGACGTCATCCTGAAGCCCAAGGCTACAGTGATCGTCCAGAAGATCACCGCTAGTCGCAGTACAGCCCGTCCTGCAGCGCCAGCGGCTAAGGTAGGGCCCAGGCCCCGGCCGGTGGTGCGTCCAGTCAAGAAGATTGGTGCATAGAATGATAAGAGCAACCAACAACGAGAGGAACATCTGACCATGACGGAAATCTCCTACGACATCTCTGGGTCTGACCCTGAGAAGGCTACACGGGAGTTCGTACAGCCGAAGCCTGGTGTATACTCGGCCAAGATCTTCGCCTTGCTGCCTGGCTTCACAGACAACGACAAGGCTCGTCCTCGAATCGAGGTGACGGTTGAGCTCACTGGCAAGGAGTACAAGGGGGCCAGGATCTTTGACTACATCGGGATGACTGAGTCTTCGGCTTGGAAGCTGGACCAGTTCCTGCAGGCGCTGGGTATCGCCACCAAGACATCGAAGCGGAAGGGCAAGTTCAAGACAGAGACGCTGCTCAACAAGAAGCTCCGCATTCGGATCAAGGGCGACACCTACAACGACGAGTACAAGGCCAAGCTCGGTCAGTACCTTGCTGCTGAGGGCACCACTGATGATGGTGAGGAGGAGGCGGAGCCCGAGGGTGAAGAGCTCGAGGCTGAAGAGACAGAAGAGCTCGAGGCCGAAGAGGCTGAGGAGTCCGAAGAGGTCGCCGAGTTCGATGCAGAGGCTAGGGCCGAGGAGCTCCAGTCTGCAGAGCTGAAGGACATCAGGGCGATCATGAACGAGTATGGCCTCTCCAAGGAGATCAAGGGTCGCTCCAAGATGATCACCGCAGTTGTGGAGTATGAGGAGGCGAACTTCGAGGTCACTGCTGAGGCTGAGGAGGAGCCCGAAGAGGCTGAGTCCGAGGACGACGACGGGTACGACGAGCTCGAGACGCCCGCTCTGAAGAAGGAGTGCAAGGATCGAGGTCTGCCCATCACCGGCACCAAGGACAAGCTCATCGAGCGCCTGCGTGAGAACGACTCAGCAGAAGAGGAGCCTTTCTAAGCAACCGACAAAGTGGAGGGTGGCCTACCCTTACCAGGTCGGTCACCCTCCGCCCCCTAGTTGATAGGACGAGAATGTCAGTTGCTGCTGTAGATGAGTATAGAACAAATGACATGGCGATGGTCACCTACCTCAAGGTGGAGGGTTTCTCGCCTCAGTTGGTCACATGGGAGATGAACACCTGCTATTGGGTGTTCCTGAAGACAGCTTCTCTGGTCAAGGCCATTGAGATGTTCGAGCAAGGGGTGGGTAGGGTGGAGCCCAAGAGCTACTCGAAGCAATTCATGCTAACAAAGCGTGAGTTCTACGACACAAGGCCAGCACCATCTGGCCGCAGTACCCGGCGGTGACGCTGAAGAAAGAAGAGCTCTCCCTTCTCCGGCCCTACCTAGAGGGTGAGACTGCCGGAGAAGACGGGGAGTGGGGCATGCGCTGCCCCATACATGACGATACTCGTCGGTCAGCTTCACTGAATGTCAATAAGAGGAAATGGCACTGTATGGCCTGCGAAGAGGGTGGGCCGCTAAACGATCTGTTGTGGAGGCTGAAGCTCCAGAGGGAGGAGTCAGCCGGAGGTGCCATAGGTCAGTTCGAGGAAGAGGGTGAGGACGATAGTAGCAAACCAATCATCACAGAAGGAGCTGTCGTCGGATGGCACTCTGCGCTGCTCAGTCGGCCTACCGAGCTCAACAATCTGCTCTCTCGCAGAGGGCTTGAAACTCGAACTGTTGTTGACCACCAGATCGGGTGGGACATGGAGAGTCGGGCTGGCAAAGGGGCGTACACTATCCCCATCCGAACGCAGCAAGGCGCAATCTCAAATGTCAGGCGGTACACGCTTGATCCGGTTGGTGATAGAAGGAAGATTTGGTCAGTCAAGGGACTCGGGTCACCCTCCATCTACCCGGTCTCTGCGCTTGATGGCGAAGACGACATCATCATCTGCGAAGGAGAGCTCGACGCTCTTGTTACAATCCAACATGGGTTCTGTGCCGTGACTAGGACCGGCAGTGCCACCACATGGAGAGAGAAGTGGAATCATCACTTCGACGGCAAGAGGGTCTTTCTTTGCCACGATATGGATACGGCAGGGCGTGAGGGGAACAAGAAGGTGGCGCTGGCGCTAAAGGGTGTGGCCCGAGAGGTTCGGATCATAGACCTGCCCTACGAGGTCACTGAGAAGCATGGGAAGGATCTGACAGATTTCTTCCTTGATGGATACACGGCTGCAGATTTGAAGGATCTCATGGGAGAGTTGGAGCCTGTATCTGTGAAGGAAGAGATAGAGGTCCGGGACTCTGACATCAAGGTCCTGGACTCTTTCGATGCCGGCAACGCAGGTCACCGGCTACGGCTGAGGGTCACCATCACCGGCAAACACAACCCACCCTTCTTAGTACCGGCAGACGTCGACTTCGAGTGTGGCATGGACGCTGGAGCCAAGTGTAACTTCTGTGTTATGCAGGAGGTGGGCGGCAGCTCTAAGAGAACAATCTACCCAGATGACCCTCGCATTCTGGATATGCTCTCTGTACCGACGGCCAAGGTACATGACGTGCTCCGGGAGATACTCGGCGCTCAGAAGTGTGGCGTCATGAAGACGCACGTCACCAAGCGTATGTCGGTGGAGGAGATATTCGTAAGGCCCAGTGTAGAGCAGAGCCAGAGTCAGGGTGAGGCAGGGGACTACACCTCTCGCAAGATCATCAGCGTAGGGCGCCACGACTCTATGGCAAATAGCACTGTTTCAATCGTAGGGTCAATACACCCCAATCCAAAGCTCCAGCACAACGAGCTCATGGCATGGGAGGTTGTGAAGACAGAGACGTCGATTGACAGGTATCAGGTCACTGCCGAGGGTATGGCGCTGATGGATAAGTTCAAGCCTGTTGGTATGTCTCCCATTCGGAAGCTCGGCGTCATCGCTCGTGACCTGTCAGCCAACGTGACCAAGATCTACGGTCGCCATGAGATGCACGCCATGATGGATCTAGTCTACCACTCGGTGTTGTCGTTCCCCTTTATGGGTGACGTGATCGGTAGGGGTTGGGTAGAGGGGTTGGTGATAGGAGACACTAGAACTGGCAAGAGCGAAGTTGCTGAGCGTCTGCGCCAACACTATGGAATGGGAGAGATGGTCTCATGCGAAAGCGCTTCATTCGCCGGCATCGTAGGAGGGCTAACTCAGCAGTCAGGCAAGGAGTGGGAGATCAACTGGGGAGCCATTCCAATCAACGACAGAAGGCTGGTGATTCTAGACGAGGTGTCTGGTATGGGTACAGAGCAGATCGCACAGATGAGCTCCATCCGGTCTTCGGGAGAGGCGCAGTTGACGAAGATCAGGTCAGAGAGGACATTCGCCCGCACCCGGCTAATATGGCTCGGTAACCCTCGGAATGGCCGTATGTCAGAGTACACATATGGTGTGCAGGCGATCCGCCCATTGATAGGGAACAATGAGGACATAGCCAGATTCGACATAGCCATGAGTGTTTATGCTGAAGAGGTTTCATCAGAGGCTATCAACAGTGTACACCCTAGCGAACAACGGCAGATCTACGACAAGGAATCCTGTCAGGAGCTAGTCACCTGGGTGTGGAGTCGGCACGCTGAGCATGTAGCCTGGGGTACCGGCGCAGAGCAGGAGGTCCTACGGCTGGCGCTTGACCTAGGTGGGCGCTACGTCGAGTCGCCACCCCTGGTACAGGCAGCCAACATCAGGATCAAGCTAGCCAGGATCGCAGTAGCCATAGCCGCAAGAACTTACAGCACAGATGAGAGCGGTGAGCTTGTGGTCGTGACCAAGGCTCACGTCAGGGCTGCAGTCAAGTTCTTAGACATGCTGTATGGCATGAGGTTGTTCGGATACCAGGACCTCAGCAGAGAACATCTGGAGGACGAGCGTATCGCCAGGGAGAATAAGGACGAGGCCAAGGGCTTCATGGTTAGGCACGTCGGCCTTTCCCGTCTCCTCCGTGACAACCGGCAGTTCCGGAGCAATGACCTCCAGGACATGCTAAGCATTGACAGGGATACCGCCAACGACATCATCAAGGCGCTCAGCAAGATGCGCATGATAAAGCGTGAGAACGCCAACATCAAGGTCCAGAGAGTACTCCACGAGATTCTTCGTGACGTCAAAGACTAGGGAGAGAACATGAAGGTGGCAATCCTAGGATGTGGTCCTGCCGGGCTCCTGGCAGCACACGCCGTGAAGTTGAGAGGTCATGTTCCTGTCATCTTGAGCATGAAGGTGAAGTCTGAGGTTCCAGGTGCTCAGTTCATTCACCGGTCGATACCGGGGATTCATCACTCCATTCCGGACGGGAGGGTGGAGATTCGATTTATTGGCAACAACACCGGATATGCCAAGAAGGTATATGGCAACCCTGACGCTGAGACATCATGGGGAGTGTTCACTGGCACTCTCGGAATCTGGTCAATGCGGGACACATATCGCAGATTGTGGGACATGTACGAGTCATGTATAGATGAGTACAAGATTGACGCAGAGAGCGCTGCAAGCATCAATCATCCCATGGTGGTTAGCACCATCCCCCTACGCTCCATCTGCCTGAAGCCTGGTGAGCATACCTTCGACTCTCAGCCAGTCTGGATCGAGCCTGGTGTGGAGCCTTCTGGCAACGGCAATCTGATCATCTACAACGGCAACCCTGACCATCCATGGTACAGGTGGTCAAGCCTGTTCGAACAGACGAGCTACGAGTTCGCCCATGAGCCGGAGAACCCCAAACCACACACGGTGTGTGTTCAGAAGCCGCTAAGGACGAACTGTGACTGCCACCCACGGTTCCACCGAGCCGGTAGGTATGGGGAGTGGAAGAAGGCAGTGCTCGTTCATCAGGCATTCAGGAAGGTCTACAATGCTTTGTAGCGGGTGTTCTGAAACGGTCACTCCGATAGTCGTCTGGGACATAGACGGAACCCTAGGTGCATACCACTGGGCCTTCACAGAGTTCGTCAGGCGCTACTGGAATGTAAACATCAACCCACACACCGACCCCTGGGACGGTGAGGGTGAGTTCGAGGACTATCTGGGTCTGAGCAAGACGCATTACCGTCAGGCCAAGCTTGCATATCGCCTCGGTGGCAACAAGCGTTGGCTGCCGATATACATGGATGCATACGAAGCCATGGACCGAAGCAAAAGGGCTGGTGCTGAGATCTGGATCACGACCACCCGCCCGTGGCAGAGGTTGGACAATATCGACCCAGACACCAGGTTCTGGCTAGAGCGTCACGGTTTGCCGTACGATCACATGCTGTACGACGAGGACAAGCTCCAGAAGATCGTGGACCAGGTGGATCCAACCCGTATCGTGGCAGTGATTGACGATCTTCCTGAGCAGTACGATCGTGCTATAGAGCTCGGACTACCAGTCATGCAGCGTTCAAATGATCACAACCAACACCCTAGTAAGAACCGACCTGTTAGCGCTACGCTGGCTAGGTGTGGGGTGTGGGCCCGCCAAGAAGTCTTCAACTGGAAAAGGAGTCATTGTAGATGATGATGCCAAACGACACCATCGCCAAAGAGATGCTCGAACTGATGGGGCTGACGAAGAGTAAGACCAATGTCACCCAACTCATGGTCTTCTGGGAGGCGATGAACATATACGAGCAGAGGAACAATCTGTACGAGGATGGCTGGAGGACCTACGGGTGGCGTGACTCGATTCACCACATGAGATCGAAGCTCGGGCGTCTGTTCAAGATGTTCGGCGACGACATGCGAGAGAAGAATCTGGACGACGCTCACGACCTCCTCAACTACACAGCATTCTTCATCCGCAACGTGCGCCTGGGCAATGAGAACGGCGATGGCTGATGCCATACCTAATGGTGATTCTCGAGGTACCTGAGGATCCCGAGGTGGTGGATCCTATGGATTCGGCAGATTATTGGGTAGATCAGGGGTTGGACGCTCGGATCTGCGACGCCATGTGGGATCCTGTCATTCAGAGGAGGCGGGACCCTTGGCGCAAGCGTTGGCTGACAGAGTTCCAGGAATGCTTCGAGGACTGATGTGAGATGGTGTAGCAATGCCTGAGGAAGAGTGGGAAGAATTCTGGCCGGTGGAGTACATAGTAGACAAGAATGGGAGGAAGATGAGGAAGCCTACGGGCAGGCCCAAGAAAGGAGCCACCTCACAGGCAGCCAACAACTACACGATCTACTTCAGAAAGAATGCACCCAGGCCATGGCTATGCCTTTTCTGCAACGAGGAGGTCGCGGAGATCAAGAGGGGCATGTCGGTAGTCCATCACAAGGATCATGATCGAAGCCACAACACATTGGAGAATCTATCAGCTGCGCATAAACTATGCCATGATCGCCATCACCTAAATGGTCGTGTGATAACCTGGGGTGGCAAGATAAGCGAATCAAAGAAAGAAGCATGGAAAGATGGCACTTACAACAAGATCTGGGAAACCAGGCGGGCTCGGTACGGTAGTACTGGGACCCGAAATGAGGTGGTCTAGGTGAGGTGGTGCAGTCTTCACCACTTATCGCCACACGACATTCTCCTACCAGGACGGCTTCGCCCTGCCGGAGTCACACGTCCGTAGGTGCGGTGAGCTCGGGATCTCTACGCTGGCGCTGACGGAGCACGGCAACGTCTCTTCACACGTCCAGCTAGAGAAGGCTTGTGAGAAGGAAGGAGTCAAGCCGGTCTTTGGCGTGGAGCTCTACTGCGGAGACACGAAGCTCGAGACCAGGGGTCAGAGGAAGAATCACCTGACGGTACTGGCTGAGAGTCAAGAGGGCTATCGGAGTCTTCTTCAGACGGTGTCGCAGGGCTTTTCGGATTTTTACTTCGAGCCGACGGTGGACGGGGCCAACCTGGCGGAGCACAAGAAGGGCCTGGTCATTCTCAGCGGGTGTACCGGCAGTCTCCTGGCCACAAGCCTCATCGGGGGCAAGAATGTAGACGAGGCTGATGCTTCATACGATCTGGGCAAGCAGGTGGCGGCTAGGTTCAAGAAGGCTTTCGGTGACGCCTACTACCTAGAGGTTCAGTTCTTCCCAGAGTTGGAGAAGTCACGTCAGATCAATCAGATGCTGGCTCGCATGAGCGGTGAGCTGCACATTCCTCTGGTGGCTACGGGTGATGTGCACTACACCAAGCCCAGCGAAAGCGAGATGCAGAAGATTCTGCACAACCTCAGAGGTGGCAACAAGAAGACGCTAGAGGAGATGGAGCAGGACTGGGGCTACAACATTCCCCTATGCCCGCCCATCACCGACAAGGTGGTTATGGAACGCCTACGGGGTACGGGGCTGAGCAAGGGGCAGGCTATACAGGCAATCCTCAATAGCGAGGAGATAGCTCAGCGCTGCAACGTGAAGATTCCTGTACTGCCGAGGCTCCGCTTCCCACTGCCGCATGGCTACGAGAACACGCAGGCTGTCTGGCACGACTGGCTCAAGAGGGGTTTGAAGTACCGTGGTGTGAACAGAATGTCATCTGCCACTCGTCGCCGGTATCACGAGAAGCTCCAGTACGAGATGTCAATCATCGAGCAGAAAGACTTCATTGACTACTTCCTCATCGTATCGGACATTGTTCGTTTCGCAAAGGATGTGGGAATCCCAGTGGGCCCAGCGAGGGGGTCGGCGGCTGCATCCCTCGTCTGCTGGCTCCTACGCATTACGGAGGTCAACCCAATGCTGTTCCCAGGCTTGGTCTTCGAGAGATTCATCGACCTCACACGGGAAGATCTCCCTGACATTGACCTTGACTTCGACTCTGAACGTAGAGGGGAGATCGAAGAGTACGCAGTCAGTAAGTACGGTCGGGCGTGTGTGGGTAACATCGGCACATTCACTTATTTCAGATCAAAGAATTCACTTGACGACGTAGCCAGGGTCTACAAGATCCCACAGTACGAAGTGGACACGGTGAAGGGTCTGCTCCTCGAGCGGTCGTCTGGTGACCTTCGGGCCTCTGCCACGATAGAGGATACGGTGGAGCAGTTCGAACAGGCGAAGGACGTCTTCGATCGCTTCCCTGACCTGGCTATGGCGTACCAGCTCGAGGGCAATATCAAGGGTATGGGCATTCACGCTGCTGGTCTGATCGTGAGCAATGGTCCGCTTACAGATGTGTGCGCCACCTACGAACGGAATGTCAACGGCGTGGTGCGGCAGGTCATCAGCCTGGACAAGCATGATGCTGAGCGTCAGAACCTAGTGAAGATAGATGTGCTGGGGCTGAGCACGATGACGATGATCGCAGAGGCCCTGCGTATCTTGGGCATGAAGCTCACAGACCTCTATAAGATCCCGCTAGATGACCCAGAGGTCATAGCAGCCTTCCAGCGCAACGACGTGGTGGGCATCTTCCAGTTCGACGGTCGGGCTATGCGGTCTGTGAACGCTGAGCTCCAGCCTGACAGCTTCAAGGAGGTGTGTGATGTAAATGCCCTAGCAAGGCCGGGACCGTTGCACAACAATGCCTCGGCCATGTACATCGACGTCAAGCGTGGGAACATCGACCCGCCGAAGCTCCACCCACTCTACGACGCCATAGCTGCAGAGACCAACTACCAGATCGTCTACCAGGAGCAGATTCTGCGCATTGTGCGAGAGGTAGGGGGCTTTGACTGGACGGCAGCGGCTTACATCAGGAAGATCATATCCAAGAAGCTCGGAGAACAGGAGTTCGTGAGGCAATGGGAGCGTTTCTGGTCAGGTGCAGAAGCTCGAGGAGTGCCCGAGGAGACGGCAAGGAAGATCTGGGGTCTGTGCATAACTGCAGGTTCCTACGCATTCAACACTGCACATTGTGTTACCGGAGACACAGTGGTGAGAGTAGCAGGAGGTAGGCCAAGCTCAGAGAAGTATCCCAACGCTCAGGTAGATTTCACGGTTCGTGAACTGTGGGACAGAATGCATGGATTGCCAATGAGGAAGACGCAAACTGGACGGTACAATAGATTCGATGGTCCCTGTATGCGATGTGGTGTAGAAAGTGAGAAATACCACAAAGGTTGGTGCGGGCGTTGTGCAAGTTGGCGGAGTGTGATGTTCACTCGTGGCTTGAAGGTGTTGGCATGGGACCCCGAGTCTAATAGAATCAAGCCTGACAAGATCGTGGATGTCATACACAATGGAACACAATGCGTCACCCGCATGAAGTTGTCAGGTGGAAAAGAGATCACTGCCACTCCCACCCACAGAATCCTCACCATGGATGGATGGAAGAATCTCGGTAGTCTGCAGGTTGGTGAGAAGGTTGCTGTTGACGCTGGCCGTGATGACGCTTATCATGGACAGAATAGGCTGACCGAAGGTGAGCGAGCTGGCGTTGGGTTTGGAACCGCTGTGATTATTGACGGTAGTTACAAGTTGTGGCAAACATGGAGGAAGCAGGTAAAGGAAGAATGCGGCATGTGCGGAGCGTGGCATCGTAGGCTGGAGACTAGCCATCAGGATGGAAACCGAAAGAACAATGCTTGGACGAATCTCAAGTTGCTATGCCCTGAATGTCACAGAAAGTACGACACTGAAGAGAATGGTTCTTGCTATGTGTCCTGGAGCCAGGGGCACCTAGTTGGTTGGAGTGTGATTGAATCTCTGGAAGATGCAGGAGAGCGGGAAGTATTTGACCTGCAGATGGAGGGGGATGGTGAGAACTTCGTGGGGAATGGAATAGTGGTCCACAATTCCACGGCATACGGCATGCTTGCTTTCTGGACTATGTGGCTGAAGGTACACCATCCACAAGTCTTCTACGTCGCCTGTTTGAAAAAGATGGGCAGCGACCACCAGCTCGAGTATCTCCGGGACGCAATGAAGAAGGGTATCCAAGTTTTGCCTCCCCACCCAGGACTGAGCTTGCAGAGTTGGATCGCAGAGGGATCTCACATCAGAGCTGGTTTCGAGCAGATACCGGGCATCGGCAACAAGATGGCCCCGAGGATCGTTGAGGAGAGGACGGCCAAGGGGATGCCGGCAGATGAATGCCGGTGGAGCGACCTCCTGGCCATCAAGGGCATTGGTCCCAAGAAGATCAACACTATGGCGGAGTTCTCTGAGAGCGAAGACCCATTCATGATTCACTGGCTACACCGGAGGATCGAGAAGGTCAAGAATGAGATACGCTCCGGGGCACTAGGTGACCTCCCCCGCCCTACACACACCAGCCTAGAGGTACCTTACAGGCGGGGCAGCGACACCCCTGTAGTATGGATAGGAATCCTCAAGCACCGTAACCTGAGAGATCTCTTCGAGGCTAACTTCGCCCGCACAGGCGTGGCTCTGGACCCCGAGACCGTCAAGAATCCCGACCTGAGAGAGTGGGTTATCGGCATTGGAGCTGACGAGGATGAGCTCGTCACGCTGACATGGGACCGATGGATGTACCCCAAGGTCAAGAAGGGAATCTGGGGCATCAAGCTCGACTCGGACCTGGTCCTCATCAAAGGAGTGAAGAAGGGATTCCAGGCAAGGCGAGCGATCTACGTCAAGCAGTTCTGGGTACTCAACCCCGACAAGTAGGAAGGTAGGATATGGGACAGGTCTGGTTAGGAATGTCAGATGAGCTGTGGGAGGAGGTATACCAGGTCGTCGGTCGACTCATGAAGACAATGAATCTGCCGCACTGGCGGATCAAGCTCAGCAGGGAGCCAGACGATGAGGATACCGGCGCCAGCATCCACCCTATAGATGGGCAGTGGGTGGCCACCATGAAGCTCGGCATCTACTGGCACACGATGACGGTGGCTGACAAGCGGAACAGCCTTGTGCACGAGCTCATTCACGTGCATCTACAGCCTATGAATGACGTCATGAGGTTGGGGCTCCCGGTCATCCTCGGACAGCCAATCTATGCTACCCTGTGGGAGTCATTCAGGCAGCAGAACGAGTATGGGGTAGACGCCATCTCTAGGTTTGTGGCGGAGATGATCGAGTGGGACGGAGCATTCGAACCCAAGGACGAGGAGGAGCTGTGACAGACTCTATGGAAGAGAAGTATGTCGTCTTCGACAAGGTGAGGTTCGAACAATGGATCGACACTTGCCAAATGCAGATGAACGAGCTATGTAGGCTTCACATGAAGCGGACACCTGGATCAGTTGTGTCGATTGACTTCGGGGCTGTAGATCGGATCCCGGGCAAAATCGACGACGCCGTGGTCATCAGGGAGCAGGACATCTTTGCAGGGCCAGCGCTGGAGATGTATTCAGCGGCCATCACGACAGCCCTACGGCTACTGCCGAATGAGGACGCCACAGTGAGACGCCTCACGCAGATTCGAAACTACTTCAGACGATGCGCCGACCGGGCATACGAGAAGGCCACGAAGGTCCCCGACTAGATGATCTATCTCATGTGCTTGGGCGCCATACTCGTAGCATTCGGAGCCGTGACTGTGACTCTGACCATTGCAGATCATCTACGCAATTGGAGGAAGAAGTGAACATGCAAACTGGAATAGATAAGGCGTTAGCAGACCTTCGAGAAAGACAAAGGAGACATCAGGTGGGTAGTGGAATTGAGCGGTATGCGGATTCTAGCATGTACGAGGCAGTGCCGATCGAGCCAACTGAGGAGGGTTTGATAGAGCCAAAGGTCACTCTCCTCAGTATGACTCCTGACCCCCTTGGAGCTATCGCAGCGGCATGTCGCATGTACGAGGGCATCCCGACCTACAAGCTCTCAGATATCACAGACGACGAGCGCAGGCGGTACTTCGATGATGTGCAGAAGACGCATCTCACAGCACCTATGGAGTTTGTGAAGCTCCACTACTTCATCGAGGGCGTGGACAGAGGGTTCACTCATCAGATTGTCCGACAGAGAACGGCCGTATTCGCTCAGGAGTCACTTCGGTTCGCCGTGAAGGATCACATGGCGGAGGAAACGGTCATGCCACCGTCGGTTGCCGAGCTCCCTGCTCACCACCCTACTCGGCAGATGTGGGAGAAGCACCTGAAGGGCGTGCAGGACTTCTACAACTACCTGATCGCCAACGACATTCCTGCCGAGGACGCCCGTTCAATCCTGCCGCACGCCGTAGGTACAAGGCTCAACTACTGCACAGATCTCCGCAACCTCAGGGAGCACGCAGGGAATCGCCTTTGCACGCAGGCTCAGATGCACTGGCGTGACGTCTTCACCCAGATCAAGGATTGCATCGCCATCTACACCCCTGACTTTTCATGGCTCGAGACGTTCGAGTTCAACCGAAGCGTTTATGCTGATGCCTGGGAGGAGAAGCACCGCTGGCAGTTCGAACTCCTGGCCAACAGCGGTCTCTTCAAGCCAGCGTGCTACCAGCAGGGGCACTGCCCATTCAAGGCGAGCTTCGACCGGGGCTGTACCATCAGGGAGCGGGTGGACCTGAACGCTTTGAGTGGTCGTGAATCTTCTGATTGGCCCTATGCTTCGTACAATGGTTCCATTCCTGCCATTGAGGATAGTGAGTGGCAGCTAGACAGGAAAGCTGCTTTCCAGTAGTCAAAACCCTCCCCGTAGCAAGCCCTAGGACCGTTTAGGGGTCACCGGGGTAACGCTAGGCGTACTGCAGCCCTAGACACCAGCCTGAGCACTTCGTCCAGGGGACTCTCAGGAGGTGTCTAGGGCTGTTGGCTTGCTAGCGCAGTAGGCCGGACCCCTTGTCATTCTCAAGCTTGTTCTGAGCAAACGAGAGGGCGGCGGAGAGGATGATAAGCGAAACAGCAGCCTGCCTCGTGGTGAACTCGTAGATGTTGAAGGCTGAGATGGCCTCGAGGATGATGCCAGCTGCACCTCCCTGAATGACAGTCCTCGCTCCTCGCTTGGCGGCAGAGCTCGTAGGTTCTGCAATGGCTTCGGGTGCTACGGTCATGGTTGCCTTCTTTCTAGTTAGTAGTGTTCAGTAACTTGATTACCAGGAGCAGAACAGTCAGCGTTGCAGCCCCTGCAAGAACAAGGCCGAACTGCTTCACGGTGTGGGCAGTGGTAGCGGCGGATTGACGGAACGTGTTGGGAACTCACTGTCGCAATCCCTTAGGACGAACTGGGCCAAAGCAGCATCACGGCGAGGACCCTCTTCGTATGCTGTGTTTATGACGTTACGGATGCCGGTTCGGATCTTGTTGCCACCCAGGCACGTTCGGTAGTCCGTGTCGACGCTTGCCTGTTCCACCCGGTCTACCTGATCCTGGAATCGCTGGTCTGTTTTGTAAGTAGAGTAGGCCCCAGAAGCGACAATGAACAGAAAGGCAAGCCCTGCGTAGGTCCACCTGTTGATCCCGAACCAGATGGTCTGCGGCTCGGTCTTACCTGGGGGTCCAGCCAGACCGTCCTGCCCGTGATCTCCCTTGGGACCTCTCTCACCAGCAACCCCACGGTGCCCCGAATCTCCCCGCTCACCTACCTGTCCTGCCTGACCTCCTTCCCCAGTCTTACCGACAAGGCCAGTTTCGCCGACCTCACCATGGTCACCCTTCGGGCCACGTTCTCCTGCGGCTCTATTAGCCATGCCAGAACACCTGGAGCAAGAGCAGGATGGTCACGACTACGGCGATATAGCAGATGTAGGTTGCGGTCGTCGGGTAGCGAAAAATCATCATCTTCTTTCTCTGGGGTTGTGGATCAGATGTCATGTAGACGTACCTTCCCCTGACTCCCCCGGCTTCGTCTGCGTCACCAGATCTTTGATTTCCGTCAGGGACAAAGGCGACTGTGGCCCATTCGCTTTCCCATTCTTCTCGTCCCTTCTCAGAAAGACGGGGAGCCCCATCATGCCGGCGAAGATCATCAGCAGGTAGGGCCGGTCTGCGTTCTCGAACACAGCCTCTCGGATGACCAGGCCTAATCCAGTCAGGAAAAGTGCCGTGTCTCTGGTTACTCTCGGCCATCTAAATCCCTTCACCCGTCATGATCCCTGGGAGGGCTTAGGCCCGCACGCAAGCAACTGGAACTCATTGCAAACTTGGGTTGGGTAATACTTGGAAACTTCCGGTTCGATGCAGGTGGGGGGCAATGGAAACGTCCTGTCGTTGTCGATGACCAGAGTCAAGCATCCCAAAGCACGGTTTATGAAAGCCCGTTCCCTGTTCTGCTCGATGTTCAACTTGATATCTCTGAGATCCCTCCCGATATCTTGCCTGAACTTCAGGACTGTGCCTAGAAGGGACAGGACAGCAACGAACAGAACGAACAAAGAAAGAGTTGCCATCTTCCAGTTTGGTCGAGCAAGCATTCTCATTGTCCGTCCTGAGCCATTAGATCTTCAGACCGTCTGCCCAGTTGTGCATCGCTTGCCACGTCTTGGGACCACACTCACCATCTACCACGATGGTTCTGTCCTTGGTGTCCCTGAGCCACGTCTGGTGGTTGATCAGTGCCTGCCTGGTTGCCGGCCCAAAGTCCCCGTCACCAGAGATCTTTGCCCCCGACTTGATCAGGAAGTACTGTAGGTGATTGACAGCCTTGCCTTTTGCACCCAGCTTCAGAAGAGGGTGACCGGCAGAGTCCTGGCACTTGGTTCCTGTAGACGCAGGAGGGGTCTGAGGGGCTGGAGCTTGAGAGGCGCCGCTGTAATCGATGCGGATGCACTGCTTGTTCCAGTACGACTTCGGACGCCTACGACGCCAGACTCCGCCACCATCACGCTGGGAGCCGCCGTCGCCAGGTGAGGTGTTTCCTTCGATGCTGGTCACGGTGTCGTCGTTGTGCACGGCCTCGATGATCCCGGTGTGACCAGGACCCCAGTCACTGCCATCGTTGATCCGGCAGGCGACGAATCCAGTTCGGAACTCTCCCGTGCGGCGCCCCTGCTTCCTGGCAGTGTCCAGTGAGAAGGCGACAGATGCGTTCCTGTACTGGCTAGCAGCTCCTGCCTGATCCATGCACCAGGACACGAAGATGGCGCACCACGGCACCCGGTCGAACCCGTACCAGACTCCGAACATCTGGTGGTTGCTGTTGGGCGGGGACTCGACAGTGCTGATCTTGCCCCTTGCTGCGCTTACGACTTCAGTTGCGACAGCCATCAGCCCTCTGCCCCCTCATCGCTCTCGATGACCATCTCGGGATCCTGTGCCCACTGCTTGATGTCAGGGTCGACCGCCAGGTCTTCCGGGGTGGACTGCTTGAGCGTCTCCACTTGCTTCTTGTCTTCCTCGAGCTGTTCTGCCTCTGTCATTCATATCTCCTTGTCCTCTGGGGTCAGGCTCATCGTACCTTGCGACCCTGGTAAGTGTTGTGCCCCAGGACTCTCACAGAACTGTCTACGGCAGTCGTGCTATTCTTCAAGCCATGAACACGAGGTGCTGCATCATCTCTCTGAAAGACTCTCACACCAGGGAGTATCCTCTTGACCGGCGGGCAGCCCGTGACAGCCTTCTTTACCGCCACCTCTATCCAGTTGCGGTACATTCTGACATTGACGTTCGAGGTGGAACGCAGCCCGATCTGGGCGGCGTCGATGTCGGTGGTCGTCCACGCACCGCCACCAGGCTTGGTCTCGAACACCGAGGCGAACCCCACTCCCGCAGCGGTGAGGGCGAGGGATGCGCTGGCTGACTCCGACCCGCCTGACTTGATGAGGAGCGTTGCGGTGCTGGCCCCGCCAGAGACGAAGCACTGAAGCATCCCATAGACCTGTGTGCCGAATACAGCTTGTCCAGCCATCTCGGTGGGCAGGTTGTCCACGTTGTAGAGGTCGGTGTTCCCGCTGATTTCCGTGTTGTTGTTGTTGTTCGCATTATATGTCACGTTGGGTTCGTTGATGTTGTCCCAGTTGTCGGGAACCCCGGTGGGCGTGAACTGCGTCGAATCGCCAGCAGCGTTGGGTCGCAGAACAAAGACCTGGGTGTCACCTTTGAATCCTGTGTTCAGCGACCCGGAGCCGTTGTTCAGGTAGATGTCGTCGACGTTCCAGTTATTGCCAGCACCACCAAGGAACTCAATGGCGTTCACGGTGGTGTCACTTGCCGCCGACGACCGGGTGTCGATGTTCGTTAGAGCGACCTGAGTGACCTCGTTGACCTTCAGCTCCACAGATCCGGCCGTCGCGTGCAATACAATCTTCAGTTCGATGTAGGAGCACCACCGATCGTCAACGAGTGGCCCGGCGCTGGTCCACAGAGCGACACTGTCCTTGACCCTGATAAGGCGCAGTCGGAGGCGTTCCGGCGGTTGGCCAGCATCGTAAAATGCCTGCAACTCGATAGCCCCGGCGCTGGCGGTGCGGAACCGGAAAACCGCTGTGGGGGTGGTAGAAGATGCTGCCGGTAAGGCCGTACCATTTGGCGTGACCCCAGGAGGCGCTTGTTGGTAGGCAAACCCAACTGTCATCGTGGGGTGCCTTGTCGCCGCCGCCAGCGTGTAGGTGGAAACGGCGTCAGTGCGACGCCCTCCCTGGACACCACCTCCGCTAGCAGTACGCCCCACTGGATGACTGACAACGGTTGGTCCGACCCATCCTGGCGTCCTGTAGTTGGCAGCGTTGGAACCATGTGAGCAGCAATCGAGCATCACCAGAGTCATCGAACCATTCCCTCAGGTCATTCGTTTGAGACTGACAGGTAGAATTGACCTTGGATGTAGTTGACCTTCGGTTCCTGCACCCATACCGCTACCCAGACCCAAGGAGGAAACTGAGAAGAGAACTCCCAACTGCCGTCATCCTGTAGCACCCCTGTCGGCAGTGGGAGGTCAGCGTCCCCCTCACGCTTCGGATAGTAGCCTGCTGCGTCCCCATCCTGCCCCCAGGCAATAAGGCAGCCAAGAACATCTGAGTCGAACCCTGACTCTTCTAGCTCGTAGAATCCTGGGTCTAGTGGTGTACCAATGGCCGCAAGGTCGTTGGCAGTGATTGGCCTATCAAATACTGCCACTCCGAATGGTGAGGCTATGTCCAGGGTGAATCTTGTACGAACTATGGTGCCACCCTCTGACATAGGGATCCTCGTAACATTCCACAGACCATTGTAGGTACCCTGGCGGGGATAGATACCTGAGCCATTCTCGCAGTCCCAGGTAGACATTCTGTCAGGGATGACGCGACTTGACCTGAAGTAGTTCACTTCACGCTTTACCGGATCTGTTGTGTCACGCTTACGCTCAAGGACTGCTGCCAGGGTCATCATGTCACGGTTCTTTTCATCTACAGTTAGCGTCACAGTTCCCGCATCCAGATCAGCCTCGCAACCCGCTATATGCAATTTCAGTACGCTAAGGCCACGATACTGACGGACAACTATGTTCTGTCCTTGCCTCATGTCCCAACGACTGCCAGCCTCCGGGTCAACGCTTAGTGTGATCGTACCTGCATAAGAAGGACCTACATAACGAGTCCACTGTTCCTTGAAAGACCTAACGCCTTCGCTGAAGCTGATCCGGTCTCCTAGATTCTGATACTCCTCCATCCTGAGGATGTTAGGGTCGAATGTAGGGTTGGGTCCTATGGGAGATCCACCGGCATTGTAAAGCAAAGGCTCGACCTCATCTCTCCAAGCCATCGGCAGGAAGATGGCGGAGGTTACATCTTCCACAAGGCTGCCACTCTCGAAGGTTGCGGCCCAGGTCTGCGGTCCCACCACTCCATCTACCTGAATTCCAGCCCTGCTCTGCATGACCCTGCAAATATCACTGTCGTCAGAATTGTATGTGTCACCTGGAGTGCAGCTGTAGCCGCTACGTCGCATCTCATCTTTCCACTGAACTACATCTGAACCGGAAACTCCGACTGAAATGATCCGTCCTGGAAATACAGGAGCCATACCATTCCTCAGGTATGGGAACTTCTGATTCCTCCATCTGCAGTTTTCATCGTCGATGCCCTCTCCATAGAAGACATTCTTCACCTGGGTGGCGTCTTCCTCTAGATTCACCAAAACGCCCGGCGTCGCATTCATGACATTCCAGTGTATGGTTCCCATGTCTTTCAGTAACATGAAGGGAGCCCTGCCTACACAGTTCATCGTCCACTGACCACCATCCTCAGTTGTGGCAGTAGCCAGAAGGTCTTGGATCCAACCCGTAAGCAGGGGGTCCCAACCTCCTCGGCTACGAGTGAGAATACCAGTGTTCTGTGGATGGACGAAATACATCTTCACTGTGTTCATTCTGGTGATCTGGTTGATCTCGTCAGGGATGGATATTCCTATGTCTGTATTCTTCCAACCCCTGCCGATGTCGGGCTTCTTCTTGTAGAAGTCAAGATGGAACATCGCCCCGATGCAAGAAGCTGTCAGGCCATAGGTGTTCTCATCGTTGCCTGCAGCGGTGGCTATGAGTATGCCTTCCCACATGGGGAACTGACCAACTCTGTTGAAGTTCTCATCAACGTGCCAGACATCCACCAAAGCTCCATATGTCATCCAAGAAGGCTTCAGTTCAAAAGGAGTGATCTGGGGGAGTGTGATTTCTGCCGTAGCCGGTCCGAATGGCTCTGCCCAGGTCAGTCGAGAGGCTTTCGTGACCACATCTCGATAGTAGGTGACGTCTACGTTCCCGATGATGATCTGGTAGTATCCCCAGATGCTTTCTATAATCGTAGGGCTCCATGTCATTGGGGCCTACCTCTTTCATCTAGGTCTGGGTAAGGCCAGATGTAGTTGATGGTGCGATAAGGGACTATCCAGTCAAATGGAGGAGGCTGAGGGGGTATGAGCTGACGGATGACTGTTCCTCTGGCGAAAAATGTGAACCTTGGAACCCCAGTTAGTGTGCCGATATTAGTTCCCATTCTTCTACGAAGGGATCCAGTGCCAGTTACAAAGATAACGCTAGAGGAGAACAAGGTCAGTCAGCGCCTATGGAGAGGTCACCTGCGCCAAAAGAAGGGGTCTCACCTGACAGGAAGTTCGCAGGTGCAGATAGGGCAGCCGTGAACACTATTGCTCCAGCAGTCAGAGCAGTAGCCAGGCCCCATCCAATCACTGCTGCTGGGTAGTTGGCAGACGCTACGGGAAATGTGATGGTATTGAGATTCACCACAGGGTTAGCCGTCACATTCCAGTTCGCATTTGTGTTGGCGTATGACTGACGTGCATAGCCTGCCCCCACCACCTCTGAACCACCTGTGCCATCGTCCGATGGCATTACAGTGAACAGCATGATGAAGTAAGTGTTCGGGAAGTCTGCAGTGTGTCCTGTGCCGAGTACGGCCTTCAGAGCAGGCAGCTCGTAGGCGTTCATGAGACCTGACATTAGAGTCCTCCGAGGAGCGGGATCGGGTTGGTTGGAATGGAGAAGTTTGTCAATTGCGTTTTCTGTCCGAGCTCGTGCTTTTCCAACTCTCCATTGTTTCCTGAAGAATAGTTAGCAGGTTGACAGAGGTATGCCAGACTACTTCCATTGATCGTCACCGTTAGGGAGTAACTGAACTGTTCAAATGCTCTGCACAGAACTGAAATCCTGTTCAGGAGGTCTGGGATTGTAGATCCCCATGTTCTAACCGACAGATTGACAGTTTTGGTATCTTTGACGGCTGAAACCAACATGCCACCTGCGATGAATGGGCTCTTTTGTTCATTGAGCCTCCAAGTGAGGTCTCCTGGACCAAACCCCACCACATCACTTCCAGGGTTGCTCCTACTGCCACTTGAAATGATCAGGTTGCCGCCCATTGCTGGTGGCCTGGAAACAGTTGCTGCAAGGGTGAAAAGGTTAGCCATTAGATTCTACTCCCGGTGAGGTTGGTGCGGCGCTTGACCTTCTCACCCTCACGCTTGATTTCGCTGAAGCTGTCGCCCTTGATGTCACCGTGGAAGTGCGTCTCCTGCCTTTGGCTTACCGGAACGATTTGTTGGTTGTTGCCGCTAGCCTTCATTATTGCCACTACCTTCTGGAGCTGAGGTGCTGTGAACACGTATTCGTTCTGGCCTGTCTTGTTGACTGCCATTGTCTTTCCGGGTCTGAGGATACCACCATCATCGAACAGCTTCCGACCCATTGGGGCGTCACTGCCGAGGATAGTGCCGCCCGGACCGTCTCGGGGTGCATCCTTCCATTGCTGAGCGAAGATCTCGTCGAGCTTGACGTTCAGCATGTTCTTGATGGCTTCCTGCACTCCCGGGGCCAGGGTGTTGATGCCTGGGGCTATGCGGGCCATCTCGTTTAGAATCTCATCAACCGTAGCTGCTGCTCCTGTTTTGGCGACTGCTTTTGCGATCACCAACTGCTCTTCGATCTTCCTAACGGTCTCAGACAACTCATTCTCTGTCTTGGTCTGCAATTGTCCCTTGACCTTGTCGAACTCATCGTTGGGAGCAGACACCAGAGCTTTGGCGAGCTTCCTACCACCCTCACCCATGGACTTGATGGCGCCGATTTCGGTCATGCCAAGCCCTCTGGCGCTGAGCTTCTCTATGTCCTTGTTGAAGTCTCCATACTCTCGGAGCTGGTTGCCCAGAGCCTGTGAGAAGTCTGAAAGGCTGAATCTTTCTTTGTCTAGCGACTCCTGATAAGTCTTCGAGGCCTTGTTCGCATTTTCTTTGGCCTCGTTCACCTTGTCCTGAGATTCCTTGACCTTGTCTTGTGCGTCCTTCAGGTTCTTCCCGACATCAGCCTGCCGGTCTAGGGCGTCGGATAGAGCATCTTCTGTCTCAGACTGCTTCTCAGCTCTCTTGCTACCCTCAGGCGCCCTCGGCAGACGAGCCCACTTGTCCCTTTCCTTCTGAGCCTTCGCCACGTCCTTGGCTGCATCCTTGCCATCCTTGGCTGCATCCTTGCGAGCCTCTGCGAGATCCTCCTGAGACTCCAGAACGTCCTTCTGGGCATCACGGATGGTCTTCTGAGCGTCGGCCTCACGCTCGGCCTCGTCGGCAGCAGCCTTGCGACTCTGGAATAGATCCTCTCCACCAGACATAGCCTTTTCCAGGCTAAGCCATGATTTGGCAATCCCGGTTAGCTCCTTGATCTTGTCTGCATATTCCTGATACTTCTTTGTGATTTCGTCTATCGGGTTTGCCAAGGTGTCCAGCTGCATTTGCTGCTGCCTGGCAGCCTCTGTGTTCGCCTTGGTGGAAATCTCTACAGTTTCCATTGCAGTACCGTACTTGGGCAATAGATCGAGCATCTGGGTTGGAGACATACCCATGATTGATGCAAGTTTGTTGAATGAGGCTACTGCTGCCTCTGTGTTCCCACTATCCACCACTCCCGACAGAGCTGTGTCGATATCCTTCAGTGAGTTCTTCTTAGATTTGTCGTCATTGTAGAACTTGGTCGTGACTCCATGGAGCTTGGCGACCTTGTCAGCCATTCCACGAATGTTGTCTCCCATTGACGTCTTCTGTGCACCTGTATTCAGCTCGTTCAAACTTTGAGTGAACTTGTTCATGCTCTCGGCACTCTGATCAGCGCCAGTATCAGTGCTTGCAAAGAAGTTCTGCATATCCTTTTGGTCTACCTTGCCATACTTATTCTCCACCATCTTGTCGCCCAACTTGGATCCTGCATAGATCCCTGCTGCTACTAGGGCCAGTGATGCTGCCAGCGTCAGTGCTGTAACATTCATGGCCCTTAGAGCTGCCGTAGTCCGCCCAAGCATCGTGTGTGATGCAGCTAGGGCGGTCATCTTCGCAGTCACCATCTGGATCCTAGGTCCTAGGACCGAAAGGCTTGTGGTCCAAGCGGCAAAACTCCTAGCCCGGGACATCAACTGCATTGCGCTAGTCACTGTTCTAATCTTAGTAGCCAAAACTAGATAGCTCCCGCCTAGGAGCAGGGTGATGCCTATCGTCCCAGCCATGGCACCCATGATCTTTCTGATCGGGCTGGGTATGCCATTCAGCAACTTACCCAGACCAGACAAGACATCTGCAAAAACCTTGATGGCGGGAGTTACCATGCTGCCGACATTCACGGCCAAGGCGAAGGCGATGTTCTTCAGGCGAGTCAGAGATGCGGCCGTACTCTTCGACTGCTCCTCCATAGCCTTGGCAGTAGTTCCCATGAGCTTGGCCGGATCCTTGAATGCCATAAGAGCATCGTTGCGCTCCTTCGCACTCTTTGCGTTCAGTGCGAAGACACCATTCATGCCTTCGCTATCCTGGATGAGCTTCTTGGTTTCTGTGGCGCTTCCCTTGGTGGCCTCGTCCATCTTGTCCAGAACACCCTGGAGGCCGAGGGTCTGAACAGCCTGCTTGCCTGTTGTGAATCCCCACTCCTTGTAGAGGGCGCTTAGAGCCTCTGTAGGTTGCGTCAGACCCCTGAGAATACCGTGCAGAGCAGTTCCGCTCTTGGCGGCGTTACCAGTGCTCAGGGTGATCTGTGCATAGGCACCGAACAGCTCTTCAGCCGTAGCTCCGGCAGCCTTACCGACTCCCACGAAGTCTGAGATGTTCGTGGCCAGCTCCTCGAAGGTCACCTGTCCAACATTGACGGTCTGGAACAGAATGTCGCTGACCTTGGAAGATTCGTTAGCCGTCATGTTGTAGGCATTCAGAACTGTGACAAGTGCCTTGGCTGCTGTCTTGGTATCCGTGAGCCCTGCTGCAGCTGCCGACTGAGCGTCACCTAGGATCTTGGCGTTAGCGGCTGGATTTGAGAAGCCTGAAGATGCGATGTCGTAGGAACCCTTGGCAAGATCGGTGGCTGAAGATGTGCTACCCTTCTTAGTGCTCATGGACAGAATGTTCTTCTGCACTTTGGCGAGCTTGTCATCGCTTACTTGCATGATCACATTGAGATTCCTCATCTCCTTCTCAAGGGAGATGGCAGCCTTGGATGCTCCAGCGAATACTGCCAGGATCCCAAGACCCATACCGGCCATGCCGATGCCGATCTTCTTCGAGGTCCGATCCATTGCAGCCCTGACGCCGATCATGCCATCAATCTGCTTGATGACCGGGGCGACAGATGTGGTGACAGATGAAGCAGCAGCCTTGGTGGCGGTTCCTATAGAAAAAGAGTTGACCTTTGTCTTGAGGGTTTCTACTGCCTTGATAGCCGGAGTGACATCCGAAGCAGCCCTCTTGGCTGACTTGCCGAAGTCTCGAGCCTTGCCTCCCCAGAGAGAGAACCTCTGGCCGATCTGACTGGCGGCAACAACTGAGGAGAGTTTGCTTACCTCTGCCGTAGTAGCGCCGAGACCAGCCCTTGCCTGAGCACCTAGGCGGCTAGCGCTTACCTGGGCACCCAGCCTGGAGACCTCAGCAGCCCCGCTACCCAGTGTGGATCTGGTAGTGCGAATTGGTCCTGAACCAGCAACCAGAGATCTGAATCTTGAGACGCTATCTGCACCCTTCGTCACAGCTACAGATGTGGCTTGAACAGCTTTCGTAGTAGCTGCCCCCATTGCCTTGGCTCCGGCAGTAATCTGCGGCCACTTCTTGGCGATTAGCCCAATGCCAAGAGCCAAAGCTCCAACCTGCAGGAGTACAGGTGCCATTGATGCCGCTACTGAGCCGAACTTCAGGCTCATCCCACTCATGCGCTTCATCTCGTTGCGCAACCCGCCAAGCTCACGGGACATCTTCTTGATTCCGCCATCGAAGCGGTCAGTCTTGGCGAGGAACGAGACTCCGTATTCCCGCATCATGTCTTGAGAAACCTCACGTAGACGCCCTCCTCGGACCCGATGACCTCCCTACGCTCAGCGAGCGTAAGGCACCCCACACATCGTAGCTCCTCTGGAGCGTAAGGGGGAGGCTCAAGCGGTCTGCCAGTTTCGGGATCCATCCACTCCTCGCGATACGTTCCGCATCCTGAGCATCTGGCTATGTCTTTGGTGAGATAGACGACCACTTTGTCCTGGTCAAGGGGAGACCAGCTTAGGAAGGTTGAATGCGGGATCCCATGCTCTACGCAATACTTCACCTCTAGGGCGAAGCGGTAATCCCGCTCTAGACGTTTCCCAGATCCACCATGCTTCGGGAAGCGTTGGCCTCGAAGGCTGTGGTCATCAGGGCAGTGAGTTCTAGAGGACTCCACTCCTCAGCGTTCCAGATCTCGACCCACTGGTCCTCGGTCATGTCTGCATTCTTGCAAGATGCAAACAGAAGGGCTGGTGGGAATGTGTCTTCGTTCCAATCAGGGAACTCAGGACGCTCGTTCTTCTTCTCGGCTTCTTTCTTGGCGAGGTCGTACTGAGACTTGGTCGGCTGATGCTTATTTACAAGATCGTCGTAAGCCCTGCGACCGATGGCCTTGAAGTGGAATTCAGCTATGTCGTCCTCGAGCTGACCCTTGAGCTCTTCGAACTTGGCTTGTGCCTTGGCCTTATCTTCTATCAGGGTGATGTCTCCTGGATCGTCGGTCAGCAATCTCTTGGCGATCTGGAGGTCAAGGCGGGACTCGTTGAAATCCTCAGCCATCTCAGGGTCAAGGGCTATGGTGACCTTCTTGACCACTGGCTTCTTGCGAGACTTCAAGTGGTCGTACGTTAGCGGTCTTCCGGGCATTTCATTCTCCTTGTGGATCTTCTCGTTCTATGGGGTGTAGTCCGGGAGCCCCACCGGAGGGGAAGGACTCCCGGACCAGGGTAAAGCCTATGTGATGGCGACGTCGACGGTAGGCGGCTTCGTCATGGCGAATGTGACGGTGTACATGGCAGCTTCGTTGGCTGCGGTGTAGCGACGAGCGACTGAGCTGACCGTGACAGGCCAGTTCTCACACTTGTCACCCAGAGCCGCCGCCGCTCCGGCAGTGCCGGAATAGAAGATGACGACAAACCCGTTGGTGTTCTTGACAAGGGCTGTCTTGATGGGGTTGGTGACAGGGGCCTTGTGCTCCCAGAACCCCATGGAGCTGGCGTCAGTGTTGTCAGTACCGGGGATCTGTGCGTCGAAGGAATCCTTCATGACCGGGACCTTGATGGGGTCATTGGCGAACGTGAAGCCACTGATCTCTGCGAGCTCTGGCGTGAGCTCGGTGCCGGCGTTGACCTCCGTCGCAGTCGGGATTCCGGAAGCGGCTGCTACGGTGGGGCAGAACCACGTCCTTAGAATCCCCTTCTGGCTGTACCTTGCCACTAGACATCACCTCTCTGCTGGTTGACGAATGGGTTGGGCGGTGCGACAGGAGTAGTGTCTTCCTCGACCTTGACCCAGCCCTTCTCGGACCAGACCTCTTCGAAGGCCTCTTCGGTGACTTCGGCGGCAGGTGCTTCCCCGTCGATGTCAGGATGACGCATCTTCATGCTTGGACTCCAATTCTGTAGGTGTCGGCGGAGTTGAACAGTGACTCTCCACTCGGAAGGATAGCGCCAAACGAGTCCAGTGTGCGTGACATGACGGACAATCCGCCCTCTAGGGGCAGATCATCCGATGACAGAATCGCCTCGTACACCTTCCCGCTCATCCAGCTGCACTGTTCAACTGTCTTCCCTACGCTGGTTATCTGGAAGACGAACTCCATGGTGCCTGACCTACGGGCCATGGTGGGCGTTGGGTCGTTAGACGACGGAAGCTGGAAGATTACCGTATAGGGCAAAGCCGGATTGACCTGCCCCTCGTAGGGGGACTTCTCAATGCCACAAGCCTTCTCAGTGGCCGTCCCTACAAACGATCCCAGCCCCTTGGCGATCAGGTCACGACGCACGGATAACCTTTTCAGCCTGCTTCGTGGCCCACTGAAACATCTTGTCCTCGGCAGGACGCCAGTGTGGGAATGGGGGCTGTGTGTAGTGGCGACCAAGAGAGTCAGTTCCCACAAAGCCGAACTCTAACCTCATAGCCTGAGGAGCATCAGTCCACACTTCACCGACAGCAGTTCCTCCAAACCCAAGAAACCCACCATCACGGCCAAGCCTCTTCTGTATGCCAGAAATGTACCTTCCCGTGACGATGTTCGGACCTGGGCGACCAGAGGCATTCTGAATGACCTGGCCCCAAAGAAGCCAAGTGGCCCCCTTGACAATTGCCTTCATCGCCTTCTTCTGACGACGGTCATAGTTCTCGAGGTCTCCGATGAGATCTGCAATTCCTGCTTCGTCTACCGTAACCTTCAGAGAGCTAGCCATTTGGCTTCTCCTGGTACTTGTGAGCGTAGAATCTACGACTAACTTCGATCGTACCTTCGATGGCTGAGTCGATGATGAACTTACTGCCGACGCTGCCCGACCCGCTGTAGTCGGCAGTGATCCCGGTGACAGTAACGATCGACTCAACCTGGACCGGAGCCTGGAATGCGATGGGAATCTCCACCACATAAGGCATCTCTTCCCATGCCACTCCACCTAGATCGACCGGAGAGCTCTTCCCCTGAGAGTAGATGTTGGCTATTCCAGTGTACAGGGGCCATCCAAGCTGAGCAGGGTAAGTACCTGCTATGGGATCGAAGTTAGAGGGGGTCACCGGAGGAGATATTGACACCTGGTGTGTCATCAGCTTCTCCACCGCCGCTGACGCTCCCTTTAGGTTCAATGCCATGAATGCGCTCCCGGATGACCTCTAAGACCTTGCTGGCTAGCGTACTCCCATCTCCAAAGGTCAGGCGCTCCAAGGACTCTTCCTGGATCTTGTCGGTGTCCATGTTGCCCAATAGGAAATCTGCATCGTGGATCAGGGTCGTTACCCTGCCGAGTATCTCCAGGTCTGCGTTCCCGGCAACGTGAATGACGAACTGTGGGACGTTACGCCCGCTCATGGTGATATCTATCCCTTGTACCATATTGGCAGGGATCTCAACTGGCCCCACCTTGAAGACAGTCTCGCCTGGATTGCGAGGGTCGTGCTTGATCTGCACTTGCTGGATCATGATGATAGTTTCCTTCTATCGTCGGATGTTGTCTTGTCTATCAACTGCAGTAGATCATGCTCATCTTCGTCCATCTCGAACACCACAGGCTCATCACCAATGAAGTCCCTGTGATCATCCTCCCCTATCCGTATCTCCGAAGGGATGGCATCTGGGAATGCGTTGCAGGTCCACTCTTCATACGGGCCGAATGGCAAGGGGCGATGGAGGTGGATGCATGCATCACAGATTATTGGCTTACGAGTAGTCACGTTCTATCTCTCCTCACCATCTACCTAAGGTTACTATGGCCACTATTGGGGTGTAATCCCACGCTCATCAAGAACAAATACTGCGAAGTCTAGACCATTCTCCCGACTAGCCCCTCCCATAATAATCTCTTGCAAAGCCTCTCCCACCAAAGTAGATAGCTCAGAAGGTTCTGCAGAAGTTGTGAAGTCTGCCCAAGCCTCAGCTAGGAACTCCAGCCAGTTATCTGTTGCGTACTTTCCAACCTCTTGCTTGACCCTGCGGTTTCCCGGGAACAGCCCCACCTGCTCGCTAAGGGTCTTCCTCTCACCGAACTCATTCTTCGCTCCGAATACGAAGTCTAGAGGGTATTCGTCAGAGAGAGCCAGATAGATTTTTGCATGATCTTCTGCTGACAGATAGGTGGTCAGCCAATGCCCCATCTCATGCACTATCAAGTCTACTATTTCACCCTTGTCTGGCTGAGCCCAACCTGAAGCCTTGTCCTGCTGGAACAATCTTTGGACAGATTCTGAACCCCAGTCAACGGCAATGAACGGGTTGATGGTTATGGAGTTCGCCTCTCGGCTGTAGAATGCATATGTTCCGGTTGCCCAGGCTGGATCATCTTGCGGGCCAATGAAGAATATCAGTGAGTCGTCGCTATTCTCTGCAAGTCCCGGAAACATACGTTCGTGCATTGTTACTGCTCTAACAATGTCATCCAGCAAAGATTGAGGGATCTTCCCCTCCACCAGAGACTCGCCGATCGAGTCAAGTGTGAATAGGGATGGGTCGACAAGAGTCTCCTCGCCCCCGTCTCCAAGTTCTTCCAGCTTGGAAGGCTTCAGCATGTCTTGTACACGCCGACGAACATCTGGAGCGTTTGGGTCTGACTGAGGCTTAGAGAACAGTCTGAATGGGGGATCCGGCGGAGGGTCTATGGCAGGACCACCCAGCCCTTCGCCCTCGAGCTTGATGAAGCGACGTCTCGCTCTGTTGGCCTTGAAGTCTGCTATTGACGATCTACCTAGAGCCTCCTGATCATCGATGTACTTGTTGACCAAGGCCCAGAAGGTCCGCACGTCACGGTCTACGCCGATCCTGAAGATGTGAGAAAGGTCCCAAGGGCTACCGCCAGAGGCCAGATACTCGGCGGCCAGAGAGACGATCTTCAAATCAGCCAGACCAAGCTCCTTGAATCTGGCCGGTGTCAGGTCTTTGATGTCGCCCAACCCCCTGAGCCCGAGCTTTCGAAGGTCTAGGTTGAGCTGTGAGGAGAAGTCCAGACCCATCCTCGAGCGAGCCAGGACTCTGCCGGGATACCCAGGCACATCGAGCTTGTCTAGTACCCCGCCCATCTTCCAGTCAGGCGTGACCAACCTGATCTCTGCAGTGACAGAGGTGATCTTCCCCTTGTCTATGCGGATGATTGTGTCGTTCAATTCCTGTTGAAAATCTCGAATATTCAGTACGCCACGAGCCCTCATGAGATTGAGACGAGCCTGGGCCGCTCTGGCTTTCCTCATGTCTGCTGAGTTGCCGAATGCGATGTCCTCGTCCGTGATATTCACCCACCGCACCAACCTACCAGCAGACCTGTTCAGCCTCATGCCAATGTGGATTGGGCCAGGTGGTACGAGGCGCAGGCTTGGCGTGATCAGTCCTGTGTCAGGGTTAGTTGCGAACCCCATACGGATCATACCGTTCGGGTTCAGTGACAAGTGATTTATAAATCCACGACCGGGACGGTAGGTAGCTGTCGTCCTGATGTGCTGCTCTAGATTCAGCGTGAGCCTGCCACCCCTGGAGACGAATCCTGACTGTGTCTCCAGCCTTCTGCGAATAGGCTTGAGGTTCTTCCTCAGCCTTTCAGCATTGATCTTGGCACGTATCGCCTTCTCGGCAGCGGTCTCTGGTCTGGCTGTCGGCACTCTTGGGAAGCTGAAGTGTCCGAATCGTGAACGTGGCAGCCCACCCTCAACATTGCTAGCCCAGTAGTCGAACATGGCATCGTACAGCAGCTTCTGTAAGTCCAGCATCTCGCTTAGGTCGCCGTTAGACAGGCTGTTCTTGATGTCCATGTCACGGAACACGCTGAAGCGATAGAAGGCATCATTCACTGCAATGTCTGGAGCGTCAATCTTCACGCCGATGACCTCTGCCACGTGGCTGGGCAGGATGCCCTTCTCCAGCCACTGCTCTCCCCAGGCCATGATGTCTTCCCTGACCTGCTCAGGAGTGAGATCGCCATCACCAGACCTCTTGATCAGCTTGGCCAGGCCGTCTAGCGATCTCTGGTACTCGCTGACACCTGGAAGGAGTCTCAGTGCGAACCTGGCAGCCTGCGGGCTCCGGAGGAACTCGGACAGCTCTGCAGTGACCCCAGCCTTTGCGCTCTGGATCACTGTCTGCCGAGTCAGCTTTCCCACCGTAGCCAGGGCAGACTTCGCACGACTCTTGGTGGCCCTCTTCGGTGGCTCCTTAGGAGAAGGCGAAAAGGTACGCTGGCACGCCGGATGGGCGATTATGTTGGCGAGGGCCGTCTCCGGACTCACCACCATCCCATTGGCCTTCTCTGGATCATCGTGCCGAGTGAGGCCACAAGCAGAACCGTCAGAGATAGTGAAGCTCAATGCTCCACTCCTGATTCCACCCTCTATCAATCCACGATTGTAGGCTACAGCAGACCTTGTCTGGATGGCCATGTTGCTGTACTGCTTGATCCCGACCATCCTGCCGTCGATATAGCGGAGGCCCTTGAGTCCGCTTTTGCTAAGCTTTTGCTCAAGAACTGTAGCGTCCTTGGCAGACTTGATCATGGTATTGACCCTGCGCCAGTCACGGCGAGCGAATGCCATCATCTTGTCCATCTCAGCAACGCCTTCGTCACGATACTTCTTTAGGATCCTGGTGTCACGCCTAGTGACCTGGGCAGCTCCGCCATCTAACAGACCCTTCTCGTATATTTTCTTCAGGCCGCCATTGGATGAGTAGAACTTGTCTGCCTCATCCTTGAGATTGTCCAGGTCTCTGTCGATGTTAGCCTTGACCGCCCTACTTCTACGATCCTTGCCGGGTGCTAGGAAGAAGGGCAGGTTGCCCAGAACCTCCATCTGCCGGTCCCTGATGGACGCTCCTCCTGCTGCGAAGGTGTTGCGCACCCCTGCGCTAAGGCCGTCAGAGGTGTGGGACACGCCCCTAACGGTAGTCTGGCCGGCGCAGGGCTGTAACGTGTACAGTCGTCCCTGCGTCCGCCACGCTATCAGTACCGCCGGAAGCGAGGAACTTCGCTAGAGTTTCCTTGAGAGATCTGATGTTCTCAGTCGTGTTCTGGCTATACCCAGAAGGGGTACTGAACTGTCCAGGGCTATCTAGCGCATAGCCGGCCAGCTGGGCTCGCAGTGACTCCGTGAGGGCGTCATCAAACGAACCCAGCCGGTCGAATCGCTCCTGGAAGACCTCGAGAGCCTCAGAGTTCCCGATCCAAGACCGGGCAACCCTAACCTGGCCTTCCGTGAGCGTTGCCATACCTACAGATCATCCTTCTCGAGAGCCTCGACCAGCTGAGCCTTCTTCCAGGATGAGTGAACCTGAATACTCCTCTTGGCGCACTCCTTCTGGAGCTCTGGGATGGTCATGGCCTCGTACTCGCTCTCGACCTCCTCCTCCTCCTCTTCAGGTGCTGGTGAGGTCGAGCTCTGTGACGGACCAGATTCTGGTCCATCCCGCCAGACGTGAGACCCGAACTGCTCGGCCACATCATCGGGCACCTCGTCACCAGGGCTGTAAGACACCCCCTCCCACCAGACTGTCTTCCTCGGAGTACGCATCACGCCACATCAGCGTCCAGGATGAGGCTCGGGTTCGGCATCATCGGAAGTGCGACGGCCGTGGCGAGCGTGAAGGTCTGAACCGGAGAGTCGGTTTCCGTGACCACAGCCACGATGCCCGGACCCTCTGAGCCAGGGAGGAGACCCTTGCCCTGGAGCTTGATGGCCTCTGCGGTAGGACCGTACCAGGTGTTGCCGAGCTCTTCACCGACCGGGGGCATGAGGTAGATCTTGTCTACCGGCAGCACCCTGACCCGAGTCTTGTTGACCCGGAACTGACCGTCGTAGAGACGGATCGGCGGAAGACCCTCGCTGGTGAGGATCTCGTCGAGCGTGGCCCGGTTGACTCTGGCGGGAGTTCCACCAGTTCCTGCGGCGTAGGCTCGCACCTCTTCGCTCAGTACCAGCGAGGAGACTCGGGTCTTGGGCATCAGGATGTGATCCGGGGCGATGCCGTTCTCGTTGACGTAAGCCTCCACCCAGGTGAGCAGATCGGTGATCGGCTTTCCGAGGGTGGGGTTGGTCCAGACGTTTGCAGTGACGACTGACATAGAGGCAGGTCGACCGAAGTCAGCCTCCAGCGTCAGGCCATTCTCGACGATTGTCACCTTTCCATCATTGATCACGTCACCACGAGCCAGCTCGACACGAACGGCGACCGCTCTGGTCATTCGCTCTGCGTCGGCATAGATGGCGTCGATGAGGGGGTTGTTGTTCCCGGCGAGCATGGATCGGACCCGAAGGGTCTCTTCCTCGCCCAGAGGGATCTGCCGAGACACTGGGCCGAGCTTGCCGGAGATCCGGCTAACGCCAGGCCTGTCGGTCATCGGCGCCGGGGTGTCCCAGGCACGGTACTCGGCTGCGTCGGTGTCGTTCAGACCACCCTTGCGCATCCGAACCTCGAGGTCGTCCGTATAGACGTTCGGGAGGTACTGGTCGAGCACGATGCGACCCTCGGCCCTGAGGACCTCGTTCTCGAAGGCTCGAACGTACTGGATGAGTTCCTGCGGGTCCACGAGATCGTAGACGATGTTTCCTGCCATGTCTTGAGCCTCCTAGCTCTCGTACCGGATGAAGTTGCCAAGACGAGCCTTGGCTGCTGCGTCCAGCCGACCGCTGGTGGCGACGGGCACCGGGAGGAACAGCGTCTTGCAGACACCGAACCACCAAAGGGCGACCCCGATCCTCTGTGTGCTCCCTGGCGTGAACTTGCCCAGGGTGGAGTAGAGATGACCTTCTGCGTTGTCCAGACCATCGCTGGCATCGGGGTCGCCAGCAACCGTGGTCGCCACAGTGGCGGTGGCCGGAGCTCCGGTGAGGCCAGTTGAGTTGGCGGTCATCTGAGGAACGTCCTGCCCCAGGTACTGACCGCCGAAGGCAACCGTGTAGGGACTAGTTCCACCGGAACCACCAGGGCCACCCGTAACGGTGATGTCGTTGTCGTTGATATCGCCGAGCGCCACGAGGGCACTCTTGACGGCAGCAGCGGTGGCATTGAAGGAGATAGGAGCGGTGGTCTGATCCCCGAACGTGAGGGTGTAAGTGCCACCGGTGGCGTTGACGGTGATCGTCTGCGACTCAGAAGCATCACCGGCATAGGGACCGTAGAAGCCAGCATTGGCTCCCGAGGCAACCTTCGCCAGCACTAGGCCAGAGGGCAGGGATCCGTTGATGAGGTGGTCGGCCGTGAACAGGCTGGCGAGCAGCGTGATCGACCGCTGGTTGGTGGTACCGTCTCGAGTGCCGAGCCAGCGCCGATCTTCATTGGCGAGGAGCTCCTCGCTCTCGACTGTGATTCCGAAGCCCATGGGCTCCTCCTAGTTCTGTGAGGGTTGGGTGAGCCTGCTGCCGTGCCTGGCCTGGAGTCGAGCCTTCACTCGATCTTCCTTCGAGTCTCCACTCGGCTTGGGGGGACCCTTGGGAAGCCTACTTCCAGGAGGACCTGGCGTCTCCTCTTCCGAGGTGAACCACTCCGGCGTCTCCTCAACGAACTTGTCGACGGCGTCGGTGACCTTCTCTTCTTCATCAGTGTAGCTCGCCTCGACGAGCTTGACTGCGTTTGCCAACTTGGCGGGATTGATGCCCATCTCTAGAAGCTTGGAGCGCAAATCTGCAGTAAAAGCCTTCTCCTCTGCGGCTGTCACTTTCGCTTCAGCTTCGGCAGACTTCTTTTCAGCTGCCTCAATCCGCTTCTCGTCCTCGGTCTTCTTCTTCTCGGACGCTTCATTCCTTTCTGCGATGATGGTCTTCGCCTCTTCTACGGAGACGCCCAGCTGCTCAGCCACTGAGCGAACGCCGGACTCCTTGCCCTCCCTCTTCTCACGAGCCATCATCCGAGTGACCTCGTCCTGCGTGAAGGTCTTCGGAGGCTCGGGAGGGTCGTCCTTCTGGGGATCAGGAGGGGGTGGGTCCTTGAGGGGTGGGTCCTTGGGGGGATTCTCCATCCGGAACTGCTCTAGGTCCTCAAGACTCCAGCCCCTGCGCTTGTGCTCCGTGAGGATCTTCTCCAGAAGGCTAGGCTGCTTAGCGGCGAACATCATCCTATTCCCTTTCGCATCCGGGGGTTCCGGTCATGCCTGAAGGGTAGCTCAAGCTGGAGGTACAACGGGCTCTTCATCATCCGGCTCAGGCTCAGGTTCTGGCTGAGGCTCCAGGAGAGGGTCTACCTTCACACCCAGGTACTTGCCGACGGCGTCAGCGTTCCCGGTAGCGTCCAGCAGCTCGTTGGCAGCTGCGAAGTTCTCTGCGTGAATGTTATCAAGCTCCTCTAGGGCGTCCTCAATCGGGAACCCTGCCTCAACAAGCATTCGGATCCCGGTCTCAGTGCTGATTGCCTTAGACTGAAGAAGGGTCTGAACAATCGTGGCCGTCTCCTGACGGTCAGCTGGTAGAAAGGAGCCGAAGTGAAGGTCGGCCTCGTAGAGCTTTCCCTTGAGCTGCCCGTCAGACAGGAGCATGCGGCAGACGAATCGGAACAGGAGGCGGTACTTCTCCTTGCGCACCAGGCGCATCTCTCTGATCATGGAGGTATGAGGGCTGAAGGAGAGCGTAAGGGCGATACCGGAGGGGACCTCGCTTGGCTTGATGCGCCCCATGAGAGACTCAGGGATCCTGCCGTTCACGCTCATGCGACTCAGGAGGCTCTCCTGGTACTTGATCAGAGCGTCAAGGCTCCGACTCGTGTCAATGACCGTAGCGTTCCCGTCTCCGGTCTCGAGCACTGTCCCAGGACCGTAGCTCGTGATGGTCCCATCCTCGTTCTTGGGAGCGCTGGCACCGCTCAGGGCGATGGGTGGGCTGCCTGTAGTAGCCGAGGAGGCTTGGAGGTCAGTGTCCGTGGACTGCGAGTCGTCGAAGATCTGCATGATGTTGGCGAGGCATGATGTTCCCCAGTGCTCCTGCTCACTGACGTCATTCGGGATATGCACCACCGGGATGAAGTCGATCTGAAGGTCGAGGTCCTGAACATTCCATGTGGCATTCTTCGGGGTTAGGTCGCTGGCATCCTTGAAGTCATTGACCTTCCAGTAACCGTCGCTGAATAGACAGGTCAACTCGCTTGGATCGTCATTCCACTTATACTGTACCGGACCAGCAAGCTCGACCAACTCCCATGTCAGGCGACGAACAAAGCTGTCCTTCTTGGTGGGGTCACTGGGACGAGGACGCTCGTACTCCCAGGCCATGTGCACCTTGAATGGGTAACCCTCGTCCTCGGCCCGGTCATCCTCCCAGATCGGGAAGTAGAATCCGGGATCGTAGCACCTGAGCCTCGGCCGCTTCTTCTTGGCGTCCCATGATAGGGCGAACACGCCATCACCTAGCTTGGCAGCGTTGCGCTCCGTCTCCACTACCTTCTTGATGAATGACTCCTTCTCAGCCCAGCGCAGAAGAACCTGTAGCTGTTCATCTGCAGCTGATTCGTAGTCGTCACCCTCTGCCTCGTCTATGGTGATGGACTGGTCGTCGCCGAGCAGAGAGCTGAGGACGGTGTGAATGATTGTTCCAGGGTCACCATACTCACGACGGTTCGTCTTGCTCTTATCGTCCTGGGTGCTCATCCATTCCCGAGAGGAGTTGCGGCAGTATGCCTCCAGGAGCATGTATGCCCGAAGGCGCCTCCTGTCCTCTTCAGGAACCCATGTGACGACTGTGACAGGGGCGATGCCGGCTGCGTTGCCACTGAAGGACGGCTTGTAATCATAGAACGAGAATGGGTCTATGATCATCCTCTTCATGGGAGCTATCATCTGCGACCTTCCAGTCGTTTGTCGTTGACCTGAGAGTTAGACATCATAGCGTTACTGACCAGGGTCTTACTGAATCCCCAGACCATAGCGTCCATTCGGTCAGGTGACCAATCCGTCGGAGGATCGCTAGCATCCCAGGAGGTCATGTTGTCCTCTAGTTGTGGGAAGTCACCGACGTGATGAATTCTACCCTGCTCGTACAGATAGCTGACTGGTTCGGCCCTGATGGCCTTGCCCCTCGAGGCCCATACATCAGTTACTGGCAGAGTTGGGTCGGCTGTGTGGATCGTACTCTTCACCATCTCCCCGCCGTTGTTCACCTCTGCCACGACATAGTTGGCTCGGAAGTCACGATAGGCACGCTTCACGCTCTTGGCCCAAACTTCAGGGCGACCACCAATACTGTAGTCACCGAGAACGAACCCATGGGCCTGGTCTGGACGCATGATTCCTGGCTCCGTCCATCGATTCTTGATCCCCACCACGATGATCCCAGTGACGTCGCTGAGGAGCTTGGCCTGCGGGTCTACCGCCACGACCACTTGATCAAACTTGTCCGGAATATCGTCGTAGCGTAGACGGTACTGGTCGATAAGTTCAGAGCTCCAAAGGGCTCCCTGCACGTCTTCGATCAACAGACCCTCGAGCTCCTGCCGACCTAACCGTGTACCGGCATAATCTCGATACAGTTCTTCCTTGATGTTATCCGGCAGGTGAGGGTTGTCATTCGTGGTAGCGTGCTTGATGACGATTCTGTTCTTGGGGTCTTTGCTATCCTTGAACAGCTTCTTGATCAGCGGTCTTGTCTTGGGAGTGGTGGCAACCATCACTCTAGGATGAGGGCCGACTCGCAACCCATACCGCATGTGCTGCCAGCATTCGTTTAGATACCTCCAGCTGGAAAGCTCCTCAGCGGCAACGTAGCAACGATTGCCCCCTGAGCGAAGGCGCTCTACGTCGTCGGGCGTGTGAGCCCCGAAGATCTTGGCCTCAGCACCGTTGCTCCAGGTGACCTTCGTGCCTCCCACGGTCTGTCGAAGCTTGAGACCTGGGTCATGACACCTGAGGCCACTCGGCCCATCTACCACCGAGGTAACGGCGTCACCGATCGTCGGGGCGATGATGCCGATCCAGTGACCGCCCTTCACATGAGGTAGGCAGGGAGGTCCCATCGCATGCTCATGCAGCATTCTCGAGAGGGTTGCTGTCTTCCCACATCCCCGGCCTCCAATGATTGCGAAAACAAAGTAGTCATCATTCGGAGGGAGCTGGTGGACCAGAGGCTTCCATTTGTCATCATGGGGCTTGATGATGTCAGCTGCGAAAGCCCAAGGGTTGACGGTCATGGCCACGACACGAAGGGTACTCTGTAAAGTTGGTCAACTAGCAAATCACCGGTGTGGGGTGGTGGTTTTGGGGGCGGGGAAGTGGTAGGCCATCGCCTCCCAGAACGCCTTGGCGGCCTCGTCAGGGTCGTACCCCTCGCCATACTCAATGCGGCCGTCAGGCCAGACCTTGACAAGCATCCGGCCCTCGGGGGCGATCTGCATGGTATCCCCTAGGCCGGCGTGGTGGGTGTCACCGTCCGTCGCTAGATGTACCCCGCCATCACCAGATAGGCGTTCTCTGAGGTGTCCGGCACGGCAGCCATCGTGGCAGGCAGAGGGAACCCACCGCCGCTGTATCGGATCGGGGACAGGGCACGCAGTGGGCCGAGGCCGGAGCGGTAACGGAACGTCGCTACCCCGTTGTCTGCTGCAATGCCGACATAGTACCTGCCAGGC
>Ga0136633_1000086_pt1 | contig 63560 bp, 62 predicted proteins | sample AntDrymeUQ832206_2_FD_105494 | JGI IMG/M metagenome (GOLD analysis project Ga0136633, IMG submission 105494) | Polar desert sand microbial communities from Dry Valleys, Antarctica - metaG UQ83 (22.06) | ecosystem: Environmental > Terrestrial > Soil > Desert | place: Antarctica: Dry Valley...
CCATCTGCACGCCGTTCTCCCTCCCTGGAATCCAGCCCTCAACAAGCCGAGAAACCTAGGAAGGAGGCGGCGTGCAGCCGCGGATGGTCTACTCAGGCGCCCACGGATGTGTCACAAGAGCCCTGTTTGTGCTGCTGCTGGTGGTCGCCACCATGGTGGCGGTGTGGGTCTTCATGTCCCGCCTGGCCGCGGGCCGGCGTATGCGGGCCGTTATGCAGAACCGTGGGCTCGCCGCAGTGAGCGGCCTGCCCACCGCGCGGGTCGATGCCACCACGTTCTTCCTGGGCTCGGGCCTGGCCGGCATCGCCGGCGTCGCCGTGTCCCTCATAGGGCCCATCGGCACCGCCACCGGCACCGCCTACGTCCTGAGCGCATTCCTGGTGGTGATCGTCGGAGGCCTCGGCAAGCTCCGCGGGGTGGTGATCGCCGCCTTCCTGCTGGGTACTCTCAACGCCTTCGTGGAGCACGCCACCTCGTCGACGTTGGGCAAGGCGGCGGTGTTCGCCTTCGTGATCCTCTTCCTCCAGATCCGGCCGAACGGCATCGTCTCGTTCCGTACCCGGGGGCTAGCGGTATGAGTTCCGTCGGTTTCGTCCTCACTCGCTTCGCTCCGTTCGGACGATCTGGAGGTGCCGTGCCGGCCGGCGGAGCCGGCCGGCACGGCGCTGTCGTACTTGCTCCGGCCGGCTGCGCCGGCCGGAGGTGCCGCCAGCCGGAGAGGCCGCCTGCGGCGGCGGGGGCGGCTGGCGGCTTTTGCTCGCTGCGCTCGCCTGGCGACAGCACGGGCGGCCCTCTTTGCTCGCTGCGCTCGCCTGGCGACAGCACGGGCGGCCCTCTTTGCTCGCTGCGCTCGCCTGGCGACACCACCGGCTCGCTCCGCTCGCACTACACCCGGAGGTCCATTTCATGAGCGGGGTCGAGATCGTCCCGAAGTCGGCGCCCGGGGACCTGGCTCCGCCCGAAGTGGTGGTTGTGCCGACCCCGGCGCCTGTGGCGCGGCGGCGGCGGACGCCGTTGTCGATGCTGGCTCCGGGGAGCGCGAGCCCGTGGACGGGGCGGCTGGTGTTCGTGGTGTTCGCCTTCGCCTTGTTCGCCCTTCCGAACGTGCTCGGGAATCCGAGCGAGATCCGGCAGTGGGCGGAGTGGCTCTGTTACGCCATGGTTGCGGTGGGGCTCGACCTGGCGTGGGGCTACGGCGGGATGCTGGCCCTCGGGCAGGGACTGTTCTTCGGTCTCGGGGCCTATGCCATGGGGATGCACCTGTCGCTCGAGCAGGTGCCGGATGGATCGCTGCCCTCGTTCATGGGTCTCTACAGCGATTACACGTCGCTGCCCGCGCTGTGGCGGCCGTTCCAGAGCTTCTGGTTGGCGGCCGCCATCGCCGTGGTGGTGCCGGTCCTGATCGCCGGACTGCTGGGCCTCCTCGTGTTCAAGCGGCGCATCCGCGGCCCCTTCTTCGCCATCCTCACCCAGGCGACGGCGGTGATCTTCGCCCTGGTGCTGGTCGGCAACCTCAAGCTCACGGCCGGCTTCAACGGCCTTACCGGCTTCACCAAGGTCTTCGGCCGCAACAAGTACGCGCCGGAGACGAGCCAGTGGCTGTACCAGGTGGCGGCCGTCGGCCTGCTGGTGGTGCTGGGCGCCGCCATGGCGCTCGTACGCAGCCGGTACGGCAAGCTGCTGCAGGCCACGCGCGACAGCGAGGACCGCGTCCGCTTCCTCGGCTACGACCCGGCCCTGGTGAAGACGGTCGGCTTCGCAGTCGCCGCCGGCATGGCGGGCCTGGCCGGCGCCGTCGCCGCCCCTGTGTTCGGCATCGTGTCGCCCGGCCAGTTCGACGCCGTCCCGTCGATCCTGATGGTGTGCTGGGTGGCGGTGGGCGGCCGCGGCACCTTGTGGGGCGCGGTCCTCGGCGCACTGGTCGTGAACTGGACGCGGGTCAACGTGAGCGCCGCCCGCCCCGACGACTGGCAGTACCTCCAGGGGCTGCTGTTCGTAGTGGTGCTCGGTTTCATGCCCGGCGGCTTCGCCGGCGTGCTGCGGTCCCGGTACCAGTGGCTGGCGGCGGCCGTCACCAGGCGGAGCCGGCGCACCGCCCCCGAACCGGCCTTCGCCACCGCCACAGCAGGGGAAACGGCATGAGCCCGGTGCTCGAGGTCAGCGGCCTGTCGGTCGACTTCGACGGCTTCAAAGCGCTCGACGGCGTGAACCTGTCGGTGGAGCAGGGCGAGCTGCGCTTCCTCATCGGGCCCAACGGGGCGGGCAAGACCACCCTGATCGACTGCATCACCGGCCTCACCAGGCCGACGGCCGGCGACGTGAGGTTCGAGGGGCGTTCCCTGACGGGGCTGGCCGAGCACCGCCGCGTGCGGCTCGGCATCGGCCGCAGCTTCCAGACGCCCACCGTCTTCGAGACCCTCACCGTCGTGGAGAACCTCGACCTGGCCGAGTCGTTCCGCCGCTCGCCCGTCGCCATGTTCCTGCGCCGGCGGACGGTGACACCCGGCGTGGCCGAAACCCTGGAGCGGACCGGGCTGACGGCGGTTGCCGACCAGCCCTCCGGCTCCTTGAGCCACGGCCAGAAGCAGTGGCTCGAGATCGGGATGCTGCTGGTGCAGAGCCCCCGGCTGCTCCTGCTCGACGAGCCCGTGGCGGGCATGAGCCCGCAGGAACGGCTCGAGACCGGCGCCCTGCTCCAGGAGCTGGCGGGGGACCACACGGTCGTCGTCATCGAGCACGACATGGCCTTTCTCCGCCGGTTCGCCCACACCGTCACTGTTCTCCACGAGGGCAGGCTGCTGTCGGAGGGGACGGTGGACGAGGTGCAGTCCGACCCGGTGGTCCGCGAGGTCTACCTGGGCCGGTCACGTGACGAGCGCTCGGGCGCCGCTCCGGCGCCCGTGCTCGAGGCCGCCGCTTTCGGAACCGTCGGGGAGGACGCATGAACCTGGAGCTGGACGGGGTCCGCATCGCCTATGGGCGGGCCGAGGTGGTGTTCGGGGTGTCGCTCGAGGTGCCTGACCGCAGCTTCACGTGCCTCATGGGCCGGAACGGCGTGGGCAAGACCACGCTGCTCAACGGGCTCATGGGCGTGCTGCCGCTCAAGGCCGGCGCTGTCCGCCTCGACGGGCGCGACATCACCCGCATGAGCACGCCCGCCCGGGCCCGCGCCGGCATCGGCTACGTGCCCCAGGGCCACCAGGTGTTCCCCTTCCTCACCGCCCGAGAGAACCTCCGGGTCGTGTTCGAGCGCGACCGGCACGGCTCCCGATCGGCGATCGACGACGCCCTCGACGTGTTCCCCGCGCTCCGCAAGCTCCTCGACCGGCCCGCCGGCCTGCTCTCGGGTGGCCAGGCCCAGCAGCTGGCCATCGCCCGGGCCCTTGTGTCGAAGCCTGAGGTGCTGGTGCTCGACGAGCCCACCGAGGGCATCCAGCCGTCGATCATCATCGAGATCGAGGACGCCATCGCCGGCCTCCACGCCTCCGGGATGACGATCCTGCTTGTGGAGCAGTACGTGGAGTTCGCCCTCCGCCTGGCTCAGCGCTACGCGGTGATGGACGGCGGACTCATCGTGCACGCGGGCGACACCGCGTCGGTGGACCTGGCCGCCTTCTCGGACCCTGCTGGCCGTCTGAGACGTCAGCCGAGCCGGTCGCGCAACAGGGCGGCCGCCTCCAGCGGATCGCCGTAGGCAAGCCGCCACGCATGGGCGCCGCGGGCCAGGGCGGCAGCCACGTGGAACGACTCGGCCGGGCGCTTGTAGTGGTTGAACGAGCGCTCGATCAGCCAGGTCATGGCCTCGCCCCTGGTGGCCGGCGCCAGCACGCAGGGCCCCGGCCCGGAGCCGGGCGCGCGCACCAGGTTGACGACATGAGCCAGCCTGAGCGGCGCGGCGGCGACGCGGGCACCGGACACGTCGACAGGGACGGCCGTCTCGCCGTCGCCCAGCTCGACGCCGTCGACGTGGCCGAGACCCACGGCCTGGCGGCTCCACGGCGACAGGGCCAGGGCGCGGGGATAGGGGACCAGCTGCCCCGCCGCAGGGCCGACGCACAGGGCCTCGTCGGAGACGTAGTCGAAGCCCGCCCGCAGCCCGGCGGCGGCGAGGGTCGTCTTGCCGGTGCCCGATGGTGCCGGGAAGGCGATGGCCGACGAGCCGGCGGCCAGGACGCCGGCGTGGACGGCGAAGCCGGCGAAGGCGTCGATGGCGGCCCGGTTCACGGCGGTGAGGAGCAAGGAGAGCGCATCGGAGACCGCTCCGGACGCGTCGAGCGCCCCCGCCGCGGTGTGCACGCAGCGCTCGTTGCCGTGCAGCCCGCACCCGTCGACGACGAGGTACCGGTAGGCCGCGTCGACAGGCCGGTCGACGCCGGGGAACGCCTGGAACAGCCGCGCCACGGCGGCGCCCACCGCATCCGACGTGCAGGCGATCCCAAAGGGCGTGCCCAGCAGCTCCCATGTCCCGTCGTGCGCCGCGCTTCCGGCGCCTGGATCACCGTCGGGGCCCTCCCGGTCCCGTGTCACCCCCCGGCCGGTGGCAGAAGGCCGTCCTCCCGGAAGCGGGCGACCGTCGCCGCCGCCTCGGCATGGATGGCCTCGGGCGTGGCCCCGTAGGCGATGGCGAGGGCGGCCACCACCTCGTCGAGGGTGCGCTCGCCGTCACTGAGCCGCCAGACGTCGGCGGCGGTGGCATTGAGGACGTAGACCTGGCTGGAGTCCGGGTGGAGGAGCGCGATGCTCTCGTCGACCTCGGTCTCCACCACCCCGGCAACTGCCGGCCCAATCCGCTCGCCGCCCTGTTCCATGAAGGGGAAGGTACAGCGGGCGGGCGGGCCGTTCGCCCGGACAGCCTTTCTCGGGTGGATGGCCACCTTCCGTGACTTGCCGGCTGCATGACCGCTTCGACGCCATTCAGCAGAATTGACGCGTAGGGCGACCGAGGTCGCACGGTCAGCGTCAGAAATCCCGGATTTCCTGTTATGCTGGGCTGGCATTTGGGAAAGACACGTGGAATTGGTGTACCGAGACTACTGGGGGCGGGCATGGACGAGATGCAGCATGGTGGACTTTCCCGGCGGGAAGCGCTGAAGCGGGGCGCTGTCGTGGCGGGCGCAGCATGGATCGCGCCGGCGGTGATGGCGCTCCCGGTGAGCAGCGCCTCCGCTGATGCGCCGAGCGGCGGCCGATCGAGTGCGGGCGGCGGCCAGTCGAAGAAGAACAAGGGCCGCAACAAGAAGCGGTAGCGCCCAGCTTCAGGGACCGCGCGCCCAGGCGCCGGCGGTGGTCACCTGGAGCGTCTTTGCTCATCCTCGACGATGGCACGGAAGAAGGCCTGACGGTCGGCCTCCGAGCCCGAGTCGTGACGCGGCGAGCGGGGACTTGCAGGATCCATGTCGTTGGCTGGCGGCGTCAGCGAAGGGCGCCCCCGGGGGATGGCGGCGGCGCTCAGCCGACGCCGGAGTTCGGCCGCCGTCGACGCCGTGTCGGCCCGGGCGGAACGTGACACCAGCAACCCGATCGAGCGGTTGCCGTTCGATCGGGCCGGCGGGGCCAGCAGGTCGGCGCCCGCCCCCGCCGCCAGGAACGCCCGGCCACCCGCCATCGCTTCTGGTACGCCCCCGGGCACCGCGACGCCGAGGACCCTGCGGGCCCGGCTGAGCGCCAGGGCGGCCGCCGGCCCCACGCCCCATGCCCTGGCGCGGTCCACGAGGTCGTCCCAGGGAGGCCGGTCGCCCGCCAGCACGCGCTCCAGGTCCTTCAGCCACACCAGTCGGTGCCCGCCCGACAGCGTGCCGTGAGCGCCGAGGTGCACCAGCGTGTCCAGCGCGTCGAGCGTGTGCACCGCGGTGCCCGCGAGCCGCACGGGGCGGGCCCGCTCCAGCAGCTCCGCCATCGGCGGCCGCATGGTGCGCCGCACGGCCGAGACGTTGAACAGGTGCCAGTGGAGGTCGAGGAGGGTGCCGTGCGGCAGCCGGAGGAGCACCTCGCCCACTTCGAGTTCGCGCAGGAGCGGCCAGTTGCGGTCGAGCAGCGTCCCGCCCTGCGCTTCCACGGCGGCCATCGCGTCGCCCATGGCGCCGGCCGGCACCACCACGTCGAGGTCGTTGTACGTGCGGAGATCGGGCCGGGGGTAGTGCAGCTCGGCCAGGACCGGCCCCTTCACCACCAGCCAAGGCACGCCCAGCGCGTCGAGGGCGGGGGCGAGCCGGGCCAGGTCGCCGAGCGCCCGCAGGTGGCGGTCGATGCCGCCCCGGTGGGCGGCGGCCAGGTCGGCGAAGCGCCCTGGCGCCACGACCGGCGCCAGGGTGTGGTGCACGCAGCCACTCACACCGTGGAAGTCGGCGGCGGCGGTCACCCGCTCGGGGCCGGCCCGCGCGGCCAGCTCCGCCACGCCCTCCGGCGCCACGGCCCAGTCGTGCTCGGCCACGCACTGCAGGAGCAGCCGGGCCGTCGCCGTGGTCGGGCGGAGCGCACGGGGCCGGCGGGCCGGCGCCGTCACGACGAGGCGGCGGGAGCGGCTGCCTCCGGCTCCTTGAGCGTGAGGTGGGACCAACAGTGGGCCGTGTAGACGAGCCCGAAGAGGTTGCCCGACTTCAAGAAGTCGAAGCGGGCCGCCTGCAGCGCGGCACCGGCCTGGGCGCCCGGCTGCAGGAGGGCGGCGAAGAAGGCCTCGGCCCACTCCATGGCCAGGCGCTGGGGCACCTTCACCTCGGTGCCGATCACGCCCACCGCGTTCCCGCCGCCCACGAAGGCGTCGACGTAGGAGACCAGCGTGGCCGGCGAGATCTCGAGCGAGTGGCAGGCGTTGATGAGCACGAGTGGCCGCACCCGGTCCCAGATGACCCTGTTCTCGGCGAAGCCGGCGTCGAAGAGGTCGATCAGCTCGGTGGCCCTGATCTGCTCCCGGTCGCCGACCGAGAGGAAGGTGTCCGCACTGCCGATCTGGTCCTTGTCGCCGTGGCAGTAGAAGTAGACGACGGGCAGGTCGGCCGACAGCAGGCCCAGGATGTCGGACTTGGCGGCGCTGCGCTGCACCACCACGCCGGCGAAGCGGGCCTCGAACAGCGACCGTAGGACCTGCACGTGGGTGGCCAACGCCTTCTGGTCCACCTTGGTGGACTCGCCGATGGCGACGACCGCCTTGGGGCCGACGGCAATCGACGCCGTTGGGTCCTTCGACGAGGCGGGCGCCTCGACCATCTGGCTGAACCCCCAGAAGCCGAACGGGCACAGGAGGTCCCTGGTGTGCGCCACGTCAGTCGCGCGCGGACAGGTGTCGGTCGGGCCTTCGACCAGGGGGCCCTTCTCGTCCCACTCGGTGACCAGCGGGCAGACGGGGACGCGGGACACGTCGTCCGGCAGGCCGATCTCGTAGAGGTAGTTCCACGGCACCGTGAAGCGGACGTTGCGGGGCCGGGCGATGTGCACGATCGGGCGCGGCGTCGTGCGGCGCAGCTCCCCCAGCACGTCGCGGGTCTGGAGGAACAGCTGACGGTAGAGCTGGCGGCCGAGCGGGGCCAGCTCGCGGAGGTCCTCGACGAGGTCCTTCTTCCTGCGGGCCCTGTCCTCAGCCGCCCGGTAGACGAGCGCCTTGCGCAGGTCGCCGACCAGCTCGGCGATGGTGTCGTCGGGCAGTGAGAAGGCGGTGGCATCCGCCGGCATCGCGCCGGGTGGGCGCAGCACGATGCCATGGGCGCCGCCGTCGTTCGTGTTGGTGACGATGCTGAACCGGGGCCTGTCGGGGATGGCGGCGAGATCGTCGAGCGCCGCTGAAGCGGTGTAGTCGGTGGTGATGGTGAAGCCGCTGGGCCCGTCGAGGTCGGTGACCAGGACCTGCGACTGCACCGGAGCGTCGCGGTAGTAGTAGCCGATGCGCACGCGCGAAGGGCCCCCTGCCGGCGCTCGAAGGGCGACGTCGATCCAGGGCTGCCCGCCATCGACCGCGGTGGCGGGGCCCCCGTCGGCCGGGAGGTGGAACGCCCGCTCCACTGCGCGCAGGTCCCGGTCGAGGTCGTCGACGGTCGTGGCGACGGCGAAGTCGGCGCTGCTCACGAGCACGCGCAGTTCCAGGTCGTGCTTCGGCAGCACCTCGTCAGGGAAGGCGACGGGACGACGCACGTGGGTGTCGCGGTCGAGCGGCCCGATGCTCAGGCGCAGGCGGAGATCGGCCCGGGGGACGAGGGGCCGTGCGGGGTCGAGCCGCTCGCCGGCGCGGTCGCTCACCACCGCATTGGCGTACCGGGCCCGCACCCGTGTCGCCGGCGCGGGCTCCGGCGGCGGCGGTTGCGGTGCCGGCGGCGGCGGTTGCGGTGCCGGCGGTTGCGGTGCCGGCGTCGCCCGTGGCTCAGCCGGGGGCGAGGCGGTGGAAGGCTGCTGCGTGTCGTGCCCGACGGGAGCGGACGGCGGGGGTGCGGGCCGGGCCGGTGGCATGCCCCGCCGGCGGGGCGCCGAAGGGGCCGGGGCCGGGGCGCCGGTCGGCAGGTCGGTGGTGCGCCGTGCCCGGAACAGCCGGCCCAGCCCGACAAGGGCGCCGACCAGTGCGCCGACCTTGGCCAGGAGCCGCTTCATGTCAGTCGCCGCCCAGCCAGCTCGTGTCCTTCAACACCGTCACCCCGAGCACGAGGTAGCCGAAGAAGCCCACGAACAGACCGATGCTGTACCAGGCGAACAGGCGGGCGCCGTCGAACATGGTGGTCACCGCAGCGCCGCCCACGGCGCCGATCACCGACGCGATGTCGGAGATGGCCACCGCCTCCCTGGAGCGGCGCAGCGTGCGGTAGGTCACCCAGCCGATGACCACACCGAAGCACCACGCACCGGCGGCCTGGGTCTGCATCCGGCCATCCCCGTTCTCCGTCCGCCAGGACGGTCGCCGCTCAACGTAGCTTCCGCCCTCGGCCCGTGGGCAAGCCGAAAGTCGAGCGGTCCGGAGCGGCCGAGAGAGCGGGAAGCTAGCACCCGAATCCGCACCATCACCCGCCGGCGGACGGCCCCGGGCGGTGGTGCCGTTCTCGGCAGCTTCAACACCGGTATGCGGTGTTCAGCCTTCCGAGAACGACTCGGCCAGGCGCCGCCCGGGGCGCCGGCCAGGGGGCGACCAGGTCCGCTCGGGCCAAGGGCACGAAGCCCTGGCCACGCCCGGCCCACGAGGCCTCGGTCGGTTGGCCGCCCGCCGGGTAGGGTCGCGACCAATGGCGTCCCAGGCCACCTTCGCTGCGCAGGCGATGGAGCACATGGGGTCGCTGTACGGGGCCGCCCTGCGCATGACGCGGAACCCGGCCGACGCCGAGGACCTCCTCCAGGAGACCTACCTCAAGGCGTACCGCTCGTTCGCCACCTTCCAGGAGGGTACGAACCTCAAGGCGTGGCTCTACCGCATCCTCACCAACACGTTCATCAACTCGTACCGGGCCAAGAAGCGCCGGCCCGAGCAGACCGACGTGGACGACGTGGAGGACCTCTACCTGTACCACCGCCTCGGCGGCATGGAGGCGGCGGCGGCCGGCCGCAGCGCCGAGGACGAGGTGCTCGAGCGCTTCACCGACGACGAGGTGAAGCAGGCGGTCGAAGCGCTGCCGGAGCAGTTTCGGATGGCCGTCCTCCTCGCCGACGTGGAGGGATTCTCCTACAAGGAGATCGCAGAAATGACCGACGTCCCGATCGGCACGGTGATGAGCCGCCTTCACCGGGGAAGAAGGGCGTTGCAGAAGACGTTGTTCGACTTCGGTATGGAGCGCGGCCTCGTCGGAGAGCGTGAGTGATGGACGGCAGCGCCCAGCACAAGTGCGCGATCGCCGTCGAGCGGCTCTACCGCTTCCTCGACCACGACCTCGACGAGGCCGACATGGCAGACGTCAAGCGCCACCTCGACGAGTGTCTGCGTTGTCTGGAGGCGTTCGACTTCGAGCTCTCGTTGCGCGTGGTGATCGCCAGCAAGTGCCGCGACCAGGTCCCCGAGATGGTGCGGGTCCGCATCTGGAAGGCCATCCAGAGCGAGGCCGGCCCCGAAGAAAGAAGTGAGGGAATGCTTCCCTCCTAGCGACTGTTCGAGTGAGAGATGGCGAACGAACGAGCTGTCCAAGGAACACCCTTCAAAGGCGCCGACCGGCCGTCACGGTCGTTCGGAGCAGGCCGGGTCTGTAAAGAGCTGGACTGCAGGACTCGCCTGTCGATGTACAACAGCGGGAAGTACTGCTACGAGCACGAGCCGATGTCCGTGCCTCGGACGCGGGGCAAGAAGATCGCGTAGACACCAGGGGCCGATCCGACAACGGGTCGGCCCTGTGCCTACCATCGACCGATGGACTACCTCGTCGCCGCCAAGGTCTGGCACTACTGGATCGGTATCGCCATCCTGCTGCCGGCGCTGCTGGCCGTGCTGTTCACCGTCGTCGGCTATCTCGTGAAGGTGTCGAGCAAGAAGTACCCGCGCTAGGGAGATGGGCACGAACGATGCCATCTCGTGGGACCTGGCCGAGAAGGTCGCCGTCCGGGTCGCCGGCCGTGAGCCGCTGGCCGATTCGTACCACTACGCCTCACTTGCGCCCGACTTCGAAGAGCTGACAGCCCAGGCCGAGGAACTGGTGGCGGTGGCCACCGGGCTGCGCTCGGCCGCAGGCCCCGCCCGCGCCCGCGTCACCGACCGGGCCGGGTGGATCCACGCCAACATCGCCTCCTTCCAGCGCCTGCTGCGCCCGATCACCGACAAGGTGGGCCCCCGTCTGGCGTCGAGCCGCGCCGCCCCGGTGAGCAGGGCCGTCACCGGCGCCCAGCTCGGCACCATGCTCGGCTGGATGTCCAGCCGGGTGCTGGGCCAGTACGACCTGCTCCTCATCGAGGAGGAGCGCCCCGAAGAGCAGGACATCGTCTATTTCGTCGGCCCCAACATCATCGGCCTCGAGAAGCGGTTCGGCTTCCCGCCTCGCGAGTTCCGGTTGTGGCTGGCGCTGCACGAGGTCACCCACCGGGTGCAGTTCACCGGTGTGCCGTGGCTGCGGCCGCACTTCCTGTCGCTGGTCGAGGGTTGCCTGGGCGCCGTCGACCCCGATCCCAAGCGGTTCCTGGAGGCGCTGCGCCGGGCCGTCGACGAGATGCGGGCGGGCAAGAACCCCCTGGCCGACGGCGGCCTGGTGGCCCTGCTGGCCGGCCCTGAGCAGAAGGCCATGCTCGACCAGGTGGGCGGGCTGATGAGCCTCCTCGAGGGCCACGGCGACGTCACCATGGACCGGGCCGGCGCCGACCTCATCCCGAGCGCCGAGCGTTTCAGCAACGTCCTGCGCCAGCGCCGGGCTGAAGCGAAGGGCGCGGCGAAGTTCGTCCGCCAGCTCGTGGGCCTCGAGGCCAAGCTCAAGCAGTACGAGCAGGGAGAGCGGTTCATCGAGGCCGTCGAGGCCCAAGGGGGCACGGCGCTGCTGGACAACGTGTGGCGGGGGCCCGAGTGGCTGCCCGACCTGGCCGAGATCCGTGAGCCATCCGGCTGGATCACCCGCGTCCAGGCCGCATCCGGCGTCGCCGGGTAGTCGTGGCCCGCGTCCTGGTGGTGGACGACGAGGCGGTCATCCGGCGACTGGTGCGGCTCACTCTCGAGCAGGACGGACACGAGGTCATCGAAGCGGCGGACGGAGCCGAGGCCCTGCGGGCGGTGGGCCCCGGCAAGCCCGACGTGATGGTGCTGGACCTCACCATGCCCCGCATCGACGGGTGGGAGGTGCTCGGCCGGCTCAAGGCCGGCCCTGGAGTCGGGACTTCAGACCTGCCGGTGATCCTGCTCACCGCGGCCGCGGCCGCCGCCGATGTCGACCGCATCCGCGCCGGTGTCGAGGGCGCCGTGCGCTACCTCACCAAGCCGTTCAGCCCTGACGACCTCCGAAAGGAGGTGCGCCAGGCCATGGAAACCCCCGAGCCGCAGCTGCGCCGCCGGGCCGCCGTCGAGGCCCTCGAGCAGCTGGCCGCCCTGGAGCGCGGCGACGCCGGCGGCGCGGAGCCGCCGGCCGCCCGGCCCCACGTGGCCCGCCTGGGCGGACCGGTCGGCCGCCACGCCGCCCGGCCCGGCCCGCGGCGCTTGGGCGCCGACCAGGTGCTTGCCCTGTCCCCCCGCCAGCAGGAGCTGCTCCAGGCGGTGGCCTCCACGCCCACCGTGTCGGACTCGGCCGAGCGCCTCGGGGTGAGCAGGTCCAGCGTGTACGCCAGCCTGCGCCGCATCGCCCGCCGCCTCGACGTCGCCTCGGTGCCCGAGCTCGTCGTCCTGGCCCGCCAGGGATGGGCCGACGACACCGCCTGACGGACCGGCGCCGCCGGGCGTGCTCGACCGGTGCTCGTTCCCGCCGGCCGGGACGCCGCTGTCGTGCGCGGTCTCCGGCGGGGCCGACTCGCTGGCCATGCTCGTGCTCGCCACCCTGGCCGGCTGCGACGTCACCGCCCACCACGTCGACCATGGCCTGCGCCCCGGCTCGGACGGCGACGCGGCGGTAGTGGCCGCCGCCGCCGACCGCTTCGGCGCCCGGTTCGAGTTCCACCGGGTGGAGGTGGGGCCCGGCCCCAATCTGGAGGCGCGTGCCCGGAGCGCCCGCCTGGCCGCCCTGCCGGCCGGCGCCGCCACCGGCCACACGGCCGACGACCAGGCCGAGACCATCCTGCTCAACCTGCTGCGGGGCGCCGGCCTCGACGGGCTGGCCGGCATGCGGCCCGGCCCGGCCAAGCCCATCCTTGGCCTGCGGCGGGCCGAGACCCGGTCCCTGTGCGCCCAGCTCGGCCTCGACCCCGTGCGGGACCCGTCCAACGACGACCCCGCCCACCGCCGCAACCGCATCCGCCACGAGGTCCTCCCTCTGCTGGACGACGTGGCCCAGCGCGACGTGGTCGCCGTCCTCGCCCGCCAGGCCACTTTGCTGCGGGACGAGGCCGACCACCTCGATGGGCTGGCCGCCTGCGCCGACGAGGCCGACAGCAGGGCCCTGGCCGCCCTCCCGCCGGCCGTGGCCCGGCGGGTGGTGCGGCGCCTGCTGGCGGGCGACCACCCGCCGGGCGCGGCGGCGGTGGAGCGGGTGCTGGCCGTGGCCCGCCACGAGGCGACCGCCTGCGAGGTCGACGGGGGCCGCACAGTGCGCCGCTCGGCCGGCCGCCTGCGCCTGGAGCACGGCCCGTCCGGGCCCGGCCCGGCCTGAGCAGGGTCGCCTCGCCGGGGCCTGAGCGCCGCTCCAACGACGCGCTGGCGCACACCGGATACGGTTCGGCGCATGGCCGAAGACCCGGGCTCGTCCGCCGACGCGAACCTGGGCGAGGTCGTGGTCACCCAGGCCGAGCTCGAAGCCCGCATCGCCGAGCTGGGCGAGCAGCTCACAGCCGACTACGAAGGCCGGGCCCCGCTCCTGGTGGGCGTCCTGAAGGGCGCCTTCGTGTTCATGAGCGACCTGGCGAGGGCCATCCGCCTGCCCCTCGAGTTCGACTTCATGGCCGTGTCCTCCTACGGCAGCGCCACCAAGACGAGCGGGGTCGTGCGCATCGTGAAGGACCTCGACCTCGACCTCACCGGCCGCCACGTGCTGCTGGTGGAGGACATCGTCGACAGCGGCCTCACCCTGTCCTACCTGCGGCGCAACCTGGCGGCCCGCGGGCCGGCCAGCCTCGAGGTCTGCGCCCTCCTGGTGAAGGACGGCCTGCAGCGCTCGGACCCGGAGCTTCGCTACGTCGGGTTCACCATCCCGCCCGACTTCGTGGTGGGATACGGCCTCGACGTGGCCGAGCGGTACCGGAACCTGCCGTACGTGTGTGCTTACGTCGGAGCGACAGGCACGGGTACCCTGAATCCGTGACTTCCCCTTCATCAGCGCGCCCCGCCAGTTCACTGCCCCGGCGGCGGGCGAGATGAAGAGGACGCTCCGCCACCCGCTCCTGTGGGTCCTGCTCGCCCTCGGCGTGCTGATCGCCTCCGCCAGCCTGCTGGGCGGCGGCGACGAGCGGGAGAAGCTGCCGCTGAGCAGGCTGCAGACGCTGGCGGCCGACGGCAAGGTCAAGACGGCCGAGATCGTCGGTGACGGCAAGGTCCAGGGCGAGCTGAAGGACAACCGCGGCAAGTACGAGGCCAAGTTCCCGGCCGAGTACGCCGACGAACTCACCACCCTGCTCCTGAAGGCCGACGTCAACGTCGACTCCAAGGACGGCGGCCAGAACATCTGGTTCGCCCTGCTCATCAACTTCCTGCCCATCGTGTTGCTGTTCGGCGGTTTCTTGTGGGTCATCAACTCCATGCAGGGCGGCGGCAGCAAGGTCATGCAGTTCGGTCGGGCCAAGCCCAAGATCATGTCGAAGGACGAGCCCAAGGTCACCTTCGCCGACGTGGCCGGGGCCGACGAGGCGGTGGCGGAGCTCCAGGAGATCAAGGACTTCCTCGAGTCGCCCACCAAGTTCCACGCCATCGGCGCCAAGATCCCCAAGGGCGTGCTCCTCTACGGCCCGCCGGGCACCGGCAAGACGCTGCTGGCCCGCGCCGTGGCCGGCGAGGCGGGCGTGCCCTTCTTCTCCATCTCCGGCTCCGACTTCGTGGAGATGTTCGTGGGCGTGGGCGCCAGCCGGGTCCGCGACCTGTTCGCCCAGGCCAAGGCGGCGCCGCCGGCGATCATCTTCATGGACGAGATCGACGCCGTGGGCCGCCACCGCGGCGCCGGCATGGGCGGCGGCCACGACGAGCGGGAGCAGACGCTGAACCAGCTGCTCGTCGAGATGGACGGCTTCGACACCAAGGCCGGCGTCATCCTCATCGCCGCCACCAACCGTCCCGACATCCTCGACCCGGCCCTCCTGCGCCCGGGTCGCTTCGACCGCCAGATCGTGGTCGATCGCCCCGACCTGTTGGGACGCAAGGCGATCCTCGAGGTCCACTCCAAGGGCAAACCGCTGGAGGAAAACATCGATCTCGAGATCCTGGCCCGCCGCACCCCCGGCTTCACGGGCGCCGACCTGGCCAACCTGATGAACGAGGCGGCCCTCCTGTCGGCCCGCCACGGCCGCAAGAAGATCAACATGCATTCGCTGGAGGACGCCATCGACCGGGTGATCGGCGGTCCCGAGCGCAAGACCCGGGTGATGAGCGAGAAGGAGAAGCTCGTCATCGCCTACCACGAGGGCGGCCATGCCCTCGTGGGCCATGTGCTTCCGTTCGCCGACCCCGTGCACAAGGTGTCGATCGTGGCCCGCGGCCGGGCGCTCGGGTGGACGATGTCGCTGCCCACCGAGGACAAGTACCTGGTGAGCCGGTCCGAGCTGCGCGACCAGTTGGCCGTGCTCATGGGCGGCCGCACGGCCGAGGAGCTGATCTTCTCCGAGATCACCACCGGCGCGGCCAACGACATCGAGAAGGCGTCGGAGATCGCCCGGGCCATGGTCACCCAGTACGGCATGAGCGACGTGCTGGGGCCGCTGCAGTGGGGCGAGAAGAACGGCGAGGTGTTCCTCGGCCGTGACTTCGGCCACCAGCCCAACTACTCCGACGACATGGCGGCCCGCATCGACACCGAGGTGCGGCTGCTCATCGACAATGCCCACGACGAGGCGGTCGAAATCCTGCGCACCCACCGGGCCACCCTCGACCGGCTGGCGTCGGCGCTCATCGACAAGGAGACGCTCGACACGCCGGCGCTCATGGAGATCCTGGGCGATCTGCCGCCGTGGGCCACGTCGACGGCGAGCACACCGGCGCCCGCCCCCCTGGCCGTGGCAGCGGCGGCCGGCGCCGCCTACGCCGTCGACGGGCCCAAGGACGACGACACGTCGCCGGGAGCGGCGGTGCGCCGGCTACGCCGGAAGCTGCGGCGGGTCGCGAACCGTCCCGCCACGGCGTAGTGCCGGGCGGGGTCGACAAGGGGCGCATCGAGCGGGCTGTCCGCGAGATCCTCGAGGCGATCGGCGAAGACCCCGACCGCGACGGCCTGCGGGCCACGCCGGCGCGGGTCGCCGAGATGTACGCCGAGATCACAGCCGGCCTCCACGCCGAACCCGGAGAGGTGCTCAACGTCACCTTCGAGGAGGGCCACGACGAGATGGTCATGGTGCTCGACATCCCGCTCTACAGCCTGTGCGAGCACCATCTGGTGCCCTTCGTGGGCAAGGCCCACGTGGCCTACATCCCGAACGTCGACGGGCGTATCACCGGCCTGTCGAAGCTGGCCCGCCTGGTCGAGGGCTACGCCCTGCGGCCCCAGGTGCAGGAGCGCCTCACCACCCAGATCGCCGACGCCATGGAGGCGGTCCTCCAGCCCCGCGGCGTGCTGGTGTCGCTCCAGGCCGAGCACCTGTGCATGTCGATGCGGGGCGTGAAGAAGCCCGGAACGACCACGGTGACGCAGGCCGTGCGCGGCCTGTTCCGGGACGACCCGCGCACCCGTGCCGAGGCCATGGCTTTCATCCACCGCCGGTAGGAACCGAAAGACACGTATCTGCGGGCAGGCGGGCGGCTCTTCTTCGGTGCCGGCCCCGGGGGGCGGTCGGGCACAGGGGAATAGCGGAAGGGCCGGGCAATGGCGCCCGGTCCTTCGGCGCTCCCGACAGGCGCACGGGCAAATGCGAGAACCTCGTCCGGGGTGGGCGCCAGATGGGAAGCGCACGCGGTCGATAGGCCGGGCGGGTACGGTCGCCCGCATGGGGCGGCGGTACGACCTGGTGATCGTGGGCATGGGGTCGGGCGGGATGGTGGCCGCCGAGTTCGCCGCCAGCCTTCGCCTGAAGGTGGCCGTGGTCGAGCGGGGCCGCGTCGGGGGCGACTGCCTGTGGACCGGGTGCGTGCCGTCGAAAGCGCTGCTGGCATCGGCCAAGGTGGCCCACCACCTGCGCACAGCCGACCGCTGGGGGCTCCCGCCCAGCGACGCCGTCATCGACACGGCGGCGGTGTGGCAGCGCATCCGGGCCGTCCAGGAGGAGATCGCCGCCACCGACGACAACCCCGACCGCTTCCGGGCCCTCGGCGTGGAGCTGATCCGGGGCACAGGCCGCGTCGGTGGCCCGCACACCGTCGACGTCGACGGCCGCACGCTGCAGACCCGCTACATCCTCCTGTGCACGGGCAGCAGACCGGTCACGCCGCCCATCCCGGGGTTGGCCGGGGCCGGGTACCTCACCAGCGAGAACGTCTTCGAGATCGAGCGGGCGCCGGCGCGGATCGTTGCCATAGGAGGCGGTCCCATCTCCATCGAGCTGGCCCAGGGCCTCACCAGGCTCGGCGTGGCCGTCACCGTGCTCCAGAAGGGCCCCGGCATCCTGCCCCGCGACGAGCCCGAGCTGGTCGCCATCCTCACCCGCCGGCTGCGGGAGGAGGGGGTGGACCTGCGCCTCGATGTCGACATCGAGCGGGTGGCGGTGACCGACGGGGGCAAGGTGGTGCACGGCACCCAGGCCGGCGAGCCCATGTCGTGGGAGGCCGACGAGCTCCTCGTCGGCGTGGGCCGGCGGCCCAACGTCGAGGGGCTGGGCCTTTCGGACGTGGGCGTGGAGGTCGGGCCGCGTGGTGTGAAGGTCGACGACCGCATGCGCTCCACCGTGGCGTCGGTCTATGCGGCCGGCGACGTGGCCGGGCGCTTCCTGTTCACCCACTCGGCCGCCCATGAGGCCCTGCGGGCCGTACGCGACATGTTCTTTCCCGGCCGGGGCACGGTGAGCGGCCTGGTGCCGTGGTGCACGTTCACCGACCCCGAGCTGGCCCACGCCGGCCTCACCGAGAGCGAGGCGCGCAAGCTGCACGGCGGGGCCGTCGAAGTCCACCGGATGGACCTGGCCCACTCGGACCGGGCCAGGGCGGAGGGCGACGCCGAGGGCCGCATCGTGGCCGTCTGCGGCCCCAAGGGACGCCTGGTGGGCGCCGGCATCCTGGCCGCCGGCGCCGGCGAGATGATCCACGAGCTGGCCCTGCTCATCAAGGACGAGCGCCCCCTCGCCGACCTTTCGAGCCTCATCCACGTGTACCCGACACAGTCCACGTCGATCGGGCAGCTTGCGGCCGAGGCCACCTTCGCCTCCGCTCTGCGCCTGGCCTGGGTCACCCGGCTCACCAGGTTCTGGCCCTTCGGGCGGTGACACATCCGCCCCCGCCCGGGGCACGGGTGGACGGCGACGGTACGCTCGACAGAGATGGCCCCCCTCGTGATGGGCGTGCTCAACGTGACCCCCGACTCGTTCTCCGACGGCGGGCGGTTCGTCGACCCCGAACGGGCGGTGGCCCACGGCCTCTCGCTGGCCGTTGACGGGGCCGACGTGGTCGACGTGGGCGGCGAGTCCACCCGCCCCGGGGCGGCGCCGGTCGACGAGGCCGAGGAGCTGCGCCGGGTCGTCCCGGTGGTCGAGGCGCTCGCCCCCCACGTGCGGGTGTCGATCGACACCACCAAGGCGGCCGTTGCCGCCGCTGCTCTGAAGGCGGGCGCCACCCTGGTGAACGACGTCTCCGCCTCGCTGTACGAGGTGGCGGCGGCCGGTGGAGCGGGATGGGTGGCCATGCACCGCAAGGGCGACCCCCGTTCAATGCAGGTCGCGCCCCGCTACGACGACGTCGTGGCCGAGGTCACGGCCTTCCTGGTGGAGCGGGCCGAGGTGGCGCGCCAGGCGGGGGTCGGCGAGATCTGGGTCGACCCCGGTATCGGCTTCGCCAAGCTGGCCCGTCACAACCTGCTGCTGCTCCGCCACCTGGACACGCTCGTCGCCACCGGCTTCGGTGTCCTGGTGGGCACCAGCCGCAAGTCGTTCCTCGGCGCCCTCGCCGGCGGCACGCCGCCCGACGACCGCCTGGAGGGCTCGCTCGCCACCGCCGTGGTGGCCATGGCCAGGGGAGCGGCCATGGTGCGGGCCCACGACGTCGCCGCCACCGTGCAGGCGGCCCGCCTGGTGGGGAGCGTGGCGTCGTGAGGGGCAAGTGGGCGGCCGGCCTGGCGCCCCGCAACTTCACCTGGATCATCAAGGACCGGTTGGCCGTCAGCGAGCGCCCGGGCGGCTACGCCCGCAACCACCGCCGGGTGCGCCGCCAGGAGGAGATCATCTGGCTGCGGGAGCAGGGCTTCAACCGGGTGGTCTCGCTGCTCGGTTCGCCCCACAACCTGCATGCCTACGACGAGATGGGGGTCACCTGGTCCCACATCCCGTTCAGCACCCTCGACGACCCCCGCACGGTCCTTCCCCAGCTCTACGGTCAGCTCCAGGGGTGGCTGGCGGCCGGAGAGAAGATCCTGGTCCACCAGGAGGACCTGGGCGACCGGCTCATGGGCGTCATGGCCGGGTACCTGCTCGTCACCAGGATGATCGGCACCGGCCCCCAGGCCATCGCCGTGGTGGAGCGCATCGTCCAGCGTCAGATGGGCCCCGACGGCCGCCAGCTGGTGGCCATCGCCCCGACCTTGTAGTGGACGGCGACCGCATCGAGCTGCGGGGCCTGCGGGTCGTCGGCCGCCACGGCTGCCTGCCGGAGGAGAAGGAGCGGGACCAGCCGTTCGAGGTCGACCTCGACGTGCACCTCGACCTGTCGGCCGCCGGCGCCTCAGACGACCTGGCCGACACCGTCGACTACGGCGCCGTCGTAGGCGCGGCGGCGGCCGAGGTGGCCGGGCCGCCGGCCGACCTGCTCGAGCGGGTGGCCGAGCGTATCGCCGCCGGCGTGCTGGTGGACGGGCGGGTGACGGCCGTCACGGTCGCCGTCCGCAAGCTGCGCCCGCCCGTGCCCGCAGACCTAACCACGGCCGGGGTGCGCATCACCCGGCGCCGTCCGGCCTAGTGCTCCATCAGGCGACGCCGGCGTCCGGGCGTCGCCCGCAACGGGGGCTGCCGCCCTCGTCCGCCACGCCCGTCGGGGGCCGGTAGGCGGGGTGCGTGCCTTCGTCGCCCTCGGCTCCAACCTGGGCGACCGCCGGGCCAACTTGCGCGCCGCGGTGGCCGGCCTGCCCGGCGTGGTGGCAGTCTCCGGCGTGTACGAGACGGATCCCGTCGGCGGCCCCGGCGGGCAGGCGCCCTACCTGAACGCCGTGGTGGAGCTGGACACCGACCTGTCACCCCAGGCGCTGCTCGCCGTGGGCCGGCGGCTGGAGGAGGCGGCCGGCCGGGTGCGCGGGAAACGGTGGGGGCCCCGCACCCTCGACGTCGACATCCTGCTGGTGGGCGACCTCACCGTCGACGAGCCCGACCTCCAGGTGCCGCATCCCCGGCTGCGGGAGCGGGCCTTTGTGCTCGTCCCCCTGCACGACCTGGCCCCCGACGTCGCGGGGCCGCGCCCCGACGACACGTCGGTGCGCCCGGTCGACCCCCTGTAGCGGGCTGTCGAGTCGTTCCGGGGTCGAAATCCGGCCCCCCTGGTGCCGCTTTCCGCCCCCAGAACGACCAGCCCGGGCCGGCAGATGCCTGTCGGTAGACTGGTCACACGAACGGCACCCGGAAGGGGCCGGAACGGAAGGACCTGGCCGCGCGCGACATGCACCTGATCGACATGATCCCGGCGCTGCGCGAGGCGCTCGACGACGAGCGGGCGAGAGGCCTGCTGGTGGGGCTGGTGGCCACCATGGGCGCATTGCACGAGGGCCATCTGTCATTGATCCGCCGGGCCGCCGCCGAGTGCGATGTGGTGGCGGTCACCATCTTCGTCAACCCGCTCCAGTTCGGGCCGGCCGAGGATCTGGCCGCCTACCCCCGCCGCCTGGACGACGACACCACACTGGCCGGGGCGGCCGGAGCCTCGTACGTGTTCGCCCCGTCGGTGGAGGAGATGTTCCCGGGCGGCACGCTGACCACGGTGCACGTGGCCGAGGTGGGTGACACACGGGAGGGCGCCGTCCGGCCGGGCCACTTCGACGGCGTGGCCACGGTGGTGGCCAAGCTGTTCGCCCTGGCCGGTCCGTGCCGGGCCTACTTCGGCGAGAAGGACCACCAGCAGCTCGAGGTGGTGCGCCGCCTGGCCGCCGACCTGTCGTTCCCGGTCCGGATCGTGGCCTGCCCCACGGTGCGGGAGGCCGACGGCCTGGCCCTGTCCAGCCGCAACGCCTACCTGTCGCCGGCCGAGCGGGCGGCCGCGCCGGTCCTGCATCGGGCCCTGCTGGCCGGGCAGGCGCTGGTGGGACGGGGCGTCACCGAGCCGGCCCCCCTCGGCGCCGCCATGTCCACGGTCGTGGGCTCCGAGCCCGCCGCCCGCCTGGACTACGCAGAGGCGGTGCCCGGCGCCGACGGGAGGGTGCGCCTCTACGTGGCCGCCCGCATCGGCACCACCCGCCTGATCGACAACCTGGAGGCCACCGCCCCGTGAGACGCCAGATGCTCAAGTCCAAGATCCACCGGGCCACCGTCACCGATGCCAACGTGGACTACGTCGGTTCGGTGACCATCGACGCCGACCTCCTGAGCCTGGCCGACATCCGAGAGCACGAGCAGGTGCACGTGGTCGACGTGGACAACGGCGCCCGCCTCGTCACCTACGCCATCGCCGGCGGGCCGGGGGAGCTGTGCCTCAACGGGGCCGCCGCCCGGCTGGTCGACCCGGGCCACCGCGTGATCGTCATCAGCTACGCCGAGTACGACGAGGCCGAGCTCGACACCTACCGGCCCCTCGTGGTCCACGTGGACGGCCGCAACGTTCCCACCGTCCCCGCCGTGGCCGGCCGGTAGATTCGCCCGACCGTGGACATCGACCTGCTGGTGCTGGGCTCGGGCGTGGCCGGCCTGTCGGCCGCCGTGCGGGCGGCGGTGGCCGAGCCAGGGCTGCGGGTGGGTGTGCTCACCAAGGCGGAGCTGGCCCAGTCGGCCACCCGCTGGGCCCAGGGCGGGGTGGCCGCGGTGCTGGGTGGCGACGAGGATTCGACCGACCTCCACCTGGCAGACACGCTGGCGGCCGGCGCCGGGCTGTGCGACGTCGACGCCGTACGGGTACTGGTGGACGAGGGACCGGGCCGGGTCAACGAGCTCATCGCCCTGGGGGCGGTGTTCGACCGCGACCACGCGGGCGAGCTCCAGCTGGCCCGGGAGGGCGGCCACTCGGTCGCCCGGGTGGTGCACGCCGGCGGGGCGGCCACGGGCGCCGAGATCGAGCGGGCCCTGGTGGACGCCGTGCGGGCCACCGCCGCCGCCGTGTTGGAGCGCTGGTTCGCCCTCGACCTGATCGTGGAGGGCGGCCGCTGCCGGGGCGTGGTCGCCCTCGACGAGCACGGCGGGCGCCGTGAGGTGCGGGCCGGCCATGTGCTGCTGGCCACCGGGGGCGCGGGCCAGTTGTACTCGGTGACCACCAACCCGTTGGAGGCCACGGGCGACGGCCTGGCCATGGCGCTTCGGGCCGGCGTGGCGGTGGCCGACGTCGAGTTCATGCAGTTCCACCCGACCGCCCTGCACCATCCGGCCATGCCCCGGCCCCTGCTGTCCGAGGCATTGCGGGGCCACGGCGCCCTCCTGCGCGACGCCGACGGCCGGCGCTTCGTCGACGAGTTGCGGCCGCGCGACCAGGTCAGCCGGGCCATGACCGAGCGCCTCCTGGAGCAGGGCGTGGAGCACCTCTGGCTCGACGCCACCGGCCTGGAGCGCTTCGACGAGCGCTTCCCCACCATCGCCGCCTCGGTGCGCAGGGTCGGTCTCGACCCCACCACCGACTGGCTGCCGGTGGCCCCCGCCGCCCACTACCTGTCGGGCGGGATCCTCACCGACCTCGACGGCGCCACCGCCCTGCCCGGCCTGTGGGCGTGCGGCGAGGTGGCGTGCACCGGCGTCCACGGGGCCAACCGGCTGGCCTCCAACTCGCTGCTGGAGGGGATGGTCTTCGGGCCCCGTGTGGTGGAGGCCGTCCTGGCCGGCGTCGAGGGGCCGTCGGCCACGGGGGCCCTACGCGGCGTCCTCGGCGACGCCCGGCCGGCGTCGGCGCTGTCCCTCGGCGCCCGCCCACCCGTTCTGGTCAGCGGATCAGTACAAGACCGGCCCGGTTCGGCTGACCCGAGCGGGTCGGGAGAGCCCGAGAAGGCCCGTTCGGTGCTCCAGCACGCCATGACCGAGGGGGCGGGGGTGCTGCGGTCGGCGTCATCGCTGGCGGAGACTGCGGCCGTGCTCGACGGTCTGGAGGACGTCTCGGGCGACCCGGAGCTGGCCAACCTGCACGTGGCGGCCCGGGCCCTGGTGCTGGCCGCCACCGCCCGCGAGGAATCGCGCGGGTGCCACGGGCGGACCGACTTCCCCGAGGCCCGCCCCGAGCTGGCCCACCGGCTCGTGATCGCATGACACCAGTGACCGGCCCGCCGCTTGCGGCCGTCCGCGACGCCGTGGCCCGGGCCCTGGCCGAGGACCTGCTGCCGCTCGGCGACCTCACCGCCGGCCTGATCGGGCCGTCGGCGACAGGGTCGGGCGCCGTCGTGGCCCGCGCCGCCGGCGTGCTGGCCGGGTCGGTGTGCCTCACCGAGACCTACGCCCAGCTGGACCCCGCCGTGTCGGTGCGCTTCCTCGTGGCCGACGGCGACGTCGTGGTGGCGGGGACCAAGGTGGCCGAGGTCGACGGGCCGCTGGCCTCGCTGCTGTCGGGGGAGCGGACGGCGCTGAACCTGCTGTGCCACCTCTCCGGGGTCGCCACGCTGACCCGGCGGTTCGTCGACGCCGCCGGCGCGTCGTCCACCCGGGTGCTCGACACCCGCAAGACGCTGCCCGGCCTGCGGGCCCTGCAGAAGGCGGCCGTGCGGGCGGGCGGCGGCCACAACCACCGGGGCAGCCTGTCGGACATGGTGCTGGTGAAGGACAACCACCGGGCCGCCCTGGGCATCGGCGAGGCGGTGGCCATGGCGCGGCGGCGCTGGCCCTTCCGGGCCGTCGAGGTCGAGTGCGACACCGTCGACCAGGTAGGCGAGGCCGTCGCCGCCGGGGCCACCGCCGTGCTCCTCGACAACATGACCCCCGCCCAGGTGCGCCGGTGCGTCGACCTGGTGGCCGGACGGGCCCTCACCGAGGCGTCGGGCGGCGTCACCCTCGACACCGTCGCCGCCTACGCGGCGGCCGGGGTCGACTTCGTGTCGGTCGGGGCGCTCACCATGTCGGCCCCGTCGCTCGACCTCGGCCTCGACCTCGGCCGCGACGGGGAGCGCTGATGCTCCTCACCATCGACACGGGGAACACCCAGACGGTGCTCGGCCTGTTCGACGGCGCCGAGCTGGTGTCGAGCTGGCGCATCGCCACCAACGCCGAGCGGACCTCCGACGAGCACGCCCTGGTGGTGAACCAGCTGCTCGACCTGGAGGGCTACCCGCCCGACGACGTGGTCACCGGCATCGCCATCGCTTCCACCGTCCCCGCCCTCACCGCCACCCTCCGCGCCATGACGGAGCGCTGGTTCGCCGTGCCCACGGTCGTACTGGAGCCGGGCGTGAGGTCGGGAGCGGCGATCCTGGCTGACAACCCCAAGGAGGTAGGCGCCGACCGGGTGGCAAACACCGTCGCCGTGCACACCTTGTTCGGCGGCCCGGCCGTGGTGGTCGACTTCGGCACGTCCACAAACTTCGACGCCGTGTCGGCCAAGGGGGAGTACCTGGGCGGCGCCATCGTCCCCGGCATCGAGATCAGCCTCGACGCCCTGTTCGGGCGCGCCGCCGCCCTGCGCCGGGTCGAGCTGGTGGAGCCGCGCAACGTGATCGGCCGGACAACGGTGGAGTGCATCCAGTCGGGCGCCCTCTACGGCTACACCGACCTGGTGGACGGCATGTGCCGGCGCATGCGGGCCGAGCTGGGCGGGGCCACCGTGGTGGCCACCGGCGGGCTGAGTGGACTCATCAGCCCCCTGTCCGACACGATCGACCACCACGAGCCCTGGCTGACCCTCCACGGGCTGCGGCTCGTCTTCGAGCGCAACACGACCGAGAAGTAGGCCCCCTGTGTCCCCAGCCGATGTCCCCTACCGCTACGACCGCGACCGCACCTCCGCGTCCTTGCACGCCGAGTTCGACGGGCTGGAGCCGGGCGCCGAGACGGGCGCCAACGTGTCGGTGGCGGGCCGGCTCATGCTGCGCCGGGACCAGGGCAAGGTGGCCTTCGGCACCCTCCAGGACTCGAGCGGACGCGTCCAGCTGTTCGCCCGGGCCAACCGCTCCCCGTCATACGAGGCCTTCTGCGCCCTGTCGCTCGGCGACTGGATCGGGGTGAAGGGCGAGGTCGTGAAGACCAGGAAGGGCGAGCTGAGCGTCACGGTGGACGAGTGGACGCTGCTGGCCGAGGCCCGCCGGTCGTTTCCCGACAAGTGGCACGGGCTCACCGACACCGACACCCGCTACCGCCGGCGCTACGTGGACCTGTGGGTCAGCGACGAGGCCCGCGCCGCCCTCCAGCTGCGCAGCCGGGCCGTCAGCCTGCTGCGCCGGTTCCTGGAGAACCGTGGGTTCGTGGAGGTGGAGACGCCCGTGCTCCAGCAGATCGCCGGCGGGGCGCCGGCCAAGCCGTTCGTCACCCACCACAATGCCCTCGACACCGACCTGTACCTGCGGGTCGCCACCGAGCTGCACCTGAAGCGCCTGATCGTGGGCGGTTTCGAGAAGGTCTTCGAGGTGGGCCGCACCTTCCGCAACGAGGGCCTGTCGCCCCGCCACAACCCGGAGTTCACCACCGTGGAGCTGTACGAGGCGTACGCCGACTACGGCGACATGATGCGCATCACCGAGGAGCTGGTGGCCCACCTGGCCACCGAGCTGCGGGGCACCACCAAGCTCACCTACGGCGACCGCGAGCTCGACCTCACGCCGCCGTGGCGGCGCGCCACCCTCACCGAGCTCGTGGAGGAGCACGCCGGCGTGCACATCGACGTCGACCTGGCGATCGACGAGCTGCGGGCCATCGCCACGGCCAACGGCGTGGAGGTCGACCCTGCCTGGGGGCCGGGCAAGCTGGTGCTGGAGGTCTACGAGAAGACCACCGAGTCGGAGCTGTGGGGACCGGTGTTCGTGTGCGACTACCCCAAGGAGGTGTCGCCCCTCGCCCGGGCCCACCGCAGCAAGCCCGGCCTGGCCGAGCGGTTCGAGGCCATCGTGGCCGGACGGGAGCTGGCCAACGCCTTCAGCGAGCTGGTGGACCCCGACGACCAGCGGGCCCGCTTCGAGGACCAGGCCCGGGCCAAGGCTGCGGGCGACGACGAGGCCATGGAGCTCGACGAGGACTTCCTGCGCGCCCTCGAGTACGGCATGCCCCCGACGGGCGGCCTCGGCATCGGCATCGACCGCCTGGTCATGCTCCTCGCCGACGCCCATCACATCAGGGACGTCCTCCTGTTCCCGACCCTGCGGCCGGAGCAGTAGCCGTTCTCGTCGGTGAAACGGCGCGAACTTCGCGCCGTTCTGCCGACAAGAACGGCCGGCCTTATCCCGTGACGTCCTCCAGGAGCTTGTGGCCGAGTTGGGCCATGGCGGTCGTGACAGGGCCCGGGGGGAAGGTGGCGGCAGCTTCGGCGGCCTGATCGGCGTAGCGACGGCCGACGCGGCAGGCGGCGGCGATGCCCTCGCTGGACTTGACGATCTCCCTGGCCTTGTCGCGCTCGGGAGGGTCGAGGGGTTTGCCCAGGAGGGCCCGCAACTCGCCGCCCGCCTCGGCCTCGGCCAGGGCCACGATCACGGGCAGCGTGTAGGTGCCCTGCACGAGGTCCTGGCCGGCCGCCTTCCCCAGCGTTTCGTCGGTGCCCACCACGTCGAGGATGTCGTCGCGGATCTGGAAGACCATGCCGAAGGCGAGCCCGTAGGCGGTAAGGGCGTCGATCGCCGGCCGGTCGAGGCCGGCCGTGATGCCGCCGATGCGGCACGAGGCCGACATGAGCGAGGCCGTCTTGCCGGCGATGGACGACAGGTAGGAGTCTTCGGCGCGGGAGACGTCGAAGGCGGTGCGCAGCTCGCCCACCTGGCCCTCGCACAGGCGCCCGATGGTGGCGGCCAGCAGGCCAGCCACCTCGTTGCCCAGCGACGCGGCGATCTCCGACGCCCGGGCCAGGAGGAAGTCGCCGGCCAGGATGGCGACCAGGTTCCCCCACCGGGAGTTCACGGTCTCCACGCCGCGCCGGCTGGTGCCCTCGTCCATCACGTCGTCGTGGTAGAGCGACCCGAGATGGACCAGTTCGACCGAGACGCCCCCCTGAATCACGTCGGGCGTGGCGTCGACACCGCCGGCCGCCGCCGCCATGAGGGCCAGCGCAGGGCGCAGCCGCTTGCCGCCGGCGGTGATCAGATGGCCCGCGACCTGGGAGAGGAAGGGGTCGTCGGCCACGACCGAGCCGTGGAGCGCCTCCTCGAGGCCGGCGAGGTCGTCTCCCAGCCGGGGAAGGTTCAGCAGCTCGGCGATGTTGACCATCGACTAAGACCGTACGCCACGTCGCCGATCAACAGACAACCGACGACGGGGTCCGATCGCTCACAATCCGAACCCCTGGGTAGACTTGCAACCCGGACCACTCACTCCACCTAGGAGGCGGTCACTTGTTCGAACGCTTCACCGATAGGGCCCGCAGGGTTCTCGTGCTTGCGCAGGAGGAGGCGCGCCTCCTGAACCACAACTTCATCGGCACCGAGCACATACTGCTCGGGCTGATCCACGAGGGGGAAGGGGTCGCCGCCAAGGCCCTCGAGTCCCTCGGGATCTCTTTGGAGGCCGTGCGGGAGAAGGTGGAGGAGACGATCGGCCCGGCCGGGTCGTCCACCACCGGGTCCCCGCCGTTCACCCCCAGGGCCAAGAAGGTGCTCGAGCTGTCGCTGCGTGAGGCACTGCAGCTCGGCCACAACTACATCGGCACCGAGCACATGCTCCTCGGCCTCGTCCGCGAGGGCGAGGGCGTGGCTGCCCAGGTGCTGGTCAGCCTGGGTGCCGACCTGTCCCGGGTCCGCCAGCAGGTCATCACCCTCCTGTCCGGCTACGCCGGCGGCAAGGAGGGAACGACCCCCAGCGGCACCACTGGCACCGGCGGCGCGGAGACGCCCTCGGGCTCGCCCGTGCTCGACCAGTTCGGCCGCAACCTCACGACCCAGGCCCGGGAGAAGAAGCTCGACCCGGTCATCGGGCGCGAGCGCGAGATCGAGCGGGTCATGCAGGTGCTCTCCCGCCGCACCAAGAACAACCCGGTGCTCATCGGCGAGCCCGGCGTGGGCAAGACGGCCATCGTCGAGGGCCTGTCCCAGCGCATCGTGGCCAACGACGTGCCCGACACGCTCAAGGGCAAGCAGCTCTACACCCTCGACCTGGGCGCCCTGGTGGCCGGGTCCCGGTACCGGGGCGACTTCGAGGAGCGCCTCAAGAAGGTGCTGAAGGAGATCCGCACCCGCGGCGACATCATCCTGTTCATCGACGAGCTGCACACGCTCGTCGGTGCAGGTGCGGCCGAGGGCGCCATCGATGCAGCCTCGATCCTCAAGCCCATGCTGGCCCGGGGCGAGCTGCAGACCATCGGCGCCACCACCCTCGACGAGTACCGCAAGCACCTGGAGAAGGACGCCGCCCTCGAGCGCCGCTTCCAGCCCATCAAGGTGGAGGAGCCCACGCTGGCCCACACCATCGAGATCCTCAAGGGCCTGCGCGACCGCTACGAGGCGCACCACAGCGTCACCATCACCGACCAGGCCCTGGTGGCCGCGGCCAACCTGGCCGACCGCTACATCTCTGACCGCTTCCTGCCCGACAAGGCCATCGACCTCATCGACGAAGCGGGCTCCCGGCTGCGCATCCGGCGCATGTCCACGCCCACTGACTACAAGCTGCTCGAGGAGGAGATCGCCAAGGCGCGCAAGGAGAAGGAGCAGCACATCGAGCACCAGGCCTTCGACCTGGCCAAGAGCGCCTCGGAGAAGGAGAAGAACCTCCTGGTGCGCCGAGAGGCCAAGGAGGCCGAGCTGCGGGCCGCTGGTGACAACCTGTTCGACGTCGTCGACGAGGAGGTCATCGACGAGGTCCTGGCCAACTGGACCGGCATCCCGGTGACCCAGCTCACCGAGGAGGAGACGGCCAAGCTGTTGCGCATGGAGGAGGACCTCCACCGCCGCATCATCGGCCAGGAGGACGCCATCTCGGCGCTCTCCCGGGCCATCCGCCGTACCCGGGCCGGCCTCAAGGACCCCAAGCGCCCCAGCGGGTCGTTCATCTTCCTCGGCCCCACCGGCGTCGGCAAGACGGAGCTGGCCAAGGCCCTGTCGGAGTTCCTGTTCGGCGACGAGTCGGCGCTGATCCAGCTCGACATGTCCGAGTACATGGAGAAGCACACCGTCTCCCGCCTGGTCGGCTCGCCTCCGGGCTACGTCGGCTACGAGGAGGGCGGCCAGCTCACCGAGGCCGTGCGGCGCAAGCCGTTCTCCATCGTGTTGTTCGACGAGATCGAAAAGGCCCACCCCGACGTGTTCAACACCCTCCTGCAGATCCTGGAGGACGGGCGCCTCACCGACGCCCAGGGCCGCTCGGTGGACTTCAAGAACACCGTGCTGATCATGACCTCGAACCTGGGCACGGCCGACCTGCGCAAGGCGTCGATCGGCTTCGCCAAGACGAGCGAGTCGGTCACCTACGAGCGCATGAAGGAGAAGGTCAACGACGCCCTGAAGCAGCACTTCAGGCCGGAGTTCCTGAACCGCATCGACGAGGTCATCGTTTTCCACGAGCTCACCAAGGAAGAGGTCACCGAGATCGTCGACCTGATGATCAAGCGGGTGCGCGACCAGCTGGAGGGTCAAGGCCTCGGCTTCGAGCTCACCCAGGAGGCCAAGCTGTACCTGGCCGAGAAGGGCTACGACCCCACCCTCGGCGCCCGGCCGCTGCGCCGGGCCATCCAGACCTACATCGAGAACCCGCTCTCCGAGCGGATCCTGGTGAAGGAGTTCCACGCCGGCATCACCATCGTGGTGGAAGTCGAGAACGGGGAGCTCGTGTTCCGGTCGATCGAGCCCCTCGAGCCCCCGCCGGTCGAGCTGGCCGGCACCGGGTCCGGCTCCGAGTAGGCGGCGCCCACAAGCCGAACGAGGAAGGCCCCGCCCAGAGGCGGGGCCTTCTCCATGCCGCCGGCCGCTTCTGGTCACATCCACATCCGCTATCCGGATGCAGATGTGACCAGAACGGGGCCGGCGCCGGAACTGCCGCAGGCGACGGTCGGCTCAGCCGGCCCAGACCACGAAGGTGAACACCCGCTGGTCGTTGCCCAGGTCCCGCTCGAACAGGATCGGGCGCCCGTCGCTCGCGTACCGCACGGCCCGGCCCCACTCAGCCTGGCTGTTGCCGGCGCCCGCCGCCGACGGGCTGGGCGCCGACGCTCCCACGGTGGTGGTGGCGTCGGTGTGGACGTAGATCGTGGCCAGCTGGTCGTAGTCGTGCTGGTTGGGGTGCTGGTTGTCGAGCGGCCCGGTCGTGGCCGCCGTCCCGGCCGGGTCTTTGGTGTAGTCCATGCACGAGCCGAGATTGGGGTTGCTTTGGTTCTCGTCCTGGTGACCGAGCCCGAAGGTGTGGCCCACCTCCTGGCACATGACCAGCCTCCGCCACTCCGGCTGGCTGTAGGGCGGCGAGTTGAAGTACGTGTCGTTCATCTTCGCCACGCCCTGGATGATGTGGCCACTGCTGGTCCAGACCTGCGCCAGCCCGAGCCAGCCGTTGTTGCCGTACGTGCTGTTGCAGACCTCCACCCGGCCGCTGGTCGCCCGGCACCGCTTCGGGGTGCCGGCGGTGCCAGCTTCTACGGTCGTCTGGAGGACCAACGAATTGTTCCAGTCCGTCGACGCCTCCCGGAGGTACGCATCCCAACTATCCGAAACGTTGTCGCCCAGCTTGAGGGTGAACGGGTTGGCCGTCCGGGCCCAGTGGTAGCCGGCCCAGGAGTGGGCGGCGCTGGCGGGGGCGGCGGTCAGGCCGGCGAGGACCAGCCCGGCGGCGAGGGGGGCGAGGAGTCGGCGGTAGGTCGGCATCGGCGTGTCCTTTGTGATGGGGCAGCCGGTCGAGCCGTCCCCGTGTCAGTTGTATCGGCAGCTCTACGCAGGTGGGGAGTCCGAGCCGCTCGCGGTGATACGAAGTCCGCCTTCCGAATGGATAGCCGCTTCCGATCGGGATTCCAAGGGGGCCGGATGTCCGTGGGTGACGGGCGGGAGCGTCCCCGTGACGCGGCCCGCCCGCCGCCGTGGCCTACCCTCGGCCGGTGCGCCGCACCTCCGGCTGTCCACGGGTGGTGGCCCGCCCTCTCCCGCCGGGGCTCCGCGTCCTTCCGGCCCTCCTGGCCCTGCTGCTCCTCGCCGGCTGCCGGATGGACGTGTCGGTGGAGGTGGAGGCGAATCTCGCCGCCGGGGGGGTCGTGCGGGCGACCGTGCGCCTCGACCGGGAGGCCGTCGAGCAGGTCCCCGACCTGGCCCAGCAGCTCCGCGTGGACGACCTGGAGGCGGCCGGCTGGACGGTGGGCGGCCCCTCGCCGGTCGAGGGCGGCGGGGTGACGATCGGGGTGTCCAAGCGCTTCACCACGCCGACCGGCGCGGCGAGGGCCATCGAGGAGCTCAGCGGCGCCGGCGGACCGTTCTCGACACTGCGCCTGACCAGGGAGCGGGGGCTGTGGAAGACCACGACCGCCCTGAGCGGAACCGTCGACCTCAGCGCCGGCCTCGGGGCGTTCGGCGACGCCGCCCTCACCGAGAAGCTGGGGGCGCCGAACCTTGGCCTCGATCCTGCCGCCGTGGAGCGGGAGCTGGGCAAACCGCTGGCCGAGGCGGTGCGCGTCGAGCTGGTCGGGCGCCTGCCCGGGACGGTCACGTCGAACGCGCCCACTTCGCGCGACGGTGCGGGCGTGTGGCCCGTCCTCCTGGGCGCGACGACGGTCGTGACGGCGTCGTCTGAGGCGTGGAACGTGCCCACCCTGGCCTTTGCCGGCTTGGCGGCGGCCAGCGGGCTCGCCCTTGTCGTCGTGCTCGTCCGCCGGAGCCGGTTGTTCTCCTGGATGTGACGTAGGTCCCTGGCGGCGGGTGCCCTCGCGGTTCGCCCGGCCCTCCGGCGGTCGGCCTGCGGCAGACAACGGGGTACAGCGACCGTTTCTGCCGCACCCGCCCGGCGGACATCCAGCGCGCCGAGCCGGGCCGCCTCGCCCGCGTCCCTGCCTCCGTCTCTGCCTGCGGCAAGGGAGGTCGTACAGCGACCGTTCCTGCCGCACCCGTGGCCCCACCGGGCGGCTGTCGACCGCCTCTCGCCGCACCCCTGTCGCACCGCCTCCCTAGCCTGAGCCTCCATGGCCCGGCTCCGCACCGTCCACCGGTGCACGCAGTGTGGGGCGGGGTCGGCGCAGTGGAGTGGGCGGTGCCCGGCGTGCGGGGAGTGGAACACCCTGGTCGAGGAGGTGGAGGACCTGTCGCCCCGGCGGGCGGCGGGTGCGGGAGTGGCCGGCGGCGACCGGCCGGTGCTGGTGGCCGACGTGGAGATGGCGGAGTGGCGCACCCGGCCCACGGGCATCGGCGAGCTCGACCGGGTGCTGGGGGGCGGGCTGGTGCCGGGGTCGGCCACCCTGGTGGGCGGCGAGCCGGGGATCGGCAAGTCCACTCTGCTGTTGCAGGCGGCGGCGTCGATGGCGGCCGCCGGGGCCCGGTGCCTGCTGGTGTCGGCCGAGGAGTCGAAGCAGCAGGTACGGCTGCGGGCCGAGCGCCTGGGCGCCCTGGAGGCCGGCCTGTGGCTCGTATCGCAGACGTCGCTGGGCGGGATCGTGGCGGCGGTGGACGAGGTGAAGCCCGACGTCCTGATCGTCGACTCGATCCAGACCGTGTTCGACCCGGAGATCGGCTCGGCGCCCGGCTCGGTCGTGCAGGTGCGCGAGTGCGCCCACCAGCTCGTGGGACTGGCCAAGCAGCACGGCCTCGCCACCATCCTTGTCGGCCACGTCACCAAGGACGGCGCCCTGGCCGGGCCCCGGGTGCTCGAGCACGTCGTCGACACCGTGCTGTCGTTCGAGGGCGAGCGCCACCACTCGCTGCGGCTCCTGCGGGCGGCCAAGCACCGGTTCGGGCCGACGGGCGAGTTGGGGCTGTTCGAGATGGCGGGCGCCGGCCTGGTGGGCGTCCCCGACCCTGGCGCCCTCTTCCTGGGCGACCGCCGGCCGGGCGTGCCCGGGTCGGTCGTGGTGCCCGCCATGGAGGGCCAGCGCCCACTGCTGGTGGAGGTCCAGGCGCTGGTGACCAGGAACGAGGCGCCCAACCCCCGCCGGTCGGCCCAGGGCCTCGACGCCGGCCGGGTGTCGCTCGTGCTGGCTGTGCTGGGGGAGCGGGCCGGCGTCCAGCTGAGCAAGTACGACGTCTACGCGTCGACCGTGGGCGGCGTGCGCATCACGGAGCCGGCCGCCGACCTGGCCGTGGCCCTGGCCCTGGCCTCGGCCGCCACCGGCAGGCCCCTGCCGTCCGACCTGGTGGCGTGCGGCGAGGTTGGCCTCGCCGGCGAGCTGCGCCGGGTGGGCCACGCCGAGCGGCGCCTGTCCGAGGCGGCCCGCCTCGGGTTCCGCCGGGCCGTCGTCGCCGCCTCCGCCCCCGACGGCCCCGCCGGGCTGGAAGTGGTGAGGTTGGCGTCCCTCGACGAGGCGCTCAGGCTGCTCGGTCTCACGGGGCCCTCACAGAAGTAGAATCCGCTCGTGCTCAGCCGGCGCAGTACGGCGATGACCGAGGCGCTGGGCGCTGTCGCCCCGGGCCGACCCCTGCGAGAGGGGCTCGACCGCATCCTCCAGGCCAACATGGGCGCCCTCATCGTGGTGGGCGACGGTCCCGAGGTGCTGGCCATCTGCTCGGGCGGGTTCCTGCTGGACGCCGAGTTCAGCCCCCAGCGGCTGTCCGAGCTGGCCAAGATGGACGGCGCCATCATCCTGGCCTCCGACGCCAGCCGCATCGCCCGGGCCAATGTCCACCTGGTGCCCAACCCCAACGTCCCCACGTCGGAGACCGGGACCCGCCACCGCACGGCCGAGCGGGTGGCCCGATCGGTCGACGTGCCGGTGATCTCGGTGTCCGAGGACATGTCGATCATCGCCGTCTACCGCCAGGACAACAAGCACCCGCTCGAGCCGGTGCCCCGCCTCGTCAACCGCGCCAACCAGGCGCTCCAGACCCTGGAGCGCTACAAGACCCGCCTCGACGCCGTCAGCGGGGCCCTGTCGGCCCTCGAGGTCGAGGACCTGGTGACGGTGCGCGACGTGGTCACCGTGCTCCAGCGGGCCGAGATGGTGGGCCGCATCGCCGAGGAGATCGACGGCTACATCGTCGAGCTCGGCACCGACGGCCGCCTCGTCCTGCTCCAGCTCGAGGAGCTCATGGGCGGCGTGGCGGACGACCGCCGGCTGGTGATCAAGGACTACTTCCAGGACCGGCTCCGCTGGAAGCTGGAGAAGGCGCTCGAGGCGCTGTCGAGCCTGACCACCGAGGACCTCCTCGACCTCAAGACGGTCGTCGGCGTACTGCACCTGCCGGAGGTGGCCAGCGAGCTGGAGGCCGGCGTGCAGCCGCGTGGCTACCGGCTGCTGTCGAAGATCCCCCGCCTACCGGAGGCGATCATCGAGAACATCGTGGCCCGCTTCGGCGGCCTGCAGAAGATCCTGCGGGCCGGCATCGAGGAACTCGACGACGTGGAGGGCGTGGGCGAGGTGCGGGCCCGCGCCATCAAGGAAGGCCTTTCGCGCCTGGCCGAGACGTCGATCCTCGACCGCTATGCCTGAGGGTTTCGCCCTCACTCGCTCGCTCCGTTCGGGCCGCTGGCGCACCGTCTCCGTTCGATGAGCCGGGTCACACTTGCTTCCGGGACTCCTGCCGAGCTGGTTCGCCCGGTCGGCGCCCCGACCCGCGGGGTGGTGCTCAACCCGGACATCATGGGGCTGCGGCCGTTGTTCGACGATCTGTGTGCCCGCCTCGCCCGGGAGCATGGGTGGGCGGTGTGCGCGCCCGAGCCGTTTCCCGGGCGCGAGCACCTCCCGATCGAGGGGCGCGAGATCGGGTCCAACGACGACGAGCGGGTACTGGCCGACATGGTCGCAGCCGCCGATCTCCTGGGCGTGGAGCCGGTGGCGGTGCTCGGGTTCTGCCAGGGCGGCATGTGGGCGTTCAAGGGGGCGGCCACCGGCCGCTTCGACAAGGCGGTGGCCTTCTACGGCATGGTGCGGGTGCCGTGGGCCCGTCCCGGCCACGGCCAGCCGCTGGACCACCTCGCCCGGCCCCGGGTCGCTCCGGTGCTGGCCATCACCGGCGGGCGTGACCACCTCTGCCCGTCGGAGGACATCGATGCGCTGCGAGCGCTTCCCGGCGTCGAGGTGGCGTTCTACCCCCAGGGCGAGCACGGGTTCGTGCACGACCCGGCGCGGCCGACCCACAGGCCCGACGACGCCGCCGACGCGTGGCGCCGGGTCCAGGCGTTCCTCGCCGTCGACTGAGCAGTCGGCGAGGTGGGGACTCCGGGGCCCGCCTGAAGCTCCGCATCGCCCTGCGCACCAGGCCGGGCTGACCCGTCCGCCCGGCAACAGTTGTCCGGTCCGGGCGAATCCCGGTACCCTGCATTCATCCCCCCTTCATCTCTTCCTCAGGAGAGGTATGCCTGAAACTGCGTTCGATGTCGGTGACAAGGTCGTCTATCCACACCACGGGGCGGCGGTGATCGAGAAGCGAGAGCAGAAGGAAGTCTTCGGCGAGACCAGGGAGTACCTGGTCCTCAAGCTGGCATACGGCGATCTCACCCTGATGGTGCCGTGCGACAACACCGACGAGGTCGGGCTGCGCGAGGTCATCAACGACGAAGAGGTGGAAGAGGTGTTCGCGGTCCTTCGCAAGAAGGAGGCCCGGATGCCCACCAACTGGTCGCGCCGCTACAAGAACCACGTCGAGAAGCTGAAGTCGGGCGACATCTACCAGGTGGCCGAGGTCGTGCGGAACCTGTCCATCCGCGACAAGGACAAGGGTCTGTCGGCCGGCGAGAAGCGCATGCTCACCCGCGCCCGCCAGATCCTCGTCTCCGAGCTCACCTTCGCCATCGGCGTCTCCGAAGAGGAAGCAGAGCAGAAGCTCAACGAAGCGCTCCCGTAAATCGGGGGCCTCTGTTACAGGCCTCTGTCCAAGAGGTCGATACCAGCGCGGTGTTCGTAGAAGTTGTGCGCCTCTTCATCGTGTTGCTGGCGACCGCCGCCGGCTTCGCCATCGGCAGGGGCCCGGGCTCCATCGACGCCGGCAACGGGGCCATTGTCGGCGCCACTCTCGGCGCCTGCATCGGGTATGTGTCGGGCGGCGTCCTCGGACGCCTGCTCGACCACGGCATCGGCATGGCCGCGCGCCGATTCGAGCGGACGCCGGCCCACCAGCTGCTCGCCGGCGGCGTCGGCGCCATCGTGCTCGGAGGCCTGTCGGGCGTGGTGATGCTGCCCGCCGCCCTGGTGTTCCCGCCCCAGCTGGGGTGGTCGGCGGTCGGGCTGGTCGTGTGGGTCGGGGCGTTCCTCGGCTACCGCATCGGCGCCCGCAAGAGCGACGAGCTGCTGGCCATGGCCGGCTTGTCGTCGCGCCCCCTCCTCCGCACGACCACCTACGGCTCGCCGGAGTCGCCCGCCGTCCTGATCGACGCCACGACCGTGGCCGACGGGCGCCTGCTCGCCCTGGTGCGGGCGGGCTTCCTGCGCGACGCCGTGGTGGTGCCCCGCTTCGTCCTCGACCACCTCCAGGCCATGGTCGAGCTCAACGACCCCGTGCGCAGCCGCCGGGGCCGGCGCGGGCTCGAGATGCTCGAGGCGCTACGACTGCAGCCCGAGGTGACCCTGCACGTGCTCGAGGACGAGCTGCCCGAGCACGACGACGCCCCCACGAAGCTGGTGGCCCTCGCCCGCCGCTCGAACAGCGCCCTGCTCACCCTCGACGAGTCGCTCCAGCGGAAGGCCGAGCTGCAGGGCGTGCGGTGCCTGAGCCTGCGCCGCCTGGGCGAGGGCATGCGCCCGGTGTACCTGCCCGGCGAGTCGGCGCGCCTGGCCGTCGTGCGCGAGGGGAAGGAGGCGGACCAGGGCGTCGGGTTCCTCGACGACGGCACCATGGTCGTGGTGGGCGGCGCCCGGGAGCTGGTCGGCCAGGAGGTCGACGTGCGCATCACCAGCAAGGTGGAGACGTCGGTGGGGCGGATGCTGTTCGCATCTCTCGATTCGGAACCGGAGGTTCCGAAACGAGCTGATCGCGCTGCGGACGACCGGCAAGCCGGTCGTCCTTCGCCCTGACACCTCATCAACTGCGGGCCGCCAGCCGAAGGGGGCCGCCTTCGGCGGCGTCGGCGGCCGGCGGCAAACCCTCCACCCCCGCCCGCCCCACGTCAGCCCTTCTCGTCCTCTTTGCCCCTCTTCGGCGATGATGCGGTGTGCTTGTGTGGACGATCGTCGTGGCTGGGGGGACCGGCACGCGGTTCGGGGGGGCCAAGCAGTACGCCTCGCTCGGGGGGCGGCGGGTGCTGGACTGGTCGCTGGACTCGGCCCGGGCGGCGGGGGACGGGGTCGTGGTCGTGGTGCCGGCGGAGCAGGTGGGGCGGCCGGAGGCGGCTGACGCCGTCGTGGCCGGGGGCGACACCCGGTCGGCCTCGGTGCGCAACGGGCTGGCTGCCGTGCCGGCCGACGCCGGCGTGGTCATCGTGCACGACGCCGCCCGCCCGCTGGCAGGCCCGGAGCTGTTCCGTGCGGCCGTCGATGCGGTGGTGCAGGGCGCAGCCGGCGCGGTGTGCGCAGTGCCGGTCACCGACACCGTGAAGCGGGTGGCGGGCGCCACCGTCGTGGCGACCCTCGACCGCTCGGAGCTGTGGGCGGTGCAGACGCCGCAGGCCTTCTCCGCCGCCGCGCTGCGGGCCGCCCACGCCGGCGGGGGCGAGGCCGGCGACGACGCCGCCCTGGTGGAGGCGGCCGGCGAGGACGTGGTCGTCGTGGCGGGTGACCCCCGGAACCTCAAGCTCACCGGTCCCCACGACCTGGTGCTGGCCGAGGCGCTGGCCGGCTCGCCCGCTCTGCGGATCGGCCAGGGCTACGACGTGCACGCCTTCAGCGACGACCCGGCCCGGCCGCTGGTGCTCGGCGGCGTGGTGTTCGAGGGCGAGCGGGGCCTCAGTGGGCACAGCGACGCCGACGTGGTGGCCCACGCCGTCGCCGACGCCGTCCTCGGCGCCGCCGGCCTCGGCGACCTGGGACGCCACTTCCCGGACACCGACCCGGCCTGGGCGGGCGCCGACAGCCTGGACCTGCTGGCCGAGGTGGTGCGCCGGGCCGCCGCCGCCGGCTGGCGCCCGGCCAACGCCGACTGCACGGTCGTGCTCGAGCGTCCCCGCCTGGCCCCCCGGCGCGACGACATGGAGGCCCGCCTGGCCGCCGTGCTGGCCGCCCCCGTCAACGTGAAGGCGGCCCGCGCCGAGGGCCTCGGCGCCCTCGGCCGGGGCGAGGGAATCGCCTGCTCGGCCGTCGTCCTGGTGGGCCGGTGACGCCGCCCGCCGGCGCCCTGCCCGCCGGCGCCCGGCCCGCCGGCGCTGCGCACACAGGCCCGCCTGACCCGGCTCAGGCGTTCTTGGAAGGATCAACACCGCATACCGGTGTTCATCCTTCCAAGAACGGTGGATGGGGCCGATCTGCCTGGCGTCGCCGACCGGCGTTGCCCGCTGCGGCGCGGCCGGGGCACCAGCGGAGCGGGGAGCACCGGTGACGCCGCCGCGGGGCCGGCGACCGGCGGGAGGCGGCCAGCCGCCCCGGGGCCGGCGCCCGTCCGCCGCCGCGCCCGCCCGGCGTGGCTCGCCTCCGGGAGCGCCGTCCCGGCGGGGCGGCCGCTCCGCCCTCCAGGGGATCGGCGGGGAGCAGGTCGAGGGCCGCCACGCCGTGCGCGAGCTCCTGGCCGCCGGCCGCCGGCGGGTGCGCGAGCTGCTGGTGGCCGACGGCATGGAGCCGTCCGCCCTGGTCACCGAGATCCTCGACCTCGCCTCCGCCGCCCGGGTGCCGGTACGCCGGGTGAGCCGCCCCCGTCTCGACGCGGCGGCGGCCACCGACGCGCCCCAGGGCGTGGTGGCCAGGGCCGAGCCCCTCGTCGAGGCCGACCTCGACGACCTGGCCCGCACGGTGGGCGGGCGCACACCGTTCCTGCTGGCGCTCGACGGGGTCACCGACCCGCACAACCTGGGCGCGCTCCTGCGCACCGCCGAGTGCGCCGGTGCCACGGGCGCCGTGCTGCCCCGGCACCGGGCCGTCCACGTCACGCCCGCGGTGGCCAAGGCGGCCGCCGGCGCCATCGAGCACCTGCCCCTCGCCGTCGTCCCCGGCCTGCCCGCCGCCCTCAACCACCTCCGCAAGGCGGGTGTGTGGACCGTCGGCCTCGACCAGGACGCGGAGCAGAGCGTGTACGACCTGGAACTCGGCGCCGAGCCCGTGGCCCTGGTCCTGGGCGCCGAGGGCAGCGGGCTGTCCCGGCTGGTCCTCCAGCGCTGCGACGTGGCCGTGCACATCCCCCAGCGGGGGTCGTTGCCCTCACTGAACGTGGCCGCAGCGGGCGCGGTGGCCTGCTTCGAGCTGGCTCGCCGGCGTCCCTAGTCCCGGGCGAGGCGGCGCGCGTCCGTTTTGGGCGCCGGGCCCCGATTTCGCCACGCCGGCTCACGCCTAACGCCTTTGTGACCATTGACACCCGGGGTGGCCGTAGCTACAAATAACTAGCCCTACCCCGCAGAACCGCTGCGTAAACCGCACGTTTCGGTCCTTCGTCACACCACCGCAGGGAGTTCACTTCATGCCGGGTCGCTGCGACACCCTTTCCTCCGACGTCTCCGATGCCGACCTCGTCGAGCGCTACCACGCCGGGGACACGGACGCCCTGCTGGTCCTGCTGGGGCGCTACCGGCGCTTCGCCGCGGTGCGGGCCCGCAGCTACTTCCTGGTCGGCGGCGACTCCGACGACATCGAACAGGAGGGGATGATCGGGCTGTTCAAGGCGGCGCGCGACTTCCGGGGCGACCGCGAGTCCTCCTTCCGTGCCTTCGCCGAGCTGTGCATCACCCGCCAGGTCATCAGCGCCGTGAAGTCGGCGACCCGGCACAAGCACCGCCCGCTCAACCAGTACGTCTCCCTCTCGGGCGTCCGGGGCAGCGACGACGCCGCCGAGCGCTCCGTCGAGGACCTGCTCGATCCCCACGCCGTCGCCGATCCGGCCGACGCCGTGATCTCCAACGAGCGCATGGCCGCCATGAGGCGGTCGATCGGCGAGACCCTCTCCGGGCTCGAGGTCGAGGTGCTCCGCCTGTACGTGGAGGGCCAGTCGTACCAGGAGATCAGCGCCCAACTGGGCCGGCACGTGAAGTCGATCGACAACGCCCTCCAGCGCATCAAGCGAAAGCTCGAGGGGCATCTCAACGAGGGAGCCGCCACGGAGGACCTCGTCCTGGTCTGAGTCCGGCGCCAAGGTGCCGCCGGGTCCCGTCAGGTGTGTGCGCTCCACATCTATTGCGGACGAGGCCTGTTGATGACAGCATCTACCGCCCCCGGCGGTCGGCGCTTCAGCCATACCGTGCGGCGGTCCTTGGAGGCTCAGCATGGGTGTACGCCGACGCGATACCGCAGCACCTGGTCAGGGTCGAGGTGCCCGGGCCGCGGCGGTCACCGCTATCCTGGCCCTGGCCGCCGGCCTTCTGGCCGTCGTGGCCCCCGGTGCGGGCGCCCAGGCGGTGTCCGGCCCGGTGCGCTCGGGCGAGAACTTCCGGCTCGGAACCGAGTCAGGCGCCGCGCGCGGCCGCGATGTCCCTGCGCTGGCGGTCGACCCGTCGGACCCCAATCACATCGTGGAGGTGGACGAGGACCTGGTGAACGGGTTCTGCGACTACCACGTCACCTTCGACGGCGGCAAGACGTGGACCGGCGGGCACCTGCAGGCGCCGGCCGGCTTCGTCCCCCAGGCCTGCAGCCGCTTCGACGGCGGTGACTACCTGCATCTCGACGGCTCGGTGAAGTGGGGATCGGGCCAGAACGTCTACGCGACCTTCTCGTGGAACCGGCCCGGCCTCACCGACGCCACGCTCGTGGCCAGGTCCACCGACGGCGGCCGCACCTTCGCCACCGCCGTCGAGGCCATCCCGGGTGTGGTCCCGCCCTCCGACCCCCGCGCCGAGGGCTACGTGCGCCCCGAGCTGGCCGTGCAGGCCCGCCCCGAGGGCGACCGCATCTACGTGACCACCTGGTACATCCACCTGCTCCCCGTGACGCCCGCCCTGGGCCCCGACCGCCGCGCGGTGGTCACCCGCTCCGACGACGGCGGCGCCACCTGGTCGGCGCCCGTGCAGGCCCAGCGCCCGAACGAGCGGGCCCGTGAACTCACCGAGCCGGTGATCGGGCCGGACGGCACGGTGTATACGGCGTGGCGCACCCAGGACGTGGGCGCCGGCGCGCCCAACTTCATCGTGGTCGCCAGGTCCACCGACCTGGGCCTCACGTGGACGCACGTGAACGTGCGCCAGATCACCGGCGTCAACGGCTCCATCCCCTCGCTCGAGGTCAGCAAGGTCACCGGCACGGTGTTCATCGCCTACGAGGACCCGTCGGCCAACACCGCGGCGGGCGTCGTCCCCGCTCTCGACCGGGACATCCGGCTCCAGCGGTCCACCGACAAAGGCCTCACCTGGTCGGCGCCGGTGCGGGTCAACGACGATCCGCTCGGCAACGGCGTGGAGCAGCGCATCCCCGACATCGCAGTGGCTCCCAACGGGCGCGTCGACGTGGTGTGGCACGATCGGCGCCACAGCTACCGCAGTCCCGCTCTGGCCGGCACGCGAGGCATGGGCGACACCTACTACGCGTGGTCCGGTGACGACGGCGCCACCTTCTCGGCCAACCGCCGCATCACCGACCGGACCTACAACCTCCAGGTCGGACTGGACGGCCCCGTGGGCAGCTACGTCTGGTACGGCCCGGTGGTGGAATCGCTCGGCAACAACGGCGTGCTCTTCGCCTGGCCCGACTCCCGTGAGGGCAACTTCAACAACAGCAACCAGGACATCTACCTGGCCCGGCTCGAGCTGAACGCCTCCGGGCCGGTCCCGGTGCGCCGGCTGGAGGGCGCCGATAACGCCACGCTTTCGACCACGCTCGGCCGCCTCGCCTACCCGGGCGGCGTGGAGCAGGTCGGCGCGGTGGCCGCCAGCAAGGTCGTCATCGTCAACGAGTCCGACGGCCCCGCCGCCCTTGCCGGCTCGGTGCTGGCCCGCGCCAACTGGGCGCCGCTGCTGGCGTCGCCGGCCGTTGGCCTGCCCGGTACGGTCAAGGCCGAGGTGGCCCGTATGGAGCCCACCGGCGCCTACGTGCTCGGGGACGAGTCGAAGCTGTCGAGCGGGGTCGTCCGCGACCTGGTCGCCGCCGGCGTGCCCGAGGACCAGATCGTGCGCCTGGCCGGGCCGCCGGCCGACATCGCCCGCCTGGCGGCCGACGCCATCGACATCCGCACGCCCGCCAACAAGGCGGCGAGGCTGCCCGCCACCGACGCCGCCGTCGTGGTGAATCCCGACAGCCCCGATGCGGCCGCTGCCGCCGGCCTGGCCGCCGCCCTGCGCCTGCCCATCCTGTTCACCGGGCGCGACGAGCTGCCGGTCGCCACCCGTGCCTCCCTCAACACCCTCGCCATCACCCGCACCCTGGTCGTGGGCACCGCCGTGGTGGTGGGTGACGCCGTACTCGCCGATCTCCCCGGGGCCACCCGGCTCAGCGGCAGCACCCTGGCTGGCACCGTCGCCGCCGTCGTCACCGAGGGCCGCTCGCGGGGGCTGGCCACCAACCAGGTCTTCCTCTCCGACCCCACCCGCCCGGTCGATGCCGCCCTGGCGGCCGCCGCCGCCGCACGGGTCGGTGGCCTGGCCACGGTGTCGGCGCTGTCCGACGGCGCCATCGCCGACACCCTTGACACCTTGGGCCTCAGGTCCCTGGCCGACCGGGTGCTGGCCGTGTCGGGCACCGGGGCGCGGGTGGGCGCCGGCTACTGGCTGGTGGCGTCCGACGGCGGGGTGTTCAGTTACGGTGGCGCTCCCTTCCTGGGCTCCACCGGGGCGCTGAGGCTCAACCGGCCGGTCGTGGCCCTGTCGGGCACGCCGACGGGCGCCGGATACTTTCTGGCCGGCGCCGACGGCGGCATCTTCGCCTTCGGCGACGCCAGGTTCCGCGGGTCCACCGGCGCCCTGCGCCTGAACAAGCCTGTCGTGGGCATGGCCACGACGCCGGGGGGCGGCGGGTACTGGCTGGTGGCGTCGGACGGCGGCATCTTCGCCTTCGGCGATGCCAAGTTCTACGGCTCCACCGGCACCTTGAGCCTCAACAGGCCCGTGGTCGGCATGGCGGCCACGCCCACGGGCAAGGGCTACTGGCTGGTGGCGAGCGACGGCGGCATCTTCGCCTTCGGCGATGCCAGGTTCTACGGCTCCACCGGCGGCCTCGAGCTCAACCAGCCCATCGTCGCCATGGCCCAGTCGCCGAGCGGCAACGGCTACCTGCTCACCGCCACCGACGGCGGCGTCTTCGCCTTCGGTGACGCACCCTTCGCCGGCTCCACCGGCGCCCTCAAGCTCAACAAGCCGGTCGTGGGCATGTCCATGACCGCATCGGGCAGGGGCTACCACCTGGTGGCGACCGACGGCGGGGTGTTCGCCTTCGGCGACGCCGCCTTCGCCGGCTCGGCCGGCGGCCTGGCGTTGCGCCAGCCGGTGGTCGGCATGGCCGCACGGCGGCTGGGCTGACCGGCGATCGACGCGTACGGCAGAGCCCGAGGCCGGATTCGAACCGGCGACCTGACGCTTACAAGGCGCCTGCTCTGGCCAACTGAGCTACTCGGGCGGGGCGGAGGCAGCGTAGGGACTACAGGTGAGGGATGTGGTGGAACAGGGGGATTGGAGCCCGCAGCAGGGAGGGTCCTTGAACTGGGGGGAGTTGGCTGGCAGGCTGCCAGGGATGTCCATCTCCGACCGCGACCGGGCGATCCTCGACTTCGAACGAACGTGGTGGACCCTGCCGGGGCCCAAGGAGCTGGCGATTCGCGAGCGACTCGACCTGTCCGCCACGCGGTACTACAAGGTGCTCGGCGAGTTGGTCGAGTCAGCCGACGCCCTGGCCTACGATCCACTTGTGGTGCGGCGGCTGCGGTTGAAGCGTGACCTGCGCCGACGCGCCCGGTACGAGGGGCCGGCCAGCGGCCGGCCCCAGATCCGTTGAGGAACATGCGCCGACCGGGTCAGTCAAGCGACGACGGGTCGTTCGGACGGTCGGCGGGCATGCAGCCGGGCCGCGGCGCGGTGTTGCTCGTGGTGGCCGTGCTGCTCGGTGTGGTGCTCCTCAATGCGGCCGACGACGCGCCGCCCGACACGGTGGCGGCGGGGAGGTCCGACGACACGCCGTCGGAGACCACGCCGGTCACCGACGTGACCACCACGGTGGTCACCCTGCCGCCCCGGGCGCCCGCCGATGTGAAGGTCATCGCGGCCAACGGCACCGACACCAAGGGCGTGGCCCGCAAGGCCACCGACCAGCTGAAGGACGCCGGCTACAACGTGCTGTCGCCCACCGACGCGACCAAGGCCACCGCCAGTTCCGTGTACTTCGTGGGCGACTTCCAGCGTGAGGCGGAGGCGGTGGCCACCAACCTCGGCCTCCCCCCGACCAGCGTCCAGCCGTTTCCGACGCCGGCGCCGCTTCCCGACGCCCGTGGCGCGACGGTCATCGTGGTCGTCGGTCCCGAGTTGGCCCAGACCTACGCCGGCTCCACCACCGCCACCACGGCCGCCGGCGTCACCAGCAGCACGACGGCCGCGGCAAGCTCCACCACCACCAAGCCCTGACGAGGGCCCGGCCGGGCCCGCCCGCCCCGGACGCCCGGGCCCCTGAACGTCCGTGCGGCGTCAGCCGACGCGGCGCGAGGTGGTCGACACCTCGACGTCGATCGTGCCCGGCACCGGCACCCCGGCCACCCCGTCCGGTGGCAGGAGGGTGACGGCGTAGTGGCCGGTGCTCGTCGATCGCACGCCGTGCACCTGGTCGTCGTCGAGGTCGTAGGCGACCTGGGCCCGGGTGTCGAGCGAGCCTTCCAGGGCCAGGCGCCCCCCGGTGTCGGCTGCGGTCTGCCGCACCGGGAGGCGGTAGCTGCTGTCGACCCGGGCCACCCGCCGCCCGTCCGCCACACCGAGCTCCACCAACCGCCCCCGCCCCGTCAGCCGGCCGGCAGATGCACCACCGGCGGCCGGCGGCCCGTCGATGTCCCACGCCTCACCGGGCGCCAGTGCCCGCCGCGGCGGAGCGGCGGCCGCGGCCGGGAGGATCTCCGACACGCCCAGATCGCCCAGCGCATCAGCCGGCAACCCCTCGATCCGCTGCACCTGCACAAGTTGCCCGGACCGGTCGAACCGCACCACGAACGTCGAAGGCGCCTCCCCCGCCTCCGCCAACCGGACCTCCACCCGGGACCCGGAGGCCCCCGACGACAACACCCGATGACGAGCCGTCAACACCGAGGACGCAACCCGCCGCCGAGCTACCTCCTCGCCGATCCGGGTCACGGTGACCGCCCGTACGGACGTCCGATAGGTCACGACCTCCCCGACTCCAGGCCGATAGGAGATCCGAACCGTTCCCGGAGAGCACGAAGCAAGCAGGCAGAGCCCGACCATTCCCCCCACCGACCTTACCCACCCACGGCCACGCCCCACCCCCAGACCGTACGACCCCGAGCAGCGCGGGGCACCGCACCCGGCCCCATTGGCGGCAATCGAGGAGTCCCCCCGGGCGAGGGGAGGGGTACGGTCCATCACGTGCACGAGAAGCTGTTCGACCAGTTCAGAAACGACCCAGGGAACGCGGGCATCCTCAGCGACTTCGACGGGACCCTCGCCCCCATCGTCGACGACCCGGACGCAGCCAGACCACTGGCGGAAGCCGTCGAACTGCTCCACCGCCTGGCGGCGCGCTACCGGAGGGTCGCCGTCATCTCAGGCCGCCCAGCCGCATTCCTGTCCACCCATCTCCGCCTGGCGGACCTCTCGGACGGGCTCGTGGCGGTGGGCCTGTACGGCCTCGAGATGGCCGACGGCGACCAGGTCACCACCGACCCCGGGGTCGCCGAGTGGCTGCCGGTCGTCGACGAGGTGGCATGCCTGGCCGACGAGCAGTCCCCCGCCGGGGTCTTCGTCGAGCGCAAGGGCCTGTCGCTCACCCTCCACTACCGCACCGCCCCGTCAGCCGCCGGGTGGGCGTCGGGGTGGGCGGCGGCGCAGGCCGGGCGCACCGGGCTCATCCGCCACCCGGCCCGGATGTCCGAGGAGCTGCGGCCGCCGCTGCCGGTCGACAAGGGCACCGTGGTGGCCGGGCTGGCCGAGGGGCTCCGGTACGTGTGCTTCGTGGGCGACGACGTCGGTGACGTGCCGGCGTTCGCCGCCCTCGACGAGCTGGCCGCCGCCGGCGGGGCGACCACCGTGAAGGTGGCCGTGCGCAGCACCGAGGCGCCGCCCGAGCTCCTTGCGGGGGCCGATCTGGTGGTGGACGGCCCGCCCGGGGTCGTCGACCTCTTCAGCTCTCTGCTCGACCCGCCGCCGGCGTCGCGACCGCCAGCTGGTCGTTGAGCCAGTCCTGGGGGGTGCGCCGGCGGGCCGCCTTGCGCAGGATGGCGGCGCGGGCCGCCCGCTCGTCGGCCGGCATGGCGAGGGCCTTCGACAGGGCGGTGGCGGTGGCCGTGATGTCGAAGGGGTTCAGCCCTACCGCGCCGTGGCCCAGCTCGTCCCAGGCGCCGGCCTCCGTGCTCAGGGCCAGCACGCCGTCGCGTTCGTTGAGCACCGGGCCTTCCATGGCCACCAGGTTCATGCCGTCACGGATCGGGTTCACGAGCAGCACGTCGTAGCGGCGCAACGCCGCCACCGAGCGGGGGAACGAGTCGCTGGTGTCGAGCAGCACGGGCGTCCACGACGGGGTCGCCCACGCGTTGTTGAGGCGCTCGACGAAGGCCTCGACCTCCGCCCGGTAGGCCAGGTACTCGGGCAGGCCGCCCCGGGACGGGTACACCGACGCCGCGAACACCACCCGCTCGCGCCAGTGCGGCTCGGCCTCGAGCAGCGCCTCGAAGGCGAGGAACCCGCGCAGCAGGTTCTTGGAGAGCTCGACGCGGTCCACCCGCACGATGAGGCGCAGGTCGCCCACGCGCTCGATGAGGCGGTCGTACTCGGCGGTGGCCTCGGGTGACGCGGCCGCCACGGCCAGGTCGTCGACGTCGATGGCGGCGGGCGACACGAACGTGGCCGGTGTCGTGCCGAGGACGGCGCGGGCGCACTCCTCGAAGTTGTGCGACCAGCGCTCCGAGTGGAACCCGCTGGCGCCGTGGCCGGCCATGGCCGTGAGTAGCTCGGTGGCCACCGCGTCGGGCAGCACGCGCAGGGCGGACGGGTCGCAGAACGGCGTGTGGTGGAAGTAGCCCGTGCGCAGGTCCGGGCGCAGCTTCGCCAGCGCCGCGCCCACCAGGGGCAGCTGGTAGTCGTGGACGAGCACGACGCCACCCTCGGGCGCCTCGTCGGCGACGGCTGCCGCGAACGCGTGGTTCACGTCGCGGAAGGTGGCCCATGCCTCGTGCCAGCGCCTGTCGATGCGGGGGCGCCGGGGGAGGTCGTAGAGGCCGTGGTGGAGGAACCACAGCGTGGAGTTGGCGATGACGTCGTAGAACTGCCGGTAGGCACCCGGGTCGATGGCGAGCGAGCGCAGCCGGAAGCCCTCGGCCTCCACCGCGCCGTGGGTGGCTGCCAGGCGGTCGGCGTCGGTGATGGCGGCGGCGATCCATGTGGCGCCGGTGCCGGCGACCGCCGGGCCGAGGCTGGACACCAGCCCGCCGGCGCCACGCCGGGCCACCAGCGCGCCGTCCGGACCGGTGCTGAAAGACAGCGGACCACGGTTCGAGACGACTACCAGTTCGGGGTGGCCCATGCCGGTGACACGATACCCGTGTGCCTCGTGTGGTCGCCGCCCCCGACAAGTTCCGTGGCACGGCGTCGGCACGCGAGGTGGCGGCGACCATCGCGGGTGCTGCTGCGGCCGTCGGCTGGACCTGCGACGAGGCGCCGGTGGCCGACGGCGGCGAGGGCACGCTCGACGTGGTGGGCGGCAGCGTGCGCACGGCGCGCGTGCGCGGGCCGCTGGGCGAGACGGTGGAAGCCGAATGGCGCCTGGTGGCCGACCCGCCCCTCGCCGTCGCAGGAAGCGGGCCGATGGCGCTGGTGGAGATGGCCAGGGCGTCCGGGCTCCAACTGGCCGGCGGCCCGGAGTGGAACGACCCCATGCGGGCGTCCACCGAGGGCGTGGGCGACCTGATCATGGCCGCCGTGGCCGCCAAGGCCCGGCGGGTGGTGGTGGCCGTGGGCGGCTCGGCGTCCACCGACGGCGGCCTCGGGTGCCTCGACGCACTGCAGCCGCGGGGTCGGCTGGCGGGGGTGGATCTGGTGGTGGCGTGCGACGTCACCACGACGTTCGTCGACGCAGCCTCTGAGTTCGCCCCCCAGAAGGGCGCCACGCCGCCGCAGGTCGCACTGCTGCGCCGGCGGCTGGAGCGGCTGGCCCAGGTGTACCTCGACGAGTTCGGGGTCGACGTGCGCACCATCCCGGGCTCGGGCGCGGCCGGGGGACTGGCCGGCGGGCTGGCCGCCCTGGGCGCGACCCTCCTGGCCGGCTTCGACTTCGTGGCCGACACCATCGAGCTGGCCGAGCGCATCGAGGGCGCCGACCTGGTGGTGACGGGCGAGGGCTTCCTCGACGAGCACTCCTTCGCGGGCAAGGCCGTCGGGGGCGTGGTGGAGTTGGCCGAGGAGGCGGGCGTGCCGGTGCTGGTCGTGGTGGGGGAGGCGTTCGACGCCAGCCCCGTGCCCACCGTCTCCCTGGTCGAGCGGTTTGGCCGCCGGCGCGCCTTCGACGACACCCTGGCATGCGTCGCCGAAGCGGTGTCGGCGCACCTGCGGGGGTTACCCTGAATCTGTGACCGAGCGGGTCAGGCGGGCGGGCGCGGTGTCGTGGGCGGCGGTGGGCGTGGCCGCCCTCCTCGCGGTCGCGGGCCTGGTGTTGTGGACGGTGCGGGTGATCTTCCCTCCCCTCGTCCTGGCCGGCGCCATCGTCTTCCTCCTGAACCCCATCGTCACCGGGCTCCAGCGCCGGGGCGTGCCCCGCGCCGCCGGCGCCGGCATCGCGTACCTGGGGGTCATCGGAATCATGGTCCTGGGCGGCGCGCTGGTCTACCCGATCGCCGCCGACCAGGCCCGCGAGCTGGGCGACGACTGGCCCGACATCGAGGCCAAGGCGGAGAACTGGATCGACGACGCCGCCGAGACCTCCCAGGGCACCTTCTTCGAGTTCGCCCGCAGCGATCTCGAGGACGCCTTCGGCAACGACGACGCGACTTTCCGCCAGCAGCTCGACCAGGCGCGCGACCTCGGACTGAAGATCTTCCACGTCCTGCTGATCCTCCTGCTGGCGCCGATCATCGCCTTCTATCTGCTGGTCGACGCGCCCCGGGTGCGGGAGGTGATGCAGTCCCTTGTGCCCAAGGGGGCCAGGGCCGAGGTCGACCATGTGGCCCACCGGCTCAACCGCGCCATCGGCGGCTTCTTCCGGGGCCAGCTGGTGGTAGCCACCATCGTCGGCGTCATGTGCTCCGTCGGCCTGCTCATCATCGGCCTGCGCTTCTGGTTCCTGGTTGGGATGATCGCCGGCCTGTTCAACATCGTGCCGCTCATCGGGCCATGGGTCGGCGGCGTGCCCGGCCTCATCATCGCCCTCACCACCGGCACACCCCTCCAGGCTGTCGGCGTGGTCGTGGTGATGGTGACGGCCCAGCAGATCGACAACCACTTCATCACCCCCCAGGTGATGCAGCGGGTCGTCCAGCTCCACCCTGCGGCGGTGATCCTGGCCCTCCTCGCCGGCGGTTCCCTCGGCGGTTTCTTCGGCCTGCTCCTCGCCGTCCCCGTCACCGCCGTCCTCAAGATCATCTGCGGCCACGTCTGGCGTGTCCACATCCTCAACGAGCCCTTCGACAAGGCCGTCAAGGAAGAGCACGCAGCCGAAGGCTCAGGCCTCGTGGAAGACGTGGTCGACATGCGAGCCCCGACCCCCTCCGACCCCTCCCCCCAACAACCCCACGAGGACGCCGCTCGCGACGACAAGCCCGAGCCCGCCACGCGGGCAGCGCGCCCCACCTGAGGCCGTCCCTCCCCGGGAATCGCGCTCAGGCCGTCCGCAACCCCTCAGGGGAAGAAGCAAGGCAGGGCAGCTCATCCACGGCCAGCCCAAGACCAGAGCGAGCCAGCACGGTCCGCAGCACCGCCTCGGCCTGCGGCCCGAGTTCGGACAAGGGCCGGTTCCGGTGCACGCGGCGGCCCAGGTCGACCTGCACCATCGATCCGAGTCCGAAACGCTCGGACACGTCCGCCAGCAGGGCGACGTCGACGCCGTAGCCCCGCACGAATGGCACCTGCTCCAGGACGTCTCTTCGTGCTGCGCACTCGCCGGCCAGGGGCTGGGTGAAGCCGGCGAGTGCCGGCAGGAGGACGCGCAGGGCGGGCTTGGCCATGAGCTCGGTGACCCGCCCGCCCTCGCCGTCGCGCCCGTCGAAGGGTCGGTCGTAGAAGCCCTTCACGAAGGTCACGTCGCCGTCGGCCAGCAGGGGCCCGAGCAGCCCCACCACGAAGGCGGTGCAGAACGAGCGCACGTCGGCGTCGCAGTAGACGACGAGATCGCCGTCGGAGGCGGCCAGGCCGGCCTGCATGGCCTGGCCCTTGCCGCCGCCGCCTCCGGCCACCACCCGGGCGCCGGCCGCCCGGGCCGCCACCGCCGTGCCGTCCGTGGAGGCGTCGTCGACCACCACGATCTCGTCCACCAGCCGGTGCTGCACGCTCAGGCGGCGGTGGACGGCGGCCACGATGGGGCCCACCGTGGCCTCCTCGTCGCGCGCCGGCAGGCACACCGAGACCCGGCGGCGGGCCTTCATCGCCACCAGGCGGGCGGGGTCGAACGACGCCCCCGACACCGTCGCCGGGCCTCGCGCCGGCAGGGGAGGGACGGTCGCCATCCGCTCATCTTCCTCGATCGCCGCCGGACCGTCCGTGCAGGTTTGCCAATCGGGCGACAAAGGGTCCACCATGGAGGCGTCATCCAGAGCGGTCGAGGGACCGGGCCCTGCGACACCGCGGCAACCAGCGGGCTTCGGCCCGCTCTTGGTGCCAATGCCCGGAACGATGAGGAGGAATCAGGTCGTGCCGTCCCCACCTGGCCCCTACGTCACGGGCCTCACGTGTCGCGAGTGTGGCCGTCCGTACCCGGCCGAGGCCCTGCACGTGTGCGAGTACTGCTTCGGCCCGCTCGAGGTGGCCTACGACTACGAGGCCATCGCATCGGTCACCACCCGGGAGCGCATCGCCGCCGGTCCCACCAGCATGTGGCGCTACGCCGACCTGCTGCCGGCCGAGTCCACCGATCCGGTGAGCCTGGGCGCCGGCTTCACGCCGCTCGTGCGAGCCGACCGCCTGGCCGCCGAGCTCGGCCTCGGTGAGCTGTGGGTGAAGAACGACACGCTCAACCCGACCGGCTCGTTCAAGGACCGGGTGGTGTCCGTCGCCCTCACCAAGGCGCGGGAGCTGGGCTTCAAGGTGGCGGCGTGCGCCTCCACCGGCAACCTGGCCAACTCGGTCGCCGCCCATGCCGCCCACGCCGGGATGCAGTCGATCGTCTTCATCCCATCGGACCTGGAGGAGGCCAAAATCGTCACCACCGCCGTCTACGGCGGCCGGCTGGTGGCGGTCGAGGGCAACTACGACGACGTGAACCGCCTGTGCGCCGAGCTGGCCGGCGAGCACCCCACGTGGGCGTTCGTCAACGTGAACATCCGCACCTACTACGCCGAGGGCTCCAAGACGCTGGCCTTCGAGGTGGCCGAGCAGCTGGGGTGGCAGGCCCCCGACCATGTGGTGGTGCCCATCGCCTCGGGCAGCCAGCTGGTCAAGGTCCACAAGGGCTTCAACGAGCTGCACAAGGTCGGGTTGCTCGATGAGGAGCCGCATGTGCGGGTGTCGGGCGCCCAGGCGGCCGGGTGCTCGCCGGTCGCCACCGCCTTCTTGGAGAAGAGCGACCTCATCCGGCCCCAGAAGCCGAAGACCATCGCCAAGTCGTTGGCCATCGGCAACCCGGCCGACGGCTGGTACGCCCTCGACGTCATCCGCTCCACCGGCGGCGGTGTCGGGTCGGTGACCGACGACGAGATCGTGGAGGGCATCCGCCTCCTGGCCCGCACCGAGGGGATCTTCGCCGAGACGGCCGGCGGCGTCACCATCGCCACCCTGGCCAAGCTGGCCGCCTCGGGCGTGGTCCGGCCCGATGAGCGGGTGGTGGCCTACGTCACCGGTCTCGGCCTCAAGACGATCGACGCCGTCAGCCCCCACGTCGGGCCGACCGTTACGATTCCGCCCAGCATGGAGGCGTTCGCGGCCTTCATGGAGACGGAGAACGGTCGATGAGTGTGAACGTACGGATCCCCACCCAGCTGCGCACCCTCACCGGCGGCGCCGGCGACGTGAGCCTCGACGGGGCGACCGTGGGCGAGCTGCTCACCGCCCTCGACGCCGCCCACCCGGGCTTCGGCGAGCGGCTCTTCGACGACGACCGCAAGCTGCGTCGCTTCGTCAACGTGTTCGTGGCCGACGAGGACGTGCGCTTCCTCCAGGGGCTGGACACGCCGGTCGCGGAGGGACAAACGGTGTCGATCGTGCCGGCGGTGGCGGGCGGCGTCTGATACCTGCTCCGGGCGCTCAACCGGGGGCGCCACCGTGCCGATAGCGGAGCATGGACGAGGTGCTGATCGTCGACGACGACGACGACATCCGGGCGATCCTGGCGTTCACGCTGGAGGACGCCGGATTCGAGGTGCGGGAGGCGGCCGACGGCAACCAGGCGGTGGCCGCCCTGGAGGCGAAGGCGCCCGACTGCCTCGTCCTCGACGTGATGATGCCGGCCTTCGACGGGTTCGGCGTGCTGCGCACCCGCCGCCAGTCGAACCTGGCCCCCGACGCGAGGGTCATACTCCTCACCGCCCGGACGGCCGAGCGCGACTTCGTGCGGGGCTGGGAACTCGGGGCCGACGAGTACCTCACCAAGCCCTTCGACCCCGACGAGCTGGTGGTGACGGTGCGCAGGCTCCTCAAGAGCTCGGCCGCCCAGCTCAACGAGCGCCGGGAGGCTGAGCTGAAGAAGGCCGAGCTGCTCGAACGGCTCGAATCCGCCTTCAACCGCTCGCGCGTGGCGCCGCTGTAGGTCCCTTGGCTGGCACTCGCTTGCGTTGAGTGCCAACCGGACGTAGCATTAGCACTCGGATACCGAGAGTGCTAACGGTTCTCACAGGAGAACCCTGCGTCCCCCGGGAGGGAACTGCATGCCCAAGATGATCGCCTTCGACGAGCAGGCCCGCCGCGCCCTTGAGAGCGGCATGAACCAACTCGCCGACGCCGTACGCGTCACGCTCGGCCCCAAGGGCCGCAACGTCGTGCTGGACAAGAAGTGGGGTGCCCCCACGATCACCAACGACGGCGTGTCCATCGCCAAGGAGATCGACCTGGAGGACCCGTACGAGCGCATCGGCGCCGAACTGGTGAAGGAAGTCGCCAAGAAGACCGACGACGTGGCCGGTGACGGCACCACCACCGCCACCGTGCTGGCCTGGGCCATGGTCCGCGAGGGCCTGCGCAACGTGGCCGCCGGCGCCAACCCCATGTCGCTCAAGAAGGGCATCGAGGCCGCCGTCGAGGCCGCCGTCGCATCCCTGAAGTCGCTGTCCAAGGACGTCGAGTCCAAGGACCAGATCGCCCAGGTCGCATCGATCTCGGCGGCCGACACCGAGATCGGCGGCATGATCTCCGAGGCCATCGACAAGGTGGGCAAGGACGGCGTCATCACCGTCGAGGAGTCGCAGACCTTCGGCATGGAGATGGACCTGGTCGAGGGCATGCGCTTCGACAAGGGCTACATCTCGCCCTACTTCGTCACCGACCCCGAGCGCATGGAGGCGGTCCTCGAGGATCCCTACATCCTGCTCGTGGGCTCCAAGATCGCCGCCGTGCGCGACATGCTCCCCATCCTCGAGAAGGTCATGCAGTCGGCCCGGCCGCTCGTGATCATCTGCGAGGACGTCGAGGGCGAGGCCCTGGCCACCCTGGTCGTCAACAAGATCCGGGGCACGTTCAAGTCGGTCGCCGTCAAGGCCCCCGGCTTCGGTGAGCGCCGCAAGGCCATGCTCCAGGACATCGCCATCCTCACCGGTGGCCAGGTCATCACCGAAGAGGTCGGCCTCAAGCTCGACAACGTCGACCTCAGCCTGCTCGGCACCGCCCGCAAGGTCACCGTCACCAAGGACGAGACCACCATCGTGGAGGGCGCCGGCTCCGAGGACGAGATCAAGGGCCGCATCGCCCAGATCAAGGCCGAGATCGACAGCACCGACTCCGACTACGACAAGGAGAAGCTGCAGGAGCGCCTGGCCAAGCTGTCCGGCGGCGTGGCCGTCATCAAGGTCGGCGCCGCCACCGAGGTGGAGCTCAAGGAGAAGAAGCACCGCATCGAAGATGCCGTCTCCACCACCAAGGCAGCCGTCGAGGAGGGTGTGGTCGCCGGTGGCGGCGTCGCCCTGCTCCGCTCGCAGGCCAACATCCTCGACCGGGCCGAGAAGCTCGAGGGCGACGAGGCCACCGGTGCCCGCATCGTGGCCCGCGCCGTCGAGGAGCCGCTGAAGCAGATCGCCGTCAACGCCGGCCTCGAGGGCGGCGTGGTGGTCGAGAAGGTCCGCAACCTCAAGGGTGGGCACGGCCTCAACGCCGCCACCGGCGAGTACGAGGACCTGTTCAAGGCCGGCGTCATCGACGCCGCCAAGGTCACCCGCTCGGCTCTGCAGAACGCGGCCTCCATCGCCGCCCTGTTCCTCACCACCGAGGCTGTCATCGTCGACAAGCCCGAGCCTGCCCACGCCGGAGGCGGCGCCGGCGCCGGCCACGGCGGCGGGATGGACGACTTCTAAGTCGGCGCAGTCCACGTTGCAGGAACGGCCCTGGCCCCACGGGACCAGGGCCGTTCCGCGCACCCTGGTGCCACCGGGCCCTCGCTTCATCCGGTAGGGGCGTTCGGAAACCGAACGCCCCTACCGGATGAACGTCATGCGGCGGCCCGCCGGAGGTGGTGGGCCACGACGTCGACCACCCACGAGGGCCGATCGACGAGGTCGGCCCAGGTGATCCGGACAACCGTCCACCCGCAGAGGCCGGCTTCGATGTCGCGATGGCGGTCACGCTCGAAGTCGTCGGCCCGGGTGTGCCACCGCCGGCTGTCTGCCTCGATGATGAGCCGGGCTGCAGGGTAGGCGGCGTCGACACTCCCTGCGCGGGTCAGCGATGGCAGCGGGTGCTGGAGCACCGGATCCGGAAGGCCGGCGGCTCGTAGCGTGGCCACGAGGCGTGCCTCGAGGTCACTGGCCGGCGGGACCCAACCCGGTCCGAGCTCGTCAAGGAGGTCGGCCAGCATGCCTGACCCTGCTCGCCCACTCATGCGCTGCGCGGCGGCGCGAGCAGTGAGCGGGGCGAGGTGGGCGCGCCTTTCGGCGAGAAGGTCGTGCACCAGCCTCTCCAGACGTGCCGGCGGCATGATGGCCGCGAGGTCCAGGATTGTCCGGGTGACGCCGGTGACGGGGAGGCGGTCGACCGATGCACGGTCGGCCCTGGGGACCGTGCTCTCGTGGACCCGCCACCGGGAGCTTCGTGTCGTGCCGGGCGGCACGGTGAGCTCGGCGGGTCCTTGTCGGGCGCCGGGAAAGGCGTGAAGCACCGCAGCGGCGCGGTGGGACACCACGGACTCCGGGCCGAGGTCGAGGTGGGCGACCATCATCCGCCTTTGCCACGTGGGAACACCGCCGGCCAGCGCGTAGACGCCGTTCGCCTCGATTGTCCACCTTCCTGCGACCAGCCTGCGGTGGATGCGTGAGTTGCCGGCGCCGGCGGCCAAGGCCTGGTGCCTGCTGAACACGCCGTGCTGTCTGGTGGCGAGCCGTGCAACGGCGGTATCCACGGAAGTCGGCATGGTCAAATGATCGCGAACGACCTGTGACAGTCAGCTGGAGAGCACGCTGCAGCGGCCCGCTTCAGTTCATCCGGCAGGGGCGTTCGGAAACCGAACGCCCCTGCCGGATGAACCGGTGCGGCTTGACGGCTACCGGTGGCGTCGGGTGGGGGTGCGGGAGAAGGCGACGCCGCCGGAGGTGGCGACGAGCAGCAGCCAGGCCAGCGCTCCGAGCACGACCTTGGATGCCGGAGCGGGCGGCGGGGCGATCCTGGCGGCGGCGAGGGGGGTGGCGGCGACAGGGGCGTCGGCGGCGACAGCCGGGGCGGCGGCGGGATCGGTGGCGGCGCCGGCCGGGTCGCCGGGCAGACCCTGCACCGTACCGCCGTCGGTGGGGGGCGGCGGCGGGGCGGAGGCCGATTCGGCCAGGCGGACCGTGAAGAGCGTTGAGCGCAGCCCGAGGGTGCGGTCGAAATCGATGCCGCTGACGGACCGGGCGCCGCCGGGGCCCTCCACGGTTACCTGCACGACCCGTCCCGAGGGGCCCGTCCGGGTCACCACATTGGTGACATTCCCCCGCAGGCCGACGCGCGCACCCAGGTCCCGGAGGGCGACGGTGACGGTCCACGGAGCCGGGTCAGGGGACAGGTAGGTGGCCGGGCGCAGGTAGGGGTAGCCGGCGCCGGGCGTGCCGAAGCCCTCCTCGGTGCTGGCCGAGAAGCCGCCGCCGTTGGCCGAGTACACGGCCGAGACGAGCGACCGGCGGTACATCAGGACCTGGCCGCGGGTGGCGGTCACCGCCTTGTCCATGGCTGCGTACTCGGCCTGGGCGCCGAGATAGACCTGGCAGCGCTGGGTGTCGCACAGCTCGCCCCCGCCCGCCACCGCCCGCAGGGCGTAGGTGCGGGCGGCGACGGCCTGTGCCCGCAGGGAGGCTGGCGGCCACGTCGGGTTGCGTACCTCGCCCATGCCCCGCAGGTACTGCTCCACGTCGACGTGGTTCACCAGGCGCAGGGGACCGCCCACCGCCTGCACGACGCCGCGGTACCGGGCGCTGCGCTCCGGCACGTCGATGGTGCCACCGCCCGCCGGTACCGCCCACAGGGACCGGGTGGACGTGGCCCGCCCGGCCACCGCGGCCGGTGGGGCGGACGAGGCCGGCGGGGCCGTGGTCGTCGTGAGCAGCGGCACGGTGGGCACCGGGAGGATCGGGCCGGTGGGAAGGGGCAGCAGGGGTTTGCCGGGCGGCAGGAGGACAAGGCTGGGAGCGGTGGTCGTGGTGGTCGCCGGCGCTGTCGTCGGTGGCTCCTGGGCGGCCGCCATTATGAAGCGGCCGGCGGGCCCCGGGCGCCCGGCCGACCCGCCGCCCGCCGCGGCGGCAGGCGCCGCCGACCCGCCGGCCGCCGTCTCCACCACGAACAGGCGCCCGTCGGAGCGCAGGCGGGCCTGGCCGCCGGCGGCCACCCGGACCGGGAAGCCGGGGGACTGGGCGCCGTCTCGGGCGTCGCGCACCTCCCCGCCGTTGGGGAAGCGCACCACCACGTTGTCGGCCGGCGACGTGAGCACGGACACCCGCAGCTCACCGCCGGCCCGGCCCAGTGTGGTTCCTGGATAGAACTGGGTCAGGATCTGCGCCGTGGTCGACCCCGCCCTGCCCATGGCCAGGGCGCCGTCCTGGGCCATCCCCACCCCGTGCCCATGGCCCTTGCCCTCGATCACCAGCACGGGGACGGGGACGGGGGCGGCGGCGCCGGCCGGCGCCGGGCCCACGAGGGCGGCCACCAGTCCGAGCACGAAGAGGGGACGGCGCACCCCCGCATTCTCCACGAGAGCGTTCACATGCCGGAAATCGGGCGCGAAACCGAACCGGTAGGCCCACAGGTAGCCTGGGCCCGTGGCACTCGGCCGACGGCCCCGGCGCGTTGCGTTCCCCGTCCTGGCGGTGGTCGCCGCCTGCTTCACGGCGGTAGCCGCCTGCGGCGGACCGAGCTACCACTACGTGAAGAGCACCTCAGACCGCACGTTCATGCGGGTGCCCTCGAAATGGACCCTGTACGACGAGGACGACCTGCTCGAGGACTTCAACGACTCCGCCGAGGCCAAGACGCGCTTCAAGGACCTCACGTGGTCCGTCGCCTTCGACGCCGCCCCCAAGCCGTCCCTCGACCACCTGCTCACCCCCTCGGCCCACCCCACCGGCCTGGTGCAGGTTCGCACGCTGCTGCCGGCCCAGCGCGACACATTCACCCTTGCCGACCTGCGGTCGCTGCTGCTCCCTTTCGACCCGCTCTCCGAGGAGGCCCAGACGGGCGGGAAGGTGGAGGTGCTCGAGATCGAGGAGGTGCAGCGAGCCGGGGGGCTGCACGGAAGTGCACTGCTGCTGAATGTGAAGGACAAAGGAGGCATCGTGAAGTGGCGCCAGATCGCGCTCACCGACGCCGCTGTCAACAAGGTCCACGTGCTGGCGATCAGCTGTGACGAGAATTGCTACGCCGCCAACGAGGGAGTGATCGACAAGATCATCGACTCGTGGAAAGTGAAGGAGCCATGACCGGCCCGGGAGGAAGGTCCAGCAGCAACTCGCTGGCGCGACATCACGAAGGGATGGTGCGCCAGTGACCCAAGACCGAGACCAGGACGCCGACCTGGTGCTGCGCCCTGACCCCTCCCGGCCGGGCCTGGCCAGGGGGTACACGAGCCGCATCCGCGACGACGAACGCAAGACCCGCAAGCCTGCGGGCTGGTGGGACCGCGCCAAGATCCTCACCCTGCTGGCCGGTCTGTGGATCGTCCTGGTGTGGACGGCGATGGCCGACAACCCGATCCTGCCGTTCCGCGACGCCGTGCGCGAGCAGGTCCGGTCCGGGTTGTGGCTCATCGTCCTGGCCGGCCTCGAGGTGGTGCGCCAGGTCCACTACCTCATCAGCGAGAAGTCGGCCGCCTGGCACGCCTTTTGGACCAAGAAGGTGTTCGGCGGCCTCGACCGGCGTACCGAGCGGATGAGCTCGTGGACCCGGTTCCGCGTCGCACGGGTCATCCGGTGGGGCCTGATCCTCACGGTCGCCGGCATCGGCCTGGGGAAGCTCTTCGACACCACGCCGGTGATCGCCCTGTTCGAGGCGCCTGCCCGCCTGGTGAGCGCGCTCCCGAACGTCCTCCAGTTCGCCCTGCTGTTCTTCGTGATCATCATCCAGTTCGCGGGCATGGCCTGGTACGCCGCCCGCCAGGGCATCGAGGTCTACTTCCCCGACGACATCAAGACCCGCTTCACCGACGTGTGGGGCCAGGACAGCGTGCTCGAGAAGGTGAAGGAGAACATCGTCTTTCTCGAGGACCCCGAGGCGATCGAGGCCAAGGGCGGCTACGTGCCGGCCGGCATCCTGCTCTGGGGGCCTCCGGGCACGGGCAAGACCCTCATGGCCGAGGCGGTGGCGGGGGAGACGGGCAAGCCCTACGTCTTCGTCGACCCGGGCGGCATGACGTCGTTCGGCTTCGGCGCCCTGGCCGTGAAGGGGGTGTTCCGCAAGCTCCGCAAGCTCGCCGTCCGCTACGGCGGCGTGATCGTCTTCTTCGACGAGGCCGACTCCCTCGGCAGCCGCCGCCAGACCACGGGGGGCCCCGCGCCGGCACCCGCCTTCGGCGCCGGCGGCTTCGCCTGGTCCGCCAACCCGCAGTGCAACGGGCTGAACTACCTCGATCCCCGCTCGGCCCGTGACCTGATGCTCTCGTCCACCAGTGCCAGCGTGGCCGGCGAGGCCCCCCGTAGCCGCCGGGACGGGTTCTTCATGATGGGCGGCGCCGGCGGCGGCGGCATGCTCCAGGCCCTGCTCACCGAGCTGTCCGGGCTGAAGAAGCCCCGCGGCTTCATGAACCGTGTGGTGCGGCGCTCCCTCGGCATGCGGCCCAAGCCGCCACCCAAGTACCGCATCCTGGTGATGATGGCCACCAACCTGCCCGAGGTGCTCGACGAGGCCCTCCTGCGGCCGGGCCGCATCGACCGCATCTACAAGGTGGGCTACCCGGCCAAGCCCGGTCGGATCCGCACGTTCGAGGGTTACCTCGACAAGGTGAAGCATGAGCTCACCCCCGAGCAGGTCGACAAGCTGGCCACCATCACGCCCTACGGCACCGGCGCCACCATCAAGGACATGGTGAACGAGGCGCTCATCCAGGCCATCCGGGACGACCGGGAGACGATCACCTGGCAGGACATGATGCGGGCCAAGCACCTCAAGAGCCTGGGCCCGCCCGAGGACGTGGAGTACATCCAGCGGGAGCGCCACGCCGTCGCCGTGCACGAGGCATGCCACGCGGTGACCGCCGCCAAGGTGCGCCACCACCTCACGATCGACATCGCCACCATCGAGAAGGGCGGCACCTATCTCGGCATGGTTGCGTCCATCAAGCCCGAGGACCAGTTCACCCAGTGGAGGTCGGAGTTCGAGGCCGACATCATGGTGAGCCTGGCGTCGCTGGCCGGCGAGCGCCTGTTCTTCGGCGGCGACAACTCGTCGGGCGTGTCCGGCGACCTCGAGTCGGCCACCTACCTGGCCACCATGATGGAGGGCTACCTCGGCATGGGGTCCACCGTGGCGTCCCACGGCGTCACCCACAAGGTGGGCATCGGCGGCGGCGGTCGCCCCGGTCCCAAGGGTGAGGACGGCAAGGAGAAGGAGCTCCTCGAAGGCAGCCTCGGCCAGCGCATCGAGGAGCACCTGTCCGAGCTGCTCGAGCGGACGCACCGCCTGCTGGAGGAGAACCGCCAGCTCGTGCTCGCCGTGGCCCACGCGCTGGAGACCACCAAGACGCTGGCCGGTGAGGACGTCATGGCGATCATCGACGGCCGGGAGGGCCCGCTCGTCGACGGCCGCCCGTACCACACGCCCGAGTTCATGGAGCTGGCTGAGCGGTACCACGTCGCCGCACTGGCGGCCCACCAAGCCCACTCCAGCATCAGTCTCCCGCTGCCCCAGTGGTCGTCCAACGGGAACGGGCACCACCCCTTCGGCCCCCAGGACCGGCTCGGCCCGCTGCCGGGCACCGGCCACACCAACGGTGACGCCCTCTTCCGTCCGGAGCCCGACGAGGCGAACCTCCACGACGACGGCCCGCCGGTGGACACCGCCGAGGCGGCCGACCCGGTGGTCGTCCACGACGGCGACGGCCCGCCCGATGCCGACACCCCGACCGACCTCGCGCCTCCCGAGGCCCGCAAGCGCCTGCGCCTGCGCCGTCCCCGTGACTGACGGCGGGCGGCCGGCACCCGTCACCCCGTCGACGGGGTGGGGCGTGGTCCATCTCTTCTGCAAGGCCGGGCCGTCGGTCGACGCCGAGGCGGTGGTGAGCGCCGTCAAGGCGGCCACGGGCGACGACCATCAGGTGGTTTCGTTCGCCGTCCTCGGCCACAAGGCCGACGTCGGCTTCCTGGCCATCGGCCCCGACCTGTGGCGCCTCCGGTCCTTCCAGACCGCCGTCACCGCCGCCGGGCTGGTGGTGGCCGACTCCTACGTGTCGCTCACCGAGGTGTCCGAATACACCAAGGGGATGCCGCCGGAGCTGTTGCGCCCACGGCTGTACCCGCAGCTGCCGCCGGAGGGCATGCCCGCCATCTGCTTCTACCCCATGTCGAAGCGCCGGGTACCCGGCCAGAACTGGTTCACCCTGCCCTACGACGACCGCCAGCGCCTCATGTACGAGCACGGCACGTCGGGTCGGGCCTTCAAGGGCCGGGTGCTCCAACTGGTCACGGGTTCCACCGGTGTCGATGACTGGGAATGGGGCGTCACCCTCTTCGCCGTGCGTCCCGACGACCTCAAGGAGGTCGTCCACACCATGCGCTTCGACGAGGCCTCCGCCGTCTACGCCGACTTCGGCGCCTTCACCACCGGCCTGATCGAGGAGATCGAGGTCGTCCTCCGCCAGGTCGGCCTGTCCTAGCCACTCCCGAGTAAATAGGTCGCCAAAACGGCGCCCTATTTACTCGGGAGTGCCGGAAACCTCCGGGCCCGCCGATGAGATGTCGCCCCCGAGGTAGGCGGCCTTGACCGACTCGTCGTTCAGGAGGGCGGCGGCGGCGTCGCTGCGGACTATGCGGCCCGTTTCGAGCACGTAGGCCCGGTCGGCCCGGCGCAGGGCCTGGGCCGCGTTCTGCTCCACCAGCAAGATGGTGGTGCCCTGGCGGTTGATCTCGGTGACGATGTCGAAGATCTGGGCCACCAGCATGGGCGCCAGCCCCATGGAGGGCTCGTCGAGGAGGAGCAGCTTGGGGCCCGCCATCAGGGCCCGGCCGATGGCCAGCATCTGCTGCTCGCCGCCCGACAGCGTGCCGCCGGCCTGGCGGCGCCGCTCGGCCAGGCGGGGGAACAGCTCGAAGACCCGGTCGAGGTCGGGGGTGATGGCCGCCCGGCCGCCCTTGCGGGCGTAGGCGCCCATCTCCAGGTTCTCCATCACCGTCATGCCGGGGAAGACGCCCCGGCCCTCGGGCACCTGCGACAGGCCCCGCTCCACCAGGCGGTGGGCGGGCACGCCCACGATGTCGTCGCCCTGGAAGCGGATGGAGCCGGAGGTCACCGGCCGAAGCCCCGAGATGGTCTTGAGCGTGGTGGACTTGCCGGCGCCGTTGCCGCCGATGAGGGTGACGATCTCGCCCTCGTCGACGGTGAGGGAGATGCCCTTGAGGGCCTCCACCTTGCCGTAGTGCACGTGGACGTCGGACAGCTCAAGAAGCATCGGCGGCCACCCCCAGGTAGGCCTCGATGACCCTGGCGTCCTGTTGGATCTCGGCCGGCGCCCCCTCGGCGATCTTCTGGCCGAAGTCGAGCACGGCGATGCGGTCGCACACGTTCATGACCAGGCCCATGTCGTGCTCGATGAGTACGACGGTGAGGCCAGAGTCGCGGATGGTGCGGATCAGCCCGATGAGGGCCTGCTTCTCGGTGGGGTTCATCCCCGCCGCAGGCTCGTCGAGGAGGAGCACGCTCGGCCCGGTGGCGATGGCCCGGGCGATCTCCAGGCGCCGCTGGTCGCCGTAGGGGAGGTTCCGGCCCCGCTCGCCGCCGCGGCGGGCGATGCCCACGTACTCGAGCAGGCGCTGCGCCTCGGCCCGGCCGGTCCGTTCCTCGTGGCGGTGGCGGGGGAGGCCCAGCAGGGCGCCGGGCACGCTGGTGCGGTGGCGGGCGTCCGCCCCGACCATCACGTTCTCCAGCGCCGTCATGTTCGGGAAGAGCCGGATGTTCTGGAACGTGCGGGCGATGCCGGCCTCGGTGATGCGGTGGGGCTTGCGGCCGAGGATGGACCGGCCGTTGAGGAGGATTTCGCCGGAGGTGGGCCGGAAGACCCCGGTGCCGCAGTTGAACAGCGTGGTCTTGCCCGCTCCGTTTGGCCCGATGATCCCGAAGATCTGCCCCCGCTCCACGGTCAGCGAGACCTCGCTCATGGCCACGACCCCGCCGAACTCCATGGTGACGGAGCGCAGCTCGAGCACGACGTCGGTGTCGGCGGCGCCGGCTGCGGCGACGGCTTCGGGCAGGGCCACGTCGCCTTCACCCTCGAC
>Ga0136633_1000087_pt1 | contig 63560 bp, 65 predicted proteins | sample AntDrymeUQ832206_2_FD_105494 | JGI IMG/M metagenome (GOLD analysis project Ga0136633, IMG submission 105494) | Polar desert sand microbial communities from Dry Valleys, Antarctica - metaG UQ83 (22.06) | ecosystem: Environmental > Terrestrial > Soil > Desert | place: Antarctica: Dry Valley...
AGCGCCGGCACCAGCCGGGCCGCGATGAACCCGGTGGTCCCCGTCACAAGCGCACTCGCTTCAGTCACGCTCGTAGACTGCCATTCCGTCATGGGCACCTCCGTCTTCTTCAATCCCGAGTGCGGCAACTGCCGAACGGCGCAGGGCATCCTTCAGGAGCGCGGGATCGAGGCCGACTACATCCGGTACCTGGACAACGCCCCGACCCGGGCCGACCTCGAGGACCTGCTGGTGAAGCTCGGTACCGACGACCCCCGGGACATCGTCCGCACCAAGGAGCCGGTCTACGCCGAACTGGGCCTCGACTCCGCCGACCGTGACCAGCTCCTCGACGCCATGGCCGCCAACCCGATCCTGATCCAGCGCCCGATCGTCATCTCCGGTGACCGGGCCGTCGTCGCCCGCCCGCCCGAGCGCCTCCTGGAGCTGCTGGATCACAAGCAGGAATAGACCGCCTCGACCAGCCGGCGCGACCGGCGGTCGGCTCCCAGCGACGCGGTGAGCTGGTTCATCACGTAGGCGAACCCGAGGCCGTACGACCGGTCGGCGAAGGCCACCGATCCGCCGGCGCCCTCGTGGCCGAAGCTGCCCGGTGCATGCGCGGTCATGATCGAGTGGAGCGAGAACCCGAGGCCGAAGTTGGTGTCGATCGCCAGCACCCTGTCGGGGCCCGTCACCTGCGGCCGGGAGGCCTCGACGAGCGTGGCCGCCGAGAGGATGCGGTCGGCGGCCAGTTCTCCGTAGAACTGGCTCAGGGCACGGGCGGTGGCGATGCCGTTGGCGGCCGGCCACTCGGCCCGGTGCAGCTCGGGGGCGTTGAACGACTCGACGTCGAACTGGTCGGGCGGGTTGGCGAAGGCCTGGAAAGTGAGCGAGTCGATATCCATGATGGCGGCGGCGAAGACGAGCCCAGGGTCGCCCGGGGCCATGCCGGCGAGGTCGAACCGGCCAGGGGCCAGCCGCGCCACCGAGGCCTCCCGCTCGGGAGGCAGCCCGATCCACAGGTCGAGGTCGAGGGGCCGGGCCACCTCCTCGGCGAGCATCGTGCCCACGCTCCGGCCGTCGACCCTACGCACCACCTCCCCCACCAGCCAGCCGAAGGTGAGGGGGTGGTAACCGTGGGCCGTCCCCGGTTCCCAGCGGGGGTGCTGGGAGGCCAGCCGCGCGGCCACGAGGTCGGGGTCGTGGCACTCGGTGAATGTGATCGGCTCGTCGAAGACCGGCAGGCCGGCCTGGTGGGTGAGCAGGTGCCTGGTCGTCACCGCCCCTTTGCCGGCGGCGGCGAACTCCGGCCACACGTCGGCTACCGGCGCGTCGAGGTCGAGCAACCCCCGCTCCCACAGGAGCAGGGCACAGGTGGCCGTCGGGCCCTTGGTGGCCGAGTACACGAGGACCGGGGTGTCCTTCGTCCAGGCCCGGCCGGTGTGGGCGTCGGCCAGGCCGGCCCACAGGTCCACGACCAGCCGCCCTTCCACGACCACCGAAACGGCGGCGCCGATCTCGCCGGGATCCACGAAGTTGGCGGCGAAGGCGTCCCGTACCGCCTCGAAACCCTCGGCACAGGTCCCTTCGACGGTCATGGCGGTCATGCGGGGACGGTACGCCCCCAGCGGGACCGGGTACGTTCCTTCTGTGCCCGTCACTCCCAGCAGCGCGCCGACCGTGATCGCCGGCCGCTACCGCATCGAAGGCCCCCTGGGGCGCGGCGGCATGGCCGAGGTGAAAGCCGGGACCGACCTTCGCCTCCAGCGGCCCGTGGCCGTCAAGTTCCTCCTGCCCGAGATGGCGGCCCGCGACGACATCCGACGCCGCTTCGAGGCCGAGGCCCGAGCCGCAGCGTCATTCAGCGACCCCCACGCCGTGGCCGTCTTCGACACCGGCGAGCACGATGGCCTGCCGTACATCGTCATGGAGCGACTTCCGGGCGAGACCCTGGCCGACCGCATCGCCGGCGGGCCGGTCGACCCTGACTGGCTGCGCCGGGTGGCAAGTGAGGTGCTCGGCGCGTTGGGTGCGGCCCATGCGGTTGGGCTCGTCCACCGCGACGTGAAACCGGGCAACATCCTGGTCACCGCCGACGGCCACGCCAAGATCGCCGACTTCGGCATCGCCAAGAGCCTCGAGAACAGCGCAGGGTCCCTCGACCTCACCGGCACCGGTCAGCTGCTCGGCACCCCCGCCTATCTGCCCCCCGAGCGCCTCGACGGCGGCACGGCCACGGCCAAGTCCGACCTGTACTCCATGGGCGTCGTCCTCTACCAGGCGCTCACCGGTCGGAGCCCGTTTCCCGGCGACACGCCTCTCGCCACCGCCCGGGCCATCATCGCCGGACAGTACGAACCGCTTGACCAGTTGCGCCCCGGTCTCGACCCCGCCCTGGTTTCCGCGGTGGAGCGGGCCATGGCCACCGATCCCGCCCGCCGGTTCCCCTCGGCCGCCGCCATGGCCTCTGCACTGGTACCCCGGCCGGCGACCGCGACCGGTGCGCCGACGCTGGTCGACGGGGAGGGCGCGCCCGCCACCGCCGTCATCGACCGTCGGGAGCTGACGGAGATCCACGTCGCCGAACCGGCAGCCGCCGTCTCGGGGACCCGTCCGAGGTTCCGGGTGCCCGTGGCCCTGCTCGTGGTCCTGGTCTTCGTCGCCGTCCTGGTGGCCGGCCTCAACCGTCGGGACAAGGCCCCCTCGGACGAGCCGGCCGCAGCCCAGACGGCATCGACCCAAGCGGCCGCGGGGCAGACCCCGACCCAGCCGAGCACCACCGCCGCCGCCCCGGCGGCCGGTCTGGCCGCCGATCTACGGGCCGCCGCCGGGCGGCTGAGCGCCGCCGACGGCGCTCGGGCGTCGGACCTGGCATCCACGCTGCGGCAGGTGGCGGATCAGGTCCAAGCCGGCAACGCCGGCGCCGCTGGCACGGCCACCGGCGCCGTGGTCTCGGCCGGCGCCTGGCGCCTCACCGGCCAGCTCTCCGAGGCGGCCGCCACCGCGGCCATCAACGTGCTCAGCCGGGTACCGGGCGTGACCGTGGTGACGCTCCCCTCCCTGCCCTTGCTCTCGCCGCCGGCGGGGGGTGGCAGCACCAACCCTGGCAAGGCCAAGGGCAAGGACGACGACTGATCCCGGATCGGCGGACCGGCGGCCGGGTAGTACGCCCGCCATCTCGTCGGTCACGGCGCAACCTTTGCCAGCTCGACGGGGCGCAGCCGGGCCGGGCCGAGGATGTGGTCGACCATGCCGTAGGTGACCGCCTCCTGGGCGCTCATGATGTAGTCACGGTCGGTGTCCTTGGCGATGCGTTCGACCGGCTGGCCGGTGTGCTCGGCCAGCACCTCTTCCATACGGCGGCGCAGGAAGGTGATCTCCCGGGCCCGGATCTCGATGTCGATCTGCTGTCCTTCCGCCCCACCGTGGGGCTGGTGGATCAGCACCCGCGCATTGCTCAGGGCGTACCGCTTTCCCGCCGCTCCTCCCGCCAGGATGACGGCCGAGGCGGAGGCCGCCATTCCCATGCACACCGTGGACACGTCGCAGGGGATGTGCTGCATGGTGTCGTAGATGGCGAACATCGCCGACACCGAGCCGCCGGGGCTGTTGACGTACAGGGCGATGTCACGGTCGGCGTCGATGGAGGCGAGATGCAGAAGCTCGGCTACCACGACGTTGGCCACGCCGTCGTCGATCGGGGTCCCCAGCATCACGATGCGGTCCTTGAGCAACCGGCTGAAGATGTCGAACGCCCGCTCCCCCCGCTCGGTCTGCTCGATCACCGTCGGTACGAGGTAGCTCTCCCCCATGTCGTCCTCCCTGATGCCCTCGATAACGCGCAACCATTCGGTTGCGAGTTGCAGCGTACAACGGGGCCCGGCATACTGGCAACCGGAGGGTTGCACATGAGGATCGAGAGGACGGTGGTGCTCCCGGCGTCGCCCGAGGAGGTCTGGCCCGCGCTCACCGAGTCGGGCCGTCTGGCCAGCTGGCTCGACGCCGAGGTCGAGCTGGACGGCCGGCTGGGCGGGCGGGTGGTCGTGGTGGACGAGGGCGGGGAGCGGTGGGGCACGGTCGAGTGGTTCGAACCGGGGCGCATGCTGGTCCTGCGGTTGTGGGAGAAGGCGGACCGCCTGTGCGGCAGCCGGCTGGAGTTCACCCTCGACGGCGTGGAGGACGGCACCCGGCTCACCGTCGTGGAGTCGCGGATCGACGCCGGCCGGGAGTGGGGCGGCCGGCGGGAGCCGGTGGGGATCAGCCGTGGGTGACCGGCCCGTCGACGCAGTCTTCATGGCCCTCGCCGATCCCACCCGGCGGGCGGTGCTGCGCCGCCTCGCCGACGGCCCCGCGAACCCCACCGAGCTGGCGGGCGAGCTCCCGGTCAGCCGCCAGGCGGTGTCCAAACACCTCGAGGTGCTCCGGGAGGCCGGGCTGGTCTCCGGCGACCGCGCCGGCCGCGAGCACCGCTTCCGGCTCACCCCGGGCCCCATGGACGACGCCGCCTCGTGGATGGCCGACGTGGGCGGCCGCTGGGACCGCCGCTGGCCGAGCTCCGCCGCCAGTTCCCGCAGGACCGGTAGGAAGGAAAGGACGGCGGAGCGGTGACTGACCACGTCCTAGTCCTGTTTCTCCTTGCGAACCAGCCATCGCAGGCGCTTGGCCCCGTCGAAGGCGGCCTCCCCGGCGAGCTGGCCGATGCTGGTCGACAGCGTGGGATAGACGTGGATGAGGCTGGCGAGCTCAGCCAATTTCATGCCCTCGTTGATCCCCATGGCCAGCTCGTGGATCATCTCGCCGGCCGAGGGGGCCAGGATGTGGGCTCCGACCAGCTTGCCCTTCGCGGTGACGACCACGATGCACCCCTCTGACGCACTCTCTGCCCGGGCCCGGTCGGAGTGGGCCAGCTCCATTCTGTACACCTCGACGTCGTCGTGTTTCTTCTCGGCCTCGGCCACGGTCAGGCCGGCGTGCGCCAGCTCCGGGTCGGTGAACGTGCACCACGGCACGAAGTCGGTGACCCTCCCCTTGCCCGGATAGAACGCGTCCCGCACGGCCCGCACCGCCTCGTAGGCGGCCGAGTGGGTGAAGAGGAACCGGCCGGCCACGTCGCCGGCCGCATAGATCGACGGAACGCTCGTGCGCATCCGCTCGTCGACCTCGATGCCCCGCCGTCCGACCTTCACTCCCACCTCGTCCAACCCGAGGCCCTCGACGTTGGGCCACCGGCCCACGGCCACCAGCAGCTCCTCGGCCTCCCACTTGGCCGGCTCGCCGGCCTCGGCGCCGTAGACGATCTTGCGGCCCTCGGCCACAGCCACCCGCTCGGTCTCCACGTTGAGGCGCAGGTCGACCCCCTCGCCGCGCAGCATGTCGGTGAGGGTGGCGACCAGGTCGGGCTCGTCGCGGGGGAGGATGCCCGGGCCCTTCTGCAGGACGGTGGTGCGGATGCCCAGCCGGGTGAAGGCCTGGGCCATCTCGATGGCGATCGGGCCGCCGCCGATCATGACCATGCTCTTCGGTGCCCGTTCTATCTCGAAGACGCTCTCGCTGGTGAGGAACCCCGCTTCCTTCAGTCCCTCGATCGGTGGCGTGAGCGGACGGCTGCCGGTGCACAGCAGGATGAATCGGGTCTCGAGCGTGCGGTCCTGGCCGACCAGCTCCACTGCGTTCGGCTCGGTGATCCGGGCCTGGCCGGCGATGACCTCGATCCCCATGGCCTTGAAGCGCTCGGGGTCGTCATCGGTCCCGGCCAGGTCCTGCTGGATGGCCCGGATGCGCTTCCAGACGAGCGACGTGTCGATGTCGACCAGGTCGATGGAGGGCAGCCCGTACTTGTCGGCCACCCGCATGGTGTGCGCCGCCTTGGCCGAGGCGAGCAGCGCCTTCGACGGCACGCACCCCGTCCAGAGGCAGTCGCCCCCGACCCGTCCACGCTCGACCACGGCCACGCGCAGGCCGATGGTGGCGGCGAACTCCGCTCCCACCATCCCCCCGGATCCCATCCCGACGATGACCAGGTCGTACCGACTCGCCACGGCAGAGGCCCCCCATCCCTCGCTGACGCTTGGGGACTGTACCCGGGTCCGCCGTAGGATCGGACTCGTGCCGAACGGCCAGGACGCAACGGGCATCGACATCGTCTTCGGGCTCGCCCTGTTGGGCACCCTGTTCCTGCTGATCCGCCGGTGGCGAGCGTTCTGGGACGACGACTTCACCGGTGACGACCGACGGCTCGCGACTCAGTGCGCGATCTTCGTCGTCCCGCCGATCATCGTTCTGATCCATGAACTGGGTCACGTGGTCGGCGCCCGGATGGTCGGCGGCGAGGTGCTCGGCTTCCACTACGGGCTGATCGAGGGTTCGGTCAGCGTGGCCGGCGGGCTCTCGGCCAGCCAGTTCTGGTGGGTCGCGCTTTCCGGCAACCTTGCCGGCGCGGGCACCGGGCTGGCCCTGGCCGTTGCCGGCGCCGCCGGGGTCCGCATGCCCCGGGCGCTCCGGCGCGTTCTCATCATCGGCGGCCTGCTCCAGGTCGTCTTCCAGCTGGTCGTCTACCCCCTGCTGTCGCTGTCGGCCCGCTTCGGTGACTGGGAAGCCATCTACGACTTCGGCGCCACGCCGGCGCTCAGCACCGTCACCCTCGTCACCCACGTGACCACCCTCATCGCCCTCTGGCGCTGGTGGCGGGGCCGGGTGCGGCGCACGCTGTTCAACGTCGACCACGCCCAGGAGGCCGAGGTGAGCCGCCTGGAGGCCGCAGCGGTCGCGTCGCCGCAGGACCCTCAGCCGGTGATGGAGCTGGCCGTGCTCTACGCCCGCAACGGCGAGATGTCGCTGGCCCGGGAGACGCTGGACTCGGCCGCCCAGAGCCCGATCCTCACCGGCTTCGGCGCCGCCCGCCTCCACCTGGCCCGGGCCCGACTGGCCGTCATCGAGGACCGGTGGAGCCAGGCGTACGTGGCCGCCCAGGCCGGCCTGGCCACGGTGGAGTCCGGCGACGACGGCGAGGTGGCCCAGCGGCTGTGGGCCAACGCCGGCATGGCCCTGGCGGCCATGGAACGCGCCCCGCAGGCCATCGACGCCTTCGCCCACGTCCGCCCGCCGGTCGCCGAGGACCCCCGCTTCCTCTATGCCCGGGGCCGGGCCCGCATCGCAGTGGGCGACCGGGCCGGCGGCCATGCCGACCTGCACGCGGTGATCGGCTGGCGGCCCGAGGGCGACCTCCTCCGCCAGTGGGCCGAGGCCCTCCTCGAAGGCCGGGAACCGGCACCGCCCGACGACAGCGACCGCCCCAACTACGCCCGCCGCACCAAGGCCCCGCCCGCACCCATCGCCGGCGTCTGATCACCAACACTCCGGATCAGAGGGTGGGCAGCGCCTTCAGGAGCGGTTCGAGCTCACCCCGGGTGACGACGTTGTCGAAGCGGGCGACGATGCGGCCGTCGGCGCCGGTCACGAACACCCACGGCTCGTTGAGCTCGGCCCCGCGAAGGACCCACTCGGCCGCGCTCTTGTTCACCGTCTTGCCCTGGAAGTCCCGCCAGATCTCGACATGGACGAAGTCGGCCCGGTCGGCGTACTGGTGGGACAGCTCGTCGACCAGGTCGGTGACCGGCCCGCAGAACCGGCTGGTGCAGTAGACGGGTGTGGCGAAGACAGCCACGATCGGACGCTTGGCGGCGAGAGACGCGGCGATGGTCGTGCGGTGCAGATCCGGATCGGGGATGTCGCCGCTGCCGGCTCGGGAGTCGATTGCCGGGCGGGGGGTGTCGGGCGTGGTGAGGGTGAGTGTCTCGGTGGCCAGGGCCATGTCGCCGGGCGCGGGCACGGCATGGGTGGGGTTGACGGCGAAGGCCCCTTTCCCACTCACCGCCTTGCCGTCCACGGTGGCGGTGGCCTCGACCTCCCAGAACCCGGCCTTGTCGAAGCTGGCCTGGGCCGCGTAGAGGCCCCGGGAGTCCGACGAGCGGACCACCTGGACATCGGGGGGCGGCGGCGAGGGCACGACCGTCCCGTGGATCGGCAGGTACGACGCCTTGACCACCGGCCCGAACGGCGACGGGTTGGCCCCGCCCTCCTTGGTGCCGACGAAGGAGAAGCGCAGGTCGACGGTGCCGTAGCCGAGCAGGCGCTCGTCGACGGTGAGCAGTCCGATGATGAACCGGGCGGGCGGGCCGGTGGCGAGGTCGTAACTGGCCACCTGGACGGCCAGGTCGTCGGCGTCGGCCCTGCCCCCTCCACCCGAGCCACTGCAGGCGACGAGCACGGTCAGCAGGGCCCCGGCAGCGACGAGGCGACGGAATCCCATGGTGATCATTTGTCGCAGGGCGGTGCCTCGATGGCAAGTCGCCCCAGGGAGGCGCGGTAGACGTCGGCCAGGCGCAGCAGGAGGTTCGTCACGTTTCGCGACTGGGATCCGAGCTCCGACTCGACACTCTCCTTGGCCTGCAGGAGCATGGCGGCCTGGGCCCGGTCGACCTCCTCCAGCCCGCGCGCCACCGTGTGCAGCGCCTCGTGGGACCGGTCGAAGAACAGGGCACGGGCCGAGTCCGGCGACTTGGCCGCCTCGCACAGGCCGGCGTTGGCGTCGACCAAGCGGGCGACAGTCACCCGGTCACCCCCGATCGTGACGGTCTTCTCCGCCTCGTCGCCACAGCCGGCGGCCAGGACGACGATCGCCAGAAAAGTGCCGACCCGCCTCAGCACCGGCGCAGGATCCGGAGAGAGCCCCGGCCGGCACTGTCCAGCCGGTCGAAGATCCCCGATCCCATCGCCCGGCACCAGATCTCATACGGCGGCCGGCCGCCGTCCGAGGAGTCCTCGAACACGTCGTGGATGGCGAGGAGCCCGCCGGGTGCCACCAGCGGCGCCCAGGCCTCGTAGTCGGCGTGGGCCGGCTCGCGGCCGTGGCCACCGTCGATGAAGACCATTCCCAGGCGAGTCTGCCAGTGGGCGGCCACGACCGTCGACTCACCGACGACCGCAACGACGGTCGGTTCCAGCCCGGCCTCCTCGACGGTATGGCGGAAGCGGGGCAGGGTGTCGATCCGGCCGGTGCGAGGGTCGACAAGGGTCGGATCGTGGTGCTCCCAGCCCGCCTGGTTCTCCTCGGAGCCGCGATGGTGGTCGACGCAGAACAGCACGGTGCCCGCCTGCTCGGCCGCGTCGCCCAGGTACACCGCCGACAGGCCGCACCACGACCCGATCTCGAGCAGAGGCCCGACGCCGGCGGCCACGAAACCCGCAGCGTGCAGCGCCAGGCCCTCGTCGGCGGGCATGAATCCCGGCACCCGCCGGACGAGCTCCAGCCGGTCCGGCCTCACCCTCAGCCCTTCCCGGTGACGCCTGCGCCGTCGAGGGTGGCCATCTCCCGCAGGACCTTGGCCGCGGCCTGCACGAGCGGAACAGCAAGCAAGGCACCGGTGCCCTCACCCAGCCGCATGCCGAGGTCGAGCAGGGGCTCCAGGCCGAGGTGGTCGAGGGCGGCCGTGGCGCCCGGCTCGGTGGACCGGTGGCCGGCGAAGCAATAGTCGAGGCAGCCCGGCGCCAGGGCGGCGGCGGCCAACAGCCCGGCCAGAGCCACGACACCGTCGACCACCACCGGCACTCGGGCCGCGGCGCCGCCGACGATGAAGCCGGCGATGGCGGCGATCTCCAGCCCGCCCACCGAGGCCAGCATGTCGAGCGGGCCCGATGCCCGGCGGGCCACCGCCCGTTCGACGACCGAGACCTTCCGTTCCCATGTTGCGTCGTCGACGCCGGTGCCCCGACCGGTCACCTCGGCGGCCGGACGGCCCGTGAAGGCGGCGATAAGGGCGGCGGACGCAGTGGTGTTGGCGATGCCCATGTCGCCCGTGACCAGGCACCGGGCGCCTCCGGCCACCGTCTCGGCGGCGACGGCCGCGCCGACATCGAGGGCCTGAGCGGCCTCGTCTGCGGTCATGGCCGGGCCCCGCAGCAGGTTGGCAGTGCCATGGCGCACCTTGCGCAGGAGGAGCCCGGGTGCCGGTGGCAGATCGGTGGCCACCCCCACGTCGACGACGACCACCTCCGCTCCTGTGTGGCGGGCCAGCACGTTGACCGCCGCCCCTCCGGCGCAGAAGGCGGCCACCATCTGGGCCGTGACCTCCTGCGGCCACGGGGTGACGCCCTCGGCCAACACGCCATGGTCGCCGGCGAACACAGCCACGACCACCGGCTCGGGCACGGGGGGCGGGCAGACGCCGGAGATCGCCGCCAGGCCGATGCCGACATCCTCCAGCCGGCCCAAGGCGCCGCGCGGCTTCGCCAGGCGGTCGTGGAGGGCGGCGGCCTCGGCGCCCGCCGCCCGGTCGGGGCCGGTGAGGCCGGCGACCGCGTCGGCGAAGGCGGTGCGTGCCGGTGCGCTCGTCTGCGCCTCGCTCACCCGCCGGCGGGCAGCGACGGCTCGGGCTGGTGGGCGAACATCAAGCGGTTGAAGATGAAGAACTTGCCCACCCAGAGGATCCCGAAGGCGGCCAGGGCGGCCCCGTTGACGATCAGCCGGGCGAGGAGGTCGGAGTCGGTGATGTGGTGTGCGTTCGACTCTGCGTAGTCGGCCGCCCAGGTCGAGAAGATCAGCCCGAGAAGGGCCAGGCTCCAGAAGGGGACGATCTCCTTCATGAAGTGCGACTTGCCGGTCTTGCCCCACGCCCACGCCCGGTTGAGGTAGTACGAGGGCACAGCGGAGATGCAGACGGCGATGATGTTCGACGTGCGGGCCGAGTAGAACGACTGGGCGATGAAGAGCACGATCTGGGAGACGATCACGGAGATGACCGACACCAGGCTGTAGCGGACCATCTTCCGACCGCCCGGCGTGCGCGAACGGTCAAGGAGGGAGCGAGGAGAGAGGTCCACCACGGTGATCGTATCGGCCACTTCCTCCTGGAAATCAAGCTTGGGTGTCGCAGATCGGTGCGGGGTGCACTGTCGGAGCCGGCGGACGCTGGTACCGTGACACCAACTCCGGAGGGGAGTAGCCCCACGCGGCAGCGTCGTCATCACGGCCGATAGGCCCGGCGCTGTGGTCCACTTCGGACGGGCGAGACCTTCGGTGACGTCCACCCACAGGAGGGTCACCGAATGGTCGTTCTGGTCTTCGTCTTCATCGTCCGGGTCGCCACCCGATGACGGCGTCCACATTCCTCGCCGCGTCCTCGAGCGGCGACTTCGCGCAGATCGACGTCCCCCTCTGGGGCTGGGCTGCGCTGATCGGCGGGATCACCGCCCTGCTCATCGCCGACCTGCTCATCGTCCACCGCCGGCCCCACGCCGTGGGCTTCCGGGAAGCGGCGATCGAGAGCAGCGTCTGGATCGCCATCGGCGTGAGCTTCACCGGCGTGATGGCCTTGTGGTTCGGCGGCGATGCCGCCGGTGAGTACATCACCGGCTACCTCATCGAGAAGAGCCTCTCGATCGACAACGTCTTCGTCTGGGCGGTGCTGTTCTCGTACTTCGCAGTGCCACGCGAGTACCAGTTCAGGGTTCTCTTCTGGGGCATCTTCGGCGCTCTGGTCCTGCGCGCCGTCTTCATCTTCGCCGGCGTTGCGCTCATCGAACGGTTCGAGTGGGTGCTCTACATCTTCGGTGCGTTCCTGGTCGTGACCGCGGTGCGGATCGCCCGGCACAGCGAGACCGAGGTGCACCCGGAGCGCAACCCGGTCCTGAAGCTGCTGCAGCGGGTGGTCCCGTCGACCACGGAGTACGACGGCCAGAAGATGTTCACCCGGCGGACCGGCCGGCTGCTGGCCACTCCCCTGTTCATCGTCCTCGTCCTGGTGGAGACCACCGACGTCGTCTTCGCCGTCGACTCGGTTCCCGCCATCCTGGCGGTGAGCCGCGAACCCTTCATCGTGTTCGCGTCGAACGCCTTCGCCATCATGGGCCTCCGGGCCCTCTACTTCCTGCTCGCCGGGATGGCCGGGAAATTCCGGTACTTGAACGTCGGCCTGGGCGTCATCCTCGGGTTCGTCGGCGTGAAGATGCTCGCCGCCGACCTCTACCACCCGCCTCAGTGGCTGTCGCTCGGCGTGATCGCCATGGCATTGGCGGTGGCGATCGTCGCATCGCTCCGAGCCGACCGTCGTGACCCGGTTGCTGCAGGGACCGGGCCGGAGGGCCACGAGTAACCTCGGACCCTGTGAGCCAGCACACGACGGTGGAAGCGCTCGGGATCGCGGTCGCCGCCGGGGTTCCGGTGCTGCTGTGGGGGGCGCCCGGCACGGGCAAGACGTCGGCCATCACCGCCATGGCCGAGGAGATGGGGTGGCCGTGTGAGACAGTGATCGCCGCCATCAGGGAGCCGTCGGACTTCGCCGGCCTGCCGATCGTCACCGAGGGCGAGGTCCGGTTCGCCCCGCCCCGGTGGGCGCAGCGGCTGGCGACACAGGGGCGGGGCCTGCTCTTCCTGGACGAGATCTCCACTGCCCCGCCCGCCGTGCAGGCCGCCCTTCTCCGCGTCGTGCTCGAGCGGGTGGTCGGCGACCTCCCCCTGCCCGACGACGTGGTCGTCATCGCCGCCGCCAACCCGCCCGAGCAGGCCGCCGACGGCTGGGACCTGGCCGCACCGCTGGCCAACCGTTTCTGCCACCTCGACTGGACGGTGGATCCCGCCGCCTTCGCCCAGGGGCTGGTCAACGGGTTCGAAACGCCCACGGTGCCGGTCCTGCCCGACAACTGGGTCGACGACATCCCCTACACCCGGGGCCTGGTCGCGGCGTTCATCACCGTGCGCCCGGGTCTCGCCTGCGACCTGCCCACCGACGCGGCCCGCGCCGGGCGGGGCTGGCCCAGCCCCCGGACGTGGGACATGGCCGCCCGACTGTGGGCAGCCGCAGGGGCGGCGGGCGCCAGTACCGAGGCCGAGACCGCTCTGCTCACCGGCGCCCTCGGCGAGGGCCCCGGCATCGAGCTGCTCATGTGGCACCTGGAGATGGACCTCCCCGACCCCGAGGACATCCTCGCCGACCCCGACGGCTTCGTCGTCCCTGAACGCCACGACCGCGCCCACGCCGTGCTGTCGTCGGTGGCTGCCGCGGTGGCGGCCAAGTCGACCCCGGAGCGGTGGCTGGCCGGGTGGAAGGTGGTCGGCAAGGTGGGCGTGGACGCGCCCGACGTGGGTGCGGTGGCGGCCCGGGTCCTCGCCCAGTGCCGGCCTCCGGGCGTGGCCGCGCCCCCCGAGGTCAAGCTCTTCCTGCCCCTGCTGAAGGACGCGGGCTGGCTGGACGGCGCACGCGGCTGATCACCCGCGGCTCTCCGCCGACTAGCGTTGTCGGTCCCGTGGAGCTCAACACCCACAAGCTGCTGGCGGCCCGCTTGTGGGCCGTCCGACGGTACCCGTACCTCACCGCCGCACTCTTCGCCTCCCCGGTTATCTCCACGCCGGGGCTGAAAGGGGCGACGGTCGACGAGTCGTGGCGGCTCTACGTCGACCCTGAGTTCGTGGCCAGGACAAGCGTGGAGATCCTGGGCGGCCTCCTCGTCCACCACGCCGGCCATCTCGTCCGCGACCACTCGGGCCGGGCCAGGCGCATGGGCGTCGAGCGGAAGGCGAACAAGGACTGGGCCCTGGCCGCCGACGCCGAGATCAACGACGACCTGATCGGCACCGGGCTGCGCCTCCCCGACGACCGGGTGGTCCCCCAGGAGCTGGGCTGGAAGCCGGGCCGGCTGGCCGAGGAGTACTACCACGCACCCCATCTCGAGACCGACAGCGATCCCGACTGTGGCAGCGGGTCCGACGGCCGGGTGCGGGACTTCGAGCTGCCTGACGGCCGGGAGGGCAGCGGCCTTCCCCCCGGCGAGCGGCACCTGCTGCGGTCGCAGGTGGCCAACGCCGTGCTCGACTACAGCAAGGGCGGTGCGGGCCGGCTGTCGGGTGGGTGGCGGCGGTGGGCCGAGGACATGCTCGACCCCAAGGTCGACTGGCGACGGGTGCTGGCCGCCGAGATCCGCAAGGGCCTGTCCACGGTGAGCGGGCGGGTGGACTACACCTACCGCCGGCCGTCGCGACGGGCCTCCGCCAGCCCCGACATCGTGATGCCCGCCCTGGAGCGTCCGGTGCCCGAGGTCCTGGTCCTGTGCGACACCTCCGGCAGCATGGGCGAGGAGGAACTGGCCACCGTGCTCGCCGAGGTCGACGGGCTGCTGAAGGGTGTCGGCCTGGCCCGCAACCGGGTGCGGGTTATGGCGGTCGACGCTGCGGTACAGACCGTCCAGCAGGTCACGAGCGCCCGTCAGATCAACCTGGTCGGCGGGGGCGGCACCGACATGGGCGCCGGGCTGGCCGCCGCCGGCCGGCTGCGGCCGAGGCCCTCGGTGGTCGTGATCCTGACCGACGGCATGACCCCCTGGCCGCTCGATCCCCCGAAGGGCATGCAGATCGTGGTCGGCCTGATCGCCAATCCCAACCAGGGCGGACGCACCTGGGCCACGCCTCAATGGGCACGCGTCGTGCCCATCGACAGCGCGGCCTGAAGTCCGTGCCCCGTAAACCGCGCTGGTATGACGCCATCCCCGAGTCCACCGCCACCGTCGATTGCGGCGGCGAGAGCCACACCGTCACCTGGCGCCGGGGCAAGGTGGTGCTCGAGGCCCACGATCTCGGCGCCGAACGGACGATGCTGATCTTCGGCGGCGAGCTCTGCCAGTGCATGCAGGTTCTCGAGATGTGGGTCACGCAGTTCCGCATGCCCCCTGACCACTTCGCCCACATGCAGACCTGGATCGGCGACAAGGCCTTCCTCGTGCCGACCGAGCTCGCCCTCCCCCGGCGGACGGCGATGGTGCTGTCGTGGGAGCGGCTCTGGCGGAAGGAGTCGTGGCTCAGGAGCAAACAGGCCGACCTGCTGGCCGCCGAGCTCAAGGAAAAGGCCCTCCCCCTGCTCCGTCAGCACGTCAACGCCTGGAAGCCGAAGACCGGTGCCCGGGTGGTCTCCGGCTGCCAGGTCGCCCTGCTCCCCACCGTTCAAGCACCCAGCGTGGAGGGGACCACCGACCGGGTGGCGATGCGGGTCACCGCCCGTCTGCACGGCAGGTGGCTGGTCGACGTGTGGCCGCGGGGGATCGCGGTGGTGGACGACGCCTTCGTGGTGGCGCTGGACCAGGCGCTGACGATGAACGACCTGAAGGTGCACGCCGTCCGTTGGGAGCCGAAGGGGCCCGGCACGTGGGCCACCGTGGCCGCCGCCGCCCACGTGAGGCGCGACCCCGACGCCGGCGGCGAGTGGCACCTGACCTGGGACGCAGCGTGAGCCCGAACGACCAGACGGCGGAGATCCACGCCGAGCAGGCAGTTGTCGACCATGCGTACCGCCGGCTGGAGGCCATGCGGGCCGAGGCCCGGGAGCTGGCCGCCGACGTGCTCGACCACGGCGCGGGGGGCACCTTCGCCAACCGCATCGAGCGCGACGTCCGCATGGAGGTCACCGGCCGGCGGCTGGCCGACCTGCAGGTGGGCGAGGCCGGCCTGGTCTTCGGGCGCATCGACCCGCATGAGGGGGACCACCTCTACATCGGGCGGGTGGCCGTCGCCGACGAGGAGAACGAGCCACTGGTGGTCGACTGGCGCGCCCCTGCGGCCGAGCCCTTCTACCGGGCTACCGCCCGCCACGCCATGGGGCTGGCCCGCCGCCGCCACCTGATCCTCCGGGGCCGTCGGGTCGTCGGCCTCGACGACGAGCTGCTGGGCGAGCGGGCCGCGGTCGGCGACGACGACCCCGGCCTGGTCCTCGTCGGCGAAGGCGCTCTCCTCGCCGCCCTCGACCGCTCCCGCACCGGCCGCATGGGCGACATCGTCGCCACCATCCAGCGCGAGCAGGACGAGATCATCCGGGCGCCGCTCCCCGGCATCCTGGTCGTCCAGGGCGGCCCGGGAACCGGCAAGACCGCCGTCGCCCTCCACCGGGCCGCCTACCTGCTCTACACCCACCGGTTCCCGCTCGAGCGGTCCGGCGTCCTCCTGATCGGCCCCAACCGCGTCTTCCTGCGCTACATCGAGGCGGTCCTGCCTGCGCTGGGGGAGCACAGCGTGACCCTGGCCACCCCGGCGACCCTGGTGGGCACCGCGGTGCGGGGCGTCGACACCCCCGCGGTGGCCCGGATGAAGGGCGACCCCCGCATGGCCGGCGTCGTGGCCCGCGCCGTCGAGGACCGGGGCCGCGGCCTCCCCAGCGAGGTCAGCGTGCTGCTGCACGGTCGTCGCCTGGTGCTCTCGCCCGAGGCCTCGTGGCGTATCGCCGGCCAGGCCAAGCGCCGGCCGGGCACCCACAACGCCCGACGGGTCGTCGTCGAGCGCCTCATCGCCCGCCACCTCCACCGCCAGGCCCGGGAGGAAGAGGAGGAGGAGGAGGAGGAGGAGGATCTGGCGTCGTTCGAGGAGGCCGTGCTGCGCCAGCGCCCGGTGCGTGAGGCGCTGGAACGGATGTGGCCGGTCCTGACCCCCGAAGACCTCCTCCACGACCTGTACGGCTCGCCCGCCCTCATCCGTTCCGCAACTCGCAAGAGCCTGACCGACGACGAGCAGCGGCTCCTCCACCGCGCCCGAAGCCCCCGTGCCGGTCAGGCGCCGTGGACCGAGCCCGACCTGGCCCTCCTCGACGAGGCGTCGCTCTCGCTCGGCCCGCCCCCGACCAGGGCCCGCAGCGGTCGCCGTCGGGGCGACGATGCCCGCCGCTGGGAGCACCAGAGGGTCATGGCCGACCTCCCCGACGTCGACCCCCAGATGCGCCGCGACGTGCTGCGCCATCTCGAGCAGGGTGAGACCGAGGTCAACGAGGAGTTCCCGGACCCCCGGTCCCGCACCTACGGCCACGTCCTGGCCGACGAGGCCCAGGACCTTACGCCGATGCAGCTGCGCATGCTGGCCCGCCGCTGCCCCGCCGGCTCGATGACCCTGGTCGGCGACCTGGGCCAGGCCAGCGGCCCCTGGGCTCCTGCGTCCTGGGACGACGTGCTGGCCCATCTGCCGGTCCGGCGGCCACCCTCCAGCACCGAGCTGTCGGTCAACTACCGCACGCCGTCGGAGGTCATGGATCTGGCCGCCCGCGTCCTGGCTGCGGCCACGCCTGGCCTGTCGCCACCCGACTCTGTCCGCAGTGCCGGGCTCGACCCGCTGTTCACCGACGTCTCCGCCCGCTCCGAGCTGGCCGTCGCCGTCGCCGCCGTCGCCGCCGCTGAGCTGGAGGCGGTAGTTGACGGCAAGGTCGCCGTGATCTGCCCCACGTCGCTCGTCAACGTTCTGCGCCTTGCACTTCCTCCGGTACCGGAGGGGGCCGGCGTGCTCGACGTGCCGATCGCCCTTCTCGCCGTCGACCAGGCCAAGGGCCTCGAGTTCGACTCCGTCGTGCTGGTCGAGCCGGCCGGGATCATCGCCGAGGGCACCGCGGCCACGGGACGCCGGGCGCTCTACGTGGCCATGACGCGCACCACCAGGCGGCTGCACATCGTCCACGTCGACCCCCTCCCGCCGGAGCTGGTCGAGGCGGATGCCAGAATGGCCGGGTGACGGCCAAGAATCTCGGGGTGACGGCCGGCGCTCTGGCGCCCAGCTGGGCCATCGAGCCCGTCGGGCCACTCCACGGCGACGTACGGATCAGCGGCTCCAAGAACGCGGTGAGCAAGCTCATGGTCGCCGCCCTGCTGGCCGAAGGCCCTAGCACCATCACCAACGCGCCCCGGCTGGGCGACGTGGGGATCACGGCCGGCATGCTCCGTTCCGTCGGCGCCCACGTCGCCCTCGACGGTGACCAGGTGGTCATCGACGCCGGTGCGCTGGCCGAGAGCCGCATCCCGGTGTCCTACAGCGGCCTGAACCGGATGCCGATCCTGCTCGTCGGCCCGCTGCTCCACCGCATCGGCGAGGCGTTCGTGCCGTTCGTCGGGGGGGACCGCATCGGGCCCCGCCCGGTCGACTTCCACGTCGAGGCGTTGCGCCAGTTCGGCGCCGAGGTCGAGTGGACCGACTTGGGCCTCGAGGTGAAGGCGGCCAAGCTCCACGGCGCGCGAATCCGCCTGCCGTGGCCGAGCGTGGGGGCCACCGAGACCGTCCTGCTCACCGCGGTGCTCGCCGAGGGGCGCACGATCGTGGAGAACGCCGCCGTCGAGCCAGAAGTGGTCGAGCTCGCCCTGTTCCTACAGCGTATGGGCGCCCGCATCGAGCTTCAGCCCGACCGCCGCTTCGTCGTGGAGGGCGTGCACCGCCTGGCCGGCGCCTCCCAGCGCCTCGGTGGCGACCGGATCGAGGCCTTCTCCTACCTGGTGGCCGGCCTGGCCACCGGCGGGTCGGTGCGCATCACCGGCTGCGCCCAGGAGCGGTTGGTCACGGCCATCACCACGCTCCAACGCATGGGCGCCAGCTTCTCGATCACCGACGACACCATCACCGCCACCGCCGAGCACCTCCTCCCCTGTGCGGTGCGGACCAGCCCCCATCCGGGGTTCATGACCGACTGGCAGCCACCGCTGGTCGTGCTCTGCACCCGCGCCCACGGGATGTCGGTCCTCCACGAGACGCTGTTCGAGGACCGGCTCGGCTACATCGACGCCCTGCAGCGGATGCAGGCCGAGGTCGAGCTGTTCGACCAGTGCCTGGTGGGCGACCCCTGCCGGTTCCAGGAGACGGGAGCCCGCCACTCCGCTCTCGTCCGGGGCGTCTCTCCGCTCCAGGGCGCCGAGGTCGAGATGCCAGACATCCGGGCTGCGTTCGGCTACCTCATCGCCGCGGCGGCGGCGTCCGGCCCGTCCATCCTCCACGGCGTGCACCACCTGGAGCGGGGCTACGATCAGGTGTTCGAGAAATTCTCCGAGCTGGGACTGGGTATCCGCCAACTCGACGTCTGAGCGGTTTAGGCTGAATCAGCTATGCCCGATTTGGTTCGCGCGGCCGATTTGGTTCGGCGGAAGTGCCTGAGTACTATCAACCCGCTTTCCCAGTGCCGCTGACGTAGCGCGCGCCCACCCTCCGGAGGTTTCCCCTACTTCGTCACGCCTATCCCAGGGTTTTCCGTCTGCACCTCGTACGGACGAACTGTCCAGAGCCCGTGCGCTCGCGAGCTTGAATGCCTCAATGACGACTTCCCGCATTTCGAGCCACACCTGACTGCCTATTTCCGGCACTCTCAAGGAGGCGCACAATGCGCATGCGACACCGAATCAAGGCATCCCTGGCGATGCTGTCACTTTCCGCCGGCCTTCTGGCCGCCAACCCCCTTTCGGCCCAGGCATGGAGCCGCTCGGACGAACCGCCCACGGCCGAGAACCTCGAAGCCCTTCGATGGTGTGAGTCGACCAACGACTACAGCATCGACACCGGCAACGGCTACTACGGCGCCTACCAGTTCTCGCTCAAGACCTGGGAGTGGCTGGGCTACCGGGGCTTCCCAAACGAGGCCGACCCCGAGGTGCAGGACCAAGCCGCCCTCGACCTGTACGACTACTCCAACTGGGACGCCTGGCCGTCCTGCTCTCGCTGGCTGGGATTGGAGAGGTAGCAGGCTGACCTGCCGGCGGGGACGCTGCCCCGCCGGCATCGCAACCTCACCTAGACCCGTCCTCGCCAGGCGCCGGTCTCGCTGCCCCGCTGCTCGACGAACGTCTTGAAGCGTTTCAGGTCGCCCTCGGCCTGCTTGGATACGAAGCCCAGGCGGTCGCCGACCGTCTCGGCGAGCCCCTCCGGCTCGAACTCCAGCTGCAGGTTCACCCGGGTCGCAGCCTCGCCGGTGGGCTGGAAGGTCACGATTCCACCGTTGCCGGCGCCGTCAATGCTCCGCCAGGCGATGCGCTGGTCGGGCTGCTGGTCGACGATCTCGGCGTCCCATTCACGCTTGGCGCCGGCGATCTCGACGACCCAGTGCAGCCGGGTGTCGTCGAGCTGGGTGACACTCTGCACACCGTCCATGAACTGCGGAAACTCCTCGAACTGGGTCCACTGGTTGTAGACGGTGGACACCGGTAGCTCGATTTCGATGGACTTCTCGACGGTGGACATAGCGGACCTCCGGATCTGCGGCGTGTGCGCGTCCCCTACCCATCGGCCTGCGTTTCATCCTGATCTTTCTCCGCCGGATTTCCGGGTCGCAATTCGATGTAGGCGGCCTTGGCCGCAGCGACGACCGGGACGGCAAGAAGGGCGCCCACGACGCCGCCGGCCGACACCCCGATCAGCGCCGCGGTCATGGTGGCCGGGGGCGAGAGCTTGACGGAACGGCCCACGACCATGGGGCTCAAGATGTGGTTCTCGAACTGCAGGTAGAGGATGAAGAACACTGCGCAGATGACGCCGGTGGTCGCGCTCTTGCTGAAGCCGAGGAGCACGAACGGGATGCCACCGGCTGCGCCGCCGATCTGGGGAACCAGGTCGAACAGCGCCACCCAGATGGCCAGGAGCGGGGTGAGGGGCACCCCGAGGATGAGCCCGACCGCCAGCACGGTGAGCCCTGCGATGCCGGCGACGAGCAGCGACCCGGCCACATACTTGCCGAACGTCAGGTAGGCCAGGCGGCCGAGGCGGTCGGCCTGCGGACGCCGCGGGACAGGCACGAGCCGGCGAACCCCCCGCAGGAGCCGCTCACCGTCGAGGAGCAGGCTGACGGTGATCAGCAGTGTGAACAGGGCGACGAGGAGACCGTCGGCCAGCGTCTGTGCGGCGCCGATCAGGGGGGTGTCCTCGCCTTCGAGGCGGTCGGGGATGTCCTCGATGGCCCGGCGCAGGGCGTCGGCCGTCCCCGCCCGCTCGAGATCGTCGCCGATCACCGGGAGGTCCTCGATCTGGCCGACGACGCGGTCGGTCTCCCGGCTCAGGTCGCGTCCCTGGTCGATGGCGCGCGGGATCAGGAGGGCGCCGGCCACGACGAAGGCGACGAGGAGGCCGACCATGACCGCGGCCACGCCGACCGCCCGATGGCCGCCCATGCGGCGGGTGAGCCGTCCGACCAGGGGATCGATGGCCAGAGCCAGCAGGGTGCCGACGGCCAGCACGGCCAGGGCCCGGGGCGCCCCCCGGATGAGCGCGGTGACTGCCAGTAGGGCGACGAAGGCGGCCATGACCCAGGCCACCGACCGCCAGTCGAGGTCGACCTCCCTCACGGGGGTCTTCACACCGCGGGCGCCGGCCACCGGTCGGTACTGTACCGACATGGTGGCGCCCATCTCCCGGGAGCGCCTCCGCATCTCGCCCCGCTCTGCGGGACTGAGCGTGGCCATGTTCGGCGCCACGCTCGCCCTGCTGGCCGTGGTAGCCGCCGCCCAGCGGGTGATCGGCTGGATCCTGGTGGCCGCCACCCTGGCCGGGCTGCTCCATCCCCTGGTGTCGTTGCTGGCCCGGCGGATGCCCCGGGCCCTGGCCACAGCCACCGTGATGCTCACCCTCGTGGGCACGCTCGGGGCCGTGGGCTACGGCCTGGTCGACGACGTCCAACGGGAGACCCGCCGCCTGCAGGTTGCCGGACCCGAGCGGGCCCGCGAGATCGAGTCGTCGGAGCGCTTCGGTGGCATCGCAGTTGATCTGCGGCTCTCCGAGCGCACGGACCGATTCCTCCGCAACCTCCCCCAGCGACTTCGGGGCGGCACGACGGCCGAGGCGCTCCAGGCCGCTGCCACCCGGGGCGTGGCGTTCCTGGCCACGGGCGTGCTCACCATCTTCTTCCTGCAACACGGGCCCCGCCTGGCCCGCTCCGCTCGCAACCAGGTGCGGGACCCGGGCCGGCGGTCCCGGCTGCATTCGCTGGGGGTCGCCGTCTACCGGCGGGCGTTCGGGTACGCCACGTCGTCTCTGGTGATGTCGCTCGCGGCCGGACTGGCCGCCTATCTGGCGGCCCGGCTGGCCCACGTCCCAGGACCGGCTGCGCTCGGGGTGTGGGTGGGGCTGTGGGACCTCGTGCCCCTCGCCGGGGCGCTGATCGGGGCCGTGCCCATCATCGTCCTGGCCGCCGCCTCGTCCGGAGAACGATCGTTGGCCCTCATCGTGGCGTTCGTCGCCTACCAGACTGTCGAGAACCTGGTGGTGCAACGCAGCGTGGAGGGGTCGACTGTGCGGGTCGGGCCATTCGTCACCATCGCCGCTGCGCTGGTCGGACTCGAGCTGAGCGGCGTGGCCGGCGCCCTGCTTGCCGTGCTGGCGGCCACCATCGTGGTCACGACCGCCGAGGAGCTGTCCAGGCAAAGGCTCAAGGAACACGCGGAACCTGCCGAATATTCTACCGACTGACAGTTTCCTTCTTGCCGGGTCTGGCCGGAGGCCAGTGTGGAGGTCGTCACCATGAAGTTCGTGCTGCGGCGGTCGCTCCCTTCCATCGGGGGGCTCATCGGCCTGCTCCTGGTTGTCGGCTTCGCCTTCGTGTTCTTCCTCGGCGCCCCCATCTGGTTCCCGGCGGCGTTCGCCATCGCCATCATCGGGATCCAGTTCCTCGTCAACCCGTACATCATCCGGTGGCTGATCCCGGCTGCGGTGATCCCCCACGACGGCCAGCGCTACGCCACGGACCACCCGATCGGCGAGATCGTCGCCCGGCAGTGCGCCGCCGCCGGCATCCCCATGGTCACGCTGGGCATCGTCGACGACGGCAACCCCAACGCCTTCACCTTCGGTCGAACGCCCCGCGACGCCCGCATCTGGATCACCCGGGGCCTGTTGACCCGACTCGACGAGCGGGAGCTCAACGCCGTCGTCGCCCACGAGGTCGGGCACATCAAGCATTGGGACTTCGCAGTCATGACCCTCGCCGCCGTGATCCCCATGGTCCTGTACCTGGCCTACCTCATGGCCAGGGGCAGCGGCCGCAGCGAGGCCCGGGCGGTGGCCATCGGGGCCTACATCGCCTACCAGGTGTCCCAGCACACCCTGCTGGCCCTGAGCCGGGCGCGGGAGACCGCCGCCGACCACTGGTCCTGCCAGACCACGGGCGACGGCGACGCCCTGGCGTCGGCCCTGGTCAAGATCGCCTACGGCATGGGCCAGGAGAGCGCGGCCCAGAAGGAGCAGGTCCACGCCCTCGCTGCCTCCGGCCGGCTGGGGAAGAAGCAGGCGGCCACACTGGCGTCGCGGGCGCGCCGGGCCCGTTCGATGCGGGCCATGGGCATCTTCGAGCCGCAGTCCGCCGAGGCCGTCCAGTACGCCTTCGCCCAGGGCATCGACCCCGACCGGGCCCTCGCCGCCATGCGGTGGGACCTGACCAACCCGTGGGGGGCGACGCTAGAGAAGCTGTCGTCGCACCCGCTGGTGGCCCGCCGCATCCGCAACCTCGAGGAGTCCGGGCTTCCCGGCGCCCCCCGACAATGGAGCGCCCTGCGGGCCATGGCCGGCGCCTCCCCCGAGCAGATCATGGAGGCCCGCGGCCGGTTCGCCAAGGAGCTGGCAGTCGCCGTGGCCCCTTGGCTGTTCGTCGTCGCCGCCTTCGGCTTCGGCATGCTTCCCGACAGCGGGTTCGGCATGGGCATGACGGTGGCGGTCGCCGGCCTACTCTTCTTCGTGAAGCAGCAGTTCCGCTACCCCGGTGACCACCAGCCGGTCGACGAGCTGGCCGGCCTTCTCGAGCGCCTCGACGCCGGCCCCGTCGCAGGCATCCCCGTGACCGTGAGGGGCCAGATCGTGGGCCGGGGCATGCCGGGCTACGTGCTTTCGCCCGACCTCGTCGTCGCCGACTCGTCGGGCTTCGTCCCCCTGCTCTACCGCCAGCCGCTCCCCTTGCTCGCCTCGCTCTTCGGGCTGTTCAAAGCCGGCGCGTTCCAGGGCCAGGAGGTCGTGGCCCGGGGCTGGTACCGACGGCTGCCCGGACCCGCTATCGAACTTCGCGACGTCCATGCGGCCAACGGCCGGCGGGCCCGCTCCTGGGAGTGGGTCGCCCGCTACGCCGGCTCGGTGCTCCTCATCTTCGCCGGCGTCGCCATCATGCTGTTGGGGCTGGCGTAGCGATCCAGCCATCGCGTCGCCTCGATCCGGCCTCTGTACCGTCTGAACCGTGCCGGATCCTGATTTCGTGTCGACGACCCGGGCGGCCTACGACGCCGCCGCTGCGACGTACGCACGATCGGTGGGCACCGAGCTGAGTGCGGCCTTCGAGCGGCCGGTCGATCGGGCGATCCTGGCCGCGTTCGTCGAGCTCGTGGAGGCCACGGCCATGCCGGTTGCCGATGTGGGCTGCGGGCCGGGACGGGTGGCGGCGTTCCTGGCGGCGCGTGGCATCGACGTCGTCGGTGTGGACATATCGCCGGCGATGCTCGCCGTCGCCCGGCATGCCCACCCAGACATCCGCTTCCACGAGGGACATCTCACCGCCCTTCCATTTCGGGACGGGTCTCTCGGCGGCGCCGTCTGCTGGTACTCGATCATCCACACCCCGTCGGAGCACCTCGACGAGGCCTTCGCCGAGCTCGACCGGGTGCTCTCCGGCTTTGGTCATCTCCTGCTGGCCTTCCAGGCGGGCGACGGTGAGTGTGTGCGCCGCGCTGACGCGTACGGCGCCGGCCTCCCGCTCACCTCCTACCGGCACTCCGCTGACGAGGTCTGCCAGTCCCTGATCGTGGCCGGATTCCAGGTGCACGCCCGAGCCGTGCGCCAGCCCGAGCTCAGCTATGAATCGACTCCACAGGCGTTCATCCTCGCTCGTCGTGGCGCCGGCGGGTAGGTCGTCGATACCGTCCGACCACGGCCCGTCGCTCCTCCGGACGCTGCGCCCTCGGTCGGCATGAGAGCACCGCCCTGGATTAGAAAGAGCGGTCCATGCACCGCCCTTGCGCGGCGCACCAACCAAGGAGATGCGATGCCCAAGGTCGTCGTTACGCACAACGTGGTCGACGTGGACAAGTGGCTGCAGTTCAAGACCGAGCGGGCCGAGTCCATCGCTGCGCTGGGGGGCACCAACGTGGTGGATCACGTGTCACAGGATGGAAGCAACACCGTTGCCATAGCGGCCGAGGTGAACGATGCGGCGGAACTGCTCGCGGCTCTTGCGTCGCCGCCTCCCGAGGTGGCGGCCATCATGGAAAAGCACGGCGTCGTCCCGCCTCTGGCGATCTACGTCGAGCAGTAGCCCGTCCGCCGGCTGGCGGCGACGGGTCGGTCACCGGTTCGGCTCGGGGCGCTTCTCCAGCCAGCGGCGGAGGCCGGCGGCGTTGGAATGGACGCCGTTGAGGATGCCCATCGTCTCGCTCGGGTCGTCGCCGAACGCGGCGGACAGGGCGGAGGTCACGTCGTCACCCCGGTTCCAGGCCGACTCGGCCACCGCAGCCCACTCGCGCAGGAGGCTCTCGGCCTCGCCCAGGACGTCGGCGGGGTCGCCCTCGAGGACGCCGAAGTGGGCGAGGGCCAGAGCCGACGGCCGCCGGGCGGCGAAGGCGTGCAGAGAGGCGATGGCCAGGTCGAGGTCGAACTCCGGTGGCGGGGTGGCGGGCCGCAGCACGCCCACGTCGGGGAGGCGGACGCCGGCCGCATCGCCGGCGAAGAGCACGCCGCTGCCCGAGTCGTGCAGGGCGAGGTGGTGGGATGCGTGGCCCGGCGAGTGCACGGCGGTCAGGACCCGTCCGGGACCGATGCGAATTTCCTCCCTGTCCTCCAGCACCCGGATCCGCTGGAGGGGTGTGGGGTCGAGACGACCGTACAGGCTGTCCAGGCTATCGCCGTAGACCCGGGCCGCCGAAGCGATCAGCCGGGCCGGATCCACCAGGTGGCGGGCGCCCACCGGATGGACGTACACGGTGGCATTGGGGAACGCTCGGGCCAGATCGCCGACGCCGCCTGCGTGGTCGAGGTGGATGTGGGTGACGACGATGCCGGCCAGGTCGTCCGCCCCTATGCCGAGCCCGGCCAGGGCGTCGAGCACCACGGGCACCGACGACTGGCTGCCCGTCTCGACCAGCACCGGCTCCGGGCCCTCGACCAGCCAGCCGGCAGTGACGCGCTCCCACCCACCGAGAAGCGTGTCGATCTGGTGCAGGTCGGTCAGCCCACGAGCTCCGGCATGACAAGGGTGGCGAACTCCGCCACCCGCTCCATTCCCTCGGCCGGCCAGCTGGCGACGAGGTGGGTGATCCCGGCGTCCCGCAGCTCTTCGCCCTGGCGGCGGACCTGGTCCCAGGGCTCGGAGATCGACAGGTTCGTCGACCGCCCGATTTCGGCCGGGTCGCGCCCGGCGGCCTCGGCGGCGCGGTCGAGGATGGCCGACTTGCGGACCAGGTCACGGGTCGACCCGAAGGCGTGCCATACGTCGGCATGGCGGGCGGCCAGCGGCAGCATGACCTTCTCGCCGGTGGCGCCGATCCAGATCGGCGGATGCGGGCGCTGCACCGGTCGGGGTCGGTAGAAGGCCCGCTCCAGCCGGTAGTGGCGGCCCGAGAAGTCGACGTCGTCGCTCGTCAGCAGACCCTTGAGGATCTGCACCGTCTCGTCGAGACGTTCGATCCGCTCGCCGGTGGCCGGGAAATCGAACCCGAGACGGCGGTGCTCCTCATCGTGCCAGGCCGCACCCAGGCCGACGTTCACCCGGCCGCCCGAGATCTGGTCGACGGTGACCACCTCGGCGGCCAGAAGCGACGGGTGGCGGTACGTCACGCCGGTGACCAGCGCGCCCAGGCGGATCTGCGAAGTGATCGCCCCCAGGGCGGCCAGCAGCGTGTACGCCTCCATGCACGGCCCCGTCCGGTCGCCGTAGAGGGCGGTGAAGTGGTCGAACACCCACGCCGACTCGAAACCCGCCTCGTCGGCCCACACCACCCGCTTCCGGAGCTCGGGCCACTCCATCTGGTGCTGGGAGACGTCGATCCCGACCTTCATCCCGCCAACGTAGCCCGGGGACTCAATCCGTCTTGCTGAATCGCTTCACGGCGACTGCGAACGTCACCAACCCGAGGGCGGTGAGCAGCACCAGCTGCAGGGCGAACGGCACCGGCCAGCCGTTCCACGTGAGCTGGGGGTCGAGCACCCGGGCCGCGGCCGGCGTGAGGTCGAGATGGGAGAACACCACATGGCGCATGGGGTTCAACGCGTAGGTCACCGGGTTGACCTTCGTGGCCAGCGCCAGCCATGTGGGCAGGCCCGACGTGGGGTACAGCGCGCCGGACAGGAACATCATGGGCGTCACCACGGTCTGGATCACCGGCATGACGGACTGGATGTTGGCCACCCGGGCACCGAGCAGCAGGCCGAAGGCGGTGATCGACATCGAGGCCAGGAAGAGGACGGCCAGCAACTCGAGCATGAGCACCGGCGAGTACGGGACGCCGCACAGTCCGGCCAGGGCGAGGATCACCACGGCCTGGGCGGTGGCCACGATGGCCCCGCCGAGGCACTTGCCCGCCAGGATCGACGATCGGCGGATCGGCGCCACCAGCATCTCCCGCAGGAACCCGAACTCGCGGTCCCACACCACCGACACCCCGGAGAACGCGGCGGTGAACATGACCGAGGTCGCGAGCACCCCGGGGAACAGGAAGGTACGGAAGTCGACGTCCTCGGTCCCCACGGAGACCACCCGAGACAGTCCGGTCCCCAGGACGAACAGCCACAGCAGGGGCTGGACCAGCCCGGCCAGCAGCCGGCGCCGGTCCTTGACCCAGCGCAGCAGCTCCCGGTGGCAGACGATCCGAGCGGCCCGGATGTCGCTGGCCAGACCGGTTGGCGGCCGGCTGATGGACTCGACCGGCATGGTGTCGTGGCCACCGTCACCTCCGGCCCCGGAACATCGCCGCCATCTCCGACCCCGGCGTCGCCTCGGCGTCGCGGATCGTGCGGCCGGTGTAGGTCATGAACACGTCGTCGAGCGTCGGCCTGGTGACGCTGACCGACCGCACCGGCACACCCAGGTCGGCCAGCAGCCTGGGAACGAACCGCTCGCCGTCGGCCACCTGCAGCACGAGGGCGCCGCCCACCGACCTCGCGTCGATACCGAACTGCCGCTCGATCGCCGCGGCTGCAGCCTCCTCGTCGTCGGTCTCCAACCGGATTCGGTCGGTGCCGATGGCCGCCTTCAGGGCCTGCGGCGTGTCGAGGGCGACGATCTGGCCGGCATCCATGATGGCGATGCGGTCACAGTGCTCGGCCTCGTCCATGTAGTGGGTGGTGAGGAAGATGGTGAGGTCCTCCTGGTGGCGGAGCTCGTCGAGGTACTCCCAGATCGACGCCCGCGTCTGAGGATCGAGGCCGACGGTCGGCTCGTCGAGGAACAGCACACGGGGCGAGTGCAGCAGGCCCCGGGCGTTCCAGCCGCCGCTTCATGCCGCCCGAGAAGGTGGAGACGTCCTTGTCCTGCCGGTCCCCCACAGCCCCACGAGCTCGAGGACCTGGCGCATGCGCGCCTCCAGCCTGGCTGACGGCACCCCGTAGAGCTGACCGTGGAAGCGGAGGTTCTGGGCCGCGCTCAGGTACGTGTCGAGGGTCGTGTCCTGGAAGACGAGGCCGATCTCCCGCCGCACGTCGTTCCGCTGGGTCACGACGTCGAAGCCCGCCACCTCGGCCCGGCCGCCCGTAGGGCGCAGGAGGGTGCAGAGCATGTTGATCGTGGTGGACTTCCCCGCCCCGTTCGGCCCGAGGAAGCCGAACGTCTCGCCTGCGCTCACCTCGAAGTCCACGCCGCGAACGGCGTCGACGTCGCCGAAGCGCTTCTGGAGGTTCTCGACGCTGATGGTGGCATTCATTGAGATTTCCCACGATAGACATTTCCCATTGAATGTCAAGCCGGCTTACGATGGAGCCGTGGACGACCTCGACGCCGTGTCTGGTGTGATGCTGCTCGCCCGCGAGATGCGCCGGCAGATTCACGAGCTGATGGCCGACGAGCAGTGGACGGCCGACGCCGGCTTCCGCCCACCCTGCCTTGGCGCGCTCGATGTGATCGCCCGTCACCAGCCCGTCTCCCAACGCGAGATCAGCGACCACCTCGGCCTCGACGCCAGCGACGTCGTCGGCGTGCTCGACATCCTCGAGGCCGCGGCCATGGTCCAGCGCCAGCGCGACCCACGCGACCGCCGCCGGCACGCCGTCGTGCTCACCGAGGTGGGCGAGACCGCGGCCCGCCACTTCGCCGCCCTGCGGGCCCGAGCCACGGAGCGGGCGCTGGCCGACCTCGACGAAGACGAGCGCCGGCAGTTCGTCGAGCTCCTCAACCGGGCCAATGCGCGTCTCACCGCCGGAGGCGGGTGGGTGGCCGCCAAGTCATGAAGGAGCTGGACCAGGTACGGACCGTCGCCGCCGAGTGCAGGGCCTGCGACCTGTGGAAGACAGGCACCCAGACCGTGTTCGGGGAGGGCTCGGCGGCGGCTCAGCTGATGCTGGTCGGCGAGCAGCCGGGCGACAAGGAGGATCTGGCCGGGCGGCCGTTCGTCGGACCGGCCGGGCGTATCCTCGACCAGGCCCTCGGCGACGCAGGAATCGACCGCTCGACGGTCTACGTCACCAATGCGGTGAAGCATTTCAAGTGGGAGGCGCGCGGCAAGCGCCGCCTGCACCAACGCCCGGATGCCGTGGAGGTGGCCGCGTGCCGGCAGTGGCTCGACCAGGAGATCGAGCTGGTCCGCCCGAAGGTGGTCGTCTGCCTTGGCGCCACCGCAGCCCAGGCGCTGCTGGGTCGCACGTTCAGGGTCACCCAGCAGCGGGGCGAGTTCTTCCCCCAGCCGGCGGGGTACGTCATCACCGCCACCGTGCACCCCTCCTCGATCCTACGAGCATCTGATCCGGTGTTCCGAGAGACTGAGATGACCGCCTTCACCGAGGATCTGCGCCAGGTCGCCAAGCAGCTGAGGGCGCAACCCGCCTAACATCCGCCGCCATGCAAGACGGCAGCAAAAAGGCCATCCTCGCCGCATTCCTGGCCAACGCGGCGATCGCCGTGGCCAAGTTCGTCGGCTTCCTCCTGACCGGCGCAGCGTCGATGCTGGCGGAGGCGGTGCACTCCAGCGCCGACGCCGGCAACCAGGGCCTGCTCTTCCTGGGAGGGGCGAGGGCCCGCAAGACGGCCACACCCGAACACCCTTTCGGGTATGGGCGTGAGCGCTACTTCTGGTCGTTCGTCGTGGCCCTCGTCCTGTTCACCCTGGGCGGGCTCTTCGCCCTCTACGAGGGCATCCAGAAGCTACGGGATCCGCACGAGATCGAGTCGGCCACCGTGGCCTTCGTGATCCTCACGCTTGCCATCATCGTCGAGGCCTTCTCGTTCCGTACCGCCATCAAGGAGAGCCTGCACGTCAAGGGCAAGGAGTCGTGGTGGCAGTTCATCCGCCGGTCGAAGACGCCCGAACTGCCCGTGGTCCTACTCGAGGACCTGGGCGCGCTCGTCGGCCTCGTCTTCGCCGTCTGCGGCCTCGGGGCTGCGGAGATCACCGGCAATCCCCGGTTCGACGCGGTGGGCAGCATCGCCATCGGGACGCTGCTGGTCGTCATCGCCGTCATCCTGGTCATCGAGATGAAGGGCCTCCTCATCGGCGAGGGGGCGTCGCCCGCCGCGCTCACGAGCATCCAGCAGGCTATGGAGTCCACCGACCGGGTGCGGCGAGTGATCCACCTCAAGACCCAGCACATCGGCCCCGACGAGCTCCTGGTCGGGGCCAAGCTGTCCTTCGACTCGACCCTCGACCTCCCGGCGCTGGCCGAGGCCATCAACGAGGTGGAGCACCGAGTACGCGAGGCCGTACCCGCGGCCCGGGTGATCTACATCGAGCCCGATATCGAGCGGTCCCCCGAGAGCCAAGCCGCCACCAAGTAACTCAGTCCGTGCCCACCGTGGGGTAGACCGTCGACCCGCGGGTCACGAACTCCACCGACTTCTCCTCCATGCCGAGCTCGAGGGCGGCCTCCTCGGTGACGCCGTGGGCGGCCGCATAGTCCCGGACGTCCTGGCTGATACGCATCGAGCAGAACTTGGGCCCGCACATGGAGCAGAAGTGGGCGGTCTTGGCCGCACCGGCCGGCAGGGTCTCGTCGTGGTACCGGCGGGCGGTGTCCGGGTCGAGGGCCAGGTCGAACTGGTCCTCCCAGCGGAACTCGAAGCGGGCCTTGGACAGCGCGTCGTCCCACGCCTGGGCTCCGGGGTGGCCCTTGGCCAGGTCGGCGGCGTGGGCGGCGATCTTGTAGGCGATCACGCCTTCCTTGACGTCGTCCTTGTCGGGCAGGCCGAGGTGCTCCTTGGGGGTGACGTAGCAGAGCATGGCCGTGCCGTACCAGCCGATCATGGCCGCCCCGATGGCCGAGGTGATGTGGTCGTAGCCGGGGGCGATGTCAGTGGTGAGCGGGCCCAGTGTGTAGAACGGCGCCTCGTGGCACAGCTCCAACTGGAGGTCCATGTTCTCCTTGATCTTGTGCATCGGCACGTGGCCGGGGCCCTCGATCATCACCTGGACGTCGTGGCCCCAGGCGATCTTGGTCAGCTCGCCGAGCGTCGCCAGCTCGCCGAGCTGGGCCTCGTCGTTGGCGTCGTCGATGCAGCCCGGCCGCAGGCCGTCGCCGAGCGAGAAGGCGGCGTCGTAGGTGGCCAGGAGCTCGCACAGCTCCTCGAAGTGGTCGTAGAGGAAGTTCTCGCGGTGGTGGGCCAGGCACCAGGCGGCCATGATCGACCCGCCCCGGCTCACGATGCCCGTCCGCCGCTTGGCCGTGAGCGGCACGTAGCGCAGCCGCACGCCGGCGTGGACGGTGAAGTAGTCGACCCCCTGCTCGGCCTGCTCGACGATCGTGTCGCGGTAGACCTCCCACGTGAGGTCCTCCGCCTTCCCGTCGACCTTCTCCAGCGCCTGGTAGATCGGCACGGTGCCGATGGGCACCGGCGAGTTGCGGACGATCCACTCGCGCGTGGTGTGGATGTCGGAGCCCGTCGACAGGTCCATCACCGTATCCGCTCCCCACTTGGTGGCCCACGTGAGCTTGTCGACCTCGTCGGTGATCGACGAGGTGACCGCCGAGTTGCCGATGTTGGCGTTGATCTTCACCAGGAAGTTGCGGCCGATGACCATCGGCTCGGACTCGGGGTGGTTGACGTTGTTCGGCAGGATGGCCCGGCCCCGGGCGATCTCGTCGCGCACGGTCTCGACCGGCATGTTCTCGCGACGGGCGACGAACTCCATCTCCGCGGTGACGTCGCCTTTCCGGGCGTAATGGAGCTGGGTGACGGTTCGGCCCGGCCTGGCCCGGAGCACCCGACCGGGGGCGACCGTGGCGACGCCGTTCCGTGCCGCAGCCCGGCCGTCGTCACGGGGCGTGGGGCGCCTGCCGTCGTACTCCTCGACGTCGTCCCGGGCCCGGATCCAGTCCCGCCGGAGCGGAGGGAGGCCGGTGGCCGGGTCGGAGCCCGGACCGCTGGTGTCGTAGAGCCGGATCGACGAGCCGTCGGTCAGCGCCACCTCGGTGAACGGGACTCCCTCGACATACACCTTGCGCCGTGCAGCCATTCGACATCGCTCCCTTCGCCGGCATGACCCGGACAGGTTCAGACGGTCGGCGCTCGATTACGCCCTCTCAGCCCCTGCTCCGTGCATACGGCCTGGATGCGGGACTCCCGTGGACCGCAAGCTTTTCACACCCGTTGCCCGGGAAACACCGTCACCCGGCGGGTGGAGCCCACCGCGAGCAGCCAGCCACCGATGAGGATGACGAGCACCGACGGCACCACGACCTGTGCCGTCCTGCCCAACTGCTGGTTCTGGAAGTCGCCGGCGTCGGGGCAATCGGTCTTCGAGCAGTACTCGACCCGTCGGAGCTGCCACCGGCCGTCAAGGCCCTTGAACACAACGCGATCGGTCCTCGCCTCCGTGGAGCCGGTGGGGACGTAGACCACGCCGTCGGCGACCCGGGCATCCGGGTTGGCAGGCGAAGGCCTCGTCAGCGTCCACGCGCCGTCGGCGCCGGCGACGCACAACGGGGCGTCGGGGGCCGCAGGCACGGTGAACGGCGACTCTTCGTCGAGCAGGCGGATGATGCTGCCAAACCGGTCGACGGCCTCGCCCGGGCCCAGGCAAGGCACGTCCCGGGGACGGTCCGCCTCCCCGAGCAGGCGAGGCGTGGTGCCCCGTACGTTGCGGTAGGTGAAGGCCGCCTTGGCAATCGGGTCGGGGTTGGCCCTCGTCGGGTCGCCGCCGGTGCGGGCCAGGAGGTGGTCGAGGTACGACTTCAGCGCCACCGCCGTCCTGGCGTGCCCCGCCGGCTTCGGGTGCAGGCTGCCGTGGATCCAGTTCATCGGGTTGATGCGCTCCAGGAAGGAGCCCTGGACCGGGTTGAGGGTGAGGAAGTTCATCACCGTGGGCTCCGAGTCGCAGATCTTGGCGCCGTCGAAGGCGAACATCTCGTCCGCGAAGAAGTTCAGGCCGACGGTCTCGGCCGCCACCCGTACCCGGTCGTTGAGGACGACGACGAACTCGGAGATGAAGGCGTGCTCCCTGTCGTCGAGTCGGGACGATCCGCACGAATGGTCCTTGAGCATGAGCGGGTAGGGCACGACGACGACCGGCACCCCAGTGAACGCGTCCTTGATCTTCTGGAACGCGATGGTGACGTCGGTCCCGATCTGGTCGAGGTTCGTCATCCACACGTCGCGCAAGGTGTCGCACGTGCCGGGGAGGACACAGCCCTTGCCGATGGTGCTGAACCCGGCGTCGTTGCCGCCGATCCCCACCAGCACCACCCGGACCTTCGACTTCTCCGTCACCTGGTTCTCGATCTGGGGCAGCTTCCCCGCCACGCCGTCCGGCGACCCCGGCGCCTGACGGTCGACAGTGATCTGGGCCGCCTTCGCTCCCGAACAGGCGAAGAAGTCGAGGCCCATGCCCATCATCTCCGCCACGGCGTAGGGATAGGCGGTGGCGGCCCGCCGGCACTCGTTCGCGGCCTCTCCCCTCACGTTCGTCCCCGAGAGGAAGCGGGGAGCGCCCTCCCCGGAGACATAGGAGTCGCCGAAGGCCACGATGCGGCCGGCCGCGGCCGGCCCGGGGTCGATGGGATGCGGGTCGGTGCGGTCGAACGTGAGCCAGACGAACGAGGTGGCGACGAGCACGGCCACGACCAGGGCCTCGCCCCTCCAGACGAAAGACCCGCCGACGGCAACGACGGGCAGGGCCAACACGATCGCCGCCGGCCACGTGGAGTTGAGCGCGCCGTGGGCGATCAGCAGGCCGGTGGCGACGATGGACCCGCCGAAGGCCATGGCCCAGTACCCGGTGAACGGCCGGCGCCCGAGCTTGGGCCATCCCACGCTCATCGCCGAGAGCCCGAGGACGAGCAATGCGACGCCCACCAGGCCCGGGTACACCGTCTTCTCTCCGCTGGCGACGAGGATCGCACCAGAGCCGACCGCGGTGGCGACCAGGCCGCCCCACGTGGCGACCCGGGCGCCGGTGTGGCTCTCGCACGCCCGGCGGACGCCGATCTTGTACGCGGCCAAACCCAGGACCGGTCCGGCAGCCGCGGCCCAGATCGGACCGCCTGCGAGCGTCCACCCCACGCCGCCCGCCATGAGGACGAGACCGGCCGGCGCCCACCTCCAGCTACCCTCCTTCGCCGCCTGGACGCGCAGCCAGCTGCTGACAGGGAGCATTCCGACGACGGCGACAAGTGAGCCGAGCGCCGCGGCGGCGGCCGAGTCCTCGGCGAAGGCGCCGGCGACGACAGCCGCACCAGCTCCGGTGATGAGCACGCCCAGGATCAGCCATCGCAGGGGATGCCGGTCGCTCTCGATCCGCAGGCGGTCGTTGAGAGCCGTCAGCCCCGCCACCACCACGAGGGCGCCGAGGACACCCCAACCGATGCCCAGCCTGCGGACGGCAAGGGTGAGAAGGCCGGCGCCGAGCACCACGAGGACGAGGGCGAGCGCCAGACACTCCGTCGGCCGGCGCCGGCTCCAACTCCGGGCCGCGTCCGTCCGGGCGTCGATCCTCCCGAGCGCCCCAGGCCTGCTGATCTCGCTCACCCTGGCGGACGCTACTTCTCACCAGTTATCGGTGTGCGGGCGAAGGGTAAGCCGGAGACATGTCGAACCCGCAACAGCCCGAGCTCGCCCGCAGCCGGAAGACGCCGTCGCTCGAGCAGGACGCAGTAGCCACAGTCGTCGAGGGCCAGCGGGGCTTCGGTTCGGACCCGCCGGCCGGTCCGGTCCCGGTCGACAATCAGCCGGGCCACCACCCCGCCAAGGAGCAGGACAAGCCCGATCTCGACGCCTTCGCGCAGAAGCTCGGCGTCGTCGAGGCGCCCGAGCGGGACAACAGCACGCCCGGGAAATTCGCGCCCGGAAACTTCGCGCCCGGAGACGCACCGGGCAGGATGATCGCTCCGGCCGCCGTTGCGGGCGCCGTTGCCGGCGTCCTCGCCGCGATCCTGGCCCTGCTGGCCCTGCGCCGGCGACGCGCCCGCCGCTAAGCGCCGACCACCGAGGGCGGCAGGGCGGCGAGGCGGCGAGCGAACACCCCGACGATCGCCTCGATCGTCGTCTGCCCGTCGACGGCGATCTGCGGACCGTCCGGCTGGTAGAAGTAGATTCCCAGCAACGCCCGCCCCCGCTGGAGGTAGACGGCGATCGTGCGTCTCGGCGGGCTCGAGCCGTCGTCGGTCGTGAGATCGTAGGCCTGCCGATTGACCGTCGGCGTCTGCGGCCACGCCGAGTCGGGTGCGGCTCGGAAAGTCGTACGCGTCGCCGGCCCGCCCGGCGAGCCCTGCACCGGGGTGGACAGGCAGGCACCGACCACCGACCGGAGCTCGGAGAAGGCCTGGGTCGTCCCCCCGGAATCGCCGTACAGCACCGCCTCGGTGCTCAACACGAGGCGACCATCGGCACCGAGGACGGTGTCCTGGAGCCGGGCGGAGCGGCGCGACTCGCTCGGGTAGGTGCCGTTGCACAGGTCGAGGGTGGGCTGGCCGAGACCGACCCCGCCGGGCAACAGCACCACGTCGGCCGTCGCCGGCACGTCGTCGGGCGTCACGACGAGCGAGGCGAGCGCCGCTGTCGACGGGTCGGTGTTCCCTCCCGGTTGGGTCGTCGTCGGCCCCGGGGTCGGGGTGGTCCCCTGGGTCCCCCGGGTCGCCGACTCGGAGGGTGGGGGAGTGTCGTCGGACGACGTGCGGTTGGAAAGCACCACCCCCACGACGCCGACGAGCAGCCCGACGACGACGGCCAGAGCCCACTTCCACACCTTCTGCGGGCGCTTCGCCGGTACGGCGTCAGGGGCCGTGGCGGCTCGGGGGGCCACGGGGTCCGGCAGCCTGTGGCCCTCGGGCAGCAGAAGGACGTCGAGCGGTGACGGATGATCGACGGGCACCGCGTCGAGGGTGGCGTAGGTCCACGACGAGCCGGTCCAGTACCGCCTGCGGGCGGGCGTCATGGGGTCGGGGTACCAACCGGCCACCGCCTTGGCCCGACTGCTCTCGCCCACGTCGCTCATGCCACCATCCTGTCCTGCCGGGCCGCCCGGGGAACGCGCGGGCCCGGCGGTAGGGTCGTCCCGGTGAACACATCCTTGCTCGACGCCTGCTGGGGCAAGCCCGTCGAGCGCCTGCCCGTGTGGTTCATGCGCCAGGCCGGGCGCTGCCTACCCGAGTACCGGGCGCTGCGGGAGACCCACGGGATGTTCGACATCTTCCGGAACCCCGAGCTGGCCGCCGAGGTCACCATGCAGCCGGTCCGGCGGCTGGGCGTCGATGCCGCCATCCTCTTCTCCGACATCGTGGTGCCGCTGGCCGCCGTCGGCATCGAAGTCGACCTGCAGCCCGGGCCGGTCCTGGCCGAGCCGTTCCGCAGCCCGGCCGACCTGGCCCGTCTGCGCCCGCTGGAGCCCGAGGCTGACATGCCGTACGTGCTCGACACCGTCCGCCTCCTCGCCGGCGAGCTCGACGTTCCCCTCATCGGCTTCGCGGGCGCACCGTTCACCCTGGCCAGCTACCTGATCGAGGGCGGGCCGTCCAAGACCCACGGCCGGACCAAGGCGGCCATGCACGCCGACCCGGTGTTCTGGGCCGACCTCCTCGACCGCCTGGCCGGCATCGTCGTGGCCTCGTTGCGGGCCCAGGTGGAGGCCGGCGCCGCCGCCGTCCAGGTGTTCGACTCGTGGGCCGGCTTGCTCAGCCCGGCCGACTACCGCCGCTCGGTGCTGCCCGCGACCCGCAAGATCTTCGCCGGCCTCGAAGACCTCGGCGTCCCCCGAATCCACTTCGGTGTCGGCACAGGCGAGCTGCTGGAGCTACTGGCCGAGGCCGGGCCCGACGTGGTCGGCGTCGACTGGCGGGTCCCGCTCGACAAGGCCCGCGCCCGCCTCGGCGACCACGTTGCCGTGCAGGGCAACCTCGACCCTGCCGTGTGCCTGGCCCCGTGGGACATCGTCGCCCGGGAGGCCTCCACGGTGCTCGACGCCAACGCCGGCCGGCCCGGCCACATATTCAACCTCGGCTGGGGTGTGCTCCCTGAGACCGACCCGGACATCCTCCGCCGCCTGGTCGACTTCGTGCACGGTGACTGACGGCGACACGCCGACCGGCGTGCTGCTCATGGCATACGGGACCCCGGCGACCCCCGACGACATCGAGGCGTACTACACCCATGTCCGCCGGGGCCGGCCGCCCACCGAGGAGCAGCTGGCCGACCTCCGGCGGCGGTACGTGGCCATCGGTGGCACGTCGCCGCTGCTGGAACGCACCCAGGAGCAGGCTGCGGGCATCCAGGCCGCGCTGGGCCACGGTTTCCGCGTCGAGCTGGGCATGAAGCACGCACCACCGTTCATCGAGGACGGAGTGGCAGCGCTGGCGGCGGCGGGGATCACCCGCATCGTGGGCCTCGTCCTGGCCCCGCACTACTCCGTGCTCTCTGTGGGCGAGTACGCCAAGCGGGCCGAGGAAGCGGCGGATGGGGCGGGCGTGACCCTCTCCATGGTGTCGTCGTGGCACCTGGCGCCCGGCTACATCGACCTCCTGTCCGGCTCCGTGGTCGAGGAGGTGGCGAGGCTGGGGGTCGAGCCGGTGGAAGTGGTGTTCACGGCCCACAGCCTTCCCACCAGGATCCTCGACATGGGCGACCCCTATCCCGACCAGCTGGCCGGGACGGCCGCGGCGGTGGCCGCCAAGGCCGGCGTCGACAGATGGTCGGTGGGCTGGCAGAGCGCAGGGCGCACGCCGGAACCCTGGATCGGCCCGGACCTGCTCGACATCCTGCCGACGCTCGTCGAGGCCGGAGCGGCGGGGGTCGTCGTGTGCGCGGCAGGGTTCGTCTCCGACCACCTGGAGGTCCTCTTCGACCTCGACGTGGAGGCCCGGGCCGCAGCCGACCAGTTGGGTCTGGCCTTCACCCGCACCCCCTCCCCCAACGCGGACCCGGCGTTCTGCGCCACCCTGGCCGACGTGGTGCGGAGTAATGCCTGAGGAGAGTCGGCTTGATCGGAAGCGCGTCGCGGTGGTGGGCGCCGGCATCACCGGCCTGGCCACGGCCCGGTTCCTTACCCAGGCCGGCCTGGCCGTGACCGTGGTGGAGGCGGACGAGCAACCTGGCGGCAAGATCCGGACGCGGGAGTTGGCCGGCGTGCCGGTCGAGGCGGGACCCGACACGTTCCTGGCCCGGGTGCCCTGGGCCGTCGACCTGTGCCGGGACCTGGGCCTCGGGGACGACCTGGTCGCTCCGGCCACCGGGAAGGCCTGGCTTTGGATCGGGGACCGGCTGCGGCCACTGCCGGACCGCCACGTGCTCGGCGTGCCGACCGCACTCGGCCCGCTGGTGCGGTCCGGGGTGCTGTCGCCTGCCGGGGTGGCCCGGGCCGCTCTCGACCTGTTCCTGCCCCGGACCGACGACGGTGCAGATCCCTCGGTGGCGGCGGTCGTCGGTCGGAGAATGGGCCGGCAGGTCGTCGAGCGCCTGGTCGATCCGCTGGTCGGCGGCATCAACGCCGGCCGGGCCGACGCCCTGAGCCTGGCCGCCACCGCCCGTCCGATCTTCGAGGGGGCGACCCGTTCCCGCAGCCTCGTCCTCGGGTTGCGCCGGGCCGCGCCCGGGCCGGGCGGCCCGGTGTTCCTCGGCCTCACCGGAGGGCTACACCGCCTCGTCGACCGCCTGGCGGAGGAGGTGGACGATCTCCGCACCGGAACCGTGGTCACCGGCATCACCCCTGCCGGGGGCGGTGGCTACCGGCTCGAGTGCGACGGCGGTCACGGCATCGATGCCGATGCGGTGGTCGTCACGGTTCCCTCCTACGCCGCCGCCTGGATGGTGTCCACCCTGTCCCCGGCCGCATCCGGGCACCTGGCCGCCATCCGCCACGCCTCGGTGGTCACCGCCACCCTGGCCTACCGGCCCGACGCTGTCACCCGGCCGCTGGAGGGCGCGGGCATGCTCGTGCCCCGGGTCGAGGGCCGGTTGCTCACGGCGTGCACCTGGTCGACGAGCAAGTGGCCGGCCCTGGCCGCCAGCGGGATGGTCCTGCTCCGTGCATCGGCCGGGCGCGACGGGGACGACCGGGCCATGGCCCTCGACGACACCGAGATCGTGCGGCGGGTGCATGGCGAGCTGGCCGAGGCCCTGGGCCTGCGGGAGGAGCCGGTGGACTCCCTCGTGACCCGCTGGCCCCGTGGCTTCCCCCAGTACGAGGTCGGGCATGGCGCACGGGTCGACGCCCTCGAAGCAGCACTGGCCGCCGACGCGCCAGGTGTGCTGGTGGCCGGCGCCGCCTACCGCGGTCTGGGCATCGCCGCCTGCATCGAACAGGCCCGGCGAGCCACGAACCTCGTCACCGCCGCAGCGGCTTCCTAGCGGAAGAAGCCGGACCGCAGCCGGTCGAGCAACGACCGGAACTCCTCGAACCCGGCCTCGCCCTCCTCGATGAAGTTCTCGAGGTCGTCGATCACCTCGTCGATGTCGGGGAACGGCACCGACGTCGTCGGCGGCGACGTCACCGGGGGCGCATCGGTCTACCTCCCGTTCCGCATGCAAAGAAGTTGCGGAGAACGTAGCACCGGGGTCGCACGTAGGGTTTGCCCATGAGCGACGCCATCGTGGTCCGGTCGCCCTACGACGGCGCCGAGATCGGTCGGGTGCCGAGGCACGGGACGGCCGATGTCGACCGGGCGGTGGCCGGCGCCGCCGCCGCGCTGCGCCACGAGCCGCTCCCTCCGTGGCGGCGGGCCGAGGTGCTCGACACCGCCGCCCGCCTGCTGGCCGAGCGAACGGAGGAGTTCGCCCGCACCATCGCCCTCGAGTCGGCCAAGCCCATCAGGGCGGCGCGCATCGAGGCCAAGCGGGCGGTGAGCACCTTCACCTTCGCCGCCGTCGAAGCGCGGCGCCTCACGGGCGACATGGTGCCGGTCGATGCGGCCGAGGTGGGCGAGGGGCGGCTGGCTTTCACCCTGCGGGTCCCGGTCGGCGTGGTGGCCGCCATCTCGCCGTTCAACTTCCCGCTCAACCTGGTCGCCCACAAGTTGGCGCCCGCCATCGCCGCCGGCTGCCCCGTCGTCCTGAAGCCGGCCAGCCAGACGCCGCTCTCCGCCGTCGCACTGGCCCGACTGCTCACCGAGGAATGCGGCCTGCCGGCCGGATACCTCCATGTCGTGACCGGCGGAGGCAGCGAGGTGGGCGCCGCCCTTGTCGAGCATCCCGATGTTGCCTACGTCACCTTCACCGGCTCCTCCGAGGTCGGGTGGGGCATCGCCGCCAGGGCCGGGCGGAAGAAGGTGGCCCTCGAGCTGGGCAACAACTCGCCGGTCGTCATCGAGGCCGACGGGGACTGGGAGAAGGCGGCCCGCACGATCGCCACCGCCGGGTTCAGCCATGCCGGCCAGTCGTGTGTGTCGGTGCAGCGGATCTACGTGGCCGCGCCGGTGGCCGAGGCGTTCACCGGCACGCTCACCAAGCTGGTCGACGACCTCGTGGTCGGCGATCCGCTGGACGAGGCCACCGACGTGTCGGCTCTCATCAACGAGAGCGAGCGCGACCGGGTGGTGTCGTGGATCGAGGAGGCGGTGAGCGGGGGGGCGCGAGTCGTGGCCGGCGGCGGCCTGCATGACGGTGTCCTGCGCCCGACCGTCCTCACCGGCGTGACCGCCGACATGAAGGTCTCACGCGACGAGGTGTTCGGGCCGGTGGTGGCGGTCCAGGCGTACGACACCCTCGACGAGGCCCTACGCCTGGCCGACGACACCCGCTACGGCCTGCAGGCCGGCATCTTCACCGCCAGCCTCGCCTCCGCCCTCCGCGCCGCCCGCGAGCTCCGGTTCGGCACCGTACTGGTCAACGAGGTGCCCACCTGGCGGGCCGACCAGATGCCCTACGGCGGCGTGCGCGAGAGCGGCAACACCAAGGAAGGGCCGGCCTACGCGGTCCGGCAGATGACCGAGGAACGCCTGGTGGTGATCCAGCCGTAAACGTGCCAGCCGAAAGGCCGCCAGCGCTGGCGCCCATGCTGGCCGCCTCCATCCCTCCCCCGTCGAGCTTCGACGGGTGGTTCATCGAGCCCAAGTGGGACGGCGTCCGCGCTGTCGTCACCGTGCACGACGGAACCGTCTCGATCGCCAGTCGGCTGGGCAATGACGTCACCGGCGGCTACCCCGAGCTGGCGGCACTGGCCGCCGCGCTCGGCGGGCGATCTGCCGTGCTCGACGGCGAGATCGTCGCCTTCGACGAGCGCACCGGACGGCCGAGCTTCCAGCGGCTGCAGCGGCGCATGCACGTCCGCCAGCCCGGGACCCAGTTGCGGCGCGACGTTCCCATCCAGCTGCTGATCTTCGACGTGCTGTGGCTCGACGGCGACCTTGTGGCCGCGCGCCCGCAGGCCGAGCGCCGGCAGGTGCTCGAGGGCCTGGCCCTCGACGGGCCGGCGTGGCACACGTCGCCCCTCCTCCCGCCTGCGCCGGCAGATGAGCTACTCGACGCCTGCCGCCGGATCGGCATGGAGGGCTACGTCGCCAAGCGCGCCAATGCGCCGTACCTGCCAGGCCGGCGGTCGACGGCCTGGATCAAGGTCAAGTGCATCAAGCGCCGAGAGCTCGTCGTGGGCGGCTGGTCGCCGGGCCAGGGTGGCCGCACCGGTTCGATCGGCTCGCTCGCCGTTGGGTGCTGGGGACTCGACCCGGACATGGGTACGAGCACCGGTCGCCTGCATTATCTCGGCCAGGTGGGCTCAGGGCTGTCGCAGGACACGATCCGCCAGCTGACCGAGGTGTTTACCCGCACCGCGCGCGACGACAGCCCGTTCGCCGAGAAGCTGGTCGGCAAGCTGCACTACGTGGAGCCCTTACTGGTGGCCGAAGTGGCCTACAACGAGATCACCGAGGGGGCCACGCTGCGCCAGCCGTCGCTCCAGGGCTTCCGAACCGACCTCAATCCGAACGAGGTGCTGGCGGACCCGGACCTGCAGGTCGTCATTGACCAAAGGCCCCTGCAGGTCCGCGTCCGCCAGAACTGGTGAGAGCTACTTGTCGGAGCCCTGTCCTCCCGACAGCTGGGTGTTGCCGCCTTCGTCGGTGTCCTCGCTCGTCTCGGGGTGCCCGGCCCCGGACCCCCCGGTCTCGGTGGCGTCGGCAAGGCCGGGATCTCCCCGCTCCATGCCCCCGCGCAGTACGTCAGGGCCGTCGGGCGCGTCGGTCATGGGCTCTCCGGTTTCAGGATCGACTTTAGGCATGCCGTAGATGTTCCCGTCGTGCAGTCGGGAGAAACAAGCCCGCCGGTCCGACGTACCATCACGTTGTGCCCAGGCCCATATGGAGTGGTGCCATCAGCTTCGGGCTGGTGAACGTACCGGTGAAGGTGTTCAGCGCCACGTCGTCGAAGGACGTCCGCTTCCACCAGCTCGACGGCAAGTCGAACTCGCGGATCAAGCAGAAGCGGGTCTCGGCCGTCACCGGTGAAGAGGTCCCTTTCGAGGACATCATCAAGGCCTACGAGATCGCGCCGGACAACTACGTCACCATCACGCCCGAGGAGCTCGAGGCCCTCGACCCGAAGGCCACCAAGACCATCGACATCGAGGACTTCGTCGACCTCGACCAGATCGACCCCGTCTACTACGAGCGGCCGTACTACCTGGTGCCCGACAAGGGCGGCCAGAAGGCGTACGCCCTGCTGCGCAACGCCATGCGGGAAACGAACAAGGTCGGCATCGCCCGGGTCGTCCTACGGACCAAGCAGTACCTGGCCGCCATCCGCCCCAAGGACGACGCCCTGGTCATGGAGACCATGCTCTTCGCCGACGAGGTCAACCCCCTCGCGGAGCTCGACCTCCCGGGGCCCGACGTCGACGTCACCGACCGCGAGGAGAAGATGGCCCGCTCCCTGATCGACTCCCTCACCACCGACTTCGAGCCCGACAAGTACCGCGACGAGTACCGGGAACGGGTGCTGGCCCTGATCGAAAAGAAGGCCTCGGGCCAGGAGGTCGTGGTCGAGGAGTCGGCCGAGGAGGCGCCCCGGGTCGTCGACCTCATGGCCGCGCTGGAGGCCAGCCTCGCTGCCGTGAAGGACGGCAAGGGCGCTTCCACCCGAGAAAGCAGGAAGTGAGCTCCTCCTCGACGTCGGTCGAGGTGGAGGTCGGCGGCCGGCAGCTCAAGCTGTCCAACTTCGACAAGGTGCTGTACCCCGAGGCAGGCTTCACCAAGGGCCAGGTCATCGACTACTACACACGGGTCGCCCCAGCCCTGCTGCCCCACCTCCACCAGCGGGCTCTCACGCTGAAGCGGTACCCCAACGGCGTCGACGGCCAGTTCTTCTACGAGAAGAACTGCCCCAAGCACCGGCCCCCGTGGGTGGAGACGCTCTCGGTGTGGAGCGCCCGCAACAAGGCCGACGTGAACTACTGCCTGATCGACGAGTTGGCTGGCCTCGTCTGGGTGGCCAACCTGGCCTCGCTCGAGCTGCACACCTCCCTCGCTCACGCCCGCGACGTCCAGCGCCCCTCCATGCTGGTCTTCGACCTCGACCCCGGCCCGCCCGCCACGGTCGTCGAGTGCGGCCGGGTTGCTGTCTGGCTGCGAGAGGTCCTCGACGACCTCGGGCTCCAGGCCTTTCCCAAGACGTCGGGCTCGAAGGGTCTGCAGATCTACGTGCCGCTCAACACGCCGGTCACCTACAACGAGACCAAGCCCTTCGCCCACGCGCTGGCCAAGCTCCTGGAGCAGCGGCACCCCAAGGACGTGCTCTCGGTGATGACCAAGGACCTCCGCACGGGCAAGGTCTTCATCGACTGGAGCCAGAACGACGACTCCAAGACCACCGTCTGCGTCTACTCCCTCCGGGCCCGCCCTCGGCCCACCGTCTCCACCCCGGTCACCTGGGACGAAGTGGAGCGCGTGGTCGCCAGCGGGGACCCGGAAGACCTCGTCTTCGAGGCCGACGCCGTGCTCCAGCGCGTGGAGGCCCACGGCGACCTCTTCGGCCCCCTGAACGAGCTCGAACAGTCCCTGCCCGCTGCGCCCGGCTGAGTGGGCAAGCACCCGGGGTCATCGCACAGCGCCATGACCAGGACGAATGACCCCGGAACCGGGGTCTAGCCCAATGGACCGCCGGCAATGGGACGAGCGCTACGCCGCCAAGGAGCAGACGTTCCTTCGCGAGCCCAACCGGCTGATCGTGGAGGAGATCGGCACCGCCGAGCGCGGCCGGGCCCTCGACCTCGCGACCGGCGAAGGCCGGCACGCGGTCTGGCTGGCGTCACTGGGATGGCACGTCGTGGCCGTCGACTTCTCGGAGGCCGGACTGCGCAGGGCTCAAGCGAGGGCGCGCCAGGAGGGCCACGCCGTCAACCTCGTGCTGGCCGACGTCCACACGCTCCCTCTCCCGCCCGCCTTCTTCGATCTGGTGCTCACCGCCTTCTTCCACCCGGCGCCGGCCGAGCGCACCACGCTGTACCCGGCCATGGCCCAGGCCCTCGCACCTGGCGGCACCCTGTTGCTCGTCAGCTACGACATCGCCAACCTCACCGAGGGCACCGGAGGTCCCCAGAACCGGGAGTGGCTGCTCGACCCTCCCGTACTGGCCGCCGAACTGGAAGCGCTGGGCCTGGAGGTCAAGAGGGCGGAGACGATCCGTCAGCGGGCAACCACGTCCGACGGCGAGGAGGTCGACGTGGTGAACGCGGTCATCCGGGCCGTGCGGCCGCCGCCGCCCGGGCATCCGAGTCGACCCCGAGGAGACGGGGCCGGGTGACGGCGTGGGCGCCCCGCATGAGGCCGAAGATGGCCGCGGTCCAGGCGAACAACCCGACCCACAGACCGGCGCTGCCGGCGCCCAGCAGGCCACCGGTGGACTGGGCGTAGGAGATCATGATCAGCGGGAGAGTGACGAGCCCGGATGCCTGCTGGGCCGCAGCGGCGCTCTTCACCCGGGCCGACAGGCGCAGCACCACCGACAGCGTGAGGGCCAGGAACGGTGGCACGACCCACAGCATGAGCACCCACCACGCCCGCGTCGGGAAGAACCAGCCACCGACGTGTGGCCCCACGATGAGGTTCACCGCCAGGGAGTAGCACCCGAAGCCGATGAGCGTCGTGAGGTAGCCGGGAACCAGGCTGGCGATGAGCTTGCCGAGGTAGATCTCCCGCACCGAGGCCGGCGAGTGGGCCAGGAACTCACCGGTGCCCTTCTCCTTCTCCCCGACGATGGTGTTGGCCCCGACCGCGGTGGAGATCGTCATGGGGACGATCACCGCCATCGGTGCGAACAGGTAGACGGCGAGGGCGTAGCTGGTGCGGTCGGCGTCGTTGTCGCCCCTGATTGCGTCCTGGGCCGCCTGCGGGAGGATGTCGAGGGCGGCCGACACGTTCTTCACCGTTCCCACGGTGCCCAGGTTGGTGATGGTCAGGAGCAGGATGGTCGGGATGATGACGAAGAAGAGCGCGGCAAGGACCACCATCGGGGCCCAGAAGTCGGGGCTGTGCGCCAGCTGACGGAGGTCGTTGCGGGCGACGGCCCACATCCGGCCGCGGTTCATGCGGTGGCCCTTAATACGGTGGCCCTTCGTGCGGTGGCCCTTCGTGTGGGAGCCGCTCACCGGTTGCGCACCCGCAGGTAAAGCTCCTCGAGCGACCGCTCGTGCGGCGCGACCCTGGTCAGGCGCACGCCGGCGGCCGCCAGTGACGCAACCAGCCCGGGCACCCGGCTCACATCGTCGAGGTCGACGTCGGCCCCGTCGCCGTCACGGACATACCCGACCACACCGTCCATGGTGGCCAGGAGGTCGAGCGCGATCGGGTCCTCGGCCCCGAACCGCACGACCGGCCGGGGCCAGTACCGCCGCATGAGGGCGTCGGTGGAGCCGGCGAGCACGGCGGTCCCGTTCTCCATCATCACGACCTGGTGAGCCAGCCCCTCGGCCTCGAGCAGCAGGTGGGTGGACATGACGACGGTTGTCCCGCCTGCCGCCATCTCCCGAACCAGGCCGAGGACGGCGTGGGAGGACTCGGGATCGAGACCCGACGTGGGCTCATCGAGGAGCAGCAGGTCCGGCTCGTGCAGCACGGCCCGGGCCAGGGCCAGGCGGGTCTTCATGCCGGTCGAGTAGCCCCCGACCCGCAGGTCGAGCGAGCGGTCGATGCCGAACCGGGCCGCCGCCGCCTCGATCGGCGCGTCCCGGCCCAGGCCGAACAGCTCGGCGGCGAAGCGGAGGTTGTCCCGGCCGGTGAGGCGGTCGTACAGAGCGGGCTTGGCCGCCACCACGCCGCACCGCCGGCGCACGTGCTCGCCGTCCGGACCAGCCGGATCGAGCCCGAAGACCCGGGCCGTGCCGGCGTGGGGCGCCAGCGCCCCCGTGACGATCCGCAGGGCGGTGGTCTTGCCCGCGCCGTTCGGCCCGACCAGGACCGTGATGGAGCCGGCCGGTACGGAAAGGTCGAGGTCGACCAGTCCCGTGCCGGACCCGAAGCTGTACCGGACACCGGCCAGGTCGACGACGCTGTCGACGTGGGGACGGTCACCGCCCGCAGCGGTGCTCTCCTCCGGAACGGTGACGTGGATGGTCATGAGGGGCCCAGGTACACATCGACACCTCGGGCGCCGGACTTGAGCCGGCTAGACCAGTCGCCGGTCCGACGCCCACCGGCTGAGCTGATGGCGATTCGTGAGCTGCAGCTTGCGCAGCACGGCCGAGGCGTGGGTCTCCACGGTCTTGATCGAGATCGACAGCTGGCGGGCGATCTCCTTGTAGGAGTAGCCGCGGGCCAGGTGGCGCAGCACCTCCTTCTCGCGGACGGTGAGCTGGTCGAGCTCTGGATCGACCGGGCCCCGGTACTCGGCCGCGAACGCGTCGAGCACGAACCCGGCGAGGCGGGGCGAGAACACGGCGTCGCCGCCGGCCACCCGCTGCACGGCGTCGACCAGCTCCGGCCCGGAGATCGTCTTCGTGACGTAGCCCCGGGCGCCGGCCCGGATGACGGCAATCACGTCCTCGGACGCGTCCGACACCGACAGGGCAAGGAACTTGACCTCCGGATGGGTGGCGCCCACCGCCTCGATCACGGCCCTGCCCCCACCCCCGGGCATGTGGACGTCGAGCAGCACCACGTCAGGAAGCCGCTCCCCGATCATCTCGATGGCCGCCTCCACCTCCGACGCCTCACCGATCACCTCGACCGAGTCGCCCAGCTCGGCCCGCACGCCGGAGAGGACTAGGGCGTGGTCGTCGACCAGGAACACGCGGGGCTTCCCAGCGTCCGTCATCGTCGGGACCCGCCTCCCCGGCGGTTCATCGAGGCATCACCAGTTCGACCTCCGTCCCTTGGCCCGGCTCGCTGTGTACCACGGCCTTGCCACCGTGACGGTCCATGCGCCCCACGATCGAGTCGGCGATGCCCCGACGGTGCCGGGGGACCTTCTCGAGCTCGAAGCCGGAGCCCCGGTCCCGTACGAAGACCGTAACCTGGTGCGGCTCCACCTCCAGGTAGGCCGACACCGTGCTGGCGCCCGAGTGACGGGCGGCGTTGGCCAGCGCCTCCCGGCTGGAGAGCACGAGGGCCACCAGCCGCTCGTCGACCGGGCAGTCGCCGACCTCCACGGCCTCGACGGCCACGTCGTGCAAATACTCGATCTCGTTGCGTACCCGCTCGAGCGACGCGGCAAGGCTCCCCCCTGGCGCCACCTCCGGCGTGCCGTACAACCACGCCCGCAGCTCCCGCTCCTGCGACCGGGCCAGGGTGCTGACCTTGCGGGCGTCGGTGGAGTTCCGCTGGATGAGAGCCAGGGTCTGCAGCACGGAGTCGTGGATGTGGGCCGCCACCTCGGCCCGCTCCTGGTCCCGGATGCGTTCCTGGCGCTCGATGCCCAGGTCGTGGGTGAGCCGCCACCACCACGGGCCGAAGACCATGACCAGCCCGACGGCGATGGCTGCAATGGCGAGGATGCCCGCGCTGGGCGACTCGACACTCGGAGTGGCCACGAAGAAAACGGCCACGCCGGCCACGACCAGCCCGACGCCCAGCGCCACCTGCGCCAGCGCGGCAGCCATGCCGGCCAGCATCCGCCGGTCGGCGTCTCGGACCTGGCGAGCGGGCGACGACCCCACGGAAGCATGATCCCATGCCCCGGCCCCGCCCGGTACGGTCGGCGGCATGGAGCAGGACGCCGCCCGCCGGCTGGTCGCCGAGCGGAATCTGAGCGCAGCCGCCTTCGGCCACCTCACCGAGGCCATGCTGGGTCTGCCGTTCGAGGCGCTGGGCCCGGTCAAGACGCTCCTGCGGCGCTTCCTGTCCGCCGGCCCCTGGTCCCCCGACGACGACGACGCGCTGGCCGGCGTCGTCGGCGAGGGCGACGGCTGGTGGGAACGCGCGCTCGACGGCGGTGTGACGCTCGCCTTCGGCTGGGACGCAGCCCGCTTCCGGGTCGAGCTGCGCTCGGATCGGGCGGCGCCGGCACCGTCGCGTTCCGATCCGCTTGACGCCACCTTCGACGGGCCGGTCGTCCCGGAGGCGACACCCAACCCCCGCACGATCCGGTTCGGGTTCGGTCACCCGATCCAGGACGGCGCGAGCCGGTGGTACGAGTCGGCGGCGTCTTCCGGCGGCGACCCACGTGTGGCCCGGCTGTTCGGTGATTTCGACAGGGTGGCCAACGTGCTCGTCGGCCCCGACTTCGTGGCCGTGGGTCTGCGCCGGCCCGACGACTGGGAAGCCCTGCTGGCACCGGTGCTGGCCGTCGTCACCGAGGAGTTCGCCGACCCCGACGAGCACGCCGCGCCGGCGCCGTCCGGTGCCGCCATGGGGCCGGCGTGGCTGTCCGGCCGCCCTCCGCAACCCGCCGGCAGCGGCGACGGACGGCTGACCCGGCTCGAACGGGCCTGGCGGGAACTCAGCTCCGTGCGCCCCGCCGACCCGGCCGGCCTGGTCGTGCTGCTGGCCGCGGCGGCGGGCGATGACCCGTCCCGCCGGCAGGTGGCGGCCAACCTCCTCCGGGAGGCGGCGCCTGGGACGGCTCGCCACGAGTGGGCCGGGCTGGTCGCCGATCCGGTGCGGGCTGTACGCCGGGCGGCGGTCGACGCCATGGTCGACGCCGGGCGGGAGGAGCTGCGCCCGCTTCTCGAGTCCGCCCTCGGCGACGCCGACGCGTGGGTGCGGTGGAAGGCGCTCCGTGGCCTGGTCGAGCTGGGACCGGCCGCCAGCCGGGACGCCATCGTCGCCAAGGCCGACGACCCCGACTTCCGGGTGCGCCTGGAGGCGGCCGCCGCCCTCCGGGCCGGTTCCACCACCCCATGACCCTGCAGTCCAGCCTTCAGGGCCCCGACGCCGGATACGCGCCAGCTCAGGAGCCCACGATCGCCGACCCTGTGGCTTTCTTCCGCCGCCTCGCGTCCAGTGGGCGGTTCCACCGCGACGGCGGGTTGGGGCGCATCTACCACCCGGGGAGCGTCTCCCTGAGGGAGAACTCACGCACCGACAGCCTGCACGTGGTCATCAACGGAGACCACGTCTCCGCCCACGTCGACCGCGTGTCCCCTCTTGGCGCGTCACCGGACCAGTCGTCGCGGTACTCGGTGTCCCGGGCCGCGCTGCACAACGTGGTGGGGGCCGCCCACGACGCAGTCCGGCTGCTGCGGGGCCGCAAAGGCGACCACCGGTCGCACCTCGACTGCCAATGGATGTGGGAGGGCCACGCGGCCACGCCCGATGCGGACCACCTGCTCCAACCGTGCTCGTGGAGCGTGCACCTGGAGGCGAAGGTGGCGGGGTCGTTCGACGACGCCCGACTGCAAAAGGCCTTCGATGGCGTGCTGGGCCACCGTCCGCCGACGCACCAGGTGCTCGACGTGGTCGAGTGCCCCGACGACGAGGCGTTGGACCAGGCCCGGTCGGACCTCCTCGACGACCCGGTGGCCATGAGCGAATGGCCGCCCTTGCGGGCCCGCCTGGCCCATCACCCCGCCGGCGACGTCCTCATCCTGAACCTCAACCACGGGGCCAGCGACGGGTTCAGTGCCGTGCGGGTGCTGCAGTCGATCGCCCTCGCGTACGCGCAGGGCGATTCGTCGGGGCCGCCGCTCGATTTCCTGGCTGTGAACGACCTGCCGGTGCGCCCGGCATCGAAGCCCGTCTCCACCGTCGAGGCCTGGTACCGGATCGCGGTGGAGCGGGTGCGCGACGCCTTGGCCAACCCCGCCCGCCTGGCGCCTCAGGATGCGGTCGACAAGTCGGGCTACGGCTACGAGCTCGTGCGACTCTCGGTGGCCGACACCCGTCGCGTCGCCAACATCCACCGGCAGGGCACGGCGCGCAACGTCCTGCTGGCCGGCCTGCACCTCGCCATCGGCGAGTGGAACCTCGACCACGGCACGCCCGGCCGGCGCATCGGTGTGCTCGTCCCTGTCGACCTCAGGCCCGACGAGTGGCGGCACGAGATGGTCGGCAACTTCTCGGTGACGGCCCGGGTGTCGACCAGCCACCGGCACCGGTCCGGGGCACGCGCTGCGCTCAAGGCGATCACCGGGCAGAAGACCCGGAACAAGCGCTTCCGCACCGGGGTCGCTCTGCTGGCCGCGCTCGACCGCAACGGCCTGCTGCCGCTGTGGGCGAAGCAGTCGCTCGTCGTCCTCCAGCCGTTGAGCCGCAACCGGGAGGTCGACACCGCCCTGCTGTCCAACGTCGGCTGGCTGGAGGACGCGCCGTCGTTCGGTCCGGATGCGGGCGAGACCACCGACGTCTGGTTCTCCCTGCCGGCCCGCAACCCGTACAGCCTCTGCATCGGCGCGGTCACCGTCGCCGGCCGGCTCCAACTGACCTTCCGGTATCCCCTCCGCCTCTTCGGCGCCGACGCCGCCCGCCGCTTCGCGGGCTCCTACGTCGAGCACATCCTGGCGGTGGCCGAGCGTCGCTGGTGACCTGCGAGACGGAGCACTAGTCGTTGTCGATCATGTAGTCGTTGGACTGGTAGAACTCGTACTGCTCCAGGAAGCCATCGTAGTCGTAGGTGACGAGCTCGTCGCCCTCCCACGTCGCCCCCATCTCCTGGGCGTCGTCGACGTCGTTGATGTCCCCGGGGATCTTGTCGGTCCAACGGATCTTGACCATCGACGACGTGCCCTTGGTGCCCAACACGACCCGTTCACCCATCTACGGTCCCTCCTGCTCGTCGATCTCGAACGTACCCCCTGTGCGCCAGTAGAACCCGTCCCGTCGCTCGAGGAGCTCCTCCTCGACCAGGTAGCGGCGGAGAGCGGCGTAGTCGACGTGGAACCGGCCGAGCAGGTAATTCACCTGCTCCTCGGGATAGGTCCGACCGGGCTCGAACTGCCCGGCCAGGAAGTCGAGCACGACGCGCCGCTTCGCCCGCTGGGACGGGATGTTGCCGAGCTTCCCGTCGACCAGGTAGTTGCGCAGGACGCTGGCCTGGTCGGCGGTGGCCCCGAGCTCCTCGGGCCTCTGCCGCGGACGGGCCGCCGCCGCGCTCTGGGCTGCGTCCTTGAACCTCTCCGTGGCCACCCGCAGCCCGCCCTGGGTCGTGGACTCCACGATGCCGCCCCGGATCAGCCGGTCGAGCGCCCTCCGGACGGTCTTCGGATCGAGGCCGGTGACCGTGGCGATCGCCTGGTCCGTCGTCGCTCCGAGGACGATGGCGCTGACCACCTTCAGCCGGCTCTCCTCGGCCAGGAGCCCGACCAGCGCCTCGGGCCCTGCGTCACTCATGGAGGTGAGAGTAGCGGGCGACCAGATGGTCGATCGGGTCCCGTATGCGCCGCAGATCGACCAGACGGTCGATGGTGGCAGGATGTCCGTGTCGGCTGGAGAGACACCCTTCGGGGATGAGAGGAGCCCACGTGCACGTCGCTCGGGTTGTCGGACACAGGCGGAGCCGAGTCCTCCTGGTGGTGGCGTTGGTCGTGTCGGCCATCGCTGTCCCTCTCACAGGCGTCGCATCGGCCGCCCATCCGTTCACCGTCTCCGAGGGCATCTACCGGATCCCCTTCGACGACGGCATCGGCGTGACCATCACCGGCGACCATCACGACCACAGCCCGGTCAACCGGATCGACATGGTCGCCGGCCTCGGCCAGCCGGTGGTCGCCGCCGCCTCGGGCATCCTCCGCGCCGTCGTCGACTTCAACGGGAACTTCCCGGGTGCAGGCGACGGCGTCGACAAGTTCGGCAACGCCCAGAACGACGCCCTGGAGCACAGCTGCCAGGACGGCTCGCCGGCGGTCCCCAACAGTGTCGTCGTCGGGCTGTGCCAGGAGTACAACAACTACGTCTGGATCGAGCACCCCAACGGGGAATGGACCAAGTACACGCACATGGGCACCGGCACGGTCACCGCCCTGGGCTGGGCGGTCGGCATGCCCATCAACGTCGGTGACATCCTCGGCTTCGAAGGCGACATCGGTCGGGCCGGCGGGAACCACCTCCACTTCGAGGTCGCCGTGCCCACGAATCCCGACGACCTCACGCCGTTCAGCACCCTGGGCGGCTTCATCCAGGGCGTGAATGTGGTGCCCTACGTTTGTGACATCCCGACCAACCTCTACGCCACCGGAGCCGCATATGTGGCCGCCGACTGCGTGGCCCTGCCGGCGCCGGCGGTGTGCTTCGTCGTGCCGGCACCGGGCGTCGGAGCGATCTTCGCTGCGCCGGGCGTGGTCACGGTGGGAACCGCCGGGCCGGACGTGATCTACGGGACCGAAGGGAACGACCGGATCGCCGGCCTGGGCGGGGACGACATCGTCTTCGGTCTGGGCGGCAACGACGACGTGAGCGGCGGACCCGGCCTCGACACGCTGTGTGGGGGCTCGGGCAACGACCAGCTCCAGGGCGACGGGGGGGACGACATCCTGGCCGGAGGCGGTGGAGACGACGACCTGAACGACGGTGCCGGCGACGGCGAGCTCTACGGGTGGTTCGGGACCGACCGCCTCTCCGGGGGGGCCGGCTCGGACACCTGCGTGACCGGCGGCGAGCCGGGTGACGCGGAGGCGGGCTGCGAGTAGCCCACCTCCGCTTCTCGCTCAGCCGGTCGCGCAGCCGGTGGGCGGTGCCATGTGGCCGGTCGGGGTCGCCGGACCCGATGGGCTGAGGTAAGTGACGACCATCCTCACCGGGAGGTCGGTCTCGTTGCGGACGAGGTGGGGCTGCTGACCGCCGACGTAGGGGCGCCCCGGCTCGAACGTGGCGGGTTGGCACTGGCCTTCGTACACGGTCAGAACCCCCTCGATGACGGCAACGGCATGGATGCCGGTGTGTGCGTGCCAACCGCTCTGCTCGCCCGGTAGGTACACCTGCACCACGACAGATACGTCGCGCGCCGCGAGAGTGATGGCCGCCGGATCGACGGTCACGGTTGAGGCATCGTCGCCGGCGCGCACCACCAGAGTCGCAGCGGCGGCCAGGACCGCCAGCCCGCATGCCATCGCGACGAGGGGCCACGCTCGGCCACCGCGCTCGGCGTCGAGAGCAGGAGCCGACGCGCTGCGTTCGATGGATTCGTGCTCTGTAGCGAGCGGGGGCTCACCGACGAGCGTGGAAATGGGCATCTGACGTCCTTGGCCTTGTCGTTCCACCGCCTGTCGGCGGGTGACATCTAGATGCGCGGGATGAGCCCCGTGATACCCCTACGTCGTCGCGACCTTGGCCTTGAGGAAGGCCACGTTCAACGCCTCCTGCGCCGGCGCCTCGCTGGCGGCCATCAGAGCGGAGATGTCCTCCTTGGCCGCCTCGTAGCCGGGTTCGGGCGAGACATGGGGGTTCTTGTAGCGGTGGGCATAGTTCTGGTTCGCCATGCTGAGAGCCATGTGGAACACCGTCTCCCGGCCCTTGAAGTTCCGGCGGAAACGGCCCAGGCGGCGGGAGCGGGAGTAGAAGTTGCGGTACGCCGTGGCCAGCCCCGTCTCGAGCTGCTCGGCCGTCATCTTGGCCGGCTCGAAGACGCAGCTGTACATGTTGTAGCGCTTCCAGTCGAAGGTGGTGATGCGGTCGTCGGCCAGCATGCGGGCGTAGGTGGCGGTGCCGGGATACGGCGTGAGGATCGAGAAGTGGGCGACGTCGACGCCGATCTTGTCGACGAACTCCGCCGTCTCGTCGAAGCAGTCGGGCCCCTGGCTGTCGAAGCCGAAGATGAAGCCACCCTCGATACCGGCGCCGGCCTTGTGGACCTTCTCGACCAGTTCGCCGTACTCGCCGGGGCGGTTCTTCTTGTTGCACTCGACCAGGGCATCGCGGTCGATGCCCTCGAATCCGACGAACATCGTGCGTAACCCGCTGCGGGTGGCGAGGTCGAGCAGCTCGGTGTTGCGGGCCAGGCCGATGGACGCCTGCGCGCCCCAGCGGACCTTCACGCCCGAGGAGAGGATGGCCTCGGACAGCTCGCCGCAGAAGTCGAGGTCGGCGGCCAGGTCGTCGTCGAGGAAGAAGACGTACGCGAATTCGCCGAGGTGCTGACCCGCCTTCTTGAGAACCCTGATCTCCTCGAGGATCCGGTCGGGCGAACTGTGGCGGGAGCCCCGGCCGTTGATCCGGATGACCGAGCAGAAGTCGCAGTTGAAGCGGCAGCCGCGGGTGGTCTGAAGCGTGTTGAGCGGGGCGTAGCGGTAGATCGGCCACTTCTTCAGAATGTCGATCCACTCGTGGTTCATGGGAACGGCGTCCATGTCCTGGAAGCTGCCCTTGTACAGGCGCTGCAGGTTGCCGGCCGCGGCGTCGGCCAGGACGGTGCCCATGATGGTGTCGGCCTCACCGGAGACCACGGAGTCGCAGTGGCGCAGGGCCTCGATCGGGATCAGCGAGGCGTGCACGCCGCCGAGCACCACGGGAACGCCCTTGGCCCGGTAGGCGTCGGCCAGGCGGTAGGCCTGCGGCGCGATCGACGTCCACACCGTGAGACAGGCGAGGTCGGGGATCTCGTCGGGGATCTTCTGGAAGTTCTGGTCGATGACCCTCGGCTCCCAGCCCGCCCGGCGGGCGTGGGCCGCGAGCACCAGCAGTGCCATGGGCGGCATGCGGTGGCCGAACGTCTGATGGATCCCGGTTCCCCCCCACTTGGGGATGATCAGGTGGACGAGGGGCTTCTCGCGCTTGGGCGCAGGCACGATATGCAGGCTACGCCGGTTTCGCGGACTGCGGCCTGAACCGGACCCGCAATTCGTCGAGCCCCCTGATCACGTAGTGGTCGCGGTACGTCGGCTCGGTGGTGGTCAGCTCCATGTCGGGCAGGCGGCGCAGCATGGTGTCGAACGCAATCTGGCCCTCCATCCGGGCCAGGGCCGCCCCGAGGCAGAAGTGGGGCCCGCCGCCGAAACCGAGGTGGCGGTTCGGGGTGCGACCGACGTCGAGCCGGTCGGGATCCGGGAACTGATCGGGGTCGCGGTTGGCTGCGCCGAGGATGGCGACGGCCTGCTGCCCCTTGCGGACGATCTCCCCGCCGATCTCGACGTCCTCCTTGGCGATGCGTGCAGTGACGTGCACGGGGCCGTCGTAGCGCAGCAGCTCCTCGACCCCCGTGCGGACCAGCGACGGGTCGTTTCGCATGCGGGCCAGCTGATCGGGGTTGCGCAGCAGGGCCAGCAGGCCGTTCCCCACCAGGTTCATGGTGGTCTCGAACCCTGCGATGAACAGCAGGGTGGCCGTGCTCAACAGCTCGGCGTGGGTGAGGCGCTCGCCGTCGCCCTGCTCCCCGCTCGAAGGGCCGCTCGGGCCCCGGGCTGCGAGCATGGCGCTGAGCAGGTCGTCCCGGGGCTCCTTGCGACGGGCCTCCACCAGGTCGGTGAAGTACTGGAAGAGGTACATCCCGGCCACCATGCCCTTGTCCATGGCCGCCTTGTCCAGGTAGCCGTCGAGCAGGCGGGAGGCGTCGGCCGACCAGCCCTTGAACTGGTGGCGGTCCTCGGGCGGCACGCCCAGCAGCTCGCAGATGACGACGGTCGGCAGGGGGTAGGCGAAGTCCTCCAGGACGTCCATCTCGCCCGTCTCCACCACGGCGTCGAGCAACTCGTCGACCAGCGACTGGATGCGGGGGCGCAAGGACTCCACCATGCGGGGCGTGAACGCCTGGCTGACCAGCGACCGCAGCCGGGTGTGGTCGGGCGGGTCGAGGAACATCATCAGGCTGGAGCCGACCTGGCGGACGGGGCTCATGGCCTCGATGTCGGGACCCTCGGTGAGCAGGGCCGGGTTGGTGCTGAACCTGAGGTCACGCAGCAGGGCGGCGCTGTGGTCGTAGCGGGTGAGGACCCAGCTGCCGTCGGGCGCGTGGTGGACGGGTTCCCGCTCGCGGATGAACCGGTAGATGCGGTACGCGTCGCCGCGGTTCTCGGGCAGCATGGGGCTGCTGAGGTTGGCCTCGGCCAGCGCTGCAGCCAGATCCGTGACGGCCATGGGTCAAGGTAACCACAGGGGGATCGCTATCGGGACGCGCATCGCTATCGGGACGCGCATGGGGATGGTCACCGGTCTGGCCGGCGGCCTCCTGCTGGCTGCCAGCCTGCCGCCGTGGCCCGGGTCGACGGGAGCCTGGCCACTGGGCCTGCTGGGCGCCGCCCTGCTCTTCGTCGCGCTCGACGGTCGGCGCGGCCGCCGGCGGTTGGCCACCGGGATGGTGGCCGGCCTCGGCCTCTACCTGCCCGGCCTGTGGTGGATGCGCGACTTCAGCCTGCCCGGGTACGTGGCGGCCACGCTGCTGCAGACGGCGATCCTGGCCGCCGGCGTCGCCCTGGTGCCGGACCGGGGCTGGCGGCGGGCGGCGGCCTTCCCGGCCGCGCTGGTCCTGGTCGAGGCGGTGCGGGGGACGTGGCCGTTCGGGGGCATGACGATCTCGGGCATCGACCTCGGCCAGGTAAGCGGGCCACTGGCCCCGGCGGCGCGTATCGGTGGGCGGCTGGTGCTCGTCGCCTTGATCGGCGTGGCCGGAGTCGCCCTGGCCGGGCTCGTACAGCGCCGGTGGCGGGGCGCGCTCACCGGCGCGGCTGCGGTCGCCGCCGTGGCTGGGCTCGGTGTGGTGGCGCCCGACGGGACGGCGGGCGGGCGGCTCGCGGTGGCCGTCGTCCAGGGCGGTGGTCCCCGAGGGGTGCGGGCGGTGGCCCGCGACCCGGCCCCGGTGTTCCGGCGCCACGTCGACGCCACGGCCGGCGTGCAGCTACCGGTGGACCTCGTCCTGTGGCCCGAGGACGTGGTCGACGTGGAGGACGAGGTGGCCGGCAGAGAGGAGGGCCGGACCCTGGCCGCCCTAGCCGACTCCCTGAACGCCACCCTCGTGGCCGGCGTGGTGCAGGACGAACCGGGCGACCGCTTCCGGAACTCCGCCGTGCCCTGGGGCCCGGACGGGACGATGCTCCCCCGCTACGACAAGGTGCACCGGGTGCCCTTCGGCGAGTTCGTGCCGGCGCGCAGCTTCTTCGAGCGGTTCGCCGACCTGTCGGCCGTCCCCCGGGACGCCCTGGTGGGCCGGGGACCGCCCGTGCTGCGCACGCCGGCCGGGGTACTCGGGGTGGTCATCAGCTACGAGGTCTTCTTCCCGGACCGGGTCCGGGCCGCGGTCCGGGCCGGCGGTCGGGTGGTGCTCGTGCCCACCAATGCGTCGTCCTACCGCGACCCACAGATTCCGTCCCAGGAGGTGGCCGTCGCCCGGCTCCGGGCGCTCGAGAGCGGCCGGTGGGTAGTCCAGGCCGCACCCACCGGGTACAGCGCGATCATCGACCACCGGGGCCGGGTCCGGTCCCAGGGCGGGCTCGGGGGCGCCGAGGTGCTCCGTGGCGACGTCGACCTCCGCTCCGGGCGGACGCTGTTCGTGTCGCTCGGGTCCGGGCCCTGGGTGGTTGCCGCGTTGGTGGTGCTGGTCGTTGCTTTGACAAAACCTCAGTGGTTCCGACGCAGGTTTCTCGACCGTGACCGGAGCCGATGACTTTGGTGCTGTGCTGGAGTCTCGTCACGGCAGACCCGCAACCAAGGAGAACCAGATGAGCTCTCGCCTCAACCCCTACATCAGCTTCGACGGCAACGCGCGTACGGCCCTGGAGTTCTACGAGCAGGTGTTCGGCGGCACGTCGACGGTCAACACCTTCGGTGAGTTCGGCACGGAGGGCCCGGATGCGGACAAGGTCATGCACGGCATGCTCGAGACCCCCAGCGGATTCACCCTCATGGCCTCCGACATGCCGCCTGGGATGGAGCACGCCCCCGGCAACACCATGGCGGTGAGCCTCAGCGGGGAGGACGCAGACGAGCTGCGCGGATACTGGGAGAAGCTTTCCGCCGGCGGCACCGTGACACTCCCGCTGGAGAAGCAGATGTGGGGCGACGAGTTCGGCATGTGCGCCGACCAGTTCGGCGTCATGTGGATGGTCAACATCGTTCAGCCCCAGGCCTGACGCACACCACCTGTTTGATTCCCGGCTCGGGCGCGGTCAGGCTCCTGCACCGTGCCCGAGCCGCTTCGCCCAGACCGCCTGCGGGTCGCCCTCCTGGCCTACCGGGGCAACCCGCATTCGGGCGGCCAGGGCGTCTACGTCCACTACCTGACCCGGGAGCTGGTGGCGCTCGGCCACCACGTCGAGGTCTTCAGCGGGCCGCCGTACCCACGGCTGGCGCCGGGCGCGCCCGTGGTGGAGGTGCCGAGTCTCGACCTCTACCGGTCCGAGGATCCGTTCCGCACCCCTGCGCTGCAGGAGTTCAGGGATCTCATCGACGTGGCCGAGTTCGCCACCATGTGCGCAGCCGGCTTCCCGGAGCCGCTGACGTTCAGCCTGCGGGCCCGGCGGGTGCTGCGCAGCCGGCGGCACGACTTCGACGTCGTCCACGACAACCAGTGCCTGGGCTACGGCATCCTCGGCATCGCCCGGGACGGGCTGCCGGTGGTCGCCACCGTCCACCACCCGATCACCGTCGACCGGGCTCACGAGCTCGCCGCAGCTGACGGCTGGCGGCGGGAGATGAGCGTGCGCCGCTGGTACGGCTTCGTCCGCATGCAGAAGCGGGTGGCCCGGCGCATCCCCCGGGTGCTCACCGTGTCGGAGTCGTCGGCGGGCGACATCGCCGCTCAGATGGGTGTGCGGCGCGACCGGATGTCGGTCGTGCCGGTCGGGGTCGACACCGGACTGTTCCGCTCCCTCCCCCACGTGGCGAGGGTCCCCGGGCGGCTCATGACCACGGCGAGTGCGGACGTCCCCATCAAGGGCCTGGTCCCGCTGCTCGAGGCGCTGGCCAAGGTGCGCACCGAACGCCACGCCGAGCTGGTGGTCGTCGGCCAGCCGCGCGACGGCAGCATGGTGCCGGCCACCATCGAGCGCCTGGGCCTCGAGGGCGCAGTCACGATCGCCGGCGTGGTCGACAACCTGCGCATGATCGAGCTCTACGCCGAGGCCGAGGTGGCTGTCGTGCCGTCCCTCTACGAGGGCTTCTCCCTGCCGGCCGTGGAGGCCATGGCCTGCGGGCTGCCTCTGGTCACGACGACGGGCGGAGCGCTGCCCGAGGTGGTGGGGACCGACGGCGAGTGCGCCCTGCTCGTGCCGCCCAACGACCCGGGCGCCCTGGCCGCCGCCATCGTGGCGATGCTCGACGATGCCGACCTTCGCGCCCGCCTCGGCGCGGCCGGCCGTGCGCGCGTCCTCGACCGGTTCACGTGGCGGGCCACGGCCGAGGCCACCGTCGAGGTGTACCGCGAGGCACTGGGCTCGTGCTGACCGTCGACTTCGCCCGCCTGGGCCTACGACCGGGCGAGCGGCTGCTCGACCTGGGGTGCGGAGGCGGCCGTCACGCATTCGAGGCCCACCGGCGAGGCGCCCACACGGTGGCCTTCGACCGCAACGGGGGCGACACCAAGGACGCGGGGGCGATGCTCGCCGCCATGCGCCTCGCCGGCGAGGCCCCGGCCGGCACCCTGGGCACCGCGGTCAACGGTGACGCCCTCGGCCTGCCCTTCGCCGACGGCGCCTTCGACCGGGTGATCGCCGCGGAGGTGCTCGAGCACGTGCCCGACCACGGCGCGGCCATGGTGGAGCTGGCCCGGGTGATGCGGCCCGGCGGCACCCTTGCCGTCACCGTCCCCCGGTGGTTCCCCGAGAAGGTGTGCTGGGCGCTCGCCGAGGAGTACCACGCCCCCCACGTGCCCGACGGCCACGTCCGCATCTACCGTCGCAGCCAGCTGGCCCGGCTGGTGACGGCGGCGGGCCTGCGGCCGGGCGGCTCCCACCACGCCCATGCGCTCCACAGCCCCTACTGGTGGCTCAAGTGCGCCCTTGGCCTGAACCGGCCCGATCGCTGGCCCGTCCGCACCTACCACCGGCTCCTCCTGTGGGACATCACCCGTGGCCCGTGGCTCACCCGGGCACTGGACCGCGTGCTCAACCCGGTGCTCGGCAAGAGCCTGGTGATGTACGCGACCAAACCCGAACCGGCGTGAACGGGCTGGAGGCCACGGTCGACTCGATCGTCGCCGTGCAACAGGCCGACGGGATGATCCCCTGGTTCCCCGGCGGCCACGCCGACCCGTGGAACCACGTCGAGGCGGCCATGGCCCTCGACGTGGGCGGACGGCGGGCGGAAGCGGACGCGGCGTATGCGTGGTTGATGGCGACCCAGCGGCCGGACGGCGCGTGGCACCAGTACTACCTGGCGGGTCAGGTGGAGGAGACGACGCTCGATGCCAACGTCACCGCCTACGTGGCCACCGGGGTTTGGCACCACTTCCTCGCCACCGGCGACGTGGGTTTCCTGGAGACGATGTGGCCGGTCGTCGAAGGCGCAGTGGGCTTCGTGCTCGACCTGCAGACCCCCCGGGGCGAGGTGATCTGGGCCCGCCACGCCGATGGGACGCCGTGGTCGTTCGCCCTGCTCACCGCATCGTCCAGCACGTTCGCCAGCCTGGGCAGCGCGCTCACCGTTGCGTCGCGGCTCGGCCACGACCGGCCGGCGTGGGAGCTGGCCGCCGAGCGCCTCCGGCGGGTGATCGCCGACGAACCCGGCGCATTCCTCCCGAAGGACCGCTGGGCCATGGACTGGTTCTACCCGGTGCTGGCGGGCGCGGTGACCGGCGACGCCGCCCGATCACGGCTCGCCGCAGGCTACGACCGGTTCGTCATGGACGGCCTGGGCGTGCGCTGCGTGGCCGACAAGGACTGGGTCACCGCCGCCGAGACCGCCGAATGCGCCCTGGCCCACCTGGCGGTCGGAGAGGTCGACACCGCCGCCCGGCTCCTCGATTGGGTGGCCCACCTCCGTCACGACGACGGCAGCTGGTTCACCGGCATGGTCCATCCCCAGCGCGATCACTTCCCCGCCGGTGAACGGTCGACCTACAGCGCGGCTGCTGTCGTCCTGGCCTCCGCCGCACTGGCCGGCGCCGGGCCCCTCGTGCCGCTGCTCGTGCCCGCCAGCAGCTGCGCAAGTGGAAGCGAGGCGAGGAATGACCGACCAGCATCGATGGCGGTCCTGCGGGCTCTCGCCGCCAACCGGCCCGGCGTAGGCTGAAGAGCGTGGCGCTGCAGCTTCCGTGGGGGGCCGCCCTCACCTACGACGATCTCCAGAACCTCCCCGAGGACGGTCACCGCTATGAGCTCCTCGACGGCACACTCCTCGTGACGCCGTCACCCAACCACGCCCACCAACGCTGCGTCCTCAGGCTGGCCGTCCTCCTCGACGACAGTGCCCCGCCGGACCTGGAGGTGATCATCGCCCCGTTCGACTGGCTGATCGGGCCGCGCACCGCGTTCGAGCCGGACGTGCTCGTCGCCCGTCGGGCCGACATCGAGGAGCGCAACCTCCCCGTGCCGCCACTGCTCGCCGTCGAGGTTCTGTCACCCAGCACCCGGCGCATCGACCTCGTCCTCAAGCGCGATGCCTATGCCAGCGCCGGCGTGCCCTCCTACTGGCTCGTCGACCCCGAGGTGCCGAACGTCACCGCGTTGCGGCTCGAGGATGGCGTGTACGTCGAGGAGGCGTCGGTGTCCGGCGACGAGCCGTTCACCGCATCGTCGCCGTTCCCGGTCACGGTCGTGCCCGCCGGTCTGCTCGACTGAGCGACGGCGGGGCCAGGCCGGCCACCACGAGCAGCCCGCCCCACCACACCCAACTGCATGAGGGGCGCCGCTCCGATCTCCACGACAGCTGTGGCCCGCCCTCCCCATCTGCCCGCAACGCCAAAGGAACGTCGGTCAGTGGCGTCGAGCGCAGGGCGGCGACCGACACACGCCGGCCCGTGTCCGCACGAGGGCCACTGGCCGGCCCCCGAGCGACAGCGCCACCGTCGCCCCGGCGCCGGGCCACCGCCAACGCCGCCGGCCCGAGGCCGTCCAGGGTCACCGCCTCATGCCACGGAGACGCCGACGTCGGGCCGGTGGCTCAGCCCGCTCCCGGGCCACCGAGGTACTGGTAGCTGCCCCACTCGCTGCCGCTCAGCATGTGCAGCTCCAGGTCGTACATCGAGGGGCTGTTGATCACCACCCCGTTCGCGTTGTAGTCGTCCATCGAGCCTGCGGCATCGACCTGGACTCTGAGGTTGCGCTGGAAGGCTGCCCATGGCCACTGCGACCCGGCCCAATGGCCGCTGCCCATGGTGGTCGACGTCGGTCCCGGCACGTCGTCCGAGTCGAACACCTCACCCCAGAAGCCGACCATGGTGGAATGGTCGGCGAGTGAGGGGAACACGCTCCCATTTACGGAGAACAACGCGCCCGGGTAGTAGCCGATCCACCGGTCCAGGACCATGAGCCACCAGTTCCCATCGAACCACTGGAACTTCATGAATATGTCGTACTGATCGCCGCCGGGCGTGCTCACTGTCGTGAATGCGGCGCCGGGATAGATGGCGTCGTCGTACTGGACCCACCCGTCGACGTCACGGTTGTACCCGCCCTGATTGTTGCCCTCGGCGGCGTATCCGTTCGTCGTGTAGTAGACGAAGAGGTGCGGCCCCCAGTCGCCGTAGAGGTTCAGTGTCTCCTGGATGCCGACTTCGGCCGACTGGATGTACCCCTGCTCGTCGTTGGTGACCGCCATCTGCATCAGCGAGAAGTCGGAGGAGATCTCGGTGTAGGGGTCGTTCACGCTCAAATATCCCTCGGCCCCCAGGTTGAATGTCCACTGGGCGGATTCCGAATAGCGGTGGCCGCCTCCCGCCTCTGGCGGACAGGGCTGCGCGGAAGTCCGTGCAGTAGGCCTGTGACCTGGGGTTTTGTGGGTCGACTGGCGCGAGGTCAGGGCGGGGTGGTAGCGCTGGGTGGGTGAGGGAGCGCTTCGAGAGCCGGGACGG
>Ga0136633_1000088_pt1 | contig 63510 bp, 54 predicted proteins | sample AntDrymeUQ832206_2_FD_105494 | JGI IMG/M metagenome (GOLD analysis project Ga0136633, IMG submission 105494) | Polar desert sand microbial communities from Dry Valleys, Antarctica - metaG UQ83 (22.06) | ecosystem: Environmental > Terrestrial > Soil > Desert | place: Antarctica: Dry Valley...
ATCGCCATGAGCCACGAGCACTCTCCGGGCGACGTCCTCGGGCATCCGGAGGAAGCGGGAGCTCACGGCCATCCCTGACGGCGGCCTACCGCTGTCCTAGTCTGCGGGCACGTCGACGGCGGCCAGTACGGCGCGAAGCTCGTCGTCCCCGAACGCGCCCTCGAAGGCGCCTCGAACGGTGCCGGCCGCGTCGACGACGAAGACCATCGGCTCGGTGAGGAGGCCCCATTCGTCGACGGACGGGACCGGCTGGAGCTCGCCGTTCGGGCCGAGGACCGGCTGGAGCTGCCCGTCGACCGGCTCGAGGCGGTACGGCTCGACGTTGATGAAGTCAATCGACGGCCACGCCTTGGCAAACGGCTTGAGCCGGTCGAGGGCGGGGCCACAGGTCGCGGAGGTACAGAACTTCGGGGTCGCGAACGCGAGCACGAACGGGCGCTTCGCCTTCCTCGCGTCGGCGACGGACGTGTCATAGAACGAGGGCTCCGGGTCTTCATCGGTCGACAGGAGCGCCAGGTCTCCACCCACGTCGGCGGCGGTCGGGGTGTCCGATTCGGGGGCTTTCTGACCTACCCGGACGGTCGGGATCTCCGCGGCCACGTCGACTCGCATCCGGATCGTCTCCTCGGCGCCGCCGCGCGGCTGGGTGACGATCTCCACGCCCCATGCCCCCGCGTGCGCGAAGTCCGCCGACAGAATGTACAGGCCGGCCGAGCCCTCGATCGCCCACGCGAACGCGCCAGCCGCCTCGCCCGTCGGCGTCTCCGGGTCTGCCGAGAGGTCGAAGAAGCGGGCCCGGAGCGACCGATCCGGCTGCGCGACCGGGCGGTTGTCCGTGCCGAGCAGGCCGATCACGATCCGGTTCGTGCCGCACGTGAGCCGCATCGTCGCGAGGACCGGGATCACCGTGGGCGTCTGGCTCGCGACGTTCCAGCCTGCGACGTCGCCGGGATCCGGCTCGACGGGACAGTCGGTCGGAGGTGGGGCGAGGGTGGGCGACGGGGAGGGTGTGGGCGGCGTGCTCGACGCCGGCTCGGCGGCGAGCCCGCAACCGGCGACAGCGAGGGCAACAAGAAGCGGAAAGGTGGTGCGAAGGACGCGCATGCTCGCCAAGCGTACCCGCGGTCGCTCTCCTGCGCCTTCGGGGTTCTCGGAGGGCCGGCGCTACAATCCGGGTGAGGATGCGCGCCGCGTTCGCCGGGCGGCCCAGGAGGTTCGGTGACCCGTTTCCAGAAGCTCGCGGCCGCGACCGTCGTGACCACGTTCGTACTCGTCACGATCGGCGTCGTCGTGCGCGCCACCGAATCGGGGACGGCGTGCCCGCACTGGCCGGGCTGCTTCGAGGGCCAGTTCCTCCCCGGGCTCGACCAGGGCTTCCAGGTCTGGATCGAGTGGCTTCATCGAACTGTCGCAGTCGTGATCGGGCTGCTCATCCTGGCGATGGCTGCAGTAGCGCTGCGCGATCACCGCGACCGGCCGTCGATCCTCTGGCCGTCGCTCGCCGCGGTCGCGCTCGTCGGCTACCAGGCGTGGCTCGGCCGCGAAACCGTCCGCCTCGGCAACTCCGGTGAGTCCGTGACGGCGCATCTCGCCGCGGCGATGGCACTGGTCGGGCTGCTCGTGTTCGTCCTCGTCCGGTCGCTCTACCCGGCCCGGATCGGCGGGCGTGGCGCGAGCCAGCGCTTCACGCTCCTCGCCGCGCTGGGCGCCGTCGCGACGTACGCGCTGGTCCTCTTCGGGTCGAACGTGACCGCGGCCAACGCCTGGGATGTCTTCCCGGACTGGCCGCTGATGGGCGGCACGCCGTTCCCGCCGCTCGTGGGTGAGCAGGTCGTCGCGCACGTCCTCCACCGCTGGGTCGCCGTCGTGGTCGGGCTCATCGTCGCGGCGATCGCTCTCGCTGCCTGGCGGACCCAGCGTCGCCACCGCGCGCTCGTGGGCCTGGCCGTCGCCGCGGCGGTCCTCTACCCGGTGCAGGCGCTCGTTGGAGGCCTCCAGATCATGACTGGCCTCTCCGAGTGGAGCCAGACGCTCCACCTCGCCCTCGGCACGCTCATCTGGGGCTTGCTTGCGGCGCTGGCGGTTGCCGCCTATTACGAGGCTCGCGTCGGCGTGCCCATTGGAGCGGGCGACGCAGCGACGGAAAGCACTCGGACGCTCAAGGACTCGATACGCGCGTATGTCGCGCTGACGAAGCCGCGGATCGTCGAGCTGCTCCTAGTGACGACCGTTCCGGCGATGGTCCTCGCCCAGCGGGGGATCCCGTCACCGGCGCTCATCTTCTGGACATTGCTGGGCGGGACGCTGGCCGCCGGGAGCGCCAACGCGATCAACTGCTATCTCGACCGGGACATCGACCTGCTGATGGCCCGGACGCGGCGACGACCACTGCCGGCGAACGAAGTCGAGCCCGCGAACGCCGTCGTCTTCGGGATCGTCCTCGGTGTCCTCTCACTTGTGGTCCTGACGCTATTCGTCAACCTGCTGTCGGCGTTCCTCGCGCTCCTCGCGATCGCGTTCTACGTGGTCATCTACACGATGCTGCTGAAGCGTTCGACGCCCCAGAACATCGTGATCGGCGGGGCGGCAGGCGCCCTGCCACCGGTGATCGGGTGGACGGCGGTGACCGGCGACATCGGGATCCCCGCGCTTCTCCTGTTCGCCCTCGTCTTCTACTGGACGCCGCCCCATTTCTGGGCGCTGTCGCTGCGGATCCGGAAGGACTACGCGGCGGCAGGCGTCCCGATGCTCCCCGTCGTCAAGGGCATCGCCGAGACGAGCCGCCAGATCGGCCTGTACTCGCTGCTCATGGTGGCGATCTCGTTGATCCTGTGGCCGGTCGCGCAGCTGGGACCGATCTACCTGGTGGCCGCCCTCGTCCTGGGTGGGATCTTCCTGCGCCAGGCGTGGCTCCTCTGGCGGCAGGGGAGCGCTCCGGAGGCATCGACGGCCCAGGCGATCCGCCTCTACCGCTACTCGATCTCGTACCTGGCGCTCCTGTTCCTCGCGGTCGCGGTCGACGCGATCGTGACGGTCCCGGTCGCCTGAAACCCGGAGGCGGCCTCCGGCGTCTCTGGGCAATGAACGGAACGCTGGCCCGCGCCGCCTCGGCGGCACTCCTCGTCCCCCTCCTCCTCCTCATCTCCGTCGCCCCTGCCGTAGCCTCGTGCGTCCAGCCGGCGCCGATCGAGCAGGCCATCCGCGACGCCGACTCGGTGTTCGTGGGGACCGTGACGAGCCTCTCCAACAATGATCGCTGGGCGACCGTCGCGGTCGAGGAGGTCTGGTCTGGCCCCGACCTGGCGCCCATCGTCGAGATCCGCGGCGGACCGGAGGGCAACGCGGCATCCTCGGTCGACCGGAGCTTCACCGGCGGAACGCGGTACCTCTTCCTCGCCTACATCGCCGACGGTGTGCTGAGCGACAACGCCTGCAGCTCGACGACCGAGTTCACGGCCGACCTCGTCAGGCTGCGGCCGGCGACCGCCCATCCGCCTATCGCACCGGCACCCGATCCCACAACGGCCGCTCGGTTCGACCCCGCCTCGCTGCTCGTGCCGGCCGCGTTGGTCGTCGGGGCAGGGTTCCTCGTGTTCGGCGCTGCCCTCGTCCTTCGTCGAAGGGCGTGATCGCGGCCGTCACGGAGTTGTGAGGCCGCGCGCGGCGATCGATCCCCCGGACGCCGCACTGCGCTGGCACCATAGGCGCGCATGGACCTCCAATTCCTCGGCGGCGCGACGACCGTCACGGGCTCGCGCTTCCTCCTCTCGACCTCGCGCGCCAAGGTGCTCGTGGACTGCGGGATGTTCCAGGGCAGCCCAAACGAGGCGGTTCGGAACCGTATCCCGCTCGGGTTCGACGGCGGCGACCTCGACGCGATCCTACTCACGCACGCCCACCTCGACCACTGCGGGCTGCTCCCGATCGCCGTCCGCGAGGGCTACTCCGGCCCCATCCACGCGACCCGCGGCACGATCGAGCTCGCGACCCTGGTCCTCCTCGACTCGGGCCGCCTGAACGAGGAGTTCGCGAAGCGCGGGGCGCGCTGGGAGCAACGCCACCCAGACAAGGCCGCGGCCGAGGACAAGGAGGAGGGCGCGACCTACCGCGCAGCGATCGACGAGGCGGCCCGAGGGGATGCCGGGGTCGGGGAGGCGTCCGCGGTCGAGACGGCCCATCCCGGTTCGAGCCCGTCGCCCGGGCCCGATCCGGAGGCGGAGCTGCGGGCCCAGCCGCCCGAGGTCAACGTCGACCTCGACGAGGCGCTGTACACCGAGGACGACGCCAAGGCGGTGCTCCCGCTCTTTCGCCCTCTCGACTACGGCCAGGAGGTCGAGGTCGCGCCGGGCATCCACGCGACCTACCTCGACGCCGGGCACATCCTTGGCTCCGCGATCATCCGCCTCCGCGTCCGCGACGCTGAGGGCGATCCGGAGCGGATCGTCGTCTTCTCGGGCGATCTCGGCCGGCCGGGCACGCCGATCATCCGCGACCCCACCAACGTGGAGGGGGCCGACTACGTGATCGTCGAGTCGACGTACGGTGGTCGCGAGCACGAGCCGCACGAAGAGGCGATCAGGGTCCTCGTCGAGACGATCCAGCTGGTCGACAAGTCGAAGGGCGTCCTGCTCGTGCCGTCGTTTGCAATCGGCCGGACGCAGGAGATCGTCTGGGAGCTGGACCGGCTCATCGAGCGCGGCGAGATTCCGCTCCTGCCGCTCTACCTCGATTCGCCGATGGCCTCGAAGGCAAGCGATATCTACCGCCGTCACGGCGAGTACTACGACGAAGAGACCCGCCGCCTGGTCGATTCGGACGCCTCGCCGCTCGACTACCCGGACCAGCGGATCGTTAACAAGGCCAAGGACTCCGAGGCGATCCACCGCGCACCGCGTCCGTTCATGATCGTCGCCTCGAACGGGATGCTGACCGGCGGCCGCGTCGTCAACCACCTCCGGAAGCTCATCGACGACCCGGACGCGGTGCTGCTGTTCGTCGGCTACCAGGGGAAGGGCACGCTCGGCTCGCATCTCCAGGCCGGCGCCGCGACGGTCAAGATCAACGGTGAGACTCGGACGGTCCGCTGCCAGGTCCGCTCGATCAGCGGCTTCTCAGCCCACGCCGACGAGAGCGAGCTCCTCGACTGGCTGTCGCACTTTCGCGCGGCGGGCTCGCCCGGGGCACCCGGCTACCCGCGTCGGATCTTCCTCGTGCACGGCGATCCCGAGGCCCAGATCCTCCTCGAGCCGAAGGTCCGGGCGCTCGGTTTCGAGACGCACATCCCGCATTGGCACGAGCGGGTGACGCTGGACTGAGGGCCGATCGGGTGTCCTGCGCCGCGGAACCGGCCGGATCATCACGCGCAACGCCGAGGGCATTGGAACGGGGCCGCCACAGAATCCGGCGACAATCAGGGCCACGCACGCCGTGCAGGCGCCGCCCAGGGAGGAAACCAATCCGATGAAGACCGCCGAGCGGGTGGCGACCGAGCCGTTCGACATGGGGCTCGTCCAGCGGGGTGCCCGGAACCGTCGGACGCCCTACTACGAGGCCACCCAGCGCTACGGCCCGAAGGGCTTCACGGTCTACAACCACATGTACTTCCCGATCCGGTTCGACACGTTCGAGGCGGAGTTCGATGCCCTCCTCAACGACGTGACGATCTGGGACGTATCGGTCGAGCGTTGCCTCGAGATCAGCGGGCCCGACGGCTTCAAGTTCGCCCAGCTGCTCACGCCGCGTGATCTTTCGAAGTGCCAGGTCGGGCAGGCGAAGTACGTCCTGATCTGCGATTCGGACGGCGGCATCGTCAACGACCCGGTCCTGACCCGCATGGACGAGAACACGTTCTGGTTCGCGCTCGCAAGCTCGGATGCGCTGCTGTTCGCCCGGGGGCTGAAGAACGCCTACCCGGACCTCGACGTGACGATCCGCGAGGCGGACGTGGCCCCGCTCCAGGTCCAGGGCCCGAAGTCGAAGGACCTCATCCGCGACCTCGTTGGAGAAGGGATCGACGACCTCAAGTACTACTGGTGGCGGCGGGCGGAGATCCGGGGCATCCCGGTCGTCGTCACGCGGACCGGCTGGACGTCGGAGGTCGGCTACGAGCTTTACCTCCTCGACACCTCGAAGGGCACCGAGCTCTGGGAGGCGCTCATGGAGGTCGGCGCGAAGTACAACGTTCGACCCACGGGCCCTTCGGACATCCGGCGCATCGAGGGCGCGATCTTCAACTGGGGCGCGGACATGACCTACGAGAACAACCCGTTCGAGATGGGGCTCGAGCGGCTGGTTCAGTTCGGACTCAAGGACGATCAGTCGATCTCGATCGCCGCACTGCGGAAGATCAAGGAGAAGGGCGTCAGCCGGCGGATCGTCGGGGTCGAGCTCGACGGCGAGCCGTTCCCGGCGCTGAACAACGTCAAGTGGTCGACGAACCACGGCGGCAAGGCCGTGGGCAAGGTCACCTCCGCGATCTGGTCGCCGCGGCTCGGCCGGAATATCGGTTACAGCTGGCTGCCGACCGAGCTGGCGAAGGATGGGACGCGGCTCGAGGTCGAGACCGAGTGGGGCAAGCGGAACGCGACGGTCGTCCCGATGCCGTTCATCGATCCCGAGAAGCGGATCCCGGTGTCATGAGGCGATGACGCCGGTCCTGACGCCCGAGGAGATCGCGTCGGTCCGGCGACCGTACCGGGAGGCGTCGCTCCTGCCCCGCCGCGCCTACCACGACCCCGCGATCTTCGAGTGGGAGCGCGAGCACATCTTCCGCAAGGACTGGCTGTGCATCGGGCGTGAGTCGGAGGTTCCCGAGCCCGGCAGCTTCAAGCTTGCCACCGTGGACGGCGAGGACGTCATCGTGGTCCGTGCCCGCGACTCGGTCGTCCGGACGTTCTACAACGTGTGTCGCCACCGGGGCACGGCCGTCTGCGAGGAGCCCGAGGGCAAGGCCGTCCGCTTCCAATGCCCGTACCACGCCTGGATCTACGACCTCGACGGGACGCTGATCCGGGCGAAGCACACCGACGACCTCGAGGACTTCGTTCTCGAGCAGTACTCGCTGAACCCGCTCCGCCTGGAAACCTGGCAAGGCTTCCTGTTCCTCACGTTCGATGCAGAGGCCCCACCGTTGCTCGAATGGCTCGACGACGTCGTGGGTCACTTCGAGCGGTTCGACCACTCCGGCCTCGTGCCGGCGAAACGGATCGAGTACGAGGTTGCCGCGAACTGGAAGTTCATCGCCGAGAACTACAGCGAGTGCTACCACTGCCCGGGGCTCCATCCCCAGCTCAACCGGCTGACGCCGTACGACCTGGGTGCCGACTTCGACACCCGAGGGCCGTGGCAGGGCGGCTGGATGCAGCTCGTCGGCGATGCCGAGACGATGGCCCTCGACGGCGGCCACCGGGCCGGGCGGCCCGCGCTGGCCGGGATGACCGAGCTCGACGAGAAGCGCATCTGCTACGACCTCATCTGGCCGCTGACGTTCGTGTCGACCCACCCCGATTACCTGCTCGTCCACCGGCTGGAACCCCTGGCCGCCGACAGGACACGGGTGATCTGCGAGTGGCTGTTCGACGCGGCGACGATCGCCGCGCCCGGCTTCGACGCGACGGACGCATTCGAGTTCTGGGACCTCACGAACCGCCAGGACTGGCACGTCTGTGAGCTCCAGCAGCGCGGGACGCGATCCCGATCGTGGGTCGCGGGCCGCTACAGCAACCAGGAGCCGACGGTCCACGCGTTCGACCTCATGGTCGTCGACCGTTACGCCGGCGACGGTATCTCGTCGCGCCGGACCGTTCGCGAGCGCTACGACGTGCCTACGCCCCCTGACGATGCGGGCGCGGCGGCACGGAACGGCAGGGCGGCGGCACGGGCTGGGGCCGCGGCCCGCGACTGAGGCGGCAAGCGCCATGCCCTGAGTGGCGTCTGATGGGCGAACGCGACCGGTTCCGGGTGACGGAACGGCGCTGGCCGCGCATCCGACCTCCGCTCTACGCGCCCTCGGCGGCCGCCGCGAACCGCGGCAGCCCGCGGTCGACCATCTCGTCCGACGCGGTCAGCGAGATCCGGAACCAGCCCGGAACCTCGACGACGCTGCCCGGCAGCACGAGGACGCCGTGGTCGGCGAGCCGTGCGGCGAACGCCCTGTCGTCGTCGATCGGAGCGCGGGCCATGACGTAGAACGTCCCCTCCGGGTTTGTCGTCTCGTAGCCGGCCGCGCGCAAACCCCCGACGACCCTGTCGCGGCGACGCTCGATCGCCCCGACGTCGATCGACAGCCGCTCGAGGTCCTCGATCGCGTGCTGGAGGAGCGCGTTCGGGAACGCGTAGCCACTCGCGAGCTGCGAGATGAACATCGCGTCGCGGATCTCTTCCCGATCGGGCATCGTCGGCGGCACCGCGATGTACCCGATCCGCATGCCCGGCGTGAGCAGCGTCTTTCCGTACGAGTAGGTCGTGATCGTGTCCGGATAGACCTCCGCCGGGCTATGGAAGTGGCGCCCGTCGAAGACGAGGCGGTTGTACGGCTCGTCGGACACGAGGAAGATCCGCCGCCCGATCCGCGACGACGCGGCGGTGAGCGCCGCGGCGAGGTCCCGCAAGGCCGCCTCCGGGTACACCCGGCCCGTTGGGTTGTGGGGCGTGTTGACGAGCACGGCCCTCGTTCGCGGGGTGATCGCGGCCTCCACCGCACGGAGGTCGATGTCGAACTCCGGCGCGGCGAGCGGGACTCGAACGGGCACGCCGTCCGCGGCGATGATCAACAGCTCGTAGAAGAACCACGGCGGGGAGAGGAAGATGACCTCGTCATCCGGCTCGAGGATCGCCCGGAAGGTCACGGCGAGCGCAGCGAACCCGCCGTTCGTCATGAACACGTCTTCCGGATCCCAGTCCAGCCCGGTCCGGTCGGTGAGCGACCGGGCGACCGCCCGCCGGGAGTTCGGCTCGCTCATCTTGTAGGCGAACCAGTCCTTGTCCCGCGGCGGCAGGGCGCCGGACAGCGCGGCGACGTATCCGGGCAGCGGCATCTCCTGCGGGTTCCCGACGGCAAAGTTGGCCACGTCCGGATCGTCGCGGCGGTCCCAGATGGGGCCGTCGAAGAAGTCCAGGAACGGGGCCATGCTCGCCCGGAGACGGTCCAACCGGCGCACAACGGTCGCCATTCCGCGCAGCCCTCCTGCCTCCCCGGCCACCGACTGGGCCGTGCTGCGTCAGGGTACGCCAGCGCTGCCGAGAGAAGAGCGCGTGGCCCGCCCGCCGGTCAGGCCGCCGGGAAGGAACCGAAGGCCGCGAAGTCCAGCTCGTGCTCGGGGACGAGGATCGAGAGTGCCTCGACGTCGATCGCGTCCGCCACGCGATCTGCGCCGGGCCTGCCCAGCAGATAGCCCTGGGCGGCGGCGATCCCCAGCTCGCGGATGACGATGAGCTGCTGGGGAGTCTCGACGCCCTCGGCGATGATCGCGGCCCGCCACCGGGCAGCGAGATCCTGGAGCGCTCGGAGGATCGCGTGGGACGGGTCGTGCAGCACCCCGCCCTGGACGAGCGACAGGTCGATCTTGACGATGTCGAAGTGGATCTCGCTCAGGAGCCGGAGCCCGGCGTTGCCCGCTCCGACGTCGTCCGCGGCGAGCCGGAACCCGGCCGCCTGGCAGGCCGCAACGTTCTTCCGGAGCTGGTCGAGGTCCTCGACCGCCTCCCGCTCGGTGAGCTCGAGGACGACCTGCCGTGGATCGATCCGGCGGCGGCGGAAGATCGCAACGATCTCGGCCGGTTGAAACAGCTCTGATTCCAGCGTCCGGGGCGAGACGTTGACGCTGAGGTACGTGTCCGGCTCGAGTGCTCCGGCGCCCTTGGCGACCGCCTCGATGCAGGCGAGATCGAGCTCGACCGTCCGGTCCGCTGCCTCAGCGGCCGCGAACAGGCTCGAGGCGTCGATGAACGCGGCCCCCAGGTCGGGCCGGACGAGGCCCTCGAACCCGATGGGAAGCCCCGTCTCCATCGAGTAGATCGGCTGGTAGACAGGCCGCAGCGCGCCGGTCGAGAGCACCTGGCTGACGGCCGCCGATAACTCGCCGATCGAGCGATTGTCGGCCGCCTTCCCGTGGCGGCCCGGATCGTAGGCGACGGCTGCCGTTCGTCCGTGCCGCTTGCACCAGTAGAGCGCCGCATCGGCCTGTCGGTACAAGAGCTGGGCCTCGGCCGCCGGCGCCGGGTAGGCCGAGACCCCGATCGAGAGCGAGAACGGGTCGACGGACTGGCCAGCCTCGCCGCTGAGGCCCCGGGCAAGGATCCTTCGGGCGATCGCAAGGGCGCTCTGGATGTCCGAATGAGGAAGGAGCACCGCGAACTCGTCGCCACCCACGCGGAAGGCCCGGTCGCTCCTTCTCAGCGCCCCGCTGGCGACCCGCCCCACCGACGCCAGGAGCACGTCGCCGAACGCGTGCCCGCGCTGGTCGTTGACCTTCTTCAGGTCGTCGACGTCGATCAGCAGCAGGGCGAGGGCCGTGTCGTGCCGGCGAGCCTGTTCCAGCTCCCGCGCCAGCTCCTCCTGGAACGCGCGGTGGTTCCCGAGCCCGGTGAGCACGTCGAGCAGGGCGTCGCTCCGGGCTCGGCCGTACAGCTCCAGGAGTCGGTCGCGTTCGTTCTCGAGGGCGTCGATCGCGTCGAGCAGCCGCCGGGCCAGGAGGCCGACCACCAGCGGACAGCCGATCGCGGCAACGACAAGGACAACCATCGCCGTGTCGCGGCCGAGGCCGCCCGGCCACAGTCCCCCGAATGCCGCCGCTGCCATGAGCCCGGCGAACTGGACGAGGAGGGTGAGGATCAGGCGTGCCCGAATGACCCCAGCCCGCTCGTCGCGGTCGCCCCGGCGGTCTTCGCTCGGTTCCAGCATGTGTTGTCCGTTCAGAACGCGGGTTCTCACATGGTCAGCCACGGGTGGATCGGGCCCGGGGGACCGAAAGTACCGCTGCGCCTAGCGGATGGGGCCAGAGACGGTGCCGTCGCCCGTGCCTACGGTCGGGATCAATCGCCCGCGTGTGGAGTCAGGTGGAGACAGTGACCGTGACGGTCAGGAAGCTCGGGGGGCTCTCTCGGGCGCGGTTCCTGGCAGCCGCGCTCCTGCTGGCCGTCGGCGTGCCGCTCGCCCAGCCACCGCCGGCACTGGGGCTGAGCTGCTCCGGGGCCCACGACATCATCCTCGACGAGCCCAGCATGTCGCCCGCCCAGGGCGGGACGACGGCGACCACGTTCACGTTCGCGGTCCGCTATCGGGACACGGCCAACTGCGTGCCACGGGCCGTGAACCTGAGAATGCCGGACGTTGGAACCTTCCCCATGACCCAGGGCAGCGGAAGGACCTTCCGGAGGGGCGTCTTCTACGTCGTGACCGTGACCCTGCCCGCCGGCAAGTGGACCTACTGGTTCGCGGCCGCTTCAGGCAGCGGCCAGGGCGACAAGACGGTGACGCGCAAGGTCGCGCGGCCTGTCACGGTCGCCGCGGCACCCGTGCCGGAGACACCGCCCCCCACGCCCTCGCCCGCCGCCCCCGAAGTGACCCCCGTGACGTCGACTGACCCGGCACCGACGAGCACACCGGCCCCGGTCCGGACGATCGACCCCAGCGACGGCCGGATCCCACCAGGGCGCCGCGAATCCTCGGGCTTCGACTTCCAGGTCCCCGCCCTCTTCGCGGGGCCGGTGGGTGGCGTCGTGGGTCCATGGATGGCACTGACCGGGATCGGAATCGCGATCTTCTGGCTCCTCCTCTGGCGCCGGCGGGAGTCGCCGATGGGCGCCGGTGCCGCCGCGGTGCCCTCGAGCGCGATGGGCTTCCCGGGCGCGGCCCGGGACGATGCGACGATCCCGCGCTGGCTACGCCCCTCACTCCAGGCCGCGCGGCAAGCGGGTTGGGGCGTGCCGCCACCGCGTTCCGCGGTTCGCTTCCTCGGGCCGGCCGCACCGGGCGTGGACCGGCGCGAGATCGGCTACCGGCTCGTTCGCGTTGCCGACGGCCCGGACGATCTGAAGTCCGACGAGGTCGGCCGGTTCGATCGCGGCGACCAGGTCGAGGTCCTCGAGAGCAAGGGCTCGTTCGTGCGGGTCCGTGGCGCGGACGGACTCGAGGGCTGGGTTCACCAGGCGGCGATCGTCTCGATCCTCGACTGAGAAGTCAGGCCCGCCGGGATCGCGGCTTCGTGCGGGCGGCGATCCGTTCGAGGGCGCTGTCCCAGCCAGCCTCGAACGGCTTGCCGGGTTCGTCGAGATCGACGACCACGGGTGCGTGGTCGGAGGGAGTGGGAGGTCCCTTCCGCGCCTCTCGATCGATCTCCGCCCAGACCACCCGCTCGGCGACCGGCGCCGTCGCATAGGCCAGGTCGATCCGCATCCCTTCGTTCCGGTGGAACATCCCCGCGCGGTAGTCCCACCATGAGAATCGGCCGCGTTCCGGACGCTTGAGCCGGAACGTGTCGACGAGGCCCCAGTCGCGCAGCCGTGCGAGTGCCGCGCGCTCGGGCGGGGAGACGTGGGTCCCGCCGTGGGCCGCGACCGGATCCCAGACGTCGTCGTCCGTCGGGGTCGCGTTGAAGTCGCCGGCCAGCACGAGCAGCTCCTCCCGGGAACGCGTCTCCTCGAGCCAGCGGGCGAGACGCTCGAACCAGCGGAGCTTGCCCTCGTACCAGGCCGATCCGACGACGCGACCGTTCGGCGCATACAGGCAGACGAACCGGATCCCGCCGGCGACGGCGGAAACCATCCGTGCCTCGTCGGACGGGTCGAAGTCCTCCTCGTCGAGGCCGACCGATGCGCCGGCACCGGAATTGCGCACGGGCCCGTCGCCGAAGTTCGTGATCGGATCCTCGATGCCGACGCGGCTGGCGATCGCGACGCCGTTCCAGCGTCCCTCACCGTGGTGGAGGAGCTCGTAGCCCGCGATCGTGAACGGGAGGACGGGCGCGTCCTCGTCGGACAGCTTCGTCTCCTGCATCAGCAGCACGTCCGGGTTCGCCCGCTCGATCCAGCGATCCACCGCTTCCTGACGGGCCTTGAGCGAGTTGACGTTCCAGGTCGCGATCCGCACCTACGGGCCTCAGTAGCGCCGGCCACGCTGGCGGGCGAGGTCGAACGTGGCCGTGTCGGCGACCGCCATGACGGCCATCGTGCCGGCCTGGACCGGGTCCGACACGACCAGGTCCACGGCATCGGTGATCGAGCCGACCATGTTCAGCGCGATGATCGGGATGCCCTGCTCGCGCAGCTCGCGGGCCGCGCGGGTGATGTCGCCGCCCATGATCGAGCCGGCCAGCACGAGGAGGCGGGCTCGGGGCAGGTCCGCGACCGCGCGAACTGCGGCCGCAATGTTCTCCTCTCCGACGAGGGGGATCGTGTCGACGCTGATCCGCTCTCCGCGGAGGTTGTGGCGGTCAGCTTCGCTCACCGCACCAAGGGCGACCTGCGCCACCTGGGCGCCACCGCCGACGACGATGACCCGCTTGCCGAACACGCGGTCGAGGGCACGGGTGAGGTGGGTCGAGCGGAGGCCGGGCAGACCGTCGAGAGCCTCGACGAGGCGATCTTCGTCGATCCCCTCAACTTCGATCTCCAGCTCCGCTCCCGCGGTCGTCGAGCCGTCCGCCGGGGCCCGGCGGACGGTGCTCATCGTCCGCAGGGTGCCACCCGCGGACGCGATGCGCGCCGCGAGGGAGGGGACGGCGTCGGGCGCGTCGTCGACGACAAGGCGGATCGCGACGGGCGGGGACTCCTGGGGCGTGCGGCGCGGCATCGGCAGCCTCGATCCGCGGGTCAGCCGCGTTCCGCGCGGCCGCGGCGGACGTCTGCGACGGACATTTCGTTGGGCTCGCCGTCACTCGCGGGATCGTGCTCCTCGAACGGGAGGCCGAGCGCGGTGAAGGCCTCTCGGGTGGCGCCCGGATCGCTCGTCGTGAGCATGAGGGCACCGTCGGTGTCCTCGGCCACGCCGACGATCCCGGTGATGTTCACCGATCGCTCGCCGAGAGCACTCGCGAGGCGCGCGAGGGAGCCGGGCCGGTCGTCGAGCTGGACCGTGAACCACACGGTCATGGGGTCACCTCCTCCTGTCGGCCCGATGGTACCCGCCGCGTCGGATGAACCGCGCTACGCTCGTGAGCGATGGCCACGACTTCCGCGCCGCCCGTCCAGATCTTCGGCCGCGAGAGCGACCAGCCGACCCGGGCGGCCCTCCGCTTCTTCAAGGAGCGCCGGGTCGCCGTCCACGTTGTCGACCTGCGAAAGCGCCCGATGGCCGCGGGCGAGCTTCGCCGGTTCGTCGAGCGGCTCGGGGCGCGGGCGTTGGCCGACACCGACGGAAAGGCGTGGCGCGACGGAGGCCTGGGCCACCTCCGGATGGACGACGCGGAGCTCGTCGAGCGTCTCCTCGCCGACCAGCGGCTGCTCCGGCTGCCGCTCGTGCGCGGCGGGAACCGTTTCGCGGCCGGGCGCGACGAGGCGGGCTGGAAGTCGGTTGCGGCCGCGGCCGCGGACTAGGGTCTCGCTCCTGATCGCCTTCCCCGGATCAGCAGGATGATCCCGACGATCACGAACACCACGCCCGCGACGGCCCAGCGCATGTCGTCGACCATGAAGCTGCTGCCGCGGAGCAGCCCCATGCCCTGGCCGATCCAGACAGCCCCGACGGCAACGAGAACGAAACCAACGGTCGGCTGTGTGCGGTACAACGGCGATCCTCCGGTGGCATCCTAGCCGGGTGAGCGAGAAGCCGGCCCGGACAACCGGGCGGAAGCGCAGCGGTCGCGTGACGGTTCGGGCCGGGGACGACCACGCCGCCACGAAACGCGCTCGCCAGACCGAGGACCAGCGTCTCCTCGAGCGACCCGTCCGACCCGACTGGCTCGAGTCCGATTCGTGGCGCGTCCTCCGCATTCAGTCGGAGTTCGTCGAGGGCTTCGACGCCCTCGCCGCAGTCGGCCCCGCGGTCAGCGTCTTCGGCTCGGCCCGGACCAAGGCCAACCATCCGAACTACAAGCTCGCCCGGGAGCTCGGCCGCCTGCTCGCGGTCCAGGGCTACGCCGTCATCACCGGCGGCGGCCCCGGGATCATGGAAGCCGCGAACCGCGGCTGCCAGGAGGGCGGGGGCGTGTCCGTCGGCTGCAACATCGAGCTGCCGATGGAGCAGGGGCTCAACCCGTACTGCGACCTCGGCGTCGAGTTCCGCTACTTCTTCGTCCGGAAGGTGATGTTCGTGAAGTACGCCGACGCGTTCGTCATCTTCCCGGGCGGCTACGGAACACTCGACGAGCTGTTCGAGGCGCTCACGCTTATCCAGACGAAGAAGATCCTCAATTTCCCGGTGATCCTCATGGGCGCCGCGTACTGGGGGCCACTCCTCACATGGATCCGCGAGACGCTCACAAAGCAGGCGACGATCAACCCGGAGGACGTGGACCTCCTGCGGGTCACGGACGATCCCGCCGAGGCCTGCCAGATCATCAACGCCTACGTCACCGAGCGCCGGCGTGCCGCCGCCGGAACGGCGCCGGAAACCGCCGCCATCCCCGAGGCGAAGGCGGCGAAGTCGGCAGCGCGGGCCAGGCCGGAGCGCGCGGAGAGCTAGAGCTCGGGTAGCGCGACCTCGATGCTGCCCTCGACGACGCGGACCGGGTAGTAGCGGAAGCGGCGCACGCGCGTCAGGCGGCGCGCCTCTGCCTTGAGGCCGGGCGGATCGACCTTCGGGTCCCTGCCGGCCGGCGACCAGGTGGGGTGATAACGGCCGTCCGGATCGAGGCCGCCGGTCGTCGGCATGCGGGCGGGCTCGCCTGATCGCAGATCGAACAGGCCCTCGTGGAGGGGGCACGCGACGATGCAGCCCTCGAGCGTGCCGATCGACAGGGGAGCGGACATGTGCGGGCAGCGATCGTCGACGGCAACGATCCCGTCCGTGGTATGAGCAAGCAGGACGTCGAGATCGCCCCGGGTCACCCGGCGCATGGCGCCCTCGGGCAGCTCCGCGACCGCGAGAAGCCGTTCGAAGAGCGGGGGCGTCGTGCCGGGGGCGACGAGCTCGGGGCGGACCGGCGCGGGACGTGGAGGCATCACGCCGATCCTAGCCGGTCTCCCGGTCAGTCCGCCGCCGGTGCCCTCGTCAGTGGCGCCGCTTCACGGCCGGCGGGCGTCTCTGCGGACAACTCGCTCCCCGATCCGGACCGGAGCGGCAGCTCCAGCATGCCCGCCGCCGCAAGAGCGGCGATCGCGGCTGCGACGACACCGATCCAGAACGTCTGGGCGACGCCGAGGCTGAACGCCTGGTGGATGCCGGCCACGATGTTCGGCACGAATGGCTCGATGGCCGGGCGGACCGCCGCGGGAATCCCCGCCAGGATCGACGCCCCGAGGTCGCCGACGCCGGTCAGCTGGTTGAAGTTCACCGCTCCGCTGTTGACGGCCTGGTTGAAGCCCGAGGTGACCGTCGCCGGCACGCCGGCCGCGTTCAGCTGCGGAACGAGCTCCTGTCTGAATGAGGTCCCGAAGATCGTGCCGACGATTGCCAGGGCGACTGACCCGCCGATCTGCCGGAAGAACGTCAGGTTGGACGTCGCAACGCCAAGGAACTGGAGCGGCACGGCGTTCTGGACGATGATCGTGAACACCGCGAACGTCGGCCCAACGCCCACGCCGGCGATGAACATCCAGAGCCACACGATCGGGAGCGGCGTCTCCGCCCGGAGCTGGGTCATCAGCACGGTGGCGATCCCCATCACGACGATCGCCCCGACGGTCAGCCACTTGTACTTGCCGGTCCGCGCGACGTAGAAGCCCGAAGCGATCGAGCTGCCGATCAGCCCAAGCATCAGGGGCAGCGCGGCGAGGCCGGACCAGGTGGGCGTGAACCCGTGGACGAACTGGAACCAGCGGGGCAGGAAGATGATCGCCCCGAAGAACGCGAAGCTCGCGAAGAAGGTCGCGACCATCGAGGTCGAGTACGTCCGGTTCCGGAACAGGTGCAGCGGAACGATCGGCTCCTTCGCCCGGGCCTCGGCCAGGATGAACAGGACGACCCCGACGAGTGCGATCGCGATGAACCCGCCGACCGTCGGATCCGTCCAGTCGCCGTTCTGCTTGTTGGTGAGGCCGACGAGCAGGAAGCTGACGGCCGCGGTGAAGATCGTTCCGCCGATGATGTCGAAGTTGCGCGTCGCTTTCGGAGTCTTCACGGTGGGCAGGAGCCGCCAGATGAAGTAGAGCGAGATGAGCCCGATCGGCACGTTGACGTAGAAGATCCAGTGCCAGCTGATCTGCTCGGTCAGGAATCCGCCGACGAGCGGCCCGACGATGAACGCGATCCCGAAGACGGCCCCGAAGAGGCCCTGGTATCGGGCGCGTTCCTTCGGGTTGAACAGGTCGCCGATGACCGCGAGTGCGACCGGGAAGATCGATCCGGCACCGATCCCCTGGAGGCCTCGGAATGCGATCAGCTGGGCCATGTTCTGGGACAGGCCCGACAGCGCCGAGCCGATCAGGAAGATGACGATGCCGATCATGAAGACCGGCTTTCGGCCGTAGATGTCCGAGAGCTTGCCCCAGAACGGGATGCTCACGGTGCTGGTGAGCAGGTAGATCGTGACCGCCCACACGTAGAACTCGTTGCCCCCGAGATCCGTCGCGATGGTCGGCAGAGCGGGCCCGGTGATCGTCTGGTCGAGGGCACCCAGGAACAGTCCGAGCATGACCGCGAAGAGGATCTCCATCTTCGTCCGGTGGGGCAGCGCGAGGGCGGGATCCTCCTCGAAGGAGGGTGCATTTGCGTTCCGGGTTTCCATCAGGCGGTTCCTTCTGTGCTGTGGTGACCAGCTCGGGCAACGGGCTCCCGGTCGCCGGGGTGGTGGTGGTCGAACAGATCGGGCTCGGCCGTCATGGCCTCGTCGGCCGCTTGGCGAAGGTCGTTGAGCGTCGCGGCCAGCGCCCGAAGGCGATCGGGGTTGAGCCGTCCGAGGATCGACCGGAGCATCTCGCTGCGGAGGATGTCGACGTCCTCGAGGATCTGGCGCCCGTGGTCGGTGACCTTGACGAAGACCACGCGGCGATCGTCGGCGACGCGCGCGCGCTCGATGAGCCCTCGCTCCTCCATCCGATCAATCAGGCCCGTGGCGGCCGACAACGAAACATCCAGCACGTCCGCGATCCGGCTCATCGGCATCCCGCCGTGACGCTCGAGCATCGAGACAAGGTGGAGGTGGCCGGCGCTCACGCCGCGCTGGAGGAGCCGCTGGCTGCCCATGCAGCGCAGCTCGCTAGACGTGGACCGGAATTGGGCGATGATGTCGCCGATCAGTTCGCGTTGCCCGGGCGGCGTCTCCAGACGGGCCACCTCAGGCAGTCCTTCGCGCCGGATGGATGGTTCGCATGATGCGAAGTATTCATCCGTTGCAAAGTACCTGTCAAGCGCGAGCTCGAACGGGAGGCCCGGCGATGCGATTCGTCCTGATGATCGAGCCCCAGCAAGGACTGACCTACGCGGACCAGCTCGCCATCGCACGGGCGGCCGAAGCGGCGGGCTTCGAGGCGCTGTTCCGGTCCGATCACTACGAGAGTTTCCCGGGCCCCGCGGACAACCCGACCACGGACGCGTGGGCGGTCCTGGCAGGGCTGGCTCGCGAGACGGAGCGGATCGGCCTGGGGACGCTCGTGTCGCCGGTGACGTACCGCCTGCCCGGCAACCTCGCGAAGGTCGTCACGACCGTGGACGAGATGAGCGGTGGGCGAGTCGAGCTCGGACTCGGGGCCGGCTGGCACGCGGACGAGCACCGCCGCCACGGTCTCCCGTTCCCCGAGATCACCACGCGCGCGGACATGCTCGAGGAACAGCTCGCGATCCTCCACGGGCTCTGGACCGAGCCCGACGGCTGGAGCTTCGTCGGGAAGCACTACTCGATCGAGGACGCGCTCTTCCGGCCGAAGCCACTCGACGCGCCGGGCCGGCCGAAGACGGCCTCGGGCGCTGTCAGGCCGCGGATCATCGTCGGCGGCGACGGGAAGCCGCGCTCGATGCGGATCGCCGCCCGGTACGCGGACGAGTTCAACCTGAGCTCGGTCCGGGCAGATACGGCGCCCGGAAAGTACGCGGCACTGGCGGAGGCCTGCCGCGCGGCCGGCCGGGACCCGGGGACGATGACGCGCTCCGCGATGGCCGGGGTGCTCATCGGCGCGGACCGGGCGGAGGTCAAGTCACGCGAGCGCGGACTGCTGGCGGCGCTCGGGGTGAAGGCCGGCGACAACGAGTGGCTGGAGGAGCGCCGGACGCGCTGGGTCATGGGTACGCCGGACGAAGCCCGCGCGGCGCTGGCGCGCTTTGCCGAGGCGGGGGTCGAGCGGATCATGCTCCAGGACTTCGTGCCGCGGGACCTGGCGATGATCGAGCTGATGGGGAAGGAGCTCGTCGGGCAGGTCTAGGGGCGCTCCGCCGCGTCGCCGGCCTCGCGGTAGCGCTGGTCGTCGCGCCGGATCGGATCGGGGTTCGTGTTGCGGGCGCGGGCGATCCGCTCGGTGAGCAGCTGGAGGGGCGTCGCGCTGCCGAGGAGCGCGGCGACGGGCGCCGGCAGCGTCGGAGCATCGCGGACGACGAGCCGGCCCGCCGGCGTGAGCCCGGGATCGATGTCCGCGGCCGCACCCTCGGCGACGATCGCCGTGCTGCGCAGCCCGAGGACGCGCGCGGCGGCAAGCGCCTGGCGGGCGCGGGCGACGCGTTCGGAGCGCCGGTCGCGGTCGGTCAGGACCAGCACGAGGCCTGTTGCGTCATCCGTCGCGGGAAGGTGACCGTGAAGGAACGTCTCGAGGTCCCGGTACGCGGACGGGAGCCACGACGCCTCCTCGATCTTCAGGGCGAGCTCACGGGCGGCGGGCCGGTCGGCACCGGACCCGATCGCGATGAGAAGCCTGGCGTCGCCGAGGCGGCCGGCGATCGACTCGGCGCCCGACTCGTCGCGGGTGCCTGTGGCCAGGAGCTCCGAAACGGCGCTCGCGTCGAGGTCGCGCCCGGACACGAACGCACCGACAGCGGCGGCGGCGAGGATCGGCGAGACGTACCCGACGGTGTGGCACCAGCTCTGGTCCATCTCGCCGGTGGCGATAACGATGTCCGCGAGCTTCGCACCCGGGGAGCCCGTGCCGGCGGTCACGAGCGCGGTCTGCGCTCCGGCGCTGCGGGCGTTCGTGAGCGCGGCGTTCGTCGCGCCGGTCCCACCTTCATGCGAGACGCCGACGACGAGGCCGCGTGACGGCGGATCGAAGGACGCCTCGAAGGCCTGCGCGGCAACGATCGCGCCTGGGTCGCCGGCAAGGCCGACGCTCCGCAGCGCCTCGCGGAGGATCTCGACCGCGGCCATCGCGCCGTGCTCGCTCGTCCCGCAGCCGGTGACGACGATCGGGTCTCCGCGGTCGGCGGCCTCACGAACCGCGGCGGCGAGCTGGGCGGCTGGCGAGCCCGGCGCGAGAAGCCGGTCGAGGATGCGGCGGGCGAGGTACGGCTCGGCCGTGATCATGTCCGTCATGTGGTACGGCGGCCCCGGCCGCGCCGACGGCTGCGTGGAACCCGCCCACGGCTCGGGCGGGGCGGGGAGGGGAGCGCGCGGGTCGAAGGTGCCGGTCTGGCGGTCCATCGCCCGACTGTAGCGCGGACGCGAGGCGTCATGTCCGCGCGGTCCGCGTCGCGAGCCGGTGCGTCCCGATCCCTAGCGGATCCGCCCGAACCGGCGGAACGGGCCGTAGCGGAACCACGGTCGTCCGACGAGGAGCTCGAGGGGCACCGGCCCGAATCGGGTCGAGTCTCGTGGCGCCCCGAAGCCCGCCGCGGCCGTCGCGACCGCATCGGCGTCGGCGGTCAGCCAGGCTTCGTCGGCTGCGAGCCTGAGAAACGCCTCGCCGAACCGCACCTCCGCGCCCGGACCCGCTGAGACGCGTTTGATCGCGAGCTCGTCCGAGTCGGGCTCGCGAAAGACGACGATCGATCCGGGACGCGGCCAGCGACGGACCGTGGGGTCGACGAGCAGCCAGTCGCCGGGCGCGATCGCCGGCAGCATGCTCGCCTCGGCGACCTTGACTCGCCAGGGCCCGCGGGTTGAGCGGGCCGTGGCCTCGGGCGGACTCGAAGGGTCGGTCAGGCCGGCTGCTTCGCGACCCGCGTCTTCTCTGCGCCGCCGGTTGCGCGCCAGGCGCCGTCGATCTCGTCGATCATGTCGAGCAGCTTCTTCGCGTCGGCGATGTCGGTCGACGCCTTGACCTTCGAGACCTGCTTCGTCGCCTTCCAGAACATCTCGTGGAGGTTCGGGACCTTCTCGAGGTGCTCGGGCTTGAAGTAGTCGTGCCAGAGGACGTCGAGGTGGTGCTTGACGAGCTCGGCGCGATCCTCCTTGATCTGGATCGCGCGGGTCGTGAAGGCGGGCTCGCTGTTCGTGCCCATCTTCTCGATGATCTTGTAGCAGGACTCGGCCTCGATCTTCGCCTGGGCCGGGTCGTAGATGCCGCACGGCAGGTCGCAGTGGGCGCGCACGACCGTTCGCGGGGCTAGCCAATCGGTCAGTCGGGACATGTATTCCTCCGGGCAGTCAGGAACCGTGCGTGCCGCCGGGCTCGTGGCGGTCGCGACCGGACCCTCGAAGTGTCCGAGCGTGGACGGAGGCTGTCAAACGCCAGCGAGGTCGAACGGACTCGGAGACAGGCATCCCGAGCGCCGGATGCGAGCTTCAAGCCGTGCGGTCACGGAAGGGGCTTGGCGGTGAGAGCCGAAGTGGCGAGCTTGCCGGTCGCAACATCCAGGACCACGAGAGGAAGACCGTGCTTGACCAAGTCCCCCAACCCGGCGCGAGGGCCGAGCACTGCAAACTGAGAGGACACCCACTGCGGGTACAGGAGGACATCCTCCTTGGTGGAATAGACCGTCGTGGCAGCGCCTGCCGCCGGGTCGAGACGGGCGAAACCCAACTCCCCACCCTCGAGCCGGCCGGACAGCAGGAAGGAGCCATCGGGAAGGGCCAGTGCCGCACGAGGCGAGGTAATCTCAGTCTGGACCTTGGACTCCACCGAGGTTGAAAGGTCGACCACACGCAAGGCTCGATCTGCAAGTGAGCGATAGCCGACCGCGAACCGATCCGAAACAGCCACCGGGATGAAATCCTGCAGTAGCCGCATCGAGTGGTCTTCAATGGTGACGATGTCCAGGATGCACGTCTCTTCCGTGCACAGTGGCGAAGCAAGCGTCTGTCCGGAGGGTGACCAGTACAGTTCGCCGCGCTGCACGGGTACCAAGGATTCCGCAGGTGGCACCACTTTGACGACTTCGCCGGTTCCCTCGTCCACGAGAACAACCCCTAAGTCAACTCCCGCCAACGCAATCACGGGGTGCTGTGCGCGAGCCGCGACATGGGTCGAAGACGTAAGGCCATCGGCCGTGCGATAGATTTCCTGGATCGTCCCGCCGGGCAGGACTTCTTCCACGATCGTAAAGCCCGGAACTGGCCGGGCGACGATGACCCTGTTCCAGTCGGTCCGGACTTGGGCTTCGTAGCCGGAATATGGCAGTACACCCCACCCTTTCGTCAGCGTGCCGGCGACCCAGTTACCGGTCCCGTCGGGACGGGGGTCGGTGAACGCGACGAGGGTGTCTTCGATAAGCGTCTGAGCAGCGCTCGGCAGCTCGGCGCCCGGCAGTTCAGGGGTCGGAGCCGGCGGCGGGGCGTCGGAGGCCCCGGGATCGGCCGGAGGTGCTCCGGAGGGCCGATTCAGCAGGACAACCGCGAGCAGTACGGTAGCGACCCCAACCCCAGTGAGGGTTGTCCGCTGGCGGGCCCCCAGCAGGATGCGTGGGCTCGTCGAGTTCGCGACTGGAGGTAGCGGCATCCTTCGCCCGCGCGCCTCGCCCTCTCTCGCCTCGCTGGCAAGCCAGTCGCGCAGGTGCTTCTCGTCACTCATTCATCGCCTCCTGTGCCCGCGATTCGGAGTCGTCCAAGCGCGTAGTGAAGTCGTGATTTGACCGTGCCCGCTGGGACGCCCAGCAGATCCGCGGTCTCGGCGGTGCCGTAGCCGAAGTAATAGCGCGCGCGACGTTTCGGATGGACTACCCCTTAACCCCGTCACACGGCGCCTGGCGACGCCGCATTGCCAGCACGGTTGACGCGCCGTGGCGTTTCGCACCGGTGAATCTGCAACCCTGGATGCGGTCCGATGGGGACGCCCAGACAACTGGAAATGGAGGCGCCCACATGATCGGGCTTTTGATCACGATCATTCTGATCGTCATCGTTCTCCGGCTGCTCTTCTAGCCGGACTCGCCGTGCGGCCGAAGCGGCCGCCGGCACAAGGGAGGATTCCACCTTATGACGCTGCGAAACGACCCGCCGGGCGGGCCCGACGTCGTCGTCCACCGCGACGTGGCCGTGCGGGAACCGGTGCTCGAGGCCGGCGCCCGGGCGCTCCGCTGGGGGCCGATTATCGCCGGTCTCCTGACGGCGTTCGGCGTGTTCATCCTGCTCAGCCTTCTTGCTGTCGGGCTCGGGCTCGACGCCGTAGACGACGCAGGAAACCCCGCCATGATCGCGACGATCGTCGCTTCTCTCATCGCGCTCGTCGCCTTCTTCCTCGGCGGCTTCATTGCCGCCTGGTCCGATAACGCGATGGACAACCGGCGTGGTGCCCTCGACGGCTTCCTCGTGTGGGCCGCGTGGCTCCTCGTCGTCCTGTTCGCGGGTGCGCTCGGGCTGGGGGCCCTCTTCGGCGATCTCGGGGCCCTCGTCCCGACGACCGAGGCTCCCGACATGAACGCTGCTCGCACCGGTGCGCTGAACACGTTCCTCGCGCTCGCCCTCACGGCAGCGTCCGCCGCCCTCGGTGGTGTCGTCGGAACGCGCGACCGCATCCGGACGCGACTCGGCGCCTACTGAGCTTCGCGAGCCCTTGACTACACAGGTGAGTCACGGAGCCCCTGGTTCAGCGTGGTCGGACCTCCTGGCGGCGTATCGGGACCGGGTCCACGCTCGCTCATCAGGAAATGACTCGCCGGGGTAATCGGACCACATCGCCAGGAACCGGAACCGCCCGCTCCAACGGGCGGTTCCGTCGTGTCCGGACGGGTATCATCGGGGCCGATGAGCGATCGAGGGCTGCCCATTGTCGACGGTGCTCAGGCATGCCCGTTCGTCGCGTTCGAGAACGATCGCGACGAGCGCGCCACCAGCCCCGATCCCCGGCACCGCTGCTACGCGGAGGAGCGCCCCGCTCCGCGTGCTCTCGCGCACCAGGAGGCGTACTGCCTCGCGAGCACGTTCCCGGTCTGCCCCATCTTTCAGGACTGGGCGCGTCGCGAAGCCGCCCAGGCACGGGTCGGTGGTGGTGAATCGTCCGGGGGCCAGGAGCGTGAGTCGTCGCGCGACTGGTCGGCGCCGCCACCGTGGACCGGCGCTGCCGTAGCCGGAGCGGCCGCGGCGGGGTTCGGCGGCTTCGACGACGACGACGACAACGACGACCGCGAGTACCGCGACCAACGCGACGATCGCGACCGAGATGCCGATCGCGACGAGGACGGCTCCGGTTTCCTCGCATCTCGTTCCGCGGTTGCCGGGGCGGGCCTGGCCGGCAGCGCCGCCGATCGCCTGGCGGGATCCGGACGCCCGGACGGCGACGTCACCGGCGACGCAGAGTCCGCGGAGGGGCGACGGGTGGCGCGTCTCGAGGGTGTCGAGCCCGACGACCGCTACGACGAGCGGGCCGGCGACGACCGATACGACGATGGGGCCGAGGAGGACGAGCTCGAGTCCGATCGGCGGGGCAAGCCCCGATCGGCACGCGCGTCGGGCGGGATCGGCTTCGGGCGCGACCGACGGCCGAAGGTGGGAGATACGCGGCGCGGCCGCGGCGGGGACGAGACCGGCCCGTCGTGGGAGCAGCCGCGTCACCACGAGCCGTACCCGGCGCTGCAGCGTCGGAGGGGCCTGCCGATCTCGCGCATCGGCGGGATGGCGATTGCCCTCGTCGTCGCCGCAATCGCGCTGTTCTTCCTGCCCCAGCTCCTGGGGCTTGGCGGTTCGCCGGGGCCGTCTGGTAATCGCTCCTTGCCGCCGGGCGGTTCCGCGGCGCCGGGGGCCTCAGTCGACCCGACGCCCGTGCCCGCCCCGACGTCGCAGATCTACATCGTGAAGCCGGGTGACACGATGTTCGGCATCGCGCAGCAGCTCGGGGTTTCGCTCGACGCCCTCATCGAGGCAAACCGCGAGGCGCACCCGGATCCCGACACGCTCCAGGTGGGGGACCAGCTCATCGTTCCAACGCCCGCCCCCAGCGGCATCGGCGGATCGGCCTCGCCTTCAGCCGTGCCGTAGGCTCGCGATCGCAATGCGCGTGGCACGATGGGGCCTCGTGCCGTAACGCCCATGCCGCGCTGGCCCGCCTACTGTGTCCTTGCTCGAAGGAGCCTCGAACATCTAGTGATCTGACCTGTGTTTACATGGGTCGGAGCATCTAGTGATCGGTGGTTCCTTCGGGCGTTTTGCGTCTAGCGGGGCGCGAAAACCTCGGGCGGATGGCGTCGGGGACCTCCGCCTCCGACCTCCGGTGATACGGATACCTGCTGGCTGTGGAGGTTGCCTCAGCGAGGAGCGAAGTTGATTGAGGTTATTTTTCCGGCCTCGACGCGGAACGTTGCGTCGAGATGCTGCGATGGCGCGCCGGGCCGGACCACGAGCAGATCCGCCTCGTAGGTGTTGCCCGTGTCCCGGACGCCGCCCGGGATCATCTTCAGGCCTTTCTCGCCGCGCAGGAACCAGCCCCCGACGCGCTCGACCCCGCGCAGCGTCTGCACGCCATCGCCGACGTGGACCCGCATCTCGGTCATCTCGGACATCAAACCGACCGCGCCCTCGCGGTCGCCCGCGTTGAGCAGCTCGAAGAACGTCTCCATGGTCTCGACTGCACCCATGGCCCGAGTGTAGCCGACGTCGCCGGCTCAGCCGGCAGGGGAGGCCGAGCTGGCCCGCGCCGCGTGGCGGGCCCGGATCCGGCGGACGAGCTCCGCGCACTGCTCGTAGCGGCCGAAGCTCGGCATGATGTACGTGCCGGCGACGAGCGACTCGACCTGCTCGAGCATCGCCAGGCTCATCTCGAGGCCCACCTCGGCGCCGCGCTCGCCGGCCGCCCGCATCGCATCGCGGGCCGCGTCCGGGATCGTGATGCCGGGCACCTCGTTGTGGAGGAATTCGGCGTGCCGCGTGCTCTGGAGCGGCAGGATGCCGAGCAGCACGGGTAGCGGGAAGCCGCTTGCCCCGAACCGGCGGCGGGCTTCCGCGTCCATCGCCTCGACCTGCTCGCTGCTGTAGAGCGGTTGGGTCATGATCAGGTGCGCGCCTGCCTCGATCTTTCGCTCGAGGCGGTCCCACTCCGTCGCCGCGTCGGCGGCGGTCGGGTCGAGGGCGCAGGCGATCGTGAAGCCCGCTCGCTGGCCGATGGGTGAGCCCGCCTGGTCCTCGCCCCGGTTCAGGCGGGTGAGGATCTCGATCAGCCCGATCGAGTCGACGTCCCACACGCCGGTGCCCGTCGGGTAGTCGCCGACGCGGGGCGGATCGCCGGTCAGCGCGATGATGTTGCGGACCCCCAGGGCGTGCGCCCCGAGCAGCTCCGACTCGATCGCCATGAGGTTCCGATCGCGGGTCGTGAAGTGGACGAGGCACTCGAGGTCGAGGTCGTGCTGGATGCCGAAGGCGACCGCCATCGCGCCCATCCGGACGCGGGCCATCGCCGAGTCACTGATGTTCACAGCGTCGACGCCGGCCTCGCTCAGCAGTCGGGCTGCGTCGATCGTCCGCTCGATCCGGATGGAGCGCGGCGGGTCGATCTCCACCGAAACGACGAACTCGCCCGCGCGGAGCTTGCGGAGCAGCGCCGTCGGCGGTGGCGCTTCGCCGACCGGCCGCACTTCGTCCGCCGCCCGCTCGACGAGCGGGGCGCGAGGAGCGGGGGCTGCGGCATCGGCGCCCGGGGTCCGGCCGATCGTCCCGGCCGTGCGTGCCCGCGCCCGCTGCTCGTCAGCGATGCTCATGGCATCGATCGCCGCCCGCATCGCGGCGATGTGATCCGGCGTCGTCCCGCAGCAGCCGCCGACGATCCGCGCCCCGGCCGCGATGAAGCGCGGAACCATGGCGGCCAGGTAGTCCGGCGGTGCCGCGTACACGAACTGGCCCTCGATCCGCTGTGGCAGGCCCGCGTTGGGCATGATCGAGCGCGCCGCGTCACCGTCCGCCGCCCGTCCCATCGCCTCGAGCGCCTCGAGACAGGCAAGGGGCCCCACGCCGCAGTTGACACCGAACGCCTCGACACCCGCAGCGGCGAGCGCCTGCGCGGCTGCTTCCGGCGTCGTCCCATCGGGCAGCGCGAGCTCCTCGCCGAAGGTCAGCTCGGCGAGGAGCGGCAGGTCCGCCGCCCGGCGCGCCTCGTCGATCGCGAGCAGCAGGTGGTTGAGGTCCGAGTGGGTCTCGATGACGAGCAGATCGACTCCGCCCTCCAGCAGGCCGTCGATCTGCTCCCGGTAGGCGGCGCGGATCCTCTTCTCGTCGAGATGGAGCAGCTCCCGGGTCGGCGCGCCGAGCGGCCCGATGGAGCCGCCAACGAGCGCGTCGCGGCCGGCGACGTCGCGCGCCTCGCGAGCGACCTGGGCGGCCCGACGGTTGAACACGTGGGCCTGGCTCGCAAGGCCGAAGCCAGCGAGGCGGATCCGGTTGGCGCCGAAGGTCGCGGTCTCGATGAGGTCCGCGCCCGCCTCGAGGTATTCGCGATGGATCGCGTTGATGAGGTCGGGCCGAGTCGTCGGGAGCTCGTCGAGGCACGCCCGCTGGGGGATCCCGCGGCTGAACAGCAGCGTCCCCATCCCGCCGTCCGCGAGGATCGGCGCCGTGGCCACTCGTTCCCGGAATCGCTCCCGTTCGTTCACCCCGACAGCCTACCCGAGCGAGCCGAGGCTCCCCCGACGGCGGGCCAGGGTGAGCCCGCCGTCCTCGGCCAGCAGCACCTGCGGCGGGCGCGGGCGGCCGTTGTACGTCGAGGCGAGCGACGCACCGTAGGCCCCGGCGTCACGGATCGCGACGAGGTCGCCTCGCCGGAGCGCGGGCAGGAGGTGCTCGCCGAGGGCGTCGGTCGATTCGCAGATCGGGCCTTCGACACGGGCGGGCTCCAGTGCCCGCCCGGGCTGGGCGGAGTCGCCGAAGGGGCGGCCGAGCGACGTCAGCGCGACGATCCCGTGGTGGGCGCCGTAGAGCGCGGGCCGGATGAGCTCAGTCATCCCGGCGTCAATCACGATCTGCCGCCCGCCCCGCTCGCGGACGTGCAGGACGCGAGCAACGAGCCAGCCGGCGCGCCCCACGAGGTAGCGTCCTGGTTCGATCGCCAGCCGGCGCGGACGACGGTCCGCCGGGATCGCCTCGACGAGGGGCGCCACCTCACGGGCGAAGCGGGCCGGATCCGGCGCCGGTGCGCCGACCGGACCAACCGGAAATCCGCCGCCGAGGTCGATCGTGTCGAAGTCGGGCAGATTGCCGCGGAGGAGAGCGAGGAGCGCAAGTCCCCGCCGGACGGCATCGCGCCACGCGTCCACCGCCCCAAGCTGCGATCCGACGTGGATGTGGATCCCACGTGGTCGGAGGCCTCCATGCTGGCCGGTACCGGACGTGACCGCCTCGAGCGCGCTCGCCAGCTCCGTCTCCGTCATGCCGAACTTCGAGCCCGCCGCGCCCACCGCGAGGCCGCGATGCGTTTCGGGCACCACCTCGGGATTGAGCCGGAACAGGACGTCGAGCCGCGCCCCGGGCGACGCGCCGGCGCTCCGTGCCAGGGCCGCGGCCTCGTCCACGGATTCGATCGCGATCCAGCCAGGTGGCTTGCCGTCGCGCGCCGCCCGCACCGCCGCGCGCAGGTCCGCGTCCGTCTTGCCGATCCCTTCGAGCGTGATCCGCGCGTTCGGCAGCCCCGCACGGCGGGCGACGGCCCACTCGCCGCGCGAAACGACGTTCGCCCCGAAGCCGCGCTCCGCCACGAGCTTCACGATCGCGGCGATGTCGTTCGCCTTGACCGAGTAGTGCCGCAGCCACGGATCAGGGAACGCGGCGCGGACCGCCGCCGCCGCGGCGTCGAGCGCCGGGACGTCGGTGACGTAGGCCGGTGTCCCGAATCTGCCCGCGACTCGCCGAAGAGCGGCCGCGATCGCCGGCAGTCGGTCGGCGTCCCGCCCGCCCGTCACCCGCTAGAGCAGCCGCCGCGGGGCGAGTGCGATGCTCACGAGGGTCGATACGACGCTGATCACGAACGCCGCAACGACCGCGCCGATGATCGTGTCCGCGGACAGGAGGTTCGGTGGGAAGTCACCCACCGTGAAGCCGAGCTCGAGTTGGCCGGACAGGCCCGCGACCAGCAGCAGGAGCGCCGCGTTGATGACGAAGGCGACGAGTCCGAGGGTCATGATGCTGATCGGGAACGCGAGGGCCTTGACGATCGGCCGGATGTAGCTGTTCACGAGCGCAAAGATGAGCGCGACTGCGAGGAGCTTCCACCAGTCGTTCCCGAAGTCGAACGACAGCAGGTTCTTGGGCAGCACCTGGACGGCGACCCACAGCGCCGCCGCGTTGACGAGGATCTTGATGACGAGTTCCATCACGAGGCGTCCTCCATCCGGTGGACGATCCGACCGCCGATGACGGTCAGCCGGATGTTCGTACCGATGATGGCAGATGCGCCGGCCGTCAGAAGGTCGCGGTCGAGAACGACGAGATCTGCGTCGAGGTCCGGTGCGATCGAGCCGCGTCGCCCGTCCGCCCACGCGGCGCGCGCGGAGCCGAGGGTGTAGGCAGAGAGCGCCTCGGGCAGAGTCAATCGCTCTTCTGGAAGCCAGCCGCCCGCGGGGTGGCCGTCGATCGTCTGCCTGTTCACGGCGGAGTTGAGGGCGATGAATGGATCGAATGGCACGACCGGCCAGTCGCTGCCCAGTGCCACGGTCCCGCCGTGGCGGAGGATCGACGCCCACGGCCATGCGCGCGACGCTCGATCCGGACCGATGTTGCCCGCCCACAGGGAGCTCTGGTTCGGCGATGGATCGGCGTGATACGGCTGCATGCTGGCGATCACGCCCTCGCGCCCGAAGCGCGGGATGTCGGCGGCGTCGATGGTCTCGATGTGCTCGATGCGGTGGCGCCGCGCTCGTGGTCCGTTCCCGGACGCGGCGCGCTGAAACGCGTCGAGCGCCATCCGCACGCCGCGATCCCCGATGGCATGGATCTCGACCTGCCAGCCGCGGTCGTCGGCCTCGCGGACGAACGCATCGAGCTTGTCCGGTGCCCACTCGGGGTGCCCACTCGACGTGTCGTCCTCGTACGGCGCGAGCATCGCGGCAGTCCGGGACTCGATGACCCCGTCGGCAAACCCCTTGAGGATCCCCGCCGAGAGCCACAACCCGCCGCGCAGCGGGAAGGCGACTGCCTCGAGATCGTCCAGGCGCGTCCGCCATTGCTCGAGCGTCACGTCGGGCGTCATCTGGAGGGCGAGCCGTACCCGGATCGGCAGGTCGCCGGCATCGAGGAGCCGCCGCCACAGCGCCACCTCGTCCGGGTCCGCCCACGCGTCCTGGACTGCGGTGATGCCCGCGGCGTGGAGGTTCCGGATCGTGCGGCTGAGGGCCGCCAGGTCGCTCTCGGTGTCCGGTCGCGGGAGCACGCGGTCGACGAGGTCCACCGCGGCCTCCTTGAGGGCACCCGTCGGCTCGCCCGTCGCGGGATCGCGGACGATGATCCCGTTCGGAGGATCCGGCGTGTCCCGGCCGATGCCGGCCGCGGCGAGTCCCGCGGAGTTCACCCAGCCCGTGTGGCCGTCGTAGCAGGTCATCCACGCTGGCCGGTTGGGCACCGCAGTGTCGAGCTGCTGGCGCGTCGGCATGCCGCCCGGGAACGGCACGTACAGCCAGCCGTGGCCCGTCACCCATTCGTCGTCGGGGTGGGCCGCGGCGTGGGCGCGGATCAGGTCGAGTATCTCGGCGACGTCGGCGGCCGGGAACAGATCCACCTCGTCGAGGCCGCGTGCGCCGCTGAGCAGGTGAATGTGGGCGTCCTCGAAGCCCGCGAGAATCAGTCCGCCGCGCGCGTCGACGACCTCGGTCCGCGGGCCGCGCCAGTCGGCCTGCGCGTCGCGGTCTCGGCCGACCCAGGCAATCCGGTCGTCGACGATGGCGACCGCGGTCGGGGCATCGGCAGGCGGCGCCCCGATCTGCGATCCGTCCGGCGGTTCCTCGCCGGGACCGAATCCGCGAAACACGCGACCGCCGACGAGCAGGAGATCGGCGTCCATCGCGCCGATCGTACGGGCTCTCCGCTCGGGCCGGCAACGCAGTTGCAAGCCGATCGTGCGTTGGGCGAACGCAATCGGACGTCTCAGGGGTGCAGGATCGAATTCCCAGCCGCCGAATCGGCGGCCGATCAGTCAACGGAGGTGAACGATGCCAGGTCAGCAAGACGACCGGCGCCAAACGCCCGGCCAGGGCGGGTCTGACAAGTCGAAGGAATCGGGCGGCATGGGCCAGCCCGGCGGCGGCTCGTCCGGCGGCGGCAGCGGCTCGTCCGGCGGCGGAAGCGGCTCGTCCGGCGGCGGAAGCGGCTCGTCCGGCGGCGGCATGGGCTCCGGCGGCGGCAGCCAGTCCGGCGGCGGCAGCCAGTCCGGTGGCGGCAGCCAGTCCGGCGGTGGCAGCCAGTCCGGCGGCGGCAGCGGCTCGTCCGGCGGCGGCAGCCAGTCCGGCGGCGGCAGCCAGTCGGGCGGCGGCATGGGCGCCGGCGGCGGCATGGGCTCCGGCGGCGGCAGCCAGTCCGGCGGCGGCATGGGCTCCGGCGGCGGCAGCCAGTCCGGCGGCGGCCAGTCCGGCGGCGGCAGCCAGTCGGGCGGCGGCATGGGCTCCGGCGGCGGCATGGGCTCCGGCGGCGGCAGCCAGTCCGGCGGCGGCCAGTCCGGTGGCGGCAGCCAGTCCGGTGGCGGCAGCCAGTCCGGTGGCGGCAGCCAGTCCGGCGGCGGCAGCCAGTCCGGCGGCGGCAGCCAGTCCGGCGGCGGCAGCCAGTCCGGCAGCGGAAGCGGCCAGAAGCCGCAGGGCGGCAGCGGGTCGTCCGGCGGCGGAAGCGGCTCCACGACCGACCCGAACGCGGACGAGAATCGCCGCTAGGAGCGGACCAATCTCGGGCGCCGGCGGGGCATCGCCCGGCCGGCGCCCTTCTATGTCAGCGGCGCGCGGCCACCGCCACGTCGACCGACTCCGCGAGCCGCGACTTCACCGCCGGCCACTCGTCGTCGGTGATGCTGAAGTAGGCGGAGTCGCGGACCTGCCCGTCGCGCCCCAGCATGTGCTTGCGGAAGATCCCTTCGAACGTCGCGCCGATCCCGAGGAGGGCCGCCCGAGACTGCTCGTTGCGGGCGTGGGTCTTGAACTCCACCCGCTGGCAGCCGAGGACCTCGAACGCGTGCTCCAGCATGAGCAGCTTCGCCTCGCGGTTTGCGCCAGTGCGCTGCCAGGGACGCGCGATCCAGGTCCAACCGATCTCGAGCCGCAGGTGCTCCGGCACGATGCTCAGGTAACGACTGCTGCCGATCGGGCGGCCCGACGCGCGCTCGATCGTTGCGAACGGCTGCTCCGTTCCTGCCGTGCCGTTCGCGACGGCCGTGTCGAGCCACGCCTCAAGGTGGGGTCGATCGACCGCTCCGGCGAGCGTCCACCTCCAGAGTGCCTCGTCGAACGCGACCTCAGCGAGGCCATCGAGGTGGTCGCGCGAGAGCGGCTCGAGTCGAACGATCCGGCCCTCAAGAGTGACGGGCGGCAGCGGAAACGGGAGAGGCGTTGCTGACATCGCGGCGATCCTAGGCCATTCCGCAGCGGCTAGACTCGGTTCGTCCCACCGGCAACCAGGAGTCGCTCCGTGTCTGTCTTCGCCGACCGCGTCGATGCCTTCTTCGCCGAGCTCTTCGCTCTCGACCCTGTGCGCGCGACCGAGGCCGGCATGCACGACCACGACGGCAGCTGGCCGGACGTCACCGAACCGGGACACGAGGAGCGCCTCCTGTTCATCGAGGGCTGGCTCGCGGAGCTCGAAATCCTCGTGGACGAGACACTCGAACCCGACGAGCGGATCGATCGCGACGTTCTCCGTCTCGAGCTCGAAGCGATGCGCTTCCACGAGAGGGACCTGCGTCAGGAGCGCTGGGATCCGCTCGAGTGGGTCTACCTGCTTGGTGGGGGTCTCTTCCCGCTGCTTGCCCGCGAGTTCGCGCCGCTCGCCACACGGTTGGCGTCGTCTGCGGGGCGACTCGAGGGCGTCCCCCGGCTCCTCGACCACGCGCGGCTGGCGCTCGTAGGACACGCTGGCCGGCCCGTTTCGCGGCTCCACACCGAGACGGCGCTCAAGCAGCTGCCGGGGATCGTCGAGCTGGTCGACGACGCGGTTCGCGCCGCAGAGGAAGGCGCGTCGGATCCCGATGTCGCGGCAATCGTCGATCGGGTCCGAGCCGCGGCCGCGGCCGCCAAGGACGCCCTGAGTGAATTCGCAGCCCACCTCCGCGACAGCTTGCTGCCCTCGAGCGACGGCGAAGGCCGCCTCGGCGCGGAGCAGTTCGCCGCGAAGATGCGCCACACGATGCGGAGCGAGGAGCTCACGGCGGACCGGATTCTCGCCGCGGCCGAGCGTGAGTTCGGGGCCGTCCGGGGCGAGATGGTCCGGCTCGCGCGCGAGAGCTGGGAAACGTGGTGCGCCGGCCGGCAGATGCCGGACGACGAGGGCCATCTCGTCCGCGCGGTGCTCGACGAGATCGCCAACGAGTACCCGCCCGCCTCCGACCTCCTGGACTTCTGCGCGGAGGAGCTCGGCCGGATCGAGGCATTCTGCCAGGAGCGAAGCATCATCGGTCTCGCGGACGAGCCCCTCGACATCCGGTGGACGCCGCTGTTCATGCGCTCATTTGGCGGCGCGATGCTCGACGCCCCGGGCCCGCTAGACAAGGGCCAGAAGAGCTTCTTCTCGATCACGCCGATCCCCGAGGAGTGGTCGCCGGAGGAGGCCGAGTCGTACCTGCGCGAGATGAACGCCCGCCAGCTCCGGGTGCTCACGATCCACGAGGCCGTTCCGGGCCACTACCTCCAGGGCGTCTACGCGAACCGTTCAGGTTCCTTTGCCCGGTCCGTCCTGTGGAGCGGCCTCTTCGCCGAGGGTTGGGCCGTCTATGTCACGCAGGTCATGCTCGACCTCGGCTACGGCGCGGACGACCCGGGTCTCCTGCTCACCCATTGGAAGTACTACCTGCGGGCCGTCGCGAACGCGATCATCGACGCCCGGATCCACACGGCCGACATGACGGAAGCCGAGGCCGTCGGCCTCATGGTCGACGGCGCGTTCCAGGAGGACGCAGAGGCCCGGGCGAAGTACAACCGGGCGCGGCTGACCTCGACCCAGCTCTCGACGTACTTCGTGGGATCGCTCGAGTTCCAGGCGATCGAGCTCGAGGCGCGCCGCCGGGCCGCGGCGGCCTCCGGTGATCCGCGCGGCGCTGATGCCGTGCCCGAGCCGCGGGTCGTCGGCGGGCTGGGCGAGACGCCCGGATTCGACTACCGGGCCCACCTCGAGGCGTGCATCTCGCACGGCTCGCCCCCCACTTCGGTCCTGCGGCGGATCCTGCTCGCCTAGCGGCGCGGCGCCGCGGCCGCCCTCGTCCGCCTCGGCGCGGGCGCGACGAGCTCTCGCAACCGGTCCACCCGGTAGCCGGCGGAGTCGCCGGCCTCGCGGAGCCGATTGACGACCGGCAACCCATCGCCCTTCCCGTCGATCCGGTCGAGCAGCAGCGTCCAATCGAGGAGCTCCCGCCACTCTTCGCGACCGAACCATTCGACGCCCTCCCAGGGGTTCACGCGGAGGAGCGCGCGGGCATCCGGGTGGGCGACCCAGGCCTCGACGAGCCGTCGGGCGCGCTCGGGGCCCGTCCGGCCGCCGACGTTCGAAGGACGCGGCAGGGCGAGGAGCGCCCCAACGCGCGACGCCGCGGTTTCGGCGGTCGTCGGGTCCAGGCCCGTCGCACGCAGGCTCGCAGCCACGACCGGCGCGAGGCGCAGCTCGTCGAACCAGGCCCGGCTCGTCGGCCCGGTCATCGCCGCGGCGGCGAGCCCGCCGAGCGGCTCGAAGACCGACCAGCCGGCGAGGACCGCCCGATGCCACGGGTCCGCGAACGCCGCGGCGACAGGATCCTGCGCGCGCCGGAGGCCCGGCTGAGCCGGGGCAACGGCCGAGCGCGCGCCGGTCTCGATTGCGGCGAGCCGAGCAATGGTCACCGCGGCGATCGCGGCGGGTTTGCCGGCGGTGCCGGTCGCGCTGCGCACGGCCTCTGCCATCTCGCGCAGGGGACCCTCGACCGTCGCGAGATCGAAGGAGGCGTCTGCACCGCCGCGCCGCATGAGGTCGATGAGAGCAGGCGTGGCGAGGGCGGCCCGCACCGCCCCATGCAGCGGCTCGAGCTCGAGCTCGCGGAGCGCGTCCTCGAGGCTGGGGACGCCGCGTCCGCCGAGGTCGTCGGCAAGGCGCCGCCAGATCCCGGCCGGATCGCGAACCTCGCGGAACTCCCAGAACACGTGGCCCTGGTAGGCGTCGAGATGGAGCCACAGGCCGCCATCGCGCAGATCGCGCGCCGGGCGGAGGAATTCGAGGCCGCTCCGCGCGTCGCGGAACGCCAGGAAGGCGTCGTCGGCGAGCCCGTCGAGGCCGAGAGCCTCGCCCAGCGTCCTGCGCTGGAGGGCCTTCCTTCCATCGGCCGACTTGGTCGCGAACGCCGCGGACTCCTTGACCCGCCCGGCAGTCGAGGCAAACCGGTTGTGATAGACGACGAGGGACCGCGTCGGGCCTCGGCCGTTCGAATAGGCGAACACGTTCTCATCCACCGATCCGTCGTCGCGGGCGAAGTCGTACAGCGTGAAATCCTCCGCGCCGGCGAACCAGCCGCGCCGGTGGAGGAGCGGGAAGACCTCGCGATCGTGGCGCTCCACGAGCCAGGTGTCGGGCTGCTCGTCGAGGAAGGCCCGGCGGAACTCCATGCCGTACTTCTCGCCGAAGCCCTCGACCTGGCCGTGGCCGAGCATGGGCAGCCCGGGCAGCGTCGCGAGCAGCGTGGCGACGCCGAAGTACTTGTCGTCCTTGCCGAACTGCTCGATCGCGGTCTTCTCGTCCGGGTTGCTCATGAAGTTCACGTAGCGCTTGAGGATCTCCGGATCGAACTCGAGCGTTTCCTTCATCACCCGCCGGTAGCCCTCGTTGTCCTCGTCACGGAGCATGTGCATGAAGGCGCTGTTGTAGACGCGGTGCATCCCGAGCGTTCGGACGAAGTAGCCCTCGAGCATCCAGAACGCCTCGGCGAGCAGGAGCGTGTCGGGCACCTCGGCGGCAACGCGATCGACCACCTCGCGCCAGAACTCCTTCGGCATCGCGGCATCGAAGGCGGCCCGCGGCAGAGCGTGCTCGGCCCGTGATGGGATTGCCCCACCTTCGCCGGGCTCGGGGTACCACAAGCGGCGGACGTGCCTCTTCGCAAGGACCATGGCGGCGTCGAACCGGATGATCGGCGAGCGCCGCGCGACATCGAGGATCGTCCGGATGACCGCCTCGCGGACTTCGGCCTTGAGGTAGTCGAGCTGGGCCGTGTCGTTCCACGGGAAGCTCGTCCCGTCGTTGCCGTGGTAGATGTAGCGGTTCTCGCCGCTCGCCTGGTCCAGCCGGCGAAACACGACGGCGGCGTCTGACGAGTCGTAGTAGTGGGCCTCGAGGAAGATCCCGACGCGGTCGTCCGACGAAAGGTTCGGGCCGTTGAAGCCGTACGACGGGTAGGGCGGCGCGGGCAGCGACATGAACCAGTCCGGGTGCTCGATCACCCAGCGCGAGTCGATCCCCATGTGGTTCGGGACCATGTCGCTTGCCATCCGGATCCCGCGCGCCCAGGCGCGGTTGCGCAACCGGGCGAATGCCTCCTCCCCGCCGAGGTCGTCGGCAATCCGGTAGTCGTCGAGCGAGTAGGCGGACGCCACAGCATCCGGGTTGCCACGGAGCTGCTTGATCCGCTGCGAGGCCTTCGAGCGTTCCCACAGGCCGATGAGCCACAACCCGGTGATACCCCAGCGGGCAAGTCGATCGAGCTCTTCGTCCGGAACCCCGTCGAGCGTGCGGATGTCGCGTCCGTGCCGGCGCGACAGCTGGTCGAGCCAGACGTACGTGCTCTTCGCCATCAGGACGACCCGCGGCATCCAGTCCGAGTCCCAGCTGAAGCGCTCCGGCTCCTGTTCCAGCCCCGTGAACGACGGCGCCTCCGCGAGCCCGGTGCCGCCGCCCCCGAACCGGAGGTGGAGCGCTCGCTCCTCCTCCGCCATGACGTCGAGGCTCATGAGGAGCTTGTCGAGCAGGCCGAGGTCCGCGAGGAGCCCGGCCCAGCGCTCCCGGATGTAGCGGAGCTGGCCGGCGAGCGATGTCGGCGAAGCGCGCATCGGGGCGCGGAGCATCGAGACGAGAGACTCGCCACCCGGCAGCGGCGGCCCGCTGTCGAGAAGCTCCTCGAGGCGAGTGATGACGAGCGGGTAATCGGTCGCGGCAGCGAGCGGAGCGTCGTCGAACAGTTCGCGGACCGGCTCCGCGGCCGGGTTGCTGTTGGTCAGCGCGAGGAGAAGGAGCTCCTCGAGCGCCTCCGCCCTTGCCTCCCGGCTGCCGGGGACTGGCGGCGTCGCGCCCGGCGGGGGCGGGTCGTGGATGGCCGCGGGCTCGGTGCCGTCGGGGAATTCGGCAGCGAACCTGGCGAGGACGCGGCCGAGCCGGCGTCCGCCGATCTCCTCCTCGAGCTCCGTGACGGCGTCGCCCAGCGCGCCGGGGCTGATTCGGCTGTCGTACCTGTCGACGACGTGGTGGAAGATCTCGTGGAGGATCCCGATCGCGCCCAGCTCGCCCGCCGCGATCGTCGGCGTCCCCGGGGTCTCACCGCGTGCACGCGCCTGGTTCATCCGGGCCGCGAGCCGGCGCGCTCCGGCGAGGTCAGCGACGAGGACGCTGCCCCGCAGGCCGAAGAGCGCCGCGCCGAGGGCGTATTGCTTGCGGGCCGCCCGTGAGACGTGAAGCTCCCTCACCCATGAAGGATGTCACGCAGGCGTGGGCACCGTCGGCGTGCCTGCCCTCGCAGTGCGGACGGCGACCGCGTGCTCGATCGCGCGGCGCAGGAGCTCGAGGCCCGACGGGTCGAACTCGTATGTCCAGGGTCGGATGCGCTCCGGCCGCGAGAAGTGCCGGTCGAGTCCAACCGCGAGCGCCTCGCGCGACATGAGGATGATGTCCGCGGTCCGGTCGAGGAGCTCGAGATCGTCGTCCGCACCATCGATCGTCGCCGAGATGACCTTGATCCCCTCGGCGCCGGACAGCGCAAGCGTTTCGGCGATGCTGTCCGTGCCGCGCTCCGATGCGCAGACGAGGCCGACCCGCGAGCCGGCACGCAGCCCGGCGATCTCGTGGACGAGCTCCACGTAGCCTGGCCCAACGAGCATCGCGACGACCGGCACGCGCCCGTGGACGAGTGCCTGCGCCTCGTCGGCGTGGAACGTCGTCGTCGCGACGAGGTCGTAATGGAACCGGTCCAGGCGCTCCGGCAGGTCCTCGATCAGCGCGCCTTCGGCTTCGATCGCGCCCGCGAATGCGTCGTTCAGGCGCTCGGCGTCGTAGCCCGCGTCGGCGGTGGTGCACTCCGCGAAGAGCACGCGGACGAGCGGCCCGGGCCGCTTCCGTTCCGTCGCCGCGGCGAACGTGGCCGCCGCGACTTCGTCGGCGGTGAAGCCCGACTGAGCCGCGCGGCGGAGCATCTCGGCGACGAGCCCCGCCAGCGCCTCGGCGCCGCGCCGCTGGGGCGGGCGATCGGCGACGTGGGTTCCGGCGCCGTGGCGACTGGTGACGTACCCGGCATCGGCCAAACGTCGATAGACCGCCCGGATGGTGTTGGGGTTTACTCGGAGTGCGGCACCCAGCTCCCGAACCGGCGGGAGGCGGGAGCCGGGCAGGAGCCGGCCCGAGTCGATCTGGTAGGCGAGCTGCCAGTAGATCTGGGTGGAGATCGGGACGTCCGAGTCACGCTCGACGTCCAGCTCGCTGCCCGACGCCAATGGTCCCGGTTCTATCTCGCTACTTGACACAGTCCAGTAGTCCAATTAACGTTCGATTTGGCCTAGTCAACTGTATCAACAAGGTGGTTCCCAATGGAAGGGCTCCTCATTCTCGGGTTCATCATCGGCTCCCTGGCGATGCTGGGCATCCTGGCATTCCGGGTCGGTGTCGACTCGCGCGAAGCCGCGCTCGACCCGCACCGCCCCGCGAGCGGACCCGCCCTCTAACCCCGTTTCCTTCCCGCGCTGCCGTCCCCACGGTGGCGCCTCTCGTCAGCCCGTGGCGCGCAGGCCGCGGGCTGACGGATTCCCGGGGGCGGGGATGGCCTGGCGGGCAGCGTTTTTTCTCAACTGTCCTCCCCAGGGACGAAACGACGGACGGAGGCGCACCCGGAGCCGCGATTCGTCTCGCAAGTAGTCGCCAGAGGCTAAGCCTCGGCCCGCCACTCCTCAAATCGGCGGCATTCACAGCCGGTTCGGTCTCCGCAGAGGACAAATGAGAACAAGCCGGGCCCCAGCCTTCAGGCCGCGGGTCCCGGCTGGCCGACCTCGCTGAGCGTCGCTCGGTAGATCGCCGCGCCGTCGAGGCCCTGGCCGGGCGACACGAACAGCGCGAGGTCCGCGACGAGTGCCCGCTCGAGCCGCACCCCCGCGATCGCATCGACGAGCCGCACCGCGCGCGCCGCACATCGCAGGTTCTGCCTCGTTTCCGGCCGCACCGGGTCGTCCCAGTACCAGCCGTCGCTCGCGAACATCGCCAGCCGCCAGCGCTGCGCGTCGAGCAGATCGAGGAAGGCATTCCTGTCCGTCGTCGAGGCATCGTCGCCGAGCCACCGGGCGGCAAACGCCGCCTTCGGCTCGACCCCGACCACGACATCCACGAACGCGTCCCGTGCTGCAAGCCGGTCCGGCGTCCCGGGCAGCCTCGCGAAGACCGAGTCCGTGGCCGCGTCGATCGCCCCGGCGAGCCGGTCCAGCGCCGCCCGCAGCGGAGCCTTCCAGCGCCCGTCGACGGCGTCCGCGCACTCGGTTGACCAGCGCGCGACGCCGTGGTGGCAGCTCCACGAGGTCCGCTCGGCGATTCGCGCTGCCCGGTGGGTGCGTGCCGGGGGCCCGAGGAGGACGGTCGCGAGGGGAGCGACGTCGAACCCGCGGTCGGGGACGCCCGGGTCAGGCGCGACGAGCCGGTGGAGGAACAGGTCGCGGAACTGCTGGTGATGGCCGTACAGCTCGCCGTCCGTGGCGATGACCACGAGCCCCGGCTCGCCGTCGGGGAATGGCGTTCCGGTGAGCCGCGTCGCGACACGGTCGCGGGCGAAGCGGTCGGCGTCGGAGGTCGCGGCCGGCTCGAACGACACCGCGCTGGAGAGAGTCGCGTCGTAGAACGCCACGACGAGGCTCCGCCCCCCACCGAGCTCCACCCGATACGGGCGCCGGTTGTCGAAATTGACCTCGGCGGCCTGCCACGGTGCGAGGATCGTGTAGCGAACCCCCTCCTCTGCGAGCGTTCGCAGCGTCGGCAGGTCGACGGCCGTCTCGGGCAGCCACATTCCCTCGGCCGCCCGCCCGAACCGGAGGAGGAACTCGCGCATTCCCCAGCGAATCTCCGTCCGCCGGTCCGACGCAGAGGCGAGCGGCAGGATCGAGTGATGAAACGCCTGGGCCATGGCGTTTCCGGCGCGATCGCCGGCGACGAACTTGCGGAGCGTGTCCGGGGCCTCAGCCGCCATCCATTCGATGAGGGTCGGCCCGACGTCGAATGACGTCCGCGCAAGCGTGCCCCGCTCCGCGATGGGCCGGTAGCACTCGGCCTCGATCCGGGCGTTCCAGTTCCGGAAGGGCGCGGCCGCGGGCTCCGCCGGCACGCCGCCTGTGAAGGGGTCGACGCGCAAGGGCTGGTAGAAGTGGCCGTGGACGACGAGCCGGCCGCGAGGTTCGGCGGTCACGCGACCGTCACGCGACCGTCATGCGCCGCTCGTCGCCGCGGCCGACTCCTCGGCGGCACGGTCGCGGGACGCGGCCACGACCTGGTCGACCCGCACGACGGTCCGCGCACCCGCCGCGAGCCGCAGCGGCCAGGACAGTAGGAGGCCGGTGCCCTGGTAGATCCGCTCGAATCCGGCCTCGGAGTTCGAGACCGTCTCGATCGGCGCCCACCACGCGTCCGCCGCGGGGCTCGCGGTGGTCGCGAGGCTCAGGCCGATGTAGTCGTTGCCCTGCTCGACCCGCGCCACGCCACTCGCGTTGCCGCCGGTGTCATGGGCGGTCCGTCGACCCGCGACCTCGTACCAGGCGGCGGGATTGCCGCCGCCGCCGAGCATCGTGATCGACCACTCGACGCCGAGGAGCGCCTCGATCGGCCCGTCGGATCGGTTCTCGACGGAGACCTCGAGCCCGAGACTGGGTGTCGCGCGGTCGCCACCGAGCGTCAGGACCTTTTCGACGCGCACGGCCCGCGGCCCGTCGGCCGTCTCCACGTGACCATCGCGCGCGAGGACGAGGCGGCCGCGGTCGAGGGTCACGACCTCGAACGGACGGTCGAGGAAGTCACCGATCTCCCGCGCCCGGGCGGCGGCGTACTTGGCGGGCTTCGTGCCCGGCTCGAGAAAGCGGACCAGGCCGGAGCGCCGCTCGTGATCGTCGTAGTGGAGGTGGGCGGACAGGTCCGACTCCTTCGTCCGGACGACGTCGTGAATTGACGCGGGCCCGTCCGATGCCCTGGCCTCCCCGCCGGCCTCGTGCTCGCGAATCGTCGCGTGGTACGCCTCCGGGCGGCGGCGCATCACGGCGTTCAACGCGTGGCGCGGCGCCCGGATGTCCCAGCTGCCGATCCCGCCGCCTTCGTCGAGATCCACGGTGACGACCTGGCCGGGATGGAGGAGCAGCGCCTCGTCGCGACCGTCGAGGTCGACGTCCCGGAGCTCCGCGACGTCCCGGACCCCGGCGGCGACGTCGGCGATGTCCTCGGCGGCGATGAGGTGCTCGTACGTCGCGAGGCGCATGTGGCTGATGTAGATCCCGCCGAACAGGCCGTGCCAGTAGCAGTCGTTCGACTGGCCCTGGTAGAGATGGTCGAGCGCCATCTTCCGTTCAGGCCCGTCGGCCATCGCCGCGACCTTGTCGGACGTCCGGAGCATCTGCTTGTGGAGGTCGTTGATCTCGCGGTACTTCACCTGGAAGTTCCGCCAGAAGCCGCCCCGCAGCCAGCGCGCCTCGGGCCGCTTCTCGGCGACCGCCGCGTGAAGCAGGTCGGCGAACACCATCGCCTCGTCAGCCGGCAGCGCCCACTCGCCCATCTCCGCGTATGAGCTCGTCGGGATGTACACGCGGCCGATGGGCGGCTCCCGCTCGAGCCAGTCCGACGGCGTGACCGTCGTCAGCCACGACGAATTCGCCTCGAGCGCGTCGAAGAACGTATCGACCCACCGGCCGCGGCCCCAGCAGTGCTCCCAGGTCGTGGGCCACGCCCCGAACTTCTCGCCGTCGTCGCCCATCATCCCGACCCGCGCGCCGTCCTCGGTCGCGTGGTTCTGCAGGTAAGCGACAACGTCGTCGACCTCTCCGAACGGGATTCGATACCGGAGCCCCTGCTCGGTTCCGAAGACCCGGAGCACATTGCCCTGGTCCTCGGTCGTGTAGGCGCCCCACAGGTTCTCTTCGGGGATGGACGCCGCCCGGAAATGGGCATCGTCGAGAATCGTCCACCGATAGCCGGCCGCGACGAGGGACGTTGGCAGGTCCGGCTCCCAGACGCGTTCAGCGAGCCACGCGCCGCGCGGTGGCCGGCCGGTCAACGCCTCGAGCTCATCTGCCATCCGGCGCAGCTGTCCCACCCGGTCGCGCTCGGGGAGCGATGCGAGCACGGGCTCGTAGTAGCCGCCACCGAGCAGCTCCACCTGACCGCCCTCGACGAGCCCGCGCAGGCGCTCGATGAAATCGGGGCGTTCGGCGCGCAGCCAATCGAGGAGCGGACCCGTGTAGTGGAGCGACAAACGCACACCCGGGTGGCGCGCGATCGCCTCGAGCATCGGCCGGTACGCCTGCTCGTAGACCTCGGCGAGCACCCACCCAAAGTTGCCCACCGGCTGGTGGTTGTGGATCGCAAGAGCGAGCGAGATGCGTGACACCACTGAGCTGCGTCCTTGTTCGTGCTCGGTCGGTGAGAGCTCGTCCGTCAACCGGCCTCGGTGACGATCGGGACGGCCGCGCCGGTTTCGGCGATCGCGACGCCGGCGGCCGGCAGATACAGCCGCTCGGTGTACTCCTGGAGCATCCTCGTCGTCGAGAAACGCCAGATCGTCGATCCCATCGAGCGGCGCATGAGGTCGACCCAGGCGCGCGGCAGGCCGGCAGGCGTCCGGTCGAAGTAGCAGGGCACGACCTCGTTCTCGAGCAACCGGTACAGGTCCATCGCGTCGGCCCAGTCCTGGGCGGCCTCGTCGGGGTTCGTCTCGCGGCCGCCGATGGCCCAGCCGTTGTCGCCGGTCCAACCCTCGTCCCACCAGCCGTCGAGGACGCTCAGGTTGAGCAGCCCGTTGGCGGCGGCCTTCATCCCGCTCGTGCCGGACGCCTCGAGCGGCCGCCGCGGGTTGTTCAGCCACACGTCGACGCCCTGGACGAGGAACCGGGCGATCCGGATGTCGTAGTCCTCGAGGATGAAGACGCGCCCGCGCAGCTTCTCCGAGCGCGACCGGGCGAAGATCTCCTGGATCACCTGCTGTCCCGGCCGATCCGCGGGATGGGCCTTGCCGGCGAACACGATCTGGACCGGGCGGGCCTCATCGCGCAGGAGCCGGGCGAGGCGGTCGATGTCGCTGAAGATCATCGACGCGCGCTTGTACGTCGCGAAGCGCCGCGCGAAGCCGATCGTGAGCGTGCTCGGGTCGAGCGCGCCATCGAGCTCCTCGAGCACCGACGGAGCCTCGCCATGACGGGCGAACTGGGTGCGCAGCCGGCCGCGGGCGAAGTTCGCGAGCTCTCGCTTCTGGCGCAGGTGGGCCTCCCACAGCTCGGCCGGCGGGATCCGTTCGATCCGCTCCCAGAACCGCCGCGCGGCGGTCTGGCTGTCGAGGTCGTCGAGGTCCGCGCCGAGGTGGCGGCTGAGCAGGTCGCGGACGGGGGTGCCGATCCAGCTCGGCATGTGGATGCCGTTGGTGATGCCGAGGATCGAGCGGTCGCCGAGGACCGGCTGCCACGTCGCGTTCGCCGTCTCCGCGTGAAGCTTGCTGACCGCGTTCGCGCCGTTCGTCAGGCGGAGCGAGAAGGCCGTCATGTCGAACAGGCTGTTGTCGCCGTCGACGCCGCGCCCCAGCTCGAGGATCTTCTCGACCGGCACGCCGCCGGTGCCCCCGCGGCCGTCGCCGTCGAGGAGCGGCCCCGCGACGCGACGGACCAGCTCCGTGTCGAACCGTTCGTTGCCCGCCGAGACCGGGGTGTGGATCGTGAAGACGCTGTTCCGCCGGATCTCGTCCCAGGCCGCGTCCAGCGTCGTCCGGGCCGCGACGAGCTCCCGGGCGCGCTCGGCAAGGAGGAACGCGGAGTGACCTTCGTTGAGATGCCAGACCGCCGGCACGATCCCGAGCGCGCGAATCGCGCGGACCCCACCCACCCCGAGGACGAGCTCTTGGTGGAGCCGCATCTCGCGGCCGCGGACGTAGAGGATGTGCGTGATCGGGCGATCCGAATCGTCGTTCTCGGGGACGTCGGTGTCGAGCAGGATGACCGGCACGCGGCCCACCTGGACGCACCACACGGCGACGGTCAGCTCGCGGCCTGGCAGCTCCACCTTGACGAGGAGCGGCTCGCCGTCGGAGCCCTGGACGCGGCTGAGCGGCAGTCGCGCCAGGTCGTAGTCGGGATAGTTGTGCTCCTGGTGGCCGTCGGCGTCGATCGACTGGCGGAAGTAGCCCTTGCGATAGAGGAGGCCAACGGCGACGAACGGGAGCGCCATGTCGCTCGCGGTCTTCGTGTGGTCGCCGGCGAGCACGCCCAGGCCGCCGGAGTAGATCCCGAGCGACTCATACAGGCCGTACTCGGCGCAGAAGTACGCAATCGGGCCTTCGAGCTGCCGGCCGTGGCGGCGGTGGAACCAGTGGTCCGCCCCGTTTGCCATGTAGCGGTCGAACTCGGCGAGGACATCGTGGTACTCGGCCATGAACGCCGGGTCCTCGAGCAGCTGCGCCCACGCGATCGTGCCACTCAGGACGGGGACGGGGTTGCGGTAGCGGGCCCACGCTGTGGCGTCGATCCGGCTAAAGAGGATCTTCGCGCGGGGGTGCCAGCTCCAGTACAGGTTGTAGGCGAGCCGCCGGAGACCCTCGAGCTGGGGTGGCAGGCGAAACGAGGCGCCGGGGATCGTGGGGACGGCGACCGACGGCTCCATGTCGGCGCATGATACTGGTTCGGACCTCGGTCGTGAACCGGTTTAGTCGTTCAGAATCGGGGCTCCCGCCTCGCACCCGCATCGCGGGTCGCGCCTGTCGCCATCGCCATCTCCGGCCTCGCTACCATCGACGCCGTGCGCGTCGCCTTCATTGCCGCGGAGTGCGAGCCGTGGGCCAAGACCGGGGGTCTGGCCGACGTCGTCGACGCCCTGGCGCGGGCACTCGGCAAGCAGCCCGGCCGGCCGGTCGAACAGGTCGACGTGTTCCTGCCGAGGTACCGGTCTGTGCCGGTCCCCGCCGGAGCGACGGCCGTGGTCACCGTCCGCGTCCCTGACCCACAGGCAGCCGCCGGCGCAACGGACGTCCGAATCGTCGACGTGGCCGCCGATGGCTACCGGCTCCGCCTCGTCGACCATCCGCCCGCCTTCGACCGCGACGGGTTGTACGGCGACGCGGCGGGGGACTACGCGGACAACGCCTGGCGGTTCGGGCTGTTCTCCCGGGCCGCGCTCGAGACATTGCGCGTCGAGGGCCGCCCGCCGGACGTCCTGCACCTCCACGACTGGCATGCGGCCCCGGCGGTCCTGTTCCGCGACCTCTGGTATGGCGACGACCCTGTCGTCGGCCGCGCGGCTGCGCTGACGACGCTTCACAACCTCGCGTACCACGGCTGGACGCCGCGCGACCGGCTCGGCCAGCTGGGACTCGTGCCGGGCGGGCCGGTCGTCCCCGCGAGCGCCGACGGGATCGATCTCCTGCGGACGGCGATCGAACGGTCCGAGCTGACGAACACGGTCAGCCCCGGTTTCGCGGCGGAGGCGCTGACGCCCGAGTATGGAATGGGTCTCGAAGGCGTGCTGCGCGCGAAGGGCGATCGGTTCCTCGGGATCCTCAACGGTCTCGACTCGACGGTCTGGAACCCTGCGACCGACGCTGATCTCGCCGCGCCGTACTCCGCGTCGGACCTGCGCGGGAAGGCGGCCGACCGGCGCGACCTGCTGGAGCGCGTGGGCCTCGACCCGGAGGATCGCGGTCCGGTGCTCGGGATGATCGGCCGGCTGGATCCGCAGAAGGGGTTCGATCTGCTCGCGGGTGCTGCCCCGCAGCTCAACGCCCGCGGCGCGCGGCTCGTCGTCCTCGGGACCGGTCACCCGGAACAGGTCGCCGGCCTTCGTCGCCTCGCCGCGGCGCAACCGGACCGCGTGGCGCTCCTCGAATCCTTCGACCGCGCGATGGCCCGCCGGATCTACGCCGGGATCGACCTGTTCGTCATGCCGTCGCGCTTCGAGCCGTGCGGCCAGGGCCAGATGATCGCGCTGCGCTACGGATCGCCGCCGATCGTCCGGAGAACCGGCGGATTGCGCGACACGGTCGTCGACGAGATCGCGTGGCCGGGGCAGGGAACCGGCTTCGCGTTCGATGCGCCGACGGCCGGCGCCCTCTACGCCGCGTGCGATGCGGCGATCTCGTACTACGAATCCGCAGGGCCGGAGTGGTCGGGGCTCGTCCAGCGCGGCATGGCCGTCGATTTCGACTGGACCACCGGCTCCGCGCCCCGCTACGTCGAGGCCTACGAGCGGGCGTTTCGAATCCGCCGCGAAGAGCGCAGCTAGCCCCCTAGCGCTCGAAGGAGCGCGACGACGGTCGCTTCAGGGTGCATCCGCTGGGGCGAGTGAGCGCCGCCGGCGATCGTGAGGATGTGATCCGCGCCGATCCGCTGGGCGAACGCCGGCAGCGCTTGCTCCGGCAACAGCGAGCCCGATGCAGGCTCGCCGCGGACGAGCCAGGTGTCGACTCCGGACGCGCGCGGGTCGGCGAGCGCCGCGAGCCCGCCGTCCCAATCCCCGTTGTCCAGCAGGACGGCGCGGACGGCCGATTCGTCGAAGCGGGTGAGGCCCTCGGCCTTGGCCGCGATGTCACCGTCGGTCCATGACGGGTACGCCGCGCGCATAGCGCGGGTCGCTTCGTCGAGGTCGTCGTAGTGCCGCTCGACCGGGTCGACGGTCATCGTCGCCATGTGCGACACCGGCAGCGCGGGCGGATCGAGCACTACCAGCACGCGCGGTCGGATACCTGCCAGCGGCAGGTGGGCCGCGACCAGCCCGCCCCAGCTGTGGCCGACGACGCGGAGCTCCGGACCGTCCATGCCCGCGGCCCGGATGAGCGCCGCGAGATCGGCGGCGGTGTCGAGGAAACGGTGGCGCCCGCTCCAGGCGCCCGTCGCGCCGTGGCCGGGCAGGTCGACAGCGACGACGCGGTAGCCCGCCGCGGCCAGGGCGGGGCCGATTCGCCACCAGGTGCCGGTCAGCGATGTCACGCCGTGAACGAGAAGGACCGGCGGATCAGCCGGGTTTCCCCACTCGACTGTGGCGAAGGGGATCCCGGCCGCGAAGACCTGGGCGGGCCGGCCCGGCGCCGGTTGCTCGAGCGCAGACGCCACCGCGGGCGGCAGGTCGGCGCTCGTGGCGGTGATCGGGGCAGGAATACGGGGCGTCCCGGTCTCGGGCATCCACACAACGATAGCGAGGGAACGCCCAGCCCGGGCGAGCGGCTAGAATCGCCGCCCAGTCCCACCGACGGAGGCTTCGATGGCCAACCAGTTCGTCGTCCAGCTCCACAACCAGCCCGGCGCGATGGCGACACTCGCCGAGGCACTGGCGGCGCGCGGGGTCGACCTGCGGGCGATCGGTGGCGGAGGGATCGGCGACAGCGGCCACGTGATCATGACGACGGCCGACGACGAGGCGACGAAGCAGGTCCTCGAGGCGGGCGGCTACACCTTCATCGAGGGCGAGTCGATCCTTGCCGAGGTGGACGACAAGCCGGGTGGGATGGCGCGGCTGTCGCGCGCGCTGGCGGACGCGGGCGTGAACATCTATGGCCACCTGTTCCTGGGCCGGTGGGGCGACCGGGCGATGTTCGCGTTCATCGTCGACGATCCGGAGCGGGCGCGGCCGATTCTCGAGCGGAAGGGCTGAGGCCAGACCCCGGGAAACGACGCGGGCCCGTCGGACGGTCACCACTCGCACCTGGGCGAGTGACCACCGGCCGGCGGGCCCGGGCCAGATCAGCGTGGGCCGATGCGGCCCACAGATCTACTTTCGCGCGGTGGTCCGGCGGCGAGCCGTGGTCCGGCGAGCCGTGGTCTTCTTGCGCGGGGCCGCCTTGCGAGCGGCCGGCTTGCGCGCGACCGTCTTGCGGCGCGCGACCGTCTTGCGGCGAGCGGCCGGCTTGCGAGCGGCGGGCTTGCGAACGGCTGCCTTGCGGGCGGCCGGCTTGCGCGCGGTCGTCTTTCGGGCGGTCGTCTTGCGGGCGGCCGGCTTGCGAACGGCTGCCTTGCGGGCGGCCGGCTTGCGCGCGGTCGTCTTTCGGGCGGTCGTCTTGCGGGCCTTCGGGCGAGCCTTCGCCTTCGGGCGAGCAGCCGGCTTGGCCGCTGTGGCCATTGCCGGTGCGGCGGCCGTCGCCTTGGCCTTCGCCTTCGGACGCGCCGTCGTCTTGCGACGCGGCGCGGCCTTCTTTCGCGGCGTGGTTGCCATCCATTACCTCCGGATCAATCCGTTCACCGCAAATGTCGCGGCGGGCCGTATATAGCAGCGAATGTTCTGGACCCCAATAGCACTTAAGTACCATGCTCGATGTCGTTGACGAACATGCGACGCGCATCGCGCGCAACGTCGTCGCGCGGTCGTCGCGCATCGTCGCGGCGATTCTGAACGTGAATACGTGAATTCAGTCGGCATGCGCGCAGCCCGCGATGCGCGCGATGCACTGTCTGGCGAGTACTAGTCACTGCGCAAAACAGACATGCAAAATCGTGCGCGGATGCGTCGCGTAACGCACTCAACATGCTGCAGCGACGACGAAACGCGATTTCGCGGCGCGCGCAAAGTGATTCACGACGTGATGTGTGCGCGTCGTTTTCCGCCGACAACAAACGGCTCGGCCCGGCGCATTGCCGGGCCGAGTGCGTGTCGGAAGCTGGTGTCGCGGACGTCGGTCCTAGGTGTCGAGGCCTTCCTGCATCGACCACTCGACGTCCTCGGCCCGGATCGGCCCCGCGAACCTCACGACGAGGACACGGTCGAAGCCGATCGCGTCGGAGTTGATGGGCGGCGCGGCCTGGACGAAGGTCAGCTTGACCTTGCCGTTCTCGTCGAAGGCGAACAGCCGCACCGTCTCGTCGACCGGGAGGCCGACCCACGTCAGCCGAAGGGTGTTCGCGTCGACGTTCTCGACCAGCATGTCGAACCAGCGGACGGACATCCCGTCGCCGGCACGGCCGGACGACACTTCCACGATCGTGCCGGTCCTGTCGTCCACGACGATCGTGACGTCGTGGTCGTCCAACGTGTCGAGGTCGACGTTGAAGAGGCCGTCGGGCAGCGTCGGGCTCGGCTCGGGAGTCGGTGTGGGCTTCGGCGTCGCCGACGGGGTCCCGGACGGCGGAGCGCTGGGGGTGGGCCGACCGGGATCGCCCGCTCGCCCGAGGGCGCCGCTCGCCACGACGGCGACGATGGCGATGAGGGCGATGAGAAGTGCGACGGCGGGCAGAGCCCGACCGCGGGTGAATGAGGTGTTCATCGGGGTCTTGTCCTTTGGGCTATGTGTGGGGCCGGGCGTTTCGAGCCGACCCATGAACAGATGAAACTCCCCGCGCCGCGGTTCCTCAATCGGTGACGGTCCAGCCCAGAAAGCGACATTTGTCCATCCGCGCACACGACACTTGTCGCAGCGGGCTCCGGGTCGGTTAGGATGTCGTTTCAGGCGGGAGCAGGTCTTTCAGCGAGGGTCCGTGTTATGTCGGAGCGATGGCCGGGGTTCAGTTCCGAACAGCGCAGCGGGGAGGCTGCGACGGCCGATTCGTCGAGTGCGAACGGCGTCGGTCCAGACGACGCCGCCGGAGAGGCGAGCGAGTCTGACGAAGCGCCGGTGGCGAGCGGTGGCGAGAGGACGTCCGAGTCGCGAACCGCGGCTGAGCTCGCCGAGCGGGCCGAGGCCTCCGCAGCTGCCGGCGCCGCCGACGAGGGGTCCGTCTTCCTGACCGAGCTCGTGCGCGCGATGCAGTCGACCGCGGCCCTGCAGCGCGTCCGAATCAACGAGGACACGGATCGCCGTCGCCAGGCCCACATCGACGAGGTTCGTGCTCGGGAGGGGGCCGAAGCCGACCGGATGCGCGAGCTCTCCGACGAGCAGATGAAGGCGATCGAGGCGTGGGCGAACGGCGAGACGAAGCGCATCCAGGCTGAGCGCAAGCGTCGGGCGACGGAGCTTCACGAGGCTCTCGAGACGAGCCTCGCGCAGCACCGCTCCAAGATCGATCGAGAGATCGAGGGCGTCGAGACGGCCATCGCCACGTATCGAGCCGAGATCGACCTCTTCTTCGAGGGTCTCGATGGCGAGTCGGACCTGCTGCTCATCGCCCAGCGCGCGGCCAGGCGCCCGGTCTTCCCGGCACTCGACGCGGTCCCCGATCCCGAGCCCGCCGTCGTCGGCGTCATGGATCCCGACGCACCGAGCGAGCCCGCGGAATCGTGGGCGGCCGCGCCCGAGGCGAGCCCGGAGCCCGTCGCGGAAAGCTCCACCGATCAGACCGGGCAAGACAGCGAGACCGGTGACCAGGCCGAGCCGGTGCCGGCGACGGCGGGCAATCCCGGGTCGCTGTTCCAGTCGGTCTCGGTCCCGCGACCGATGAGCTTCCTCCGGCGAGATCCGAATGGTGGCGACCGCCGCGAGGGCCAGGGCTAGCCCGAGGGAGTGCGCCGTCCGGGTTGGGCTACCATGACCGCCAGGCGGGAGTAGCTAAGTTGGTAGAGCGTCAGCCTTCCAAGTCCCACTTTGTCGAGCGCTGTGCTCTGAACTCAGTGGTCCCGCACGACTCGGTCCATTCGGGCCCAGTTTGGCGCTCTGGCCGACAGCGTGATAACTGCCCTTCAGCGCATGATTGTTCGGATTTGAAAAATGGCTGACTTGATCTCCTCGAGAGGCCGTCAGTACACTCGTAGAGGCGTCTGGCTCCCGCGGGCAAAGCAGCCCGACAGAGCCTAGGTCTAACCGGCGCGGGCGTTCTGCGCGTCTGCGGCGAGGCTCGCGCGGACCGCCTCGGCCTCGGGGGCGATCCCCATCTCCTCGAACAGGGCGAGCGCACGGTCGAGCGTCGCGTCGCTCTCAGCGGTGCGTCCAGCCGCGCGGAGCGTTTCGCCCCAGCCGTGCAGGACACGGGCAAGCTGTGGCCGCGCCTCGAACTCCTCGAGTATCGCCGCGCTGGCCGCAAAGTCGCTGAGCGCGGCTTCGCGGTCGCCCCGCTGCGCGGACGCCTCGGCGCGCTTCCAGAGGATGCCCGCCTCACCGAAACGATTGCCGATCGAGCGCGCGGTTGCGAGCGGCTCTTCCCAGCTTCCCTCGGCCGCCGCAAAGTCGCCCAGCGCGGTCGCGCTGGTGCCGAGCCAGGCCTGGAGCGTTGGACGCAAAAACGTGCGGTCCACGACGAGAGCGAGCTCATTGCCGCGCTGGAGCGTCTCGCGGGCCTCCTGGAGGCGACCCTGGCGCTGGTAGACGTCGCCGAGTACCCAGGAGCTGACGACGGCACAGGCCGTGGCGCCGGTCTCCTCCGCCCGCAGGACGCAGGCCCGGGCGATGGGGACGGCCTCGTCGAGCTGTCCGCGCTCGGACCGGACGACGGACTCGGCGATCTGCGCGTCGAGCTGGGCGATCACGTCACCGCCCGCCGCCAGCTCGGTCGCGTACTGGGCCGCCTTCTCCGCCTTGTCGAACTCGCCGAGGCGGGCGTAGCCCATCGCCAGGGCGCCCCGCGCGAACGCCGCCCCGATGAAGTCCTGTCGCTGTTCCATGAGTGGGACGGCCTCTTCCAGTGCAGTGACGCCCTCGCGAATGGGACCGGTGAAGATCTGGTTCAGGCCGATAACGGCGAGCTGCAACGCCCGCAGTGAGGGATCGTGGAGTGCATCACCGATCTCGGCGACCCGGTCGAGGGAGCGCTTGACCTCGGGATCCGAGGCTCGCTCGCCGCGCCCCATCCGGGCCATGGCCAGGGCGAGATGGATCGGGGCGATCAGCTCGAGATCGCCGAGCCGTTCGGCAGTCGGGACGATCGCTTCGAGGTCGCCGATGATGTCGTCGCTCGCACGGAAGGTCCACCCCGCTCGTCCCCGGCCGAGCTCGATCTCCACGCGCCGGCGCCGCGGTGCTTCGTCCTCGGTGTCCGTGGCCGGCGGCAGGAGGGCAGCTGCTCGGTCGAAGGCCGAGTACGCCTCCGTGATGGCGTTGCGATCCATGGCGAACTTTCCCGCCGCGATGAGGTAATCGACGGCCTTGTCCGTGTTACCGGCTTCCGAGAAGTGGATCGCGAGGACGCCGGCGAGTTCGCCACCGCGGTCGGGATACAGGACCTCGAGCGCCTCGCCGACCAGTCGGTGCAGTTCACGGCGCTCCTGCTTGAGCAGGGATCCGTAGGCGGCGTCCTGGACGAGCCAGTGCCGGAAGAGGTACTCCAATTCGGGCCGGGACGTTGCGAGCCGGATGAGCCCCTTTGCTTCGAGCGTGTCGAGCTGCGCTTCGATCGCCATCGCTGCCCCTACTCCCCTGTCTCTCCGAGGACCCGCTCCAGGACGCGGACCGGGAACTGTCGTCCGATGACCGAGGCGACCCGCAAGCTCCGCTTGGCGGCGTCGGGCAGCTGATCGATCCGAGCGAGGAGGAGCCCGTGCAGGGTCTCGGGGATCTCGACCGACGCCACCTCGGCGGTCGCGACCCACTGATCCGCGCGGCGCTCGATGACACCACGCTCGATGAGCATCCGGATGACCTCCTCGACGAAAAACGGGTTTCCCTCGGCACGGGCGAGGATCGACTCGCGGACGCTCTGCGGCAGGGACTCGATCTCCAGCAGATTCGCGACGAGACTCCGGCTGTCGGTCTCGGACAGTGGCTGCAGGTGCATCTCGGCGAGAGCGTCGCCGAACAACTCGCGGCCCGCGCTGACCAGCCTCCAGCCGGCCGAGTCGGTGTCGGCCCGCAGGGCGGCGATGAAGAAGACGGGAAGCTGCGCGGCCAGCGGTAGCAGCTGGCTCACCAACGCGACCGACGCCGGGTCGGCCCAGTGCAGGTCCTCACAGACGAGCACGACGGGTCCACGGGTGGACAGCGCGCGAAGAAGCCGGTGGATGGAGGCGACGTAACGACCCTGCATCGCCTCCGGATCGAGCAGCGCGCGATCGGCCTCCTCCGGGTGGAGCGGTAGCGCCAGGAGGTGGGCGAGGAACGGGGCGGTATCGCTGGCGTCGTCTCCGAGGTAGGCCGCGAGCTGGCGATCGAGGGTGGCCCGCGCCTCTGTCTCGGAGCCCGCGAAGGGGATCTGGAGGCTGAACCGAACGAGATCGTTAAGGAGGTGATAGGGAAGGTTCCGGCCGTAGGAGACGCAGCGGCCTTCGAGCCAGGTCGCGGTGGCGCCGCGCGCGGCGTCGGCCGGCGCCTCATCGACCACCCACCGGCGGAACTCGGCCAGGAGGCGGCTCTTTCCGATGCCGGGCTCACCGACCAGGAAGGCGACCCGGCTGCGACCGGCCTGAACAACGCCGTAGAGCGACCGCAGGGTCTCCAGCTGGCTATCACGGCCGACCATCGGGCTTTCCAGGCCGGCGCGCTCCAGGCCCCGCTTGCGCCCCGGAACAGCCTTGGGCGCCAACACCCGGTAGGCGTGGACCGGCTCGGCCTTGCCCTTCACGGCGATCTCGCCGATGTCCTCGGTCTCGAAGGCGTCCCCGAGGAGTCGGTGAGTGCTGGCGGTGATGAGGACCGAGCCCGGGTCGGCGCTCGCCTGCATGCGCGCGGCGACGTTCATCGCATCGCCGAGCGCTGTGTACTCATAGCGGAGGTCCGTCCCGACGTTGCCGACGACGACCGGGCCGCTGTTGATCCCGGCCCGGATCCGGAAATCGATTCCGTGTGTCGCCTTGAGCTGGCGGGCGAACTCGTCGGTGGCAGCGACCATCTCCAGCGCAGCCCGCACCGCGCGGTCCGGGTCGTCCTCATGGGCGATCGGGGCACCGAAGAAGGCGACCATCGCGTCGCCCTGGAGCTGCGCGATCGTGCCCTCGTAGCGGAAGACGGCCTGCGACATCTCTTCGAAGGCTTCGTTCATCATTGCCGCCCACTCCTCGGGATCCATCCGCTCGGCGAGCGCCGTCGAACCGACGACGTCGGCGAACAGTGCGGTCACCGGCTTGCGCTCGCCCGTCAGCTTGGCGGCGCGCATCTTGTCGATGAGGGGCGACGGGGCAGCGGCGGTCAGGCGAGCCTGGCGAGCGTGATCGGTCTCGCTGGCCTCGATGAGCGACTGGCCGCAGCTCGCGCAGAAGTGCGCGTCGGCGGGGACGGCCGCCTCGCAGCGCGGGCAGGACAGCGGCGGGGAGTCAACCATCATCGGGCCCGACATCGTAGCACCGACACAACCGTTCCCCGCCCCCTCCGCTCCTTCCGCGCGCCGCTCGCGTCGTCAACCCCCCGCGAGGCTTCGAGGCAGGTTCGACTACCATGAGGGCCGCCGCGCGGGAGTAGCTCAGTTGGTAGAGCGGCAGCCTTCCAAGTCTCCAGTTCTGGGGCGCTGTGCTCTGAACTCAGGCTCCCGTACGAATCGCCTGATCGGGTCCAGCTTTGACGCTCTGGCCGAACCGCGCATGATCCTTGTTAGCCGACACCGCTCCCGGAACTGTCTCCCCGCTTGGCCAACCTGGCGATAGCTCCTCGTTAACTGGGGATCAGTACCTGCCCGCTGGTTGCCGGCCGACTCTCCGACTACCTGCTCGGACTCCTCCACCATGTCGGGCCCGACCCCACCAGGTCCGGGCGAGGCATCGACCCAGCTGCAAGCGGCCCTTCGCGCCCATTGTGTTCCTGACGCGCTGACACGCCCTTCGGCCGGCGCGTGTCGGGGAGCTGCGCGTCGCCCCGACCCCGGCACCGGCATCTTCGCCGTCGAACCATCAGGGGACCGGCGAACGCCGCTGCAGAGCGGGGGTCGCGGGGGCCGTCGCAACGGAGGCGACCAGTTCCTCCTCCCCGGTCACGGCGAGCCGTTCGGCGGGTTCGCGGCCCGCTTCCAGGCGGCGCGCAAGGCGCGACAGCGGATAGTTGATCGCGAAGAAGATGCACCCGATCACGAAGTACGTCTCGAGCAGATTGCCGTAGAAGTTGAAGAACGACTTACCGAAGCTGAGCAATTCCGGTGCGGCGATGATGAATAGCAGCGACGTGTCCTTGATGAGCGTGATGAGCTGCGACACTAGTGCCGGCGTCATCCGGGCGAGGGCCTGTGGCAGCACGATCCAGCGCATCATCTGCCCGTACGTCAGCCCGAGTGATCGCGCGGCTTCGCTCTCGCCACGCGGGATGGAGGCGATACCGGCTCGGACGATCTCCCCGATCACCGCGCTGTTGTAGATCGTCAGCCCGACGATCCCGGCGACCACGGCTTCGCGAGTGATCCCCGTTCGGAGCATCGCGATATAGACGACGAGCAGGATGGCGAGGATCGGCGTGGCTCGCACGATTTCGATCAACGCCGCCACGATCCACCGGCCAGGGCCGGACAGGGCCGACCGAGCGATACCGAGCACGACGCCGAACACCAGGCTCGCGACGAGAGAAACACCCGCGACGACCAGCGTCACCAACAGTCCACGAGCCAGGAACAGCCAGGTCGACGGGAGCAGGAACGGTTCCCATCTCCTCGCCTCGAGCCGACCCGTCGCGAAGAGCAGCACGATCAGCGTCACGATGAGGCCTGTGGCGACGAGGGCACCGCGCCCCGGTGCGTGACGCCGGAGCTGGGACGCCGCGACGTGTGCCGTCATCGCGTGAACGCCAGCCGCCGCTCGAGCCGTCCCACCAGCCATGCGAGCGGCAGCGTCATCGTCCAGTAGGCGACGAGCATGGCGTAGTACGGGGTGAACTGGAACGTCCGCGACTCGATGATGCCGGACGCCTTCAGCAGCTCGTTGACCGCGATGCCCCCCGCGATCGCGGTGTTCTTGACGAGGGCGATGGCGAGATTGCCGAGCGGCGGAATGACCGTCCGGATCGCCTGCGGGAGGACCACGTAGCGGATCGCGTCGAGCTGTGTCAGACCCAGCGTTCGTGCTGCCTCGATCTGGCGTGCGTCGACCGACAGGATCCCGGAGCGTACGACCTCCGAGACGTAGGCGCCCGTGTAGACCCCGAGACCGATGAGCGCCGCCAGGAACGGCTCCCGGGTCACGTTAAGATTCGCTGGCGCGAGGAGTACGGCGAGGAAGAGCAGCTGCACGAGCAGCGGAGTGTTTCGGAAGAACTCCACGTAACCGCGGGCGATGGATGCAAGGACGGGACCGCCCCACACGCGGACGGTCGCGACGAACGTGCCGAGGACGAGCGACAGCGCGATCGCGCCAAGGCTCAGCTGGAGCGTCGTGAGATATCCCTGGACGAACAGGCTCGCGTTGTCGTCGAGCGTCGGAAAGGTCACCTCGGCCCAGCGATGGGAGACGGCGTGGCGCCCCGGCCGGGACCGGCCGGGGCGCGCCTGGCTGACAGGGTCACCTGAGCCGATCGAGCGAGCCCGACCGGTCTCTCATCACGACGCGGGCGGCAGCTTTGGCTCCTTTGTGGTGTATTTGCCGATGTTCGTTTCCCACAGCGACTTGAACCTGCCGTCGGAATCCATCTTCGCGAGCAGGTCGTCGACCAGTGTCTTCAGCTCCGTGCTGCCCTTCTTCATACCGATGCCGTAGTTCTCGGTCGTGAAGGGCTCGCCCTTGAGCTCCGTGTCGGGATAGGCACTGATGAGCCCGAACAGGATCACATCGTCGGTCGAGACGGCGTCGCAGCGCCCGTCGTTGAGCGCCTGGCCAGCCTCCGTATACGTCTTGAAGAGCACAAGCTCCGCCTGGGGCGCCTTGGCCCGAACGTTCTTCTCCGATGTCGAGCCCTCGGCCGAGCAGACCTTCTTGCCGTTGAGATCATCCACCGTGGAGATGGAGGTGTCGCTCTTCTTGGCGAGGATCGACTGGCCGGCGACGTAGTACGGGCGGCTGAAGTCGATCTGCGTCTTGCGCTCGTCATTGATCGTGAAGGTGCTGATGACGAGATCCACGCGCCGCTCGTTGAGGAACGGGATCCTGTTTGCGCTGACCGCCTCGATGAGCTCGGCCTCGACGCCCAGCTCCTTCGCGATCTCCCGGCAGATGTCCGCGTCGAAGCCCTGGACCTCGTTGTTGGTGGGATTGCGGAAGCCGAAACCCACGACGTCGAACTTGACGCCACAGGTGAGCTTCTTCGCGTCCTTGATCGACTGAGGCGTCGAAACCCCTTCCACGATCTTGGCGCTCGGACTCCCGCCCGACTGCGACGCCGAGCCGCCTCCGCCGCTACACGCCGCGAGTGCGATCACCAGGCCAAGCATCGTTGCGATCCGTTTCATATCTCCTCCTCCGATTGGGATGAACGCCGACCAGCGGTGCCATCTCACGATAAGCTCAGTGGCGCAGGATCGTGTTCAGGAAGCGCTTCGTCCGTTCTTCCGCCGGGTCGTTGAAGAATCGCTCGGGGCCAGCCTCTTCCACGATCTCCCCACGGTCCATGAATATGACCCGGTCGGCGACCTCGCGCGCGAAGCCCATCTCGTGGCTCACGACCATCATCGTCATGCCGTCTCCCGCCAGCGCCTTCATCACGTCCAGGACCTCTTTGATCATCTCGGGATCCAGCGCTGACGTGGGTTCATCGAACAGCATGATCTTCGGTTCCATGCACAGCGCTCGCGCGATCGCGACCCGCTGCTGCTGGCCGCCCGAGAGCTGTGTCGGGCGGGCGTCGGCCTTCTCGGGGATGCCCACCTTCTCCAGCAGCCGGCGCGCCCGCTCCTCGGCGCTCGCTCGGTCCAGCCTGCGCACACGCATCGGGGCCAGGGTCAGATTGCGCATCACCGTGAGGTGTGGGAACAGGTTGAACGACTGGAACACGACGCCGATGTCCGTGCGGAGCGCGTTCACGTCCAGCCGGCGGTCGCTGAGCGAGCGCCCGTCGACGATGACTTCTCCACTGTCCGGTGTCTCCAGCCGGTTGACGCAGCGCAGCAGAGTACTTTTGCCCGATCCGGACGGGCCGATGACGACGACGACCTCGCCGCGCTCGACCTCCATGCTCACGTCCCGAAGCGCCTCGAAGTCGCCGAACCGCTTTCGGATGTGGCGGACCTCGATCATGGGGCGCGTCTCAGCGCGCCCCGCCGCGCCAGGCGTGGTCGGTTCGGCGGTCGTGCGAGCGCCAACGGCCACAGTCGACCAATCGTAGCATCGGGGAAGTGGGCGAGGACTCGTCAGCCGGCTGTCGAGCGCTGTGCTCTGAACTCAGGACTGCCGCACGAGTATTCGGCCGCTTCGCGCTCGTCGAGCTCCACGCCGAGCCGAGTCGCCGACGCGATCACCCGTTCGATCGCCAGGTCCCGGGTGGTCTCCGTTGCGATGCGATGCCTTCCTCTCCTGCTCGGTCCCAGTGTAGAACCCTCTATCATGCCAACGTCCGGGCGGGAGTAGCTCAGTTGGTAGAGCGTCAGCCTTCCAAGCTGAATGTCGCGGGTTCGAGACCCGTCTCCCGCTCCACTCCGGTCCGTCGCCGCGACGTCAGGCTGGCCGGACCTCGTCGCCGACGGCCACGCGACCGGGACTGACCACGGTCGCATAAACGCCGAAGTCGACGGTCTGCTCGGGCGAGACTCCGCGCAGGTCCTTGAGGGCGCGGAGCGCGTCCCAGTCGCGCTGGCCGGTCGCCGGGTCGCGCGTCGTCGTGGCGCAGCGCGCGGTGGGCAGCGCGACGCGGACCACGGCATCCCCGATGCCGACATCGCTGCCGACCCAGCCGTCCTCCTCGAACGCCTCGCAGCTGGCGAGCGTCACGAGCATCCGGAAACGCCGGTCGTCGAGCGGTCCGGGCAGATCCGCCGACCTCTCGAGCTCAGCGACGGACGCCTCCGACACGATCGACGCGGGATATGACTGCGGGTGCGCATCGTCATCGACGCGGACGAGGCGCAGTTCCATCCCGACGTAGTCCGACAGGGCCTGGGCGAATGGACCCCGCACCACGTGCGCGGTCATTTCGCGGGCGTGCCACGGCACGACGACCGAACCGTCGAGCGCGGCGGCGTCGCCGTCGACCGTCGCACCGTCGGGGAATCGCAGGACGAGCCGCTCGGACTCGGCGTCGTAATCCGGGACGATCGCCGACAGGGGCCCGAACGCGAGACCCGACCGGTGCCGCCCGTCCGCGGCGATCAGGAAGAAGCGGCGGTTCTCGGCGACGCCATGCGATCCGAGCTGGACCTCGGTCGGATGGCGGAGAGCCAGCCCCTTGACGGGCGCAATCGCGAGCTTCGATACGGTCGGCATGGCCGCAGAGTCTAGCGGCTGGGTCGCCCTGCCGCGGGTCAGACCTTCGGCAGTGCCGCGAGAGCCGCCTCGTTGGGCGTGTACTCGTAGTCCGGCAGCGAGCCCTGCAGATACTTCTCGTAGGCGGTCAGGTCGAAGTGACCGTGGCCCGACAGGTTGAACAGGATGACGCGCCGCTCGCCGCCGGCCTTCGCGGCCAGCGCCTCGTCCATCGCGACGCGAATCGCATGCGCGGATTCGGGTGCCGGCAGGATGCCCTCGGCTCGCGCGAACGCGACGCCGGCTGCGAATGCCTCGCCCTGGTGAACGGCCCTCGCCTCGATGTCGCCGTGGTCCTTGAGCAGGCTTACCAGCGGCGACATGCCGTGGTACCGCAGGCCGCCGGCATGGATCGGCTCCGGGATGAAGTCGGACCCGAGGGTGAACATCTTGACGAGGGGTGTCAGCTTGCCGGTATCGCCGAAGTCGTAGGCGTACCTGCCGCGCGTCAGGGACGGCGCGGCCTCTGGCTCAACGGCGATCACCCTGTACCGCTTGCCACCGCGGAACGTACTTCCGAGGAAGGGGAACGTGAGGCCGGCGAAGTTCGAGCCGCCGCCCGCGCAGGCGATGATCAGGTCCGGCTCCTCGCCGGCCATCTCCATCTGCTCCATTGCCTCCTGGCCGACGACCGTCTGGTGAAGGAGAACGTGGTTGAGCACCGAGCCGAGACTGTATTTCGTGTCGTCGCGGGTCGCCGCGTCCTCGACGGCCTCGCTGATCGCGATGCCCAGCGACCCGGGGCTGTCGGGATGCTCGGCGAGGACGGACCGCCCGTAGTTCGTCGTGGGGCTCGGGCTCGGGACGACCTCGGCGCCATACGTTTCCATGAGGATCCGCCGGTACGGCTTCTGGTCGTAGCTCGCCCGGACCATGTAGACCTTCGGCTCCAGCCCGAACAGGGCGGCGGCGAATGACAGCGCGCTGCCCCACTGGCCGGCCCCGGTCTCGGTGGCGATCCGCTTGGTCCCTTCCTCCTTGTTATAGAAGGCCTGCGGGATCGCCGTGTTCGGCTTGTGGCTGCCTGCCGGGCTGACGCCCTCGTACTTGAAGTAGATGTGGGCCGGCGTGTCGAGGACCTTCTCGAGCCGGCGCGCGCGGATGAGCGGGCTGGGCCGGTACAGCCGGTAGGCATCGCGGACGGGCTCGGGGATCTCGATCTCGCGGTCGGTGCTGACCTCCTGGCGGATGAGCGCCATCGCGAACAGCGGGGCGAGGTCGCCAGGCCCGATCGGCTGGCCGGTCCCGGGGTGGAGGACCGGCTCGGGCGGCACCGGTAGGTCGGCGGCGATGTTGTACCAGGCGCGCGGGATCCGGTCCTCCCCGAGCAGGAACTTCGTGCGCTCGTCGGATACCGGCGGGTCGATCAGGTCACGCTCGCTCATCGCTACCTCTCCTCCCCATCGCAGCCCTGAGTCGGTGAGGGTACCGCAGCGTGCCAAGCGGGTCGACAGGCACTGGCCCGGGAAGTGACTCACGCCCGCGCGCGCGAGCCCCCGTAGCGGGTACTGGTACCCCTGCGGGATGCGCCGAAGAGATTCGACCGGGCAGAATGACTTGAAATGGGATTGCAAGCTCCAATCCGGGTCCGTCGATGGCGCCGGAACCTCGTTGTCCGCACTCGCCGTCGACCACGATTGGCGCCGGGCGCCGGGCTCCTGGCGGTCATCCTCCTCTCCGGTGGCGGGCTCGTCCTCCTCTCGGCTCAGGCCCCATCTCCCCGGACCGCAACGGGCACGACCTACGCCGCGGTCTGGACTCTCGCCGAGTTGACCGACCGCGCTACGGCCGGCGAAGTCGGCACGATCACGGTCCCCCAGCCCGGCCAGGGTGGGCCGGCGTCGCTCGTCGTGACCGGATGGACGGCTCATCCGGGTCGCACTCGACGTGGACCCGGGCGCGGCCGCCTCGGCCCTCGCGAGCCTGGGTCACGGCGACCTGCTCACCGCCGAGGCATGGGCCGCGGTGCGGGCGACCCGGGGCGAGACGGTGGCATCCGATCCCGTCCGGAGCGCCCTGGGCTTCATTCTCCCGATCGTCCTCCTCGGGTTCCTCGCGTTCTTCCTGTACCGCCGCCTCCTGCGATCGGGCACGGCCCGCGACGCGGCGGGCTTCACGACGATCCTCCCGGCTACGAACGATGGCTCTGACGGTGCCCTGGCGACCGGCGCGGAGCGCGTCGTCGACAGCCGGGCAGTCCGCCTGGCCGACGTCGCGGGCTGCGAGGAGGCGAAGCTCGAGCTGACCGAGGCGATCGAGTTCCTCCGCTCGCCCGACCGATTCGAGCGCCTCGGCGCGAAGATCCCCGCGGGGTCCTGCTCTACGGGCCCCCCGGCACCGGCAAGACGATGCTCGCCCGGGCGGTGGCCTCCGAGGCGGACGTCCCGTTCATCGCCGCCTCAGGCGCGGAGTTCATCGAGAAGTACGTCGGCGTCGGCTCCCGGCGGGTCCGCGAGCTGTTCAGCCAGGCCCGCAAGCACGGCCGGGCCGTCGTGTTCATCGACGAGTTCGATGCTCTCGGCAAGGCCCGCGGCGGAGTCAACAGCCACGAGGAGCGGGAGCAGACGCTCAACCAGCTGCTCATCGAGCTCGACGGCTTCTCGTCGACCGACGGCGTCGTCGTCATCGCCGCCACCAACCGGATCGACGTCCTCGATCCGGCCGTCCTCCGGCCGGGCCGGTTCAACCGCAAGATCCACGTCGGCCTGCCCGACGTCGCCGGGCGCCGCGAGATCCTCGCCGTTCATGCCCGGGGCAAGCCCATGGCCGCCGACGCGGACCTCGACGGTGTCGCGCGCAAGACCTACGGCTTCTCCGGAGCCCAGCTCGCCGACCTCTTGAACGAAGCCGCCATCCTCGCGGCTCGCCGGCAGGCCGAGGAGGTCACCGGCGTCGATGTCCACGGCGGCTGGTTGAAGGTGGCCGTCGGGACGGCCCGCCATCGCTCGATGGACGACCGGGAGCGCTCGATCATCGCCGCCCACGAGGTCGGCCACGCGATCTGCGGCCGGATCCACGGGGATCGCCGGCGGGTCGAGGAGATCAGCCTGTTCGCGCATGGCGAAGCCCTCGGCGTGACGGTGAGCTCCCAGGAAGACAACGACCTCCCGGCCGAGTCAGACCTCCGCGCCCGACTCGTCGCCCTGATGGGCGGCCGCGCCGCCGAGGAGCTGCTGTTCCAGGAGGTCACGGGCGGCGCGGCGAACGACTTCGAGCAGGCGAACCGGATCGCCGGGCTCATGGTCAACAAGTGGGGAATGGGCCGCGATCCCGAGGCAGCCGACCAGGGAACGTCGGGGCGGGGGCAGCTGTCGTTCCTCGAAGCCTAGAGGCGGCCGGCCGCGGTTGCCCCGTGTAAGGTTCCCGGCGTGGCACTCATCTCCCTCGACGCGCTGACGAAGCGCTACGGCTCGATCACCGCGCTCGACGGGCTGACCCTCGA
>Ga0136633_1000089_pt1 | contig 63471 bp, 57 predicted proteins | sample AntDrymeUQ832206_2_FD_105494 | JGI IMG/M metagenome (GOLD analysis project Ga0136633, IMG submission 105494) | Polar desert sand microbial communities from Dry Valleys, Antarctica - metaG UQ83 (22.06) | ecosystem: Environmental > Terrestrial > Soil > Desert | place: Antarctica: Dry Valley...
CCGGACGGGGCGCACGATGTCGGCTCGCCGGGCTCCCGGCTGTTGCCGCCGTCGCTCTTCGCGCTGAACGGCAGGCCGCGCACGGCGTACGCCCGGCCGAAGTCGTCGTTGCGCAGGTCCTCGCCGACGACGTCAGGGGCTGCCGCCACGTCGTTGCCCGACCCATCCGAAGTCCGCGCCAGCCCGACTGCTGTGGTCCCTACTGGACCGAGCGTCGGGACGCTGTCAGTGACAGTGGAGCCGGGCTGGAGACCGAGCGCCTCGTCGACGAAGCTGTCGGTGAGCGGGAAGTACTCACCGTTCGGACCTCGGGTGTAGTCGAGCGCGGAGAACCCGAGCTGGCCGAGCCCGGCCAGTCCCGGCAGCCGGAGCGCGGCAGACACGGTGCCGACAAGCAGGGCGAGCGCTACCACTGTCGCGACCGCGGCGGTCGCGGCTGCGTCCCGGTGCGGGAACCCCCTACTGGGGAGCGTGCGTCGGAGCGGCGCGACGGTCACGACCGGGCGGCGCTCGCGGTCGCCCGTCGCGGTCGCGCCGAGATCCTGGGACGTGGTGGCTTGGCGCCGTCCGCAGCCACCGGGATGGAGGCGGTGAACACCGTGCCGTCGGCCGAGCTGGTGTATGACAGCGAGCCGGACTGGACGGCCATCAGCCGGTGGGACAGGGCAAGACCGAGGCCCGTGGACGGCTCGCCGTGCTGGGTGCGGGTGTCCTTGACCCGGTAGAACGGCTCGAAGATCGCCTCGCCGACTTCGGCCGGGATGCCGACACCGGTGTCGGAGACCCGGATCTCGACCCGGTCGCCGACCGTCTCGGCCAACACCTCGACCTTGCCGCCGCTCGGGGTGTACTTCACCGCGTTGTCGACGAGGTTGAGCACGACCTCGCGCAGGCGCTCCGGGTCGGCCAGCACGCAGGGCAGCGTCTTCGGCGCCTTCAGTCGGAAGGAGATGTCGCGCGCGCCGGCTAACCCACGCAGCGTGGGCTCGGCCCGAGACAGCGTCGCGGCCAGGTCGACGATCCCGATACTCACTTCGAGCCGGCCCGCCTCGGCGCGCGCCACCTCGAGGATGTCGTTGACGAGGGTGAGCACCTGGGTGCCCGACTGCCGGATCGCGTCGGCCGCCTCCGCCGCGGACTTGCGGTCGAGTGGGGCGCTCGTGTCGTCGAACAGGTCGGCCTGGTTGAGGATGATGGCCAGCGGCGTACGTAGCTCGTGGCTGAGCATGGCGAAGAAGTTGCTGCGCTCCTGCATGAGTCGCTGCACTTCGGCCGTGCGCTGCTCGACCCGCGACTCCAGGTTGCGATGGCTCGCCTGGAGCTCGTCGGCCATCTGGTTCAGGCCGCGCCCGAGCTCGCCGAGCTCGTCGTCGGCGACGACAGCTACCCGCGCGTCGAGGTGACCCTGCCCCAGCGCGCGGCTCGTGCTGATGAGTGGGGCGACCTGACCCAGGATGTACTTCGAGAGCAGGGCGCCAAGAGCGACCACGCCGATCATCGCCACGAGCACGATCAAGGCCAGCCGGTAGGCCGCATCGCGCACGGAAGCGAAGGTCGGGTCGGTGGGCAGCGTGACTGCGATGGTGCCCCGTCGCTCACCCTGGATCGTCAGGGGGGCGTACGCCGTGGCAACGTCAACCCCGTTGACACTGCTGCCGACACGGACGAGCTCGCTGTTCGACGAGATCGGCGGACGGCGGGACGGGGTGGTACCCACCGAAGCCAGCTGCTCGCCGTCAGCGGCGAAGATGGTCACCCCGTCCCCGGAGATATCCGAGGCGCCCTTGGCGCCGGCAGCCGCCCGCGCGATGACTGGCAGGTCGATGCCGACCACGGTGGCGCCTGAGGCGTTGCACGTCGCGGTCGCCGAGCAGATCGGAGCGGCTATCGCCAAGAACGTCTTGAGGCCGGCGTCGACGAAGGCGGCTGCCTTCCGGCCGGCTGAGTCGCTCAGCACGTTGGCGACGAGGTCGGCCACGTCCGCGGTGCCGAGGCCGGCTGTCAGCGGCAGTCGCCCGCCAGTTCGCCGGAACGCGACGAGCGCCGCCCCGCTGCGGTCGGTAACCGCCAGCAGCCCGAGCTCACCCTTGAGCGCCGCCACTGACTCCAGCAGCCGACCGGCCGCCGCTCCGTCGCCTCGTCGTACGGCGGCGTCCATGCCCTGGATGTTCGACGCGAAGTTGGCCGACTCGATCAGGTAGAGCTCCCGGTCAGTCACTAGCGACCGGGCCTCGACAAGACGCCGGGACAAGTCCTGGTCGAGACGGGTCTGGGCGCGTGAGCCCAGGTCGCGCATGACTACGAACGTGCCGGCGGTGCCGATGACAATGAGCAGGGCGAGGAAAGGCAGCAGCAGCTTCCAGAACAGCGGCAGCGCCAGCGGGTCGATCGACCGGGGCAGTCGGCGTCGGCCGGGGACTGCAACGCCGGGCGGCTCAAAGGTCGGGCCGGAAGCCGCGCTGGCTGTTGTCATAGCTCGAATGCTCGCATGCGGAGAGGCCTGTCGTCGCCGCCCGGAGGCATGAAAGTTGTGTGTATTGGTGCATACTCGCGGCTGTGCCACGCACCGGGGGGACCACAGCGCGAGGATCGTCCGCCCGCGGGCTCGTGACCATCCTCAACACCGACATCGTCGGCTCCACGCCGCTGGCGGCCGAGATGGGCGACCGCAAGTGGCTTGCCCTCCTCGGCAAGCATCACGATGCAGTCCGCGCCTGCCTAGCCCGGTATGGGGGTCACGAGGCGCGGGTCGTCGGAGACGGCTTCGTCGCGGTGTTCGACAGCCCAACCGCTGCGATCGGCGCTGTTCTCGACCTGCATGACGAGATCGAGAAGATGGGTCTGTCGATTCGCGCCGGCGTCCACGTCGGCGAGGCCGATGTGGTCGCAGGCGAGGAGCCGAGCGGTCTGGCGATGCACATCGGGGCGCGCGTCGGGGCGCTCGCGGTGGGTGGGGAGACGCTCGTCACCAGCACCGTCCGCGACCTGTCCGCGGGTGCCGACATCGTCTTCACCGAACGGGGCCTGCATGCCTTGCGCGGGATCCCGGGTGAGTGGCATCTCTTCGAGGTTGACCGCACCGCGACGACCCGCCCGGCCCGGGCCAAGGCGGCCAAGCCGGCGGCCAAGGCGGCCACTGCCCCCAGGACCGGGTCCCGGCCTGCTGTGCCCATCTCGTTGATGCTCGTCGACGATCACCCGATGTGGCGCGAGACGTTGCGCAAGGTGCTGGAGCGCAGCAAGGTCGGCACCGTGGTGGCCGAGGCCAGCGACGGCCGTGAGGCGGTCGAGCTGGCCCGCGCAGCCCGACCCGACGTCGTCATCATGGACATGCACATGCCGGGCTTCGATGGGGTCGAGGCGACCCGAGCGCTCTCGGCGGAGATGCCCGATGTCAAGGTGCTCGTCCTGTCTTCCGCCGACGACCGGGAGCAGGTGCTGGCCGCGCTAGGAGCCGGTGCGTCGGGCTACCTACTCAAGACGGCCGCCTCAAAGGACGTGATCGACGGCGTACGCCGGGTGCATGCGGGTGAGCTGGTGTTCCCACCCGCGCTGGCCAGCGTCGTGCTGCAGGAGCTCCGTCGGTCCAGCGGGGCGTCGCGGCCGGTCGATTGAGCACCGGGCCGCCGCACCCGTTCGGCGACCTCGGCGCGAGCGCTGTCTCCCGCCGCTTCAGCTCTGGGACTGCGCTCTTCCACGCGGGAGATCCGTCGGACTGGGTGGCCCTGGTCATGCGCGGACGGGTCAAGATCGTCGAGACGACGGCGGACTCCCGCGAGGTGCTGCTCGCCATACGCGGCCCGGGCCAGCTGATCGGGGAGCTGTCGGCGATCGACGGCCAGCCCCGGTCCGCCTCAGCAGTGGCGATGGACGACGTCGAGGTGCAGCTGGTCGGCGCGGCCGGGTTCCACTCCTACCTGGAAGCGAATCCCGCGGCCGCTGTCGCTCTGCTGCGTCTGGTCACCGTCCGGCTGCGTGATGCCGACCGCAAGAGGGTGGAGTACAGCTCCCACGACGTGCTCGGTCGGGTCGCGCGCCGCCTGCTGGAGCTGGCCGAGGAGTACGGCGAGCCCGACGGCGCCGGCGTGCGGATCACGCTGCCGCTGAGCCAGGACGAGCTGGCTAGCTATACGGCGTCATCCCGGGAAGCCGTCGCCAAGGCCCTGCGCACGCTGCGCGACCGACGGGTGATCACCACCGACCGTCGCGCTATCACCGTCGTCGACCTCGACGCACTTCGCTCCCGCGCTGGCTGAGCCCGTAGGATTCGCAGATGAGCGACCGCGGGGCTGCGACTTCGGCTGTCGGGCCAGGTGGGTCCGAGGCGGCGCTGGCCGCTCTGCTGGCTGATGCGCACTTGGCGCCACCCCATGAGCTCCCCGGCCTCATCGACACGTGTGCGCGAGCACTCGGGTCCCGCGGGGCGGTGGCCTATCTGGTCGACCTGCAACAGCAGGTGCTGGTCCCGTTCCTCTCCCAGGACGGTCCGGGCGAAGGGTCTCAGCTCACTCCGCTCGACGTGGACTCCACGTTGGCCGGCCGCGCCTACCAGACGTTCGAAGTTCAGATCCAGGATGTTGGCATCGAAGGTGCGCGGGTGTGGCTCCCGTTGCTAGTCGGCACCGATCGGCTTGGCGTTCTCAGTGTGGTCGTGACCGATTCCGACACCTTGACGGAACAGGGTGGCCTGCTGTCGATACTCCTCGCCCGGCTAGCGCCGATCACCGCGGAGCTGCTCGACTCCAAATCCCCCTATGGCGACACCCTCATCCGGTTACGACGGCGCACCGAGATGGGTCTCGCCGCCGAGATCCAGTGGTCGCTGTTGCCCCCTCTCACCTTCGCCAGCCGTCCAGTGACGGTCGCCGCGGCGCTGGAGCCCGCCTACAACGTCGCGGGCGACACGATTGACTACGCGGTAGATGCCGGGCGGACTCGCGCTGCGATTTTCGACGTGATGGGCCACGGTCTGCACAGTGCTCAGTGCGCGGTGCTGGCCGTCGCGGCCTACCGCAACGCTCGCCGATCCAGTCGCAGCCTGATCGAGACGTTGGCGAGCATCGATGACGCGCTTCTCGCCGGGCTCGGCGGAGATGTCTACACCACGGCGGTCCTCGCGGAGCTCGATACGGAGACGGGCCTGCTCCAGTGGGTCAACGCCGGACATCCCGAGCCTCTGCTGCTGCGCGGCGGAAAGCTGATCAAGACGCTGCACGTGGAGCACAGCCCGCCGCTCGGTCTCGGCGAGCTCAGCGACACCGATCCGGTGCCGGTCGGCCATGAGCAGCTCGAGCCAGGGGACCGGATCCTGCTCTACACGGACGGGGTCACGGAAGCGCGCTCTCCCAGTGGAGAGTTCTTCGGAGTCGACAGACTCGCGGACCTCATCATCCGCCACCTCGCCGGGGGGCTGCCTGCGCCGGAGACCATGAGGCGGGTCGTGCGCGAGCTGCTGGACCATCACCAGGACCAACTCAGCGACGACGCCTCTCTGCTCATGCTCGAGTGGCGCAGCGGCAACGAGCAGGCGCTGACGAGCTGACCGGCTCAGCGGATCAGTGGTGGCTGAAGTCCACGGAGCTGTACTCCATCAGCTTGCGGATCCGGTGCTGGCTCTCGACGTATCGGATGGTGCCGCTCTTGGACCGCATGACGAGGGAGTGGGTGGTGGCGCCGCCGCCGCGGTAGCGAACACCCTGCAGCAGCTCGCCGTCGGTCACTCCTGTGGCGACGAAGAAGACGTTGTTGCCACGCACCAGGTCGTCGCAGCCGAGCACCCGGTCGAGGTCATGGCCCTGGGCGATCGCCTTGGCCCGCTCCTCGTCGTTGCGCGGCCACAGCTTGCCCTGGATGGTGCCGCCCAGGCACTTGATCGCACACGCCGCGATGATGCCTTCAGGTGTGCCACCGATGCCGATCATCAAGTCGACGCCGGTGCCGTCCTTCGCAGCCATGATTGCGCCGGCGATGTCACCATCGGAGATCAGCTTGATGCGGGCGCCGGCTTCGCGCACCTGGCGAACGATGTCCTCGTGGCGCGGTCGGTCGAGGATGCACACCGTGACGTCCTCAGCGTCCGCGCCTTTCGCCTTGGCGACGGCCTGAATATTGGCCTCGATCGACGCGGTGATGTCGATGACGTCTGCGGCTTCGGGCCCGGTGGCGATCTTCTCCATGTACACGCACGCGCCGGGGTCGAACATCGTGCCCCGGTCAGAGACCGCGAGCACCGCGATGGCATTGGGCATGCCCGTCGCCGTGAGGGTCGTACCGTCGATGGGGTCGACGGCAACATCGGCCTCGGCTCCGGTCCCGTCTCCGACCTCCTCGCCGTTGAAGAGCATGGGAGCTTCGTCCTTCTCCCCCTCGCCGATCACCACGACACCGCGCATCGACACCGACGAGATCATGGTGCGCATCGCATCGACGGCCGCACCGTCAGCGCCGTTCTTGTCGCCACGGCCAACCCAGCGGCCGGCGGCCATCGCGGCAGCCTCGGTGACGCGGACCAGCTCGAGGGCCAGGTTGCGGTCGGGCGCTTGGGCCGAGGCGTTGACGTTGGGCACGGGCACTCCTTCGGCTCGTCGGGGTTGCTGCGAGTCTAGGTCCGTCCGGTCAGTAGCGGCTAAGCGGCCGGGGATGGTCGGAGAACCAGCCGTCGTACGCCGATCGGCGCCCAGTGGAGCACCAGGCCGGTCAACAGTGACCACGCGAGGTTGGCCGTCACAAATCCGACTGCGGCCATCGTCACCGCAGTCGCGAGTGAATACCCGCGTAGCCGCCATGCCAGTCCGGCGTGCAGTAAGCCAGTGAATGCCAGGAAGCCGGCTAGAACCGCTGCCGGCACGAGCGCAAGCAGGGGAAGCACGGCCGGGCCCCCGATCACGCCGACCGCAAGGAGTGGCACGCCGATCACGAGGTTCATCCGAGCGGTCTGGGCGCCAGCCCGGAAGTGAGCGGTGAGCCCGCTGGAGCCATGGCACATCGGCATCCCGCCGACCACTCCGACTGCGATGTTGGCGAGGCCGCACGACAAGGCGATGCGGGGCTCGGAGACGCGCCGGGCCCGCGGGCCGTAGTACTCGTGCTCGAGCTTGCTCACCCCGACCACCGCGTTGCCGAAGGTCAAGGGCAGCTGGGGTATGACGAGCAGGCCGATTGCACCCCACACCAGTCCCGCGTCGAGGTCACCGAAGGCCAGTCTCGGCTGCCACAGGCCGAGCTCGAGGCCGCCGACCGACGTGTGGGCGAGCGACCACGCCACGCCCACGACCAGGATGGGCAATGCCAGCGGGAGCCGGCGGAGCGTGCCGACGAGGAGCACCGCGGTGACGGCAACGGCGCAGAGGATCACGGCACCGCTGGGATCGGGACCGGCCAACCTCCATGAGGTCCGCACGAGGATGAGTCCTACGCCGAGCTGAAGTCCTCGCACGATGGGCTCAGTGAAGACAGCTGCGAGACGGTGAGCCAGACCAGTCAGCGAGAGCGCGACGAGGACGAGACCGAGGATGAGCCCAGCAACTGCCAGCTGTGCTGGAGGGAGCTCTCGAGCGATGGTGATGGCGGCGGCGGCTTTGATGGGCTGCACCGGTACTGGGACCCGGAAGGCGAGCCCGCTGACGACGTACAGCGTTCCGACGCCGACGAGGACGGTGCCAGCGTCGAAACCGCCGCTGAGGACAAGGGCAGACACGAGGGGCAGCAGTACCCCGAGATCGGCGACCGATCCGGCGACATCCCCGCTGAGCCACCTCGCGTGGACCTGGGTCATGGCTCTTACGGTATTAGGTGCCGCATGGCGAAGGCCGGTGACCCTTGCGGGCACCGGCCTTCGACGACGGTTGTGCTGCTACACGCGGTTTCGGCCGCTCGCCAGGTTGACGATGACGAGCACGAGGGCCACGACGAGAAGTAGGTTGATCAGACCGCCACCGATACCGCCGATGAGGCCGAGCAGCCAGAGCAGCAACACGATTGCGACGATGGTCCAAAGCACGGGAATCGCCTCCATTGGTGTCGCCCCGGCACTCCCGGGGTCGTTGTAGAAGAGGTCTTTCCCGGTAGTGGCCAAGTCACACCCAGTCAGAGTGAGGAAGTGAATGTTCGAGGACGCAAAGTCCGACATCTCAGGACGATGGGGACTTGACCCGGCATCCGTGCCGGGCGGGGTTTACCAACTCCTCAACAGCGTGGTGGTGCCCCGGGCGATCGCCTGGGTGTCGACCCGCTCAGCAGCCGGCGTCGACAACCTGGCGCCGCACTCTTTCTTCACCATCTCTTCGGTCGACCCGCCGGTCGTGCAGTTCACCTCGGTCGGCGCCAAGGACTCGCTGCGCAACGCCGTCGAGACCGGCGAGTTCGTCGTCTCTGTCTGCACAGAGGACCTGATCGAGAAGGTCAACGTGACCGCGGTGCCGTTTCCGCGCGATGTCAGCGAGTACGACGCTGCCGGCGTGACCCGGGAGAAGTCAACGGTTGTCGCGCCGCCGCGCGTCGCGGAGTCTCCGGTCGCCCTTGAGTGCCGCGTCATCGGTACCCGGGATTTCGGCGGTGGCTCGGTCGTCGTGTTCGGTCACGTCGTGTGGGTCGCGGTGCGTCCCGAGGTCGTGGTCGATGACCGGGTGGATGTGCTGAAGCTGGCGCCGATCTCGCGGCTCGGCGGTGCGGCTTATGCGCCCGTGCGCGACGTCGTGCATGTGCCTCGACTCACCCTTGACCAGTGGTCGGAGCGCAGCGACGCCGTGCGGGGGGATCGGTAGTGGCCCGGCAGTCCGAGCGCGCCGCAGCAACCCGCGAGGCGCTGCTATCCGCTGCGCGGGAGGTGTTCACCACCGCCGGATTCTCCGAGGCCAGTGTCACCGAAGTCGTCGCGGTGGCCGGGGCCAGCGTGGGCAGTCTTTACCACCACTTCGGCGGCAAGGCCGACCTCTACCTCGCACTCTTCGAGGACTACCAGGCGAGACAGGAGGAGCGGGCATCCACGGCCGTCGCCGCCGCGCGCGCATCCGGCTCGGTGTCCCCGGTCGGTCTGTTCCTCGCCGGGTCTCGGGCTTTTCTTGACGGCTGCTGGCAGGACCGCGCGCTGGCCCGACTCTTCCTCAGCGGCGGCGGCCCGGCCGGGTTCGAGCTCGTCTCCCGCCGCCGCTACCGCGACTGGATGCGGCTCAACGAGCTGCTGCTCGGCCACCAGGAGGATCAGCCGGGCGAGCCGTCAACCGAGGTGCTTGTCATGGTGCTCACGACCGTCGTCGCCGAGGCCGGCGCGGAGGTGGCGGTCAGCGACGGGCCTGACCGCGCCCGTCAGGTGATCGACGATGTGCTCACTTTGATCGGCCGGATCGCCACACCGCAGAGAGGCTGACGTGCACGACGACCTGCTCGAGCGACGCAAGGACTACCCGATCCTCGACAGCAAGACCTATCTGATCAACAACTCGTTAGGCGCGATGCACGCGGGTTCGCGCGACGGTCTCGCCGACTTCGCCGCGCTCTGGGCGACCGAGGGCGTGGTGGCCTGGAACACCTGGCTGCCGGAGATGGTGCGCGTCGCCGATCTCGTCGGCGCGGTCATCGGTGCGCCCCCTGGAACGACGGTGATGGGCCAGAACGTCGCGAGCCTGCTCGGCGCCGTCGTGTCGGCGCTCGACTTCTCCGCACCACGCAACCGCGTCGTGTGCACCGATCTCGACTGGCCGGGGAGCCACTACCTCTGGACTGAGCACGCGCGCTTCGGCGTTGAAACCGTCGTCGTACCCAGCCCGGATGGCATGACGATCGACAGTGAGCAGGTCGCCGCTGCCATCGACGAGAGCACCGCGGTGGTCTCGATCAGCCAGGTGTTCTTCAAGTCGGCGTACGTCGTCGACGTCGCGCCCATCGTCGAGCGGGCGCACCAGGTAGGCGCGCTGGTCATCCTCGACGCGTATCAGGCTGCGGGTGCCGTGCCGGTCGACGTCGTCGCCCTGGACGTCGACTTCTGCGTAGGTGGATCGGTGAAGTACCTGTGCGGCGGTCCGGCCAACGGGTGGCTCTACGTGAAGCCGACGCTGGTCGAGACGCTGCGGCCGATGCACGTTGGCTGGTTCGGCCATGCCCGGCCATTCGGGTTCGAGTTCGACGCCATCGACTACGCGCCTGGGGTGGCTCGCTTCGCGGGTGGCACACCGGGGGTGCCCGCCGCCTACGCCGCAGCGCCGGGATACCAGGCGATCCTCGATGTCGGCGTCGACCGCATCAGGGAGCGCTCGCTGTCGATGACGCAGCCGTTGCTGGACGACGCGCTGTCCCGCGGATTCACCGTGCGCTCGCCGTACGACGGCGCAGTGCGCGGCGGCCACGTCACGATCGACCCGGGCGATGCCCACCACGTGCACGACGAGCTGATCCGGCGCGGCTACGTCGTCGACCACCGGCCGGGGGCGGGCATCCGGGTCGCGCCGCACTTCTACAACAGCGCCGACGAGTGCACGGCGATCCTGGACGAGATGTCAGCGATCCGCGCTGGCCGCTGACCACTCCTCGCGGGTCACGTCGTACCAGACGTGGTCGATGTCCTTGTAGACCGTGGCACCGCGGTAGGTGAAGCCGAGCTTGTCCATCACTCGACGGGAGGCGAGGTTGGTCGGTCGAGTGAAAGTGATGACGCGCGTGATGTCGGCGAGGGTGAAGCCGGCGCGGATGGCCGCACCGCCGGCTTCCGTCGCGTAGCCCCGTCCCCACGTTGACCGGTCGAACGTCCAGCCGACTTCCACCGGTGACGCTTCGAGATGCCACGCAACCGACCGCAACAGCCCGGCCCGGCCGACGAGCCGGCCGGTCGCCCGTTCTTCGACGGCGTGCCATGACAGCTCGCCCGCCGCCCATACGGAGCGGAACCGCTCGATCTGAGCGGCTGTTTGCTCCAGCGACGTCGGCACGAGCTGGCGCTCCACCTCGGGGTCGGCGTAGATCGCGGCGAGCGGTTCGATGTCGTCGTCGCGCCACTGCCGCAGCAGCAGCCGCTCCGTCGAGATCTCGAGGGGATACCCGGTCATTGACTGTCGGTCGGGCGGGCTGCGTCGAGTCGCGCGCGGGCTCCGTCGAGCAGCGACTGGCAGGTGCGGGCCAGCTCCTCGCCGCGCTCCCAGAGCGTCAACGACTCCTCAAGAGGGACGCCACCGGACTCCAGCCGGCGTACGACGTCCTCGAGCTCGCTGCGGGCTTGCTCGTAGGTCATCTCGTCGGCCATGGGTACGTCGACTCCCGGTCGATTCTCGGACTTGGCAGAATCCTCAGCGTGAGCCTACGACGAGCGACACCGGCCGACGCGAGCGAGCTGACCCGCCTCCGCGGGCTGATGCTCGAGTCGATGGGTCGGGATGAGGCGAATGAGTGGCGACTCAACGCTGAGGAGATGTTCGGTCGCCGCCTCCGCGACGAGCCGGAGACGTTCGCCGCATTCGTGGTCGAGGGACCTAGTGGCACGGTGGTGTCCTCCGGCGTGGGTTGGATCAGTGAGCACCTGCCGAGCACCTGGAACGTGACGGGTCGGCGTGGTCACATCGCGTCGATGTCCACCGAGCCGGCGGCTCGGCGGCAGGGACATGCACGCCAGATCATGGTGGAGCTGCTCGACTGGTTCGACGTACGGGGGATCAAACGCATCGACCTCACGGCGACGTCGATGGGCGAGCCGCTCTATCGCAGCGTCGGATTCGCCGACCCCGGCAACGGCCTACCTCTGGTTCGCCGCGCCGAGGATGTCGGCAGCTGAGCCGACCATCGGCAAGATCATGAGTGGAGACACCGCCCTCTATCGAGTGCGGTCGCTCATGATCATGGTGAGCGTTCCGGGTGCCGCGTCGAGGGTGCTGCGTCAGTCGTCGTCGACACCGGTGACACGTACGGCGAGGCGGCCGCTGGCCAGTCGCACCCGCAGCGGAGCGCCCACCTGTGCGGCGTCGGTGTCACGGACGACGCCCCCGTCGGCATCCTGGACGACGGCGTACCCGCGATCCAATGTTGCCTGGGGTGAGAGAGCGCGGACCTGCGCCTGCAGTCCGGACACGGCGTGTGTCTCGATCTCGACGTGACGAATGACCGCTGACGACGTACGTCGTCGGGCGTCGGTGATCTCGGCCAGCCGAGCGGCCAGGCCAGCCGCCGGATCGGCCAGACATGGCCGGCTGCGGGCGGCGTCGAGCCGTGACTGCTCGCGCTCGATGAGCTGGCTGATGCAGCGCCAGCCGGAGCGCCGCGCCCGCGCCACGCGGTGGGTCTCCTCAGTGACGTCGGGAACCACCATCGTACCGGCGTGGGTCGGCGTCGAGGCTCGCGCATCGGCGACCCAGTCCAGCAGTGGAGTGTCCTGCTCATGACCGATCGCGGACACTACGGGCGTGCGGCAGGCGGAGACGGCACGGCACAGGGACTCGTCGGAGAACGGCAGCAGGTCCTCGACGGACCCGCCACCCCGGGCGATCACGATGACGTCGACGTCGGGCTCCCGGTCGAGCTCGTGCAGAGCTGAGGTGACGGCCGCAACGGCGCCGGCACCCTGCACCACGCACTCCCGCACCTCGATCGCGACGCCGGGCCATCGACGACGTGCGTTCTCCTCGACGTCGCGGCGGGCCGCGGACTCTCGTCCGGTCACCAAACCGATCCGTCGCGGCAGAAAGGGCAGGGCGCGTTTGCGGTCTTGGTCGAAGAGCCCTTCGGCCGCCAGCAGCACCTTGAGCTGCTCGAGTCTGGCCAGCAGCGCCCCCGCGCCGACCGGCCGGAGCTCGTGCACCGTCAACGTCAGCCGACCGCGGTTGAGCCACCACTCCGGCTTGGCCAGCACGATCACCTGCTGACCCTCGGCCACGGGTGCGGTCAGTCCGTCGAGCAGGTGCCGCGAGACCGTCATCTCGACCGAGACGTCGGCCACGGTGTCCCGCAAGGTGAGGAAGCAGGTGGTCTGCCCCGGTCGACGTACCAGCTGGGCGATCTGGCCCTCGACCCAGACACGACCGAGCCGGTTCACCCAGTCGCCGATATGCCGCGACAGGGTACGGACCGGCAGCGGTGCATCGGCCGTGCTGGGGGCGCTCACCCCCGGGAGATTAGTGCAGGCGCCTTAGTGTCTCGCGCCAGAAGTTCGCTCACGAACTGCCGGGCCCAGCTGGCGCCCGGCGGCGTTCTCGTTTTGCCGGACACCACCTAGACCTCGGCATTCCGCAACCAACTTCAGGCGCGGGACACTAGACCGTAACGAGGGTGGCCTGGGCCGCGCCGGGTGCGGCATCAGCAAGAGACTTGAGCCGGTTGTCGAACGCGACGAGCACGGGCAGCCGGTTGGCGTGCGCGCGCTCGTAGTCGCGGAGCTGGACCAGTGTCGGCGCATCGAGCTTGCGGATGCGCGTCCGCAGCGAGCCGATGGTGAGGTGGTCGTAGTCCTCGAGCGGCAGCTGGTCGTGGGTCAAGGTCGCACCCGGTACGGCGTCCTCGACGAGAGCGGCGATGGGCTCGGACAGCGAGAACGGGTCGAGCACCGACTCGACCGTGAGCCCGTCGTGCGCGAGCGTCGTCTCCGGGGCCTTACCCTGCAGCCGGCCGATCGTGAGCTCGCCTCGGTGAGCGAGCTCGGCGTACTCCTCACGCAGGGTCATCCGCAGGCGCTGGACCGCCGTGGCCGCTGTGATGGGCAGGCCAGCTGCGTGCAAGGGCAGCTTGCGCGCAGCCTGGGCTCCGACGGCGATCAGGCCGACCCCAGCGGCCAGCGGTGCGGGCACGGAGCCGTGGTTGAAGGGATTGAAGGGGATAGCCATGAAGGCGAAGCCTTTCGGGTTGGTGTCGGTCGGGCCCTGTCTTCGTCCCCGGTAGCAGGCGTGACTAACCGCCGTAGACTCAGTGCATGCCCTCCCCGAGCTCCGGTCGTGTCCTGCTCGCGAAGCCACGCGGCTACTGCGCCGGCGTGGACCGCGCCGTGCAGACCGTCGAGCGGGCGCTGGAGATCTACGGCGCACCCGTCTACGTCCGCAAGCAGATCGTGCACAACATCCACGTCGTACGACGGCTGGAGCAGCTCGGCGCTGTCTTCGTCGACGAGGCCGACGAGGTGCCGGTGGGTGCGACCTGCGTGCTGTCCGCACACGGCGTAGCGCCGACGGTGTACGTCGAGGCGGCGGCCCGCAGCCTCCGGGTGATCGACGCCACGTGTCCCCTGGTGACCAAGGTGCACGTCGAAGCGCGGCGGTTCGCCGAAGAGGACTACGACATCGTCCTGATCGGCCACGAGGGTCATGAGGAGGTCGTCGGCACCACGGGAGAGGCTCCCGAGCACATCCGCCTGGTCGACGGCCCCGGCGAGGCCGCGACGGTGACGGTCCGCGACCCGGACCGGGTGGCCTACCTCTCGCAGACGACGTTGTCCGTCGATGAGACGAACGCGACCGTCGCCGCACTGCGCGAGCGCTTCCCGCTGCTGCAGGGTCCGCCGAGCGCAGACATCTGCTATGCGACCTCCAACCGCCAGCTCGCCGTCAAGGACATCGCCGCGTCCGCGGACCTGGTGCTCGTCGTCGGCTCCCGCAACTCCTCCAACAGCGTGCGGCTCGTCGAGGTTGCGCTGCAGGCGGGGGCGGGAGCGGCCTACCTCGTGGACGACGCGTCGGAGATCGACGAGATGTGGCTGTCTGGTGTGTCGACAGTCGGTCTCACGAGCGGGGCCAGCGTGCCGGAGGAGCTGGTCACCGAGGTGCTCCAGTGGCTCGCTGCTCGCGGGTACGCCGATGTCACCGAGGTCAACAGTGCTGAGGAGCACCTGCTCTTCGCGCTGCCTCAAGAACTCCGCCGCGACATCAAAGGACACGTCGCCGTCGAGGGGTGAGCCCTCAGGCCCAACCCTCGAACCATGACTCATTCTTCCCGGGTGTACGCCGGGGAGGAGTCATCGTTCGGGGAGGGGGGGTGGCCGAGCTGGAGCGATAGTTCAGAGAAGCGGCGCGGTCAGTAGCGTGAGGTTGACCCGGATTGCGTTGCCGGCCCGGATCACGTGCGGACCGATGCGGTTGATGCCGACGTTGCCGAGCGCGCCGTAGGTGAGCTGGGTGACCAGTCCGATGGCGGCCCCGTCGTCGCGGATGAGTGCGCCGCCGGAGTCACCGGGATAACCGGCACCGTGGGCGTAGACGTAGTCCGCGCGGTAGAGACCTTGCGGGGCGACCGCAGTGCGGGACCGCAGCCCAGCCACACCGGTACCGACGTGCTCGAAGACTGCGGTGTCGTTGTTCACTTCACTCGCGAGGGAGGTGGGTCCGCCGAAGTGGCACATCTGCGGGTCGCTCGCGACGCCCGGGTCGAGCCGGATCAGGGCGAAGTCGGTCATCTTGTTTGATTCGAGCGGCAGGCGGATCGCGTACACCGCGGTGCCGATCCGCTCGCCGGCGGCATCCTTGGCGACGGCGCCGGAGCCGTTGCGCCAGATCATCTCGCCGTCCACGCCGAGGACGCAGTGGCCCGCGGTAGAGATGTAGCGCCGGCCGTCATTGCCGGCGAAGAGGAAGCCCATCGAGCAGGGGCCATGGGGAGTCTGGATCTGGGCACCGGGACGGACACCGGTGCAGGGCGCGGTGCCGACGGGCGGGGCGGCCGCCGGAGCAGGAGCGTCGGCGAGGTCGCACTGGATGCGCTGGCCCGCGTCGATGACCGCCGTGCGCACCGTCGTCGTGCTGGCCGCGCCGGCCGGTACGGCGAGGGCGGCCGCGGCGACCAGGGCGGCCGCGAGCCCGGCGCGCACGGCGGCGGACAGGCTCACGGATGGTCTCCAAGGGTGACATGGGGTGACGCTGACCGGTCCAACGAGCGAGACCGGCTTCCGTGACGATATCGGCGTACGGCGTGCCCGACTTGTGCGAGATTCGCCGATAAGTCCCCGGGACCCAGAAACAGGGTCAGTCGACGGCCGGGCGGGCGGGCTCCAGCGGGAGGTCCCCCCGCTGCGGGGTCGTGCTGCGCATCGCCGCCCAGCGCAGGCCCGCGACGAGGCCGGCTGAACCGGTCGCCAGCAGCAGCGCCGGGGCACCGAGCACGAGCGCCGAGAACAGCTCGAGGACCTGCTGGGTGAGGAAGCTGCCACCGGCGCCGCTGGCGCGCCCGACGCCGGCGGAGAAGGTCAGCGCCATGTAGACGAGCGGCGGGATCACGACGGCGGCGGCCAGGTCCTCACGATGCACCTTGTACGCCGCGGCGGTGCAGCCGAGGGCGAAGAAGATGGCGAAAACAGTCCGCAAACCGGAACCGGTGAGCACGTCGATCGTCGCACCGAGCACTCCGGCGCCGAGGGCGACGGCGATCGCCCCGGTCGCGGTGAGCCCCCGGGCGTCGCCGACGTGAGCCCCAGCGGGCAGCACGAGATGATGCGGATGCGCCATGGACGGCGACGGGTGCATGGGATCCCCCAGATCGCGACTCGGGTGTGCATTTTGACGGTAACCGCGTCACGGGCGTGGGCCAACAACCCACCGTGCCTCGGCGTGGCGGCCGCGGCGGCCGGGGACGGCTAGAACAGGCCCGCGGCGCGGCGCAGCTCGTCATCGAGCTCGAACGGCCTCTCGCCAGGCGGCAACGCGACGACGACACGCGACGACGACTCGGACTCCACCAGCTCAGGGGCCTGCAGCGCCCGTGTGGTCGTCTCAATCTGCTTCGGCCCGGTCAGTGCGTCATCGCGCAGGCCATGCGCCGCGAGCTTGCGGGCGGTGACCAGCACGCGGCCCTCCAACGACCCGACCGCGTCGTTGTAAGCCTTGACCGCCGACTCGAGCCCGCGGCCGAGCTTTCCGACATCGCCGCCCATCTTCGACAGCCGCTCGTAGAGCTCCCGGCCGAGGTCGGCGATCTCGCGGGCGCTGTCGGCGAGCGACTCCTGGCGCCAGGTGAACGAGACGGTGCGCAGCAGCGCGATGAGCGTTGTCGGCGTGGCGATGATCACGGACCGCTCTGCGCCGTACTCGAGCAAGTCGGGGGCACCATCGAGCGCTGCCGACAGCAGCGCCTCACCTGGCAGGAACATCACCACGAACTCGGGACTGTCGGCGACCTTGTCGCCGTAGCTCTTCTTGGCCAACGAGTCGATGTGCGTCTTGACGTGACGGGCGTGGCGGACCAGAGCTGTCTTGTGTGCGGCCTCGTCGAGGGCCTCAGCCGCCTCGAGGAACCCCTCGAGAGCGCACTTGCTGTCGACGACAACGTGCTTGTGACCGGGCAGGTGGATGACCATGTCGGGACGGATGCCGCCGTCGTCGGACACGCCGGCGACCTGCTCGTCGAAGTCGCAGCGGTCGACCATCCCGGCCAGCTCCACCGTGCGGCGCAGCTGCATCTCGCCCCATCGGCCACGGGCCTGGGGCTTGCGCAGCGCGGTCACCAACGAGGCGGTCTCGACCCGCAGCTGCTCGCTCGAGTGCCGCACCTCGGTGATCTGCGCGAGCAACCCGCGATATGCCCCCTCGCGCTTGAGCTCGAGGTCGCGGACCTGCACGTCGACCTTCGCCAGCTCGGCGCGGATCGGCTCGACGAGCGCCTCGACGGCCTGCTTGCGCTGGTCGAGGTCGGCCTGCGACTCCACCTGCGTCGCCTTGAGCGTCGCCTGCGCCAGCTCGAGGAACTGCTTGGAGTTGGCCTCCAGCGCTTGCTGGCCGACGGCCTGGAACGACTCCTTGAGCTGCGTCTCGGACTGCTGCAGGTCGGCCAGCCGCTGTACGGCGTTAGCTCGTTCGTCCGCGAGCCGTTGGGTGGCGACCGCCGCCTCCGTGCGCGCGGTCGCCAGGTCGGCTTGAGCGGTGATGAGGCTGCCGCGCAGCGCGTCTCGCTCCGCGACGGGAGTGGAGGTGCCGCGGCGGCCCATCGACCAGCCGACGACGAGGCCGAGCGCGGCGGTGACCAGCGCGAGCAGGAGAGCGGAGAGGTCCATGCCGGCATCGTGGCAGCGGCCACCGACAGAACCGCGGAGGCGCCCCGGCGTAGGCCGTACACACGCTCAGTCGTTGAACCAGTCGCGGGTCAGCTCCTGCGCGCCCGGGCCGGCCTTGCCCCGGGCGGGCGTACGGCGTCGTACACCAGGCGCTCGCCGGTCGCGTCACGGCGAAGCCGGCGGCGGCCGGTCGGGCTCGGCGGTATAGCGTCGGCACTCCCCGGGGCCGGAGGGCGGTGGGCGGATGGACGTCCGACTGCTCGGACCGCTGGAGGCCGGGCCGTCCGACGACCCGGTTCGCATCGCCGCGTCGAAGCCGCGCAGCTTGCTCGCTACCCTCGCGCTGCACCCGGGCCGAGAGGTGTCCACCGATACCCTGACCGAGACGTTGTGGGGCGAGGAGCCGCCGCCGTCGGCGGGCAAGCTGCTGCAGACCTACGTGTCGCAGCTGCGACGCCTCCTGCCCGCTGACCTGCCACTGGTCACCCGCGCTCCGGGCTACGCGCTCGACGTCGCGGCCGACCGGATCGACACCGTGCAGTTCGCACAGCTCGTCGCCGCTGGGGGGCAGGCACGAAGCGCAGGGTCGTCCGCGGACGCCGCCGTACTGCTCCGGCAAGCTCTCGACCTCTGGCGCGGCGAGGCGCTAAGCGACGTCGGGCCGGCCCTTCTGTTCGACGCGGAGACCGCCCGGCTGGGTGAGCTGCGGCTTCGCGCGTTCGAGGATCTCTACGCCGTCCGGCTTGAGCTCGGCGAGGCCCCCGAGGTCCTCGCGGCGCTGCAGGTCTTCGCCGCAGCTCACCCGCTGCGCGAAGGACTGCAGGAGCTGCTGGTACTCGCGCTTTACCAGTGCGGTCGGCAGGCGGAGGCGCTCGCGGCGTACGACGTCACCCGCGCCTGGCTTCGCGATGAGCTGGGGCTCGACCCAGGACCTGGGCTCCGCGACCTGCACGCCCGCCTGCTCCGGCACGAACCCGGCCTCCAGGTGGACCGACCCGCTCGCGCCGGCAGCCTGCCGACGCCGTTGACCACGACGCTCGGCCGTGAGCGCGAGCTCGAGGCGCTCGATCGACTACTCGCCGAGTCGGCGACGAGGCTGGTCACCCTCACTGGGCCGGGTGGCAGCGGCAAGACCCGCCTTGCGCTGGTCGCCGCCACCCGGGCCCAGGAGCACTACCGCGACGGCGCCGTACTGGTCCCCCTCGAGGCGGTACGGGAGCCTGCGCTTGTCCTGACGACGGTCGCCGCGGCGCTAGGGGTGCGCGAGAGTGGCGATGACCCGGTCGCGACCCTGACCCGCGCGCTGGCCCGCCGCCAGCTGCTGGTCGTCCTAGACAACCTGGAGCAGGCCGTCGCGGTCGGGCCCGCCCTGGGCGAGCTGCTGGCGGCGCTGCCCGGGCTGACGCTGCTCGTCACCAGCCGCGTCCTGCTCGCGATCAGTGGTGAGCACGCGTTTCCGGTATCGCCACTCGTGCTACCCGAAACGGCCGCGGACGTGGCCGACAGCCCGGCTGTCGCGCTGTTCGTGGAGCGAGCGCAGGCGGCGCTGCCGTCGTTCGAGGTCACCGTCGACAACGCAGCCGATGTCGCCGAGCTCTGCCGTCGCCTGGACGGGCTCCCGCTCGCACTGGAGCTGGCCGCGGCGCAGTCGCGCACGCTGACCCCGACCGAGCTGTTGGCCCGATTGGGGTCGCGGCTGGACGCACCCGGACCGGGTGCGCGCGACCGACCGGCTCGGCATCAGAGCCTGCGCTCGGCACTCGACGGCTCCTATGAACTGCTGACCCCGGCCGCGCGCGACCTGTTCGCGGCGCTGTCGGTTTTCGTCGGCGGCTTCGAGTTGCCTGCCGCCGAAGCGGTGTGTGCGGCGACGCTGGGACCGCTGGCCGAGCTGGTCGACTCCAGCCTCGTGTCGACGACCGGACACCGGTTCACGATGCTTGAGACGATCCGGGAGTTCGCCGCGGAGCGGCTGTCGGATGCCGTCGTCGTACGCCGTCACAACGCGTACTTCCTCGACCTCGCGGAGTCGGCGAACGCAGAGCTCGACGGCGCCCGTCAAGCCGAGCGGCTCGGGCAGCTCAGCCGCGAGCACGACAACCTGCGGGCCTCGTTCGCCGGCCTTCGGGAGACCGGCGACCGGGAGGGTGAGCTTCGGCTCGCGGTTGCCCTAGCGAGGTTCTGGTACATCCGCGGCCATCTGACCGAGAGCCGCACCCGACTGTCGGAGGCACTCGCGCGCGCCGCCGCCCTGCCGCCGCGGCTCCAGGCTGATGCGTTGCGGAAAGTCTCGGCGAACGCCGTACTGCGCGGCGACTACGTGCAGGCCCTGGAGCTCGCGGAGCAGGCGCTCGCGATCTACGACGAGCTCGGTGACGCGCTCGGTCGGGCCCGGTCGCTGTCCAACATCGGCGCCATCGCGCACGCATCCGGCGCCGTCGATCGGGCGGCGGCGAGCCTCGACGAGGCGATCGTCTTGGCGACGGATCTTGGCGCCGAACGAGTGCTCGCCCTGGCGCTGAACAACCGCGGCGACCTGTGCCTGACCTACGGCGAGTACGACGAGGCGACCCGCCTGTTCACCGAGAGCCGCGCCCTGCTCGAGGCGCAGGGCGACACCATTAACGTGGCGCGATCGCTGCTCAACCTTGCACTCAGCGCGCTCGGGCGCAGGGTCGATGGCGAGGCCGCCGGGTTGGTGTCGGAGAGCCTCTCGCTGTGCGCGAAGCTCGGCGATATCGAGGACGTCGCGTGGTGCCTGCTGGCGCGCGCATCCGTGGTCAGCCGCACCGAGCGGTTCGAGGAGGCAGCGCTGCTGCTGGGCGCCGCCGAGTCGGTACTGCGCGAGATGGACGCGGTCCTCAAGCCATACGAGCGCTCGCTGCACGCGGCAACCACGTCGGCATTGGTCGAGGCCCTCGGGGTCGGCGACTTCGCGCGTCATCTCGCCCGTGGCAACGAGCTGCCGCTGGCCGATGCTGTCGCGATCGCGCTGTCTAACCGGCGTACGGCGTAGGCCGTCGCGGGATCGGCCTGCTCGCGGCGGGCGCCGCACTGGTCACGACGGGAGCCGCGGGATTGGTGGCTCTGCCGCCGCTCTACCCGCGCTGTACTAGGCCGGGTCAGTGTCCCCTCAGCCGGCGACCGCCGACCTGAACTCGGGAGGGCCCATGAACCACATGAACAAGGTCTTGAAGGCAACGGGGCTCGTCATCGCGCTGGCTGTGGTGGGGTCCACTGTGGGTATCGCGGCAGCCGCCGTACCGAGCGAGAACGTCATCAACAGCTGTTACAGCGCGAACAACGGCGGGCTGCGCATCGTCGACCCGGCCACAACCAGTTGTAAGTCGAGCGAGGAGGCGTTGAGCTGGAACCAGCTCGGCCCGCAGGGACCGCAAGGCGTCCAGGGACCGCAAGGCGTCCAAGGCCCGCAGGGCGATCGCGGGTACACCGGCTCCGAGGGCCCAGAAGGTCCCGGCGGGCCACAGGGTGCCACCGGCGCGGCGGGTCCGGCGGGTCCGGCGAGTGAGGTCTGGATCGTGCGGCCCGGCAGTGTCGACGGCCGTGACACCCACGCCAACAGCGTCACGACCTTGAACGTGCCGGCGGGCAGCTACCTGATCAATGCCAAGGCGGTGTTCTGGAACGACGACTTCGACACGCAATGGGCCGACTGCTCCCTGAGCACCGGTGACAGGACCCTGATCAGGGTGCCCGCGAAGGAGGACAACAGCGACGGCCAGGCAGCGGTGCCGCTCCTTGACACCGCGACGTTCTCCCAGCCAACCGCGGTCTCGATGCGCTGCCACATCTACAACGGCTCCATCGAGCAGATCGTGCTGACGGCCACCCGCGTCGGCGCCGTCCACTGATGTCTTCGATCGTGACCTCCCCGGTGGCCAGCGTCCGCTAGAGCTAAGACCCACACCCTTACTGGGCCCGGCCCAAGGCCGGAAGACCCTCAATGCTGGGACTCGTCAGGCCGCACCCACCGGGAGCTCGCCGATGAACGAAGATCCGATCGAGGACGCACCGGCACCCCTCGAGCCGTTGCCGCCGAAGCACTTCGTCAGGTTTCGGGACATCTCGCCGGCCGCCCCGACGCCGGAGCCGACCAGCTCCGAACTCACCGGGCCGGACGGCGGGCCCCGGTGCCCGACCGCACCGGAGGGGCCCCTCCCAGGGTGACGACGGCGTCGACACCGGTCGAGTCGTTATCGGTCCGCGCGTCGCTAGGCCGCCGCTATACCGCCGCTACACCCGGCGTCCGAATCATCACCCGCAGACCGTCGAAGCCCACGTCGAGTGCACCAACTGAGAGAGCAACCCGGAACTGTCGCTGCGCCCGCACCTGCGGGCGTCCGAACCACAAGGAGAAGAAATGAGACATGCCCGAACTGCGGCAGCGCTGAGCGCGCTGCTACTCGGACTCACCGGCTGTGCTGACAGCGGTGACGACAACGACGCCGAGGGACCGGCCGGCGCGCCGTCCGTCTCGGCGTCAGCGCCCGCTCCCGCGCCCGCGCCGACCGAGGTCGCCGTAAGGGGCGGCAGCCACGACCCCGCAGATCCGACCATCGCATTACTGGCGTACCTGCCGGCCAGTATCGCCGTGGTCGAGGGCGCGACCGTCACGTGGACCGTGGCTGGCCCGGAGCCGCACTCGGTGACGTTCTTCCCGGCGGGCCAGAAGCCGCCGACACCCGATAAGGCCTCGGAGTTCTTCGCCCCAGCGCCGGCGACAAAGCCCTATGACGGTTCCACCCTGGCCAACAGCGGGCTCGGCCCGCAGGGGCCGGGCGGACCGTTGACGTTCAAGCTCACGTTCGCGAAGGCCGGGACGTTCACCTATGTCTGCGTCATCCACCCGCAGATGACAGGGACCGTGGCGGTGGGTGCCGACGCCGCGGCGGAGCCTCAGGCGGAGATCGATGCCAGGGGCAAGACGGAGGAGGGACAGTGGCTTGCCGAGGGACAGGCAGCGAAGAAGAAGCTGCTCGAGACAGGCGTGCAGAGCGCCCCTGGCAGCAACGGACGCACAGCGTGGACCGTCCAGATGGGGTCGACGACGCCGCACACCGACGTGCTCGCTTTCGCGCCGGCGATGGTGCCGATGAAGGCCGGGGACACCGTCACCTTCGTCAACGGCTCGGGAGCACCGCACACGGCGACCTTCGCCGGTGGTACGACGGTGCCGCCCAACCCGGAGGACCCGAAAGTCCTGGCACCCGCGCCCGGTGGCTCGCCACAGACACTGAAGGCGACCGGCTACTACAACACCGGCTGGCTGCCGCCTGACGCCCCGCCGGGCCAGGGTCCGCCGCTGCCAGCACGCAGCTTCACGTTCCAGGTCCCGTCGGCCGGGAGCTACAACTTCATCTGTGCGCTCCACGTGCCGAGCGGCATGGCCGGTCAGCTGGCTGTCGCCTAGCACCCAGCGTTGCCCGCGGGCCGCATCCGAAAATCTCGGGTGCGGCCCGCGCTGGTGACCGCCGCTAGCGGGACGTCCGCAGCTCGTTCGACCTCCGGAGAGAACTGCCGTCCCGCACCGCGCGTGCACGGGGAGGGTCGGGTCGAGTGGGGCGGGCTTAGAACCAGTCGCGGGTGAGCTCGAGCCACAGGCCCACGCCGGCCCACCGGCCGAGTGGCGCATACCGCTCGGCGATCTCGGCGTCGGTCATCGAGTCGCGGCCGAGCAGCCGGGGCAGCTTGGCGCGGATCCAGGAGTCGAGGGCGAGGCCCTTGGGTCGACCGAGCAGGCCGAGCATCCCCTCAGCGGCGTAGGGACCGAAGCCGCGGAGGCTGCGCACCTGGCTCAACACCTCGGAGTCCGGTACGACGGAGTCCCACCAGGCGTCGGTGTCGACAGCGTCGGCCGCCACCGCCGTCCCCAGCTCAATGAAGGCGCGGGATCGGTAACCGGCGCGCACGACGTCCTTGAAGTGCGCCTCCCCGGCTTCGGTGACCTCAGCCGGGGTGGGGAACGCCCGCTCGCCGCCCGGACCGACCGCGCCGAGCGAGTCGACCAGCCTTCGGCAGATGAGCTCGGTGAGCGCCCATGAGCAGTTCGTCGTCGCGAGGGTCCGGGCGAGGTCTTCGAAGACGGTGGGTGACCGAAGCAGCCGGCCTACGCCGAGCTCGGCCACCCAATCGAGACCAGGCGTTGCCGCGCAGCGGGCATGCAGTTCGGTGAGGTCGTCGTCGAGCGCGAGCATGTGCCGGCACTGTGCCTTGATGGCCACTCGGTCAGCGCAGCTGCCGTCGACCCGCCCCCACGACGCGGTCAGCCGGCCGTCGCGCCGCTGGGTGATTGTCACGGTGAGCGGTCCTGCGTCGGGCAGGAGGAGGGTGCGGTGCAAGGCGACGGCCTCGTCGTCGTAGGCCGAGGGCGCCAGGGCACACCAGCCATGACTCAAGGCAGTACGGCGCAGCGAGAACAGCGACGGGACCGACCCGAGCGACATGCGCCCCGCGCGGGGCAGCTCGGCACCAGGCGGGATCACGCCGTGGATGGTCGACCCGCGAAGCTCCTGCGCTACCTGCTCTCCCACATCGGCGACGCTATCCGAGCACGCCGACCGTCGTCAGCGGACCGCCGAGTGCCCGTCGTCAGCGGCGAGGAGGCCCCTGCCTCGTCTCGACGCCCGGCTGCGGCTGGTCTTCCTGCTCGTCCGGTACGGCGACGCCGGGCATCGGAGTGCCTCCGCCGGTGATGCTCGGCACGCCGATGACGGGGCCGCCGCGGGTGCGCTTACGCGTCGACCCGCGCGACGCAGGCTGGCCGGCTTTGTCGATGATGAGGTCCGGCGAGTGGTTCCGTCCGGCGCCGGCCGTCAGATCTTCGTCGTGAGTGATGGCGGTGCTTGGCGCCGGCGTCGGCGCCGCACCGGCAAGTCGCCCGGAGAGGTTGTCGATGTGCGAGGCGAGACTGATGTCGACCTCGCTGACGCCGCCGACCTCCTCGCTGGTGAGGGTGAAGGTCACCGCTGTCCCGCTGCGCTCGACGACCGGGTGATGACCCAGTGACTCAGCACTGGTCGCCACTGCCCCGACGAGGTCGGTGGCCTGCTGGGTGGAGTCCATCCGGATGGTGCGCGTGATCGCCGTCGTGTCGCCGGACCACTCGAAGAGGGCCGCGAGCGAGCTGTCGACGAGAGCGGGGGTGAGGAGCGTGGGCATCGGGACGGCCTCCATCGGTCGGTGTCGACCGAGGTCGTGCCCGTTTCCCGCCGCTGCTACCCCTGCAGGTCGGCGACGAGTGCGTCGATCCGTCGTGCCAGGGTGATGTCGAGCTCGGTGACCGCCCCCGCAGAGTGGGTGCGCAGGGTGAACGTCACCTGCCGGTAGCGGATGTCGATGTCCGGGTGGTGGTCAAGCTCCTCGGCCACTTCCGCCACGGCGTTGACCAGGCGAATCACGTCGCGGAAGGACGGCAGCTCGCGGTGGCAGTGCACTCCGGTCTCCCGGTGACCGTCCCAGCAGGTGAGCTCGCCGAGGGCGTCGCGGAGCTGGTTCTCGTCGAGGGGCTCTCTCATGGGTGGAGAGTACGACGCATGGTCTCCGACTCGCTCCGACAGGTTGTCGTCGGGGCGGCGATCCTCGACGGCGCTACGCCGTACCCGAGGGTGCTCGCCGCCCAGCGCGCGCACCCGCCGGCCTTGGCTGGGCTGTGGGAGTTCCCGGGGGGCAAGGTCGAGCCGGACGAGTCCGACGTGGCAGCCCTCGTCCGCGAGTGCCGGGAGGAGCTAGGGCTCGTCATCGAGGTCGGCAGCCGGGTCGGTGAGGACACCCCGACGGCCGACGGGCTGATGCTGCTCAGGGTTTACGCCGCCCGCGTCGTCGGCGGCGCGCTGCGGCTCTCGGAGCACGCCGATGCGCGGTGGCTGACCGCTGAGGAGATCCGCTCCGTGCCCTGGATCGCCGCTGACGATCCGGTCGTGACCGCGCTCGTGCCGCTGATGAGCCCGCAGAGCCGGTAGACTCGACAGGTTGCCGCCTGCGGCGACGTCCCCCTTCCCCGGCTCTCGGAGTTCTCGCATGCCCACGCGCGACGATCTGCGCAACGTGGCGATCATCGCCCACGTCGACCACGGCAAGACCACTCTCGTCGACGCGATGCTGCTGCAGTCAGGTGCCTACACGCAGCACCAGCAGGACGACGGCGGCATCACGGACCGCGTTATGGACTCCATGGACCTGGAGCGCGAGAAGGGCATCACGATTCTCGCGAAGAACACCGCCGTACGCCGCAAGGACATCCTCATCAACATCATCGACACACCGGGTCACGCCGACTTCGGCGGTGAGGTCGAGCGTGGGCTGTCGATGGTCGACGGTGTTGCCCTGCTGGTGGACGCTTCCGAAGGCCCGCTGCCGCAGACGCGATTCGTACTGCGCAAGGCACTCGCGCAGAACATGCCGGTGATCCTCATCATCAACAAGGTCGACCGCCCTGACGCGCGCATCGCCGAGGTCGTCGATGAGACGTACGAGTTGTTCATGGACCTCGATGCGACCGCTGAGCAGATCGAGTTCCCGATCGTCTACTGCCAGGCCAAGACCGGGCAGGCGTCACTCAATCGCCCCTCCGACGGCAGCAGCCCGGACGAGCCCAATCTCGATGTGTTGTTCGAGGTCATCAAGAACACGATCCCGGCACCGACGTACGACGAGTCGATGCCGCTGCAAGCGCACGTCACCAACCTCGACAGCTCCCCCTATCTCGGCCGCTTGGCTCTGTGCCGCATCCGCAACGGCTACTTGAAGAAGGGGCAGACCGTCGCCTGGTGCAAGCAGGACGGCACTGTCGAGCGGGTCAAGGTGACCGAGCTGCTCGGCACCGAGGCGCTCGAGCGCGTCTCGATCGAGTCCGCGGGTCCCGGCGAGATCATCGCGATCGCCGGCATCCCTGACATCACGATCGGCGAGACGCTGGCTGACCCGGAGGATGCTCGGCCGCTGCCTGTCATCACCATCGACGAGCCGAGCATCTCGATGACGATCGGCATCAACACCGCTCCGACAGCAGGCAAGAGCGGCAAGAAGCTCACCGCCCGTCAGGTGATCAACCGCCTCGACGCAGAGCTCGTCGGCAACGTGTCCATCCGGGTGCTGCCGACGGAGCGCCCGGACACGTGGGAGGTGCAGGGCCGGGGCGAGCTGCAGCTGGCCATCCTCGTGGAGATCATGCGGCGTGAGGGCTTCGAGCTGACGGTCGGCAAGCCGCAGGTCGTCACCCGCATCATCGACGGCAAGATCAACGAGCCGATGGAGCGCCTCACCATCGACACGCCCAGCGACTACCAGGGCGTGATCATCCAGCTGATGGCGCTGCGCAAGGGTCGCCTCGAGCAGATGGTCGACCACGGCACTGGCTGGACCCGGATGGAGTACATCGTCCCGGCCCGCGGTCTTATCGGCTTCCGCACGGAGTTCCTCACCGAGACCCGCGGAACCGGCCTGCTGCACCACATCCACGAGCGCTACGAGCCGTGGCACGGCGAGATCCGCACGCGTCCGTCAGGGTCTCTGGTCGCCGACCGCACGGGTCCGACCACCGGTTTCGCGCTGGCCAACCTGCAGGAGCGCGGCACGCTGTTCGTCGGGCCGGGCACCGAGGTCTATGAGGGCATGATCGTGGGTGAGAACTCCCGGTCCGACGACATGGACGTCAACCCGACGAAGGAGAAGAAGCTCACCAACATGCGTCAGTCGTCCTCCGACGTACTCGTGCCGCTGATCCCGTACAAGCAGCTGTCGCTCGAGCAGGCGCTGGAGTTCTGCCGTGAGGATGAGTGCGTCGAGGTCACCCCGGCGACCGTGCGCATTCGTAAGGTGGTGCTCGACATGAGCGAGCGCGAGCGCTCCCGCGGCAAGCGCGCCAAGGCGCGCCTGGAGTCGTAGCGCGATGGGGCTCTCTATCGGGATCGTCGGGCTGCCGAACGTCGGCAAGAGCACGCTGTTCAACGCGCTGACGAAGAACAACGTGCTCGCGGCCAACTATCCCTTCGCGACGATCGAGCCCAACGTCGGTGTCGTCGGCGTACCGGACTCGCGGCTGGCCGTGCTGGCGGAGCTCTTCGGATCGCAGAAGATCCTGCCGGCGACCGTCGACTTCGTGGATATCGCCGGCATCGTCAAGGGCGCCAGTGAGGGAGCGGGCCTCGGCAACAAATTTCTCGCCAACATCCGCGATGCCGACGCCATCTGCCAGGTGATCCGTGCTTTCGTCGATCCCGACGTGGTGCACGTCGACGGCAAGGTCTCGCCAAGCGACGACATCGAAACCATCAACACCGAGCTGATCCTCGCCGACCTGGAGACCATCGAGAAGGTCGTCCCGCGTCTCGAGAAGGAGATGCGGCTCAAGAAGGAGTCAGCAGTTCAGCTCGAAGAGGTACGACGCGCGCAGCAGGCGCTCGACTCCGGCCGGACCGTCTTCGGCGCCGGTCTCGACCGCGACCTGCTGCGCGACCTGCACCTGCTCACCGCGAAGCCGTTCCTGTACGCCTTCAACCTCGACGAGGGCGAGCTGGGCGATGACGCGTTCCGGGCCGAGCTCGCGGCACTGGTCGCGCCGGCAGAGGCGGTCTTCCTTGACGCGAAGGTCGAGATGGAGCTGATCGAGCTGCCCGACGACGAGGCTCTTGAGCTGCTGCAGTCGATGGGCCAGGAAGAGTCGGGTCTGCACCAGCTGGCGCGGATCGGGTTCGACACCCTCGGCCTGCAGACCTACCTCACCGCGGGCCCGAAGGAGACGCGGGCGTGGACGATCCGCAAGGGCGCGACCGCACCCGAGGCGGCCGGCGTAATCCACACCGACTTCCAGCGCGGCTTCATCAAGGCCGAGATCATCAGCTTCGACGACCTCGTCGCCGCGGGCTCGACCGTCGCGGCTCGGGCGGCTGGCAAGGCGCGCATGGAAGGTAAGGACTACGTCATGCAGGACGGCGACGTCGTGGAGTTTCGCTTCAACGTGTAGGCCTGAGGCGGCGCACGGCGTCGGTGCCGAGGTCATCGGCTGTATCGAGACGTTCAACCCGCCCATAGGCCGGCGGGAGCTCCGGCCGGAGACCGGTCGCCCGACGCGCGTCCAGACGTCGTCCGCGTCTTCACCCTGAGGCCTCGCCGCGCTCGATCACGGAACCGGCGTGACGTTCTGGTTGAGCCGGAACACGTTGTGGGGGTCGTACTCGGCCTTTAGCGCGCGGAGCCGGGTAACGCGGTCGCCGTACACGCCTGGCACGTGCGCGCCGTCCGCATCGGGTTGGTAGTTGGCATAGCCCCCCTGCCCGTGCGGCTCAAGTGCGGCCGCTGTCCCGCGCGCCCAGGCCACGCACCGGTCGTGGTCCTCAGGGTCGGTCCAGTTGGCCGCGATGAGGACGTCGTAGCGCGCGGCCCGGTGAGCGAAAGCCCCGTCGCCCCTGGAGATCGCGCCGCCCATGTGCTCGACGATGAGTTCCAGCTCGGGCGGCGCCTGGGCGTCGCTCGCTCGGTCGACGAGGACGTCGATGACGTCGTCCGTGAGGTCGTCGAGGAAGCAGGAGCGCCAGTAGTGGTGCTGGCCGGGCGGGTAGCCCTGGTCCATCCTGCTCTGCTGCTCGGTGTACGCCAGCGGTCCGAGCTCATCGACCAGCGGCTCGCCCACGGCGGCCTTGACGGGGTCCAGCAGCCGCGCTCCCTCGGCGAGATCGCCCGCGTAACAGGCCGCCAGCGCGGCCACGGGGGAACCGTCCGGACCCACTGTCAAGGCCGTGTAGGCCGTCAGCTCGTCCGGAGCAGCCCGAGTGAGCTCCCGGTAGGCCTCCAGGAGAGCACGCCGGTGCTGGGGAGAGAACGCCACGCTCCCGCCGTACACGGTCGGGCCGACGGGGTGGAGCCGGTACTCGAAGGACGTGGCGATGCCGAAGTTGCCCCCTCCGCCCTTGAGGCCCCAGAAGAGCTCGGGGTTCTCGTCCGCACTGGCCGTGACGAGTCGACCGTCCGCCGTCACCAGCTCGACGGACAGCAGGTTGTCGCACGCGAGACCGTGCTTGCGCATGAGCCATCCGATCCCACCGCCCAGGGTCAGGCCGGCGATCCCGGTCGTGCTCACGACCCCGAGCGTGGTCGCGAGACCGTGCTCCTGGGTCGCGCGGTCGAACAGGCCCCCGGTGACGCCCGCCTGTGCCCGCGCGACACGCGCCTGCGGGTCGACGGCAACCGCGCGCATCAGCCCGAGATCGATGAGCATGCCGTCGTCACACGTCGAGAACCCGGCGACGCTGTGCCCGCCTCCACGTACCGCGACCGGGAGGCCGTGCGCGACCGCGAAGCCGAGCGCTCGTTGCACGTCCGACACGTCGGAGCAGCGGGCGATCACCGCCGGTCTCCGATCGACCATGCCGTTCCAAACGCGGCGCTGCTCGTCGTACCCGGGCTCGGACGGCAGCAGCACCTGGCCATGCATGACCTCGCGCAGCTCCGAGGCCCCCGCCAGGTCCACTCTCCTGCTTTCAGAAGCCATCCTCATCACAACGCCACCTCTCACTCGCTCCTGTGACCACCTCGACGCGTTGCACGCGGTCCAGCGGGTAGTCGCTGCGACGCCCGACCTCGAGCACGTCGTCCTGCTCACTTGCCTCGATCAGCGTCAGGACGACCTCGTCGGCCGGCACCCAGGTCGAGCTCACGATGCGGATGCTGATCCCGTCGCGCGTGAGCTCGTCCGCGGCGCGCAGAAGGTGCTCCTCCGCGGCGGCGAGGTCGGCTCTCGAGACGCCCGGCCAGTAGCGCTCCATCAGAAAGCTCTCCTGCGGTCCCCGCGACATGAGGCGAACCTAGGCGCAGCCTCGCCGGCCCGTAATCAGGGAAGTCCCTCGGCCGTCAGGTGTTCGTGGGTCAGGTGGCGTCGACGGGGTCGCCTGCGGCGGCCAGTTTCGCCACCAGCTCCGCCCGTGAGCGCACCTGCAACTTCCGGTAGGACCGTGAGAGGTTCGCCTCGACCGTCTTGGTGCTGAGCGACAGCTTGGCGGCGATCTCACGGTTCGTGCGTCCCTCGGCGACAAGCGCGGCGATACGTCGTTCGACCGGGGTGAGGTCGACCTGGGCCCCGAGCCGTACGCCAATGCGGGTGATCTCCGAGCGGGTTCTCTCGACCCACAGGGTCGCTCCGAGAAGCTCGAAGCCGGCCCGCGCCTGCTCCAGCGTGTTGCGTGCGACCGCTCGCCGCTTCATCCTGCGCTGCACGACGCCGCGCACCAGGAGGGTCCGGCAGAGCTCGAAGGGCATGGGTAACCGCTCGTGGGCGACGAGCGCCTCTTCGAGAGTCGCGTCTGCTCCCTCGAGGTTGTTCCTGGCCGCCTGGATCAGGGCGCGTGACCGTGCGCTCGCGGTCACGGTCCAGGGCCGTTGGGTCGCCCGAGCCACGTCGGTCATCCACGTCGTGAGCTCCTCCGCGCGCGTGAGGTCGCCGAGCGCGACGAGGGCCTCGATCTCGTCGGGGACCACGTGGCAGTCGCCGAACTCCTTGTTCCAGCGTGGCCGCATCAGGTCGGTCGCCTCGCCGAGGAGGACGTGGGCCGCCTCGTGGTGGCCCACGGAGAGGTCGATGAAGCCGAGCACGTGAAGGTTCTGCATCTGGAACACGACGTCCTCGGCGCGCCGCGCCCCCGCGAGCCCTTCGTGGGCCAGGCGACGTGCCTCGTCGACCTGGCCGAGGCACGCGCGCGCCATCGCCTCGACATAGAGAGGGGCGCCCGGTTGGTCGACGTGCTGGCGCAGCTGCAGGCTCTCCTGCGCGTGCCCTATGGCGTCGAGCCAGTTCCCGGCCCACACCTCCAGCTCAGCCAGGTGGAACCGGTGCGTGGACGCGGCGTGGAGGTCACCGGTCTCCATGGCTTCGTCGAGCAGGCGAGTCAGCAGCTGCCTGGCGTCGTCATGCCTGTCGTCGTCCATCACGACCTTCGCGAGATGACTGCGCGGTGAGGACGCGCCGGCTGTCCTGTCGAGAGCGATCGCGCGCGCGAAGAGGTCGTGGCGCACCCCGCCGCCACCGCAGTAGGTCCAGTGCGCCAGCTCGGCGATCGCCGTGCCGAGAGCCTGGCGGTCGCCGCTGCCCTCGGCGAGCTCGACGCCGAGTCCGGCGTGGTGCTCCGCCCCTGCCACATCGCCCAGGAAGTAGGCGATGGCTCCTCTGGTCCGGTGGATCCGGCTGGCGATGGCCTTGTCGGCCCGAGCGTCCAGCAGCGCCCGGTCGCAGAGAGCGAGGCCGTGGCCCAGAGGAGTGGACAGCTCGGCCAACCGGCACAGGGCTTCAGCGCGCCCCGGTCCGGAAGGCGCGTCGGCGACGGCGCGTTCGAAGAAGGATCGGGCTCGCGCACGGTCGCCAGCAGCCAGCCATTGCGTGCCGGCGGACATCGCACGCCGGAACATGGCGGCGTGGTCCGCGGGCGGCGTGAACTCGAGCGCTCGCTGCGCGAATGTCGCCGCCTCGTCAGTCGCCCCCCGCCTGGACGCGCGCGACGCCGCGCCGTCGAGCACCGCCGCCAGCTCTTCGTCTGGCTCGGGCGAGGTGAGCGCGAGGTGCCTGGCCCGCTCCTCGGGGTCCTGAGCGCGGTCCGCCAGCTCCCGGTGCGTCAGCCGCCGTTCTGCCGCGGTTGCGGTGTCGTACACAGTGGCAGCCATGAGCGGGTGGGTGAACCGCACGGTCCCGCCGCTGGAGTCGACGACCCCCGCCTTTTCGCCGCTCGCGATGTCGTCCTCGACAGGTCGGCCCGCTGCACGTGCAACGGCTTGCACCGTCGGGGTCACCATGGCAGCCGCCAGGAGCAGAACCTCACGCGTCTGCGCAGGTAGGTCGTCGAGCCGCTGACGGAGCAGGTCACCCAACCGCTCGGGCACGGGAAGGTGATCCACGTCCGACAAGCCGCCCCTGTCGAGCCACGCGCGCGTGAGCTCGAGGCTGAAGAGCGGGTTGCCTCCGGAGGCCTGGTGCACGCGCACCAGCGCGGGCCGGGCGAGGGCGACCCCGAGTCGCTCGTGGATGAGCTGGTACGTCGCGCCCAAGGAAAGCGGCGGGACCACGAGCCGTGTCAGGGGGAGGCCCAAGGCGTCCGCCGACGAGCGTGTACGGGCAGTGAGTACGAGCGCCATCCGCTCGGCCGACAGGCGCCGAAGCGCAAAGCCCAGGGCGCCACGGGTCGGTGCATCGAGCCAGTGGAGATCATCGATTGCGATCAACGTCGGCCGAGCGCGAGCGAGTGCGCGCAGGACGCTCACCAGCGACACAGCGACAGCCCCCGGCTCCGCGGTCGCGAGGGACGAGCCGCGCATGAGTGCGGCGTCGAGGGCCCTGCGCTGTGCCTCGGGCAGATCGGCTGGGATCTCGTCGCCCAAGGAGCCGAGGAGATCGATCAGTCCGGCGAACCCGATCGAGGCCTCGTTCTCGGCGGGTCGGCACGCAAGGACTCGATGACCGCGCCGGTGCGCTGTGCGCACAGCCTCCTGCCAGAGCCGGGACTTGCCGATGCCGCCGTCTCCCTCGATGAGCAATCCCGCCAGGTGCCCGCCGGTGTCGTCGAGGAAGGCGTCGATCGACGCGAGCTCCGAGTCGCGTCCGACCGTGCTCGGCGCGGTAGCCCCCGAACCGGGGAACGTTGTCGGCATGAGAACCTCTCGCATCCTGACTTTCCCGAAGTGTCCGACGACGACGGGGCCAATGCTAGGGCTGGGTACCGCTGGAGCGGGCCTCAGCTGCTCGAGCGGGCGGTCCAGGCCTTGGTGCGGGCGTCATACGCCGGGCGACCTCGTCGAGAGGGGAGCCGTGTGCGACCAACGTCGGCTCCAGGGGCTGCAGCCGCGGGCTGAAGCCGTGGCGCTCACGCACGCCGATCTCGAGCTGATTCATCAAGGCTGAGGTCGTCGGGTTCGACGGCGACGTCGTCGACTTCCGCTTCAACGTGTAGACGAGCCCATAACCGCAGGTCAGCGCCCTATAGGGTGCTTCTAGTCCGCACCAAGTCCGCAGCAGGCCACGCGGAGGCCATCAAATCGCCGGCGGCGTCGCGGTAGCGGGCACGCCAGCGACCATCTGAGCGCTTGGTGATGTTGGCCATCTTCATCCCCTTCTTCGGACCGCAGGTCGGGCGCCGGCTTCGAGCGCGACCTCGGCGCTCAGCACCGCGTCGATCACGTCTGCGACCGCTCCCTCGAGACGCGCGCAAGAGGCGACGAGTCTCACGAGATCCGGGTCGTTGGGCATCAACATGAATGCTTGCTTGAACAACGCGTCGAGCTCCTTGTAGGCCTTGACCAACTCGATCCTGCGCTCGCCCATCTCCTCCACGATCCGTGCGGCTTTACCCGACAAGTACGTCGACGGCGCCGTGAGCAGATTCGGGATCTGCATCTCGAAGACCTCGGCGAGCGCCGCAAGCTCATCCACCTTCACCACTCTCGGCGGGCGTCCTGGTGGCGGGCTCTCGATGTTGTAGAGGTCCTGCTCCTTTAGGTCGCACCCGACGATCGAGAGCCGGTTCGACAGTTCGGTGCGGGACCAGCCGCGTTGATCTCGCTCGTAGGCGATCCGCTGTCGCAAGTGCTGACGCTCGAGCCGTCGAGCACGGGGCCTCGACTCTTCAACATGTTTAGCCACACCCACATTCTGTCGTGACAGGTCATCTGCATCCAGCGGAAGGTGCGGACGACCGCACCAAGGAGGCCGAGATGCACGACGACCATCAGCGACTGCTCACCACCGCCGAGGTGGCCACGTGGTACCGGACCAGCGCCTCGACAGTGCGCTACTGGCGCTCGATCGGGTACGGCCCGCCCGGTCGCAAGGTCGGGCGACGAGTCCTGTACGACCCGGCAGAGGTTGACGCCTTCTGGCAGTCGCTCCGCAGCGCATCCCGCGGTGGTGCGTCATGACGAAGTGCAAGCACTGCGGCCGACGATGGACAAGTCTTGTCCAGGCGCACTGTGGGTGCTGTCGCCACTTCACCAAGGTGGCGACGTTCGACATTCACCGGGACGTCGAGCGGGACCTGTGCCGCGACCCCGAGACGATCAAGCGCCGCGACGGCTCGCCGGTGCTGGTCGCACGTGAGGACGAGTTCGGCGTGGTGTGGGGACGGGCCGGTGCTCGTCCGGGGGCCGAGTTCCGTCGCCGCGCAGCAGAGAGGGCCCAGGCATCCTCCGCGGCTCCCACCATGCCCGCCAACGCCGATCAGGGGCCCACGCACAGTGGCGACGGCAAGAACGGCTCCTCCCGGGACCGGGCCAGCCGTCGTGCGTGAGGCCGACGGTCCGGCAACCGGCCGGGTGGCTCCGCTGGCGCGTGGACGGCCCTCCCCCTTGAGGCGAAACAACGGTCTTGCGCGAGCTGATCACCCTCCGCCTTCTGTCTCCTGGCCAAGGTGTCCGTCGATTCGACCCGTCGACGGTCGAGATCTCGTGGCGCGGTGACCCGTCCGATTAGCTCGCATTGATCTGGATCAACGGGCGACTGACCCACGGGTAGCGAAGGCGTGGCCTCGTGGGATGACCGTCCCCACGGGGGTCGGCCCACGCCACCCTTCGCCCACAGTCCCTTCACGATCCCCCCTCGAGACAAATGAGGAGCGGGACTCGATCGACTGCCTTACATCGGGCGATGTGTCGTGGTTATCTACGTGCGTGGAGGACGACGCCGTGTTCGTTCGTGGCCAAGCTACTAGGCGAGAGGAGTGCCCGAGCCGTCAAATGGGAGACGCAGCCGTCGTGAGGCACGCGGAGGTCACTCTCCCGAGACGCCCCCGCGCGATGTCGGCCCAATCCCTCAGGCGTCCTTGGCGAACACGTGAGAACGCCGATAGCGCCGGACTAGATCGTCACGTCGCCAACATCGTGCGAGTCTGCAGTCCATGAGCCGGGAGCAAGCAGCAGGCACGGCCGCACTGAGGTGGGCGCTGGCCAATCCCGACCCGGGCCGGACGTTGTACGACGGGTCCGCCGGCCTGCTCGTCGCGCTCGCCGAGGCCCACCTCTGCGACGTGCCCAGCTTCGCCCGGTCGGCCCACGAGATCCGCGACGACCTCGTGTCCTGGGTCGACACCTGCCCCGGGGTGGCCGGCGACGCAGCCGAAGGCAGCCACGCCGACGGGAGCCTGTACAACGGCTTGGCCGGCACCGCCACCAGCCTCCAGGTGTGGGCCGCGGCGACGGGTGACGACCTCGCCGCCGCGGCTGCCCAGCGCGCCCTGGCCATTCTCGGCCAGGCCGCCGTGGACCCGAGCCGCCCACCTCGGCTCGACGATCTGCTGACCGGCACAGCCGGCTGGCTGCTCGCCCTACTGCGGGCGACCCCGCTGCCGCTCGACGGGATCGCCCGACTTTCAGACCGGCTCGTCTCCGCCGCCATTCCCGCCGGCGATGGTTACGACTGGCGGATGGGCCAGGGCGTACCGTCGGTCTTCACCGGCTACAGCCACGGGGCGGCCGGCATCTGCGCGGCGCTGGCCCAAGCCGCCGCGCCGCTGAATCGACCCGAGCTGCTCGACCTGGCTCGAGCCGGCGCCGCTCGACTGCTCGCGATCGGCCGGCAAACCGATGGCTCCGTGGTGCTGCCCCGGCTCCTGAACGAGTCCCCGGCCGCCGGGCCGTCGTTCGGCTGGTGCCACGGCCCCACTGGCACGCTCCGGCTGTTCCGGCTCCTCGACCGGCTCGACCCGGGCGGCGGCTGGGCCGACGCGGTCGACGGATGCCGTCGCGCCGTGCGCTCGAGCGGCCTACCCACCCGGCGGTGGCCCGGATTCTGGGACAACGTCGGTCAGTGCTGCGGTACCGCGGGAGTCGGGGAGATGGCTCTGGACGCCTACCAGGAGACCGAGGACCCGCAGTGGCTGTCGTGGTCGGTGGAGCTCGCCGACGACGTGCTTGCGCTCAGTCGCTCCGACTCCGACGGCCGGTACTGGCAGAACGTCGAGCACACCCGAACCCCCGCGGAGCTGCCCCCTCGGTCCGGCTGGGCAATGGGCGCCTCGGGCGTCGGTTCCTGGCTGCTGCGACTCGACCGGGTCCGGCGCACCGGCCCGCTGGCGACAGCGCTAGTCCGCGCCGACGGGCTGCCCCCTCGCTGATCAGCCAGACGTGCCGTCGCCGAGCCCGACAGGGCGCGCGCCGTCTGGGAGCCGCTCGAGGATCTCGTCGAGAGCGCGCTGCGTCGCGGTCTCGTCGGCATCGAGTCGAGCTGCCTCCAGACGCACAGCCAGCACGTCTGGCAGCGCGTGAATCTCACCCCTGTGCAGGTCCTGCACCGCACCCGTGACGAGCTCGCGAGCCTGCTCGGTACGCCCCAGGTGACGGGCCGCTCGGCCGGCTCGCCAGCCGAGCTGGCCTCGCCGCAACTCGGCCTGCGAGGAGAACCCAGGCATGATCCGCATCGCCTGGTCGAGCACCTCCTCGTGGTCGCCTCGCAGATGGCCTACGTCGAGGCGAACCAGGTCCGCGGCATGGCAGCCCTGACCGATCTCCGCGGCCACCACCAGCGCCCGCGTCGCTTCGGCCTGTGCCGCGTCGATGTCGCCCTCGCACAGGTGCAGCTGTGCGGACTGCGCGAGTACGCTGGCCCGCCTGAACTGGCCGAGATGGCCGGCTTGTGTCAGGTCGATGTGGTCCAGTTGCTGGCGAGCCCCGACGAGGTCGCCGGAGCCCTGCAGGGCTCTCGCGGCTGTGGCGTGCGCGATCCCAATCACGTGCGGGCTGGCATGGTTGAAGGCGAGGTCCAGCCCGAGACGGGCGTACTGCAGCGACCGGGCTGGGTCCACGAACAGAAGCTGCGACCCCATGGCCGCGTACGCATGGCTCAACACCTCGGGGAAGCGATCCTGCCTGGTCTGTGGATCGAGCCGGTCGATGACCTGCTCTATTCGGGCGGTCTCTGTCAGGACGTCCTCGCGGCGGCTCGCTCCCGTGAGCACCCAAGCAAGCGCGAACGCCACATGCTCGGGCAGGTCGAGCGCCTCCGCCTGGGCGAGCATGTGCTGCCAGACGGTATTTGCATCCTCGGACTGACCAGAGGCCCTCAGGCTCCAGGCCAGCTGGTGCAGCAACAACTGGGTCTCGGGTGCGGGCTCCGGGTGGCGCTCCAGGACGGTTCGCACCATGTGCATGCACTTGGTCAGCTGGCCCGCACGGGTCAGGTGCTCGAAGAAGACCCAGGGGAAGGAGAGCAGCGGTGCGCCGGTGCCGACCAGATGGGCGAACGCCGCATCGAGCTCGAGCAGGTCGCCGGCGATCCTGACCAGCGTGGCGTCCTCCAGGCGTGCGTCGAAGTTCGAGGTCACGTGCCCTCTCGGTAGGTACCACTCGGCGTGCCGGTCAGCTAGCGAGCCAGGACCGCCGGCCGCGACCAGCCGGGCGGCCGCGAAGTCGCGGATAGTGCCGAGCAGGCTGAACCGCTGCTCCCCGGTCAGGTCGGGAGGCGACGCGCGCAGCAGGCTCTTGTCCACCAGCGCGGTCATCCCATCGAGGACGTCGAGCGGGTGATTCCAGTCCACGTCCGCCTGGCTGCAGATGGCTTCGACCGCCTCCAGCGTCACTGGCCCGGCGAAGACCGAGAGCCGGTTGAGCAGGACCTGCTCCTCGGGCGGCAGGAGGTCGTAAGACCAGGCGATCGTCGCCTGCAAGGTCTGGTGCCGCCGCGGGTGGTCTCGGCCACCTCCCGTGAGGAAAGTGAGGGCACTGTCGAGCCGGTCGAGCAGAGCCTGCGGAGTGAGGATCTTCAGGCGTGCCGCAGCGAGCTCGATCGCCAACGGGTGCCCGTCGAGCCGGGCGCAGATGGTCGCGACGGCCGGAGCCGTCTCGTTCGTGATGGTGAAGTGCCGTGACACCGAGACCGCGCGGTCGACGAAAAGCTGCACCGACTCGTATGTGCCAAGGCGCTCGATGTGCTCCCCCCAGAGCTCCTCCAAAGGCGGCGTAGACATCGGAACGACGGAGAACTCGTGCTCGGCCCGAAGGTGTAGCGGCTCGCGACTGGTGCCCAGAATCTGCACGCCTGGACAGCGCGAGTGCAGTTCGGCGATGAATGCGGCGCACTCGATCACCTGCTCGAGATTGTCGAGCACCAGCAGGAGCTGCTTGTCGGCGAGCCCGTCCAGCACCGCCTCTGCCGGGCCTTGCCCGCTCTCAGCGATGCTGAGGACCGAGGCGATGGCGGCGGGCACCTGCGCGCAGTCGGTCAGGACCGACAGGTCCACCAGCCAGACGCCGTCGACGTAACGGTCCGCCAGCTCCGCCGCCACCTGCAGGGCGAGCCGGGTCTTGCCCATCCCGCCGAAGCCGATGATGGTCACCAGCCGCTCGGTCTCGAGCAACACCACCAGCTCGCTGAGCTCGGCCTCGCGACCCACGAACGTCGAGGGCTGCCCCGGCAGGTTGTGTCGCACCCGGTCCAGGCTCCGCAGGGGTGGGAACGACGTCGGCAGACCGTCGATGTCGAGCTGGTGGATCAGCTCGGGTCTGGTGAGGTCCTTCATCTGGTGCTCGCCGAGGCAGCGCACAGTGAGGCCGTCAGGCAACCTGTCCCGGACCAGCTCGAAGACCGGACTCGAGAGCAGCGTCTGACCGCCCGATGCCAGGCCGCGGATCCGGGCGCAGCGGTTCACCGGATCGCCGTAGAGGTTGCCGTCGCGCTCGACCACCTCGCCCACGTGCACGCCAATGCGCGCCTTGAGACCGACGCTGGTCGGCCAGGCTGTGGCGGCAAGATCGCGCTGGATCTGCGCGACGGCCCTGACGGCAGCGCCAGCCGACCGGAATGCGGCGAAGACCGAGTCGCCTTCGCCCTGGTCCGTGGGCCGCCAGCCGCCGTGAGTTGCGACCGCGCCGTGCAGGATCTGGTGGTGCAGGCGCATGGCCGCATCCATCGCCACCGGCTCGTCCTGCCACAACCGCGTGGAGCCCTGCACATCCGTCAGCACCAGGACCAAAGTCTCCACCAGACAATCCTGGCAGACTGTCTCGTGCCGGGTCTGATGGAGGCTCTCATTCCACGCGAGGCCACCGGCGCAAGGGCGAGCAGGACGTGGAGCGCGACCGCTACGTCGCTGACCGCGGGATCGAGACGATGCGCGTCGACGCGCGCGAGGTCGAGCGTGACTGCGCCGCGGTGGTCGCGCTCATCAACCGGCGATGCATCGAGCGGACCGGAGGGGTCCCTCCCACGCACCAGCGCTCGCCGGGCCTGATCAGCTGGCTGCTGCAGCGAACCGAGCTGGTGCGTCGTCCGGCGTTGGCTCCGAAGCACTTCGACCGAGGGCTGCGGAAGGTCGCGTTCGTGTGCTCACGATGCCGGAAGGAACGACCCGGCTGCGAGCGATCAACGACCCGGACCAGCTGTTGCGTCTTCTGCGAGGTGTAGTCGGTCGCCGAGACGGTCAGACCGTGCTGCGGACCAGGGGAGTCGGCTGCGGGCCAGGACCACCGCCAGGGCGGCCGCGACAAGGGGCACCGCGACGACGATGAGTCCCAGCGTCGGCCACGGCGCGTCCACGGTGTAGCCGGGCAGCCTCGACACGTAGGCGACCGATGGCACGAAGCCGACCGCCACTCCAGCTACCGCAGCGGACCGCGGCTGGCGTGGGCACCGGACAGCAAGACGCTCACCGTGCTCAGCGTCGCCTCGATGACCGACTACGACCTGCGCGGGCGGGTGGTCAGGTCCGAGCCGGCCGAGGCCCTCGGCCCGATCGTGTGGCTCGAGTCGGAGTGATGCACCTGCGGTGAGACTGCAGAAGTCCGGTGCTGCAAGTCCCCGCGGCACCGGACTTCTCCATGATCACGCGCCCGGCCGATCTCGCTCCACGGCCCGCGACGATCGCCCGCGGACATCACATCACGTGAGGTCGACGCCGAGCCGCACGGCCACGGTCACCGCCTCCGCGCGAGCGCGGACGCCGAGCTTGGCGAGCAGGTGCGAGACGTGGTGCCCCGCGGTCTTCGCGCTGATGTGCAGCGCGGCAGCGATCTCCGCGTTGGTCCGGCCGGCGGCCACGAGGCGCAGCACCTCGAGCTCGCGGTCGGTGAGCCCGCCCGGGTTGTCCCTCGTGGACGACACCGGCCCGCGCGGCACGCGCACGCCGGCGTCGCGCATGCGTTCGGCGACCCGGCGCGCAGCCGGCGTCGCGCCCAGGGCGACGAACCCGTCGTACGCCGCGCGCAGGTCCGCCGGATCGCTCGAATCCGCGAGGGCATCGGCGGCCTCGTAGGGGCAGCCGAGCTCGCGCCACGCGCGGGCGGCTGCGGCATGATCGCCCGCGAGGTGCAGTAGGTAGGGCTCCGCTGCCGTCGACGAGGCCGAGACGTCCTCGCCGGCTCGGGACAGCCACAGCGCCGTCGGACCGACCGCCCAGGGGTAGGCAAGCCGGACGGCAGCGGCGTGGACCTCCTTGAGCAGCGGCACCTCGGCCGAGATGTCGCCGGCCAGCCAGGCCGCCTCGGCGCGCGCCGCGGCCACCGGCGCGAGCCGCTGCACGTGCCCGGTCGGCCGGGCGAGAGCCAGCGACTCGTCCAGCGGCGTCCACACCTGCGGGTCGCCGCGCCGCGCGCGCAGGCGACCGAGGTCGGTCAGCGCCGTCATCCGGCTGACGCCCACGCAGCGCGGTGACCGCAGCACCGCGGCGAGGCGGTCGGCGCCGTCGGCCCAGCGGCCCTGGTCGATGTCGCACCGGGCCAGCCACGCCGCGGCGTACACGCCGCGGGATCCGAGCTCTAGCCGATCGGCGAAGTCTACGCACTCGCGCAGCGCCGCGATCGCCTCGGGGTAGCGGCGCACCTCACCGCCACCGGCGCCGAGCTGGCTCAGACCGTGGGCGACGAGCGACGAGTCGCCGATCTCCCGCGCGATCTCGATGCCCTCGACGACCCGGTGGTAGCCGACCTCGTCGCCGTCCATCCACTTCGCGATGCCGCTCTGGATCAGCGCGTACGCCGTCGTCTCGAGATCACCGCAGGCGCGGGCCAGCTCGAGCGCGCGGACACCCCACGGCTCCGCCGCAGCCAGGTCGCGGGCGAGCATCCGCAGCGTGGACTTCTGCGCATACGCGTGCGCGAGCTCGGGTCCCGGCTCGTGCCGTTCGAGCACCGCGACCGCCTCGTCGACGACCTCCTCTGCGCGGGGGAGGTCGCCGAGCATCGACAGCGGGATCAGCATCCGGGCCAGCAGGTCGCCGCGTCGTACGTCGTCGCCGGCCTCCGCGGCGGCCGCGACGCCGCGCTCGAACGCCGCTCGCGCATCCTCGTGGCGACCGAGCGCCGCGAGCAGCGGCCCGAGCGTCGCCCAGTGCTGCACGCGCACAGCGGGAGCGAGCCGAGCCTCGTGCTGCAGCAGCCGTTCCAGATGCGCCGCCGCCTCACGCCGCGCGCCAGCGGTGGCGGCAGCCTCCGCCGCGACAGGAGCGCTCCCGAGAACCCCGTCGACGTCCTGGCCGGCGTCGGCGTGATGCGCGCGGCGAGCGTGGTCGACATCACCGGACGGCGGCTGGGCGAGCGCGTCGCTCAACGCCCGGTGCAGTGCCCGCCGACGCGCCGGCAGCAGGCTCTCCTCGACCGCGAGCCGGGCCAGCTCGTGCCGGAAGCGCACCCGCTCGCCGTCGGCCACGAGCACCCCACTCGCGACCGACTCGTCCGCCCCGACCGCCTCGGCGCCGACGGCCTCGAGCAGCCAGAGCTCCACCGCACCCGGCACGACCGAGGCGGCCTCGACCGCGCCACGGGCCGACTCCCCGAGGCGACCGACGCGTGCTAACACGGCGTCCCGGATGGTCGCGGGCACATCGGTCGCGCCGGCGGCGAGGCACTCCGTGACGAAAAAGGGGTTGCCGCCGGTGCGGGCGTGCAGCTCGGCTGGGTCCACGTCGTACTCGCGGCTCAGCTCGGCGACCGCGGCGGCGCTCAGCGGGGCAACCGCCACCCGCAGCGGCCGCGTGGTCGCCAGGTCCCCGACGACCGTGCGCAGCGGGTGGCTCGGGCCCAGCTCGTCGCCGCGGTAGGTGACGATCAGCACGGCAGAGTGGTCGCTCACGCGGCGGCCCAGCACCGCGAGCACGTCGAGTGTCGCCTCGTCCGCCCAGTGCGCGTCCTCGAGCACCGCGACGGTGACGGTGGCCGTGTCGAGCGACGCGAGCACGACGCCGAACATCCCTTCACGCGGCATCGACAACAGGCCGGCGTCTCCGGTCAGGTCCACGATGGGCCCGAGGGGCCGCGGCGTACGAAGGCTGTCGCACGCTCCCCACCGGACGGTCACGTCGTCCGGCAGCGACGAGACGAGGGCACGCACCAGCGTCGTCTTGCCCGCACCGGCCTCCCCGCTGACCAGGACGAGCCGGCCCGGGCCACCGCCGCGCAACGAGGCGACCAGCTCGGTCAGCTCGGCCAGCGCGCGGTCGCGCTCGAGCAGCAGCGGCGAGGTCGGCACGCGGCGCAGGCTACTTCGTCGTCGTCCCGCGCCGACCGGGCGCCGACCGGGCGGCAGAGATAGGGCGAACGCCCGATGCCCGCCCGGTGGTGCGGAACCTACGTTCGTCCTGCACCCAACCAGGGGTGCCCACCGAGAGGAACCGCTCATGCCTCGCTACATGGTCGAGCGCACGTTCGACGCAGGCCTGGAGATCCCCACCAACGACGACGGCGCGAAGGTCTGCCTCGGCGTGGTCGACCGCAACGCCGAGCTCGGCGTCACGTGGGTGCACTCCTACGTGAGCGAGGACCACCGTAAGACGTTCTGCATCTACGACGGGCCGAGCCCGGAGGCGATCCGCAAGGCCGCCGACTGCAGCGAGCTGCCGGTCGACCTGATCACCGAGGTGTCGGTCCTCGCGCCGTACTTCTACAGATCCTGACCGTCGGCGTACCTCATCGGCCTGTGGCGAAACTGCAGGAGGCTCCCGACGTACGCGACACGCAACTGCGGCCGCGGGCTGCCCGTCGACCGGAGACCACCCAGGTGCGGTCCCGGACCCGTACTTCAACCACTGAAGGGGAGTCATGACCAGCAAGAGAGCGATCATCGCGGGCATCGTCGCCGCGGCGGCCATCGCCGCCGGCACTGCCTACGCGCTGACCCGGTCCACTGATGAGGACGCGGCCGCCGTGGCATCGGACGGCACGGACGAGGTGCGCACCGCTACGGCCGTGATGCGGGACAAGGCCACGGCGGTGGCCGCTGGGTACGCAGAGCTAAGGGACTCGAAAGGCGTGGCGTGCATCGACGACCCAGCCGGCGGCATGGGCGTCCACTATGTGAAGAAGGAACTGGTCGGAGATCCTGCCGTGGTGGCGACGACGCCGGAGGCACTCGTCTACGAGCCCCAGCCGGACGGCACGCTCGCCCTCGCGGCAGTCGAGTACGTGGTCCTGCAGGCCGACTGGGAGAAGGCGGGGAACACCACGCCTCCCTCGTTGTTCGGTCGCGAGTTCGAGGCGATCCCCGCAGGCAACCGGTTCGGACTGCCGCCGTTCTACGCGCTGCACGCGTGGCTGTGGAAGGACAACCCGGCCGGCAGGTTCTCCGACTGGAATCCTGACGTGAAGTGTCACGATGCCGACGGGACCGAAGCGGCCCGCGTCGCCACGGCAGCTTTCAGGGATCGAGCCGACGCCGTCGAAGCCGGATACGGCGAGCTCAAGGATGCGAAGGGGGTGGCGTGCATCGACGACGCCGCCGGCGGCATGGGGATCCACTACGTGAAGAAGGAGCTCGTGGGCGATCCCGCTGTCGTGGCGACGACGCCGGAGGCACTCGTCTACGAGCCCCAGCCGGATGGCACCCTCGCTCTCGTCGCGGTGGAGTACGTGGTAATCCAGGCGGATTGGGCCAAGGCGGGGCACACGGCACCGCCATCGCTGTTCGGCCGCGATTTCGACGCGATCCCCGCAGGCAACCGGTTCGGGCTGCCGCCGTTCTACGCGCTGCACGCATGGCTCTGGAAGGACAACCCGAGCGGCACCTTCACCGGCTGGAATCCGTCGGTCAGCTGCCCGGCGGCCTAGCCGCCTGGCGGGCTCTTGACCCTCGGGGCACCGGCGGTGGCGAAGGTCCACCGTCGGTGCCGCGCTGAGCACGAATCGCCGCGGCGGGAGTCGCGACTTGGCGCTCATCGCTCCCCTTAAGCCCACTGACCGTCCACACGGCCCCAAATGGCGAGCGGCCGAGCTGCAGGCGGCTCACGACGACCTCGTCTCCTCCCCGCTCGACGGGCCGCGCGAACTCCTCGGCGCGTTGGTCGAGCGCGCCGTGCAAGTCGCCAACAGGGAGCCGCGGCTCGCCGTCGAGCTCATCGCCACCGTTCAGGCGCACCGCGGCCGCTGGGTGCTGCCCTTCGGAATGGACGCCGACCTGCAGGCACTCCTGAGCAGGCTGCCGGAGCCCCAGGGACCCCTCCCGCGCGCCCGACGACGTTGGTGAGCCTGGTGCGCACGGGCTGCGGCGGCGCGCCATCCTGCGCGCAACACCTGAGTCCCTATGGAGCGAATGTGGACGCGAAGGTGTCTACCCGGTGTCCATGACCCTCGCCGAAGCCGTGCGCGGCTGCTAGCGCCGCGCCGTGTGCGCGATGCTCCGACAATCTTGACGTCAAGCGCTGCCGGTCTAGAGCGGCACAGAGCAAGTTGCGGTCCGCAGATAGTCCGCAAGACGTTCGTCTGGCCCCGTCGTCGGTCAACGCCTGCCAACGGCATACCTGCAGGTCAGACGCGGTGCAGGCACCTGGTCGTGCACGAACTATCCCCGCACGCCATGTTCCGCTTCAACGACTAGCCAGCAATAGCCGGCCGCTGCGGAGTCATTCAGTCGAGCCCGCCGCCGCTGCTGTTCCACCGCAGCGGCCTTCGGCCGGAGGTGGTCGCCGGGCGGGTCCTAACGCCTCGTGAGCAGGAGAGATCGCCGCAACCTGCTGGTCGAGCATTCGAGCAAGCTGAGGCGACCACCTTTCTTCGCGGCTGGGCGCCTGCCATGCTCGTCGCCACGACGATGGGGGGTATGACATGACAGAGACGCGCGAAGACCAGGCCGCGACCCCAACGCACGTCGACGGGTCGACGCCGAACGAGGTCGCGGCCGGCGTCGATCGCTTCATGGGGGACGTGCGAGGTTGGCTTGCCTTCTTCCTGCTCATGCTGGGCCACCGCACTGGTTTGCTCGACGTTGTACGGGCAGGCGCGGGCAGCGCAGCCGATATCTCGGCGCGCGCCGGGACGCACGAGCGCTCGACGGCCGAGTGGCTCGCCGGCATGACGGCAGCCGGCTACCTGCGCCACAGCAACGGGGTGTTCACCATGCCTACCGGGCAGGCGGCGTTGTTCGAGGGCGGTGTGCTGCCCTTCGACCCCACGGTGCTGTTCACGTTCCCGGACGTCATCGCGCGGGTGCAACCGGACCTCGAGCGCTCACTGCGCGACGGCCGTGGCGTCCCCTATGCCCGCTACCAGCCGGAGTTCAGTCAGGCCCAGGACGCCATGAACGGCCCGCTGTACGCCATGTTCTTGGTGCAGGAGTGGATCCCCTCCGTCGACGGGCTGCAGCAGCGGCTGACCGACGGGATCGACGTCATCGACATCGGGTGCGGCGGCGGGCGCGCGATCTGCCACTTGGCCGCGGCGTACCCCGCCTCGAGGTTCGTCGGCTACGACATCGATGAGGCGGCGCTGGCTATCGGCGCTGCGCGCGCGGCCACGGAGGGCCTGTCGAACGTCGACTTCCGACGCCACGACGTCGCCGAGCTCGGCGTCGAGGCGGCAGCCGACATGGTCATGGCCGTGGACGCCGTGCACGACCAGGCAGCGCCGCAGAAGGTGCTCGAAGCGGCTCGGCGGGCGCTCCGGTCGGAGGGGGTGCTGGTCATGGTCGAGCCAACCGCCACCGGCGACCTCGACCAGGACGTGCAGAGCCCGATGGCCGTCATGGGCTACGCCACCAGCCTCTCCCACTGCGTACAGGTCAGCCTGGCTGAGGGCGGTCCGGGCCTCGGTGGGATGTGGGGCAGCGCCGGTGCCCGACGGCTGCTGAAGGCCGCCGGGTTCACCGACGTACAAGAGCACCACTCTCCCAGCGACTACACCGTCTTCGCCGCTCGGACGGTTCGGCGGTGACACGCATTGAGGTGTGCGACATAGTCCGACCATGACTCGCAGCCGTCTGGCCATCGTTTCGCTCTGCCTGATTGCGCTGGTTGGGTGCGGGGGCGAGGGTAGCTCCGGCGTGACGGGCGTTCCATCGCCACGCGCCGAACCGTCGCCAATCGCCAGCGAGACCCCCGCCGCCGACGACGTCGTAGAGGTGTTGGGTACCACCGCGCTCAGGTTCGTGCCGGGTGAGCTGACGGCGACGGTCGGCGTCCTATTCAAAGGTCGCTTTGCTCAGCGGGGAGCGTTCCCACACAACATCGAGATCGCGGAGTTCGGCGTGAAAGGCGACGACACGACGACGCTCGAAGCTGGCGACAAGAAGCCGTTCTCGTTCACTCCGTCAAAGGCTGGCCGGTTCGACTTCATCTGCACCTTCCACCCCCAGATGAAGGGGACCTTGACGGTCTCGTGAGCTATGCGAGCAGCACGTCAAGCCGGAAGCGGAGCGACACCGGCCGGTCGATCACGACCTCGTCGATGAAGCGCCCGGTCTCGCAGTAGACGTCCCCCGTCAGCTCGTGCGTGACGAGCACCGGCTCGGCCTGGCGCTCGAGCCGCCAGAAGTGTGGGATCCCCGCGCGGGCATACTGCGCCGGCTTGGTCATTCGGTCGTCGGTGATGCTGCTGGGACTCATTATCTCGACGGCGAGCAGAACGTCTTGTGCCCGGGCGAGGAGGACGTCCAGCGCCTCCCGGCGGACGATGACGAGGTCCGGCTCGCGGTAGTTGCGCGGGTCGAGCGCCACTCCGGGCGCAGGGACGACCAGCCAGGAGTCGTCGAGCACCTTGTCGAGCAGAACGCCGAGACGGAAGGCTGCGGAGTTGTGGCCGACCGTTGCGGGCGGGCTCACGTGCAGGCTGCCATCGACCAGCTCGTAGCGCAGGCCATCGTCGGGCAGGGTGTCGAGGTCCTCAATTGTCCAGCCGTCACGGCGGACAGGCAGCAGGGTCACGGGCTTCATGGTGCTCCTCGCGAGTCGGCATGTCACCCAGACTGCCGCGCGACGGCGGCGCTGGAGCCGGTCAGGCGGACACTGTGGACAACATTCTTTCGCGGAAGAATGCCGCGTAGTAGTCCGGCGACGAGCGCGTCAAGCTGGCAAGAGGCGTCATGAGGCCGGGCGCCGTACCTACTGCCGCCAGCGGGCTCAGCGCAACCGCTCGACCACCAGCGCCGAGCCGAGTCCGGCGGCCGCCGGGATCGCCAGCACGCCGATGGTGAGGTCGCTGCGGTCGAGCTCGTCGAGCAGGGTGGCGAGCAGCATGCCGCCGGTCGCGCCGAGCGGATGTCCCATCGCGAGAGCCCCGCCGTTGACGTTGACCCGATCCTCGTCGACCCCGCTCTCGCGCAGGAAGTGCAGCGGCACGGCGGCGTACGACTCGTTGATCTCGAAGAGGTCGACATCGGCCCAGGTCATGCCCGCGCGGTCGAGGGCCGCCCGCGCGGCGACCGTCGCGCCGGTGAGCAGCGGCGAGCGGACGGCGATGTTGGCGGCGGCGACCACGCGGGCGCGCGGTACGACGTCGAGTGCGCCGGGGCGGCCGATGAGTGCGGCGGACGCGCCGTCGACCATCTTGGGTGACGACGCGAGGGTGTGGGCCGCGACGACCTCGAGCCCGGGCAGCCGGTCGGCCAGGACGGCGGCGAACGGCCCGGCCGCGTCCGCGGCGAATGACGGCGGGAGCGCCGCGGCGTCGGCGTCGGTCATCGACGCGCGCACCGCCTCGTCGTGGTCGAGCACCGTCGTGCCCGCGCTGTCGACGACGGGCACCATCGACTGGCCGAAGCGGCCGGCGGCCTGCGCGGCCGCGGCGCGCACCTGCGAGCGGACCGCCCACCGGTCGAGCTCGGCCCGGGCGATGCCGTGGCTGCTCGCCAGGGCGTCGGCGGCGACTCCGATGTGCAGGAAGCCAGCCGCCCTGGCGACCTCGGGATCGGCGTAGATCGGCCCCTGGTCGTCGAACATCCCGACCCGAGACATCGACTCGACGCCGCCGGCGACCGCCAGGTCGTCGACACCCGCGTCGACTTTGGCGGCGACCGTCGCGATGGCGTCGACGCCCGAGCAGCACATCCGCGACAACGTCGCCCCGGCCACGCCGTCGGGCCAGCCGGCGAACAGCGCGGCAGCCCGCGCGATGTCGCCGCCCTGCTCGCCGGTGGCCGAGCTGGCGCCGACGACGAGGTCGCCGACCCGCGACGTGTCGAGCCCCGAGCGCTCTGCCAGCGCGCGGAGCACGGTGGCGAGCAGCTCGACGGGCCGGGTGCCGGCCAGCGCCCCCCGGCCGGCCTTGCCGCGCGGCGTGCGCACGGCGTCGTAGACCAGTGCTCTCATGCCTGCCTCGCCAGGGTCTCCAGGGTGCGTCGTCCACCGGGGTCACCGGCGGTCGCCGGCACGATCACCACGTCGTCGGCGCCCGCCGCGCGGAATTCGTCGACCCGGCGCCGGCACGTCGTCGCGTCGCCGACCACGCCGATCGCCGCCGGCAGCTCGGCTGGGACACGGGCCAGGACGTCGCGGGGTGCCGCGCCGGTGCGCGCGAAGTCGACGACATCGCCGAAGCCGGCCGCGGCGAACATCTCGCCGTACCCGGGCGCCGGGAGGTAGCCGACCATGGCCCGGGTGAGCTGCTCGACCGTTGCCTCCGTCGGGTCGACGGCCGCCGGCACCCAGACCGACAACGGCGGCGCGGTGCGTCCAGCCGCTCTGGCGGCGTCGTCGAGGCCCGCTCGCAGCCGCGAGACGAGCTCGGGGGTGCACAGGTTGGCGACCATCCGGTCGGCTAACTCGCCCGCGGTGCGCACCGACGCCGGGCCGAACGCCGCGAGAACCAGCTCCGACCGCGGGGCCGGGAGCCGCAGGTGGTAGCCGTCTGTCGATACGGCGTCGCCGCGGTGACTGACCTTCTCGCCGTCGAGCAGCGGGCGCAGCACCTGCACCGACTCGCGCAGCAGCCGCGCGGTCCGCGCGTAGGGCCGGCCGTGCCATCGGCTCACCACCACCGGGCTCGACGCCCCGATCGCCAGCCGCACCGGCCGGCCGACCAGAGCGCTGACGCTTGCCGCACCCATCGCCAGTGACACGCAGTCGCGCACTGCCGGCGCCAACGGGCCGACGGTCAGCCGCAGTGACGTGTGGGCGAGTCCCACTGCGGTGGCTAGCGCGAAGGCGTCGAAGGTGGCCATCTCACCCAGCCACAGGTCGTCGTAGCCGCAGTCGGCGACGATGCGGGCGGTTTCCAGTGCGTCGAGCGGGTCGGCGTCCTGCCAATAGCCGAGCGACACCGACGTGACTCGGCTGCCACTCACGGCTGGCCAGGGTCGCGGGCGGGTCGGCGTTCTTGCACAACCCGGAAGCGACCCGCGATGTAGGCCTCGTCGGTGAGACAGGCGTTGCCGGCCGGGCTCAGCCCGGTCACGTGGAAGTCGCTGTAGGCGGCGGCGAAGTTGAGCGGCATCGGCCCGGTCAGGTTGCAGGTGACCGACGCCCCCGCGCGCCAGAAGCGCTGCACACCGGCCTCGAGCCATTCGTCGTCGGTCGAGTAGACGTGCGAGGCGATCGTGCCGCGCGCCGCCACGTCGGCGAGAGCCTGGTCGAGCGCGTCGTCGCTGTCGGTGCAGCGCACCACGAAGGCCACCGGCCCGAAGCACTCGTCGGCGTAGAGCGCGCGGGCCGACGGGTCGACCGAAACGACCGCGGGCGTGCAGGTCCACGCGTCGGGCCACTCCGGGTGGAGGTACGTCGACGGTGCGAGCAGCACCCGGCCGACCGCCCCCGCCTGCTCGGCCGCCGCCCGTACCCGGGCCGGCGTCTCGCGCGACTGCACCGCGCCCATCAGCGCGGCGGCCCGGGTCGGGTGGTCGACGACCGCGCGCACCGCGTCGACGAGCGCCGTTTCGACGTCGTCGGCAGACACGAGGCCGTCGGGGGTCGTCACGCCGTCGCGCGGGAGGTAGACGTTCTGCACGCTGGTGCACATCTGCGCGGTGAACAGGCACAGCGAGGTGGCGATCGCGGATGCGACCGACGGGAGGTCGGCGACCGAGTGGAGCACCACGGCATTGATGCCGGCGGTCTCGGTGAAGGCGATGGCCGGGTGCGCGTGCGACTCGACCCATGCGCCGAATGCCGGGCTGCCGGTGAAGTCGACGATCGCGCAGTCGGGATGCTCGACGAGCTGGGTCGTCACCAGGTCGCCAGCGGTGTCGGCAGCGAGCTGCACGACGGTCGGCGGCAGGCCCTCCGCGGCCAGCACCTCCTGGCACGTGCGCACGGCGAGCGCCATCGTCAGCACTGACGTGGGGTGCGGCTTGACGATCACCGGGTTGCCGGTGGCCAGGTCGGCGAGCAGCGCGGGATAGGCGTTCCAGGTCGGGAAGCTGGCGCAGGTGATGACGACGCCGATGCCGCGTGGCTCAGCCCGCCAACGCTTGTCGAGGTGCACCTCCGTCCGGCCGAATTGCTTGCGCCACGCCGCCTGTGTGGGCACCCGCTCGAGCGCCGCGGCGGCGTAGCCGAGGGCTTCGAGACCCCGGTCGAGCGCGTTGGTGCCGGCGCCCACGCAGCTCATCGACAGGCTCTGGCCAGTGGTGTGCATGTTGGCGTGGGCGATCTCGAAGAGCCGCTCGTGCAGGGCGTCGATGATGCGCACGCAGATCTGCACTCGACGCTGCCAGGGCACCTCGCGCCACACCTCCCGTGCGGCGCGCGCGGCGGCGAACAGGCCGTCAACGTCGCAGACCGGGTAGGCGATGCCGAGCGGGCGCCCGGTGTAGGGCGACATCTCGTCGCCCACCCTCATCCGCTCGGTCGGCTGGTCGAGGACGAACTCGCTGCCGAGAGTGGACTCGTAGGTCACGCGCGCCGTCGCGAGCGCCTCGTCGGCGCCCGGCTCGCGGTCGGGCCGCTCGGCGAAGGCGCTCCACGACTCGCGGGTGCGGATCGCCTGTTGCGCCCGGTCGAGCGTGTCGGCGGGCAGCGGGCTCACGGCCGCTGCCAGGTCAGCCGGTGGGAGCGGACGGCGCCATCGGAGACCGGCTCGCCGGCGCTGAGCATCAAGGTGTCGCCGTCGAGGGCGACCCGGCGTACCTGGTCGGTGCCGACCATGGCCGGGTTGAGTGCTACCTCGACGTGGTGCACCACGTCCTCGCCCACGACGTCGTAGCGGCCGGCGTAGGTGAAGTACGTCGTGAACGCGGCCGCTTGCTCCTCGGCCGACGACTGCCGCGGTGACCCGGCCGACAGGGCGGGGCGCTCTGCGGAGGCGATGCAGGCCGACATCCAGCCGTCGAAGGTGTAGCAGAGCAGGCCGGTGGGGTGGTCGCCGAAGGGGCGGCGTACGGCGCCCTCGGACTCCACCTCCCACGACACGAGCCGCCAGCCACCGAGCAGGTCGGCGGTGCTGAGCCGAGCCGTCATGCCAGCCCGAGTCGGGCGTCCCCGGCCCAGGTGGCGTGGAAGCCGAGCGGCACGCGCACCGGCAGTCGCAGGCGGCAGACCGGGCCAGCCGCGATGTCGCGCCCGTCGAGGATCTCGACGTCGGTGCGTTGCGTCTCGACGTCGCTGACGTAGAGGATCAGCCAGCCATCGTCTTCGTCCGTCGCGCCCGGGCGGGGAGCGAAGGCGGCCTCGGTGCCCCAGCGGCCCGCCCCGAACCAGTAGGCCGTCGACTCGCCAGTGACGATGTCGTAGCGCAGCACCCCGTCGTGCAACATGGTCGGCTCGTCGGCGATGTGCATCTGGTAGCTGTAGCGGTTGGGCCGCCCGGTGAGCGACTGGTTGATGGCCGGGAACTCGGTCGAGCGGTCGTCGACGATTTCCTCGACCGTCGCACCGGTGCGCAGGTTGAAGCGGTAGCGGTTGGTGACGGCGTCGGGTCGCAGTGACGCGAGCATGCCGCCGAGCGGCCCGTCCATCGGCCGCCGGGGCGCAACGTCGGTGATGCGGCAGGTGGTCATGACCACCTCGTCGCCGTCCTCCCAGGCATTGACCGAGTGGTAGATGTAGGTCGGGTCGGCCTCGAACCAGCGGATTTCCGAGCCGGCGCCGTGCCGCGGGATCACGCCGAAGCGGCTCGGCAGGTCGCGCTCGAACCGGGTGCGGTAGCGGCCGGCCCGGGCCGCCTCGGGGTCGTTGATGAGCGGCAGGTCCATGAGGATCGAGTAGTGCTCGGTGATCGCCATGTCGTGCGGCAGCCTGGGGCCGGGCAGGTCGATGTCGACGAGGTGGGACACCGCGCCGTCGCGGCCGACGACGCCGTAGCGCATGTACGGCGGGGTGTCGCCGTAGTCGAAGAAGCAGACCTCCTCGGTGTGTTCGTCGACCTTGGCGTGCGCCGACACCGTGCAGGGGAGGTCGGCGCCCCACCCGTCGCGTGCGGTGGTCTCGAGGGTGATCGGGTCGAGGGTGTACGGCGCCCCGGCGCGGTACCAGAGCGACACCAGGCGGCCGGCGTGGACGATGACGTCGGTATTGGAGCTGTCCTTCTCCGGGAAGCCGTCGGGGTTGCCCTGGCGTGGCTCGAGCAGCCCGTTCCAGAGCGCCTCGCCGCTGGCGAGCTCGAGGGCAAGCGCGTCGGTCCGTACCCACCTGTTGCGGTAGGTCGCCCGGCCGCCGTCGAACCGCACGGCGTGCACCATCCCGTCGCCGTCGAACCAGTGGTAGCGCTGCCGCGGCTCGAACTGCGGGTTGGGGCCGTTGCGGAAGTAGACGCCGGACAGCTCACCGGGCAGCGTCCCCTCGACAGTCATCTGGTCGTGCTCGACGACCCGCTCCTCGCGCACCGGCGCGTAGAGCGCGGCGAGGTAGGGGTTGTCGGGGTAGGCGCCGGCGCCGGGCTCGAAGCCGGGTCGTGACGGCGCGCCGAGCGGACTCGCGGCGGCGGTGTCGAGCGCGGGGTTGGCGGTCATCTGCTGGCCCTTCCGACGGCGTGCGTTACTACAACAAACAGAGTATAACGGTGTCAAGGTCGAGGGATCCCTCGCGCCGGGTCGACGGCCGCGCCGGTCGTGGCCAGGATGCGACGTCGTGACGCAGCAGCGACAGCCGGCACCTGCGCCGACCCGGTCGGTGGGCACCGCACTGCAGCTGCTCGGCGACCGCTGGACCCTGCTTCTGCTGCGCGACGCGTTCCTGCTGCGGCACCGCCGCTTCCACGAGTGGCGTGACGCCCTGGGCATCTCCGACGCAGTGCTGTCGAGCCGGCTGGCCGACCTCGTCGACGCCCGCGTCCTGGAGCGGCGCGAGGTCAGCGCGGTGCACGTCGAGTATTGGCTGACCGAGTCGGGTCTCGACGTGTGGCGCTCACTCGTCGCGATGTGGGCGTGGGAGCGGAGCTGGGTCGAGGTGTCCCGGCGCACCCAGCCCGCGCCTGTCCACGTCGCATGTGGCGAGCGGACTGATCCGGTGCTCGTGTGCGGGCACTGCCTGGTGGCGACCACCCCCCGCGATACGACGGCGCGCCTCGCCTCGACGGCGGCCGACTTCATGACCGACTCGAGCCTGCGCCGCCGCCGCTCGTCCAAGCAGCTCGAGCCGTCCGACCCGTCGCTGCTGTTCCCCGAGACGATGGCGCTCATCGGCGACCGCACCGCACAGCTGGTGCTCGCTCTCGCTTTCCTGGGCTCGCGCCGTTTCAGCGACTTCGAGCGTCGCCTCGAAGTCTCGCCGAGCCTCCTCGCCGATCGGCTGCGGCGACTCGTCCGAATCGGCGTCCTCGCCCGCACCAAGTCGGCGGGCGGAGGCCACGCCGACTACCGCCTCACCGACAAGGGCATCGACTTTTTCCCGGTGACGATCGAGCTCGTGCAGTGGGCGCAGCGGTGGTTCGGCGACCCTCGTCGGCCCGCGCTCGAGGTGACTCACGTCGCCTGCGGCGAGGTGTTCGCCGGCGAGCTGGCCTGCGACCGTTGCGCTGTAGTCATCGAGCGGACCACGTTGCAGTGGCAGCCGCCGTCGTGAGCCGTGGGTTGGGCGCGCCGATGGTCAGACCGGTGCTTGACAAGCACTTCGACAATCGTAGTAACTGGATGCGGGAGGTGCGCCGATGAAGCTGCACAGTGACGAGCTGGTCCACACCTACGTGAGCGCCGGTTGGTGGGACGACAGCACCTGGGACAGCCTGTTCCGGTCCCAGGTCACGGCCCAGCCCGACACGCTCGCCGTCGTTGACCCGCCCAACCGCGGCGACCTCCTCGGCGGAGAGCCACAACGCTGGACCTGGGCCGAGCTCGACCGGCAGGTCGACGCCCTCGCGGGCGCGCTGCTCTCACACGGCATCGGGCCTGACGACGTCGTCGCGATCCAGCTCCCCAACGGCGTCGAGCTCGTCGCGGCCTACCTCGCAGTGCACCGCATCGGCGCGATCTCGACGCCGTTTCCCGCGGCGTTCCGGGAGCACGAGCTCGGTCAGCTTGGCCGGCTGGCCGGCGCCACCGCCGCCATTACGGCCGTGCGCATCGGCGAGCGCGCCGCCGCGGCGGCCTTCCTCGCCGTCCGCGGCGACGTGCCGTCCCTGCAGACAGTGCTGGCTTACGGCGGCGACGCGCCCGAGGGCGTCGTCGGCCTCGACGAGGCACTGTCCGACACCGCCGACCGGGCCAAGCTCGACGAGCACCTCGCGTCTCGCACGATCGACGCTAGCGACTGCGTCACGATCTGCTGGACCTCGGGCACGGAGGCAGTGCCCAAGGGCGTCCTGCGCGCCTCTAACGACTGGATCGCCATCGCCAAGGGCAGCGTCGACGGCGCGTCGCTGACGGGCGACGACGTACTGCTCAACCCGTTCCCCATGGTCAACATGGCGGGCATCGGCGGGATGCTCGTGCCTTGGCTGCTCACCGGCGCCACGCTGGTGCAGCACCAGCCCTTCGACCTGCCGACGTTCCTCCGGCAGGTCGCGGTCGAGCGCCCGACCTACACGGTCGCCCCACCCGCGCTGCTGACGATGCTGCTGGCCAACGAGCAGGTGATGGCCTCTGCCGACTTCTCCTCGCTGCGGGTCATCGGCTCGGGCTCGGCGCCACTGTCGGCCTGGATGATCCAGGGCTGGAAGGACCGCTTCGGCATCGACGTCACCAACCTCTTCGGCTCCAACGAGGGCATCGCGCTCATCGGCGAGCCGTCGACCATCCCCGACCCTGCCTCCCGCGCGACCTATTTCCCGCGGTTCGGCGGCCCGGGCCTCGAGTGGGCCAACCGCGCGGCCCACGGGATGCGTACCCGCCTGGTCGACCTGACCGACGGCACCGAGGTCACCGATCCCGGCCGGCCCGGCGAGCTGCGGCTGCAGGGCCCGACCCTTTTCGCCCGTTACCTCGTCGAACCGTCGGCGGGCAACGAGCCCTTCGACGACGACGGCTGGTACCGCACCGGCGACGTCTTCGAGCTGGCGGCCGACGACGCCGGCGAGCTGCGCTACCTGGTCTACGTCGACCGCGCCAAGGACATGGTCATCCGCGGCGGAATGAACATCTCTCCTGCTGAGGTAGAGAGCCTGATCCAGGGCCACCCGGCGATCGCCGACGTCGCCGTCGTGGGCTTCCCCGACGAGGTCCTGGGCGAGCGGGCCTGCGTGTTCGTCGTGGGCAAGGACGGCGCTGAGGTCACCCTCGATGTCGTCGTGGCGCATCTGCGGGCCAAGAGCATCGCGTCCTACAAGCTGCCCGAGCGGCTGCAGATGATCGACGCGCTGCCGCGCAACCCGGTCGGCAAGGTGCTCAAGCGCGAGCTTCGGGCGCTTCTTGTGGCGGGTCACGACTCGTGAGCGCGGCACCGGTCTACGTGCTCGGTGGTCACCAGACCGACTTCGCCCAGCGTTGGGGCTCAGGCTCCGACGGACTCTTTGACGTCCTGTCGGCGACGGTCACCGGTGCCGTCGCCGACGCCGATCTGCCGATCGGCGACATCGAGGTGGCCCACGTCGGCAACCTCGCCGGCGAGCTGTTTGCCGGACAGGCGCAGCTTGGCGGTCTGGTCGCGAGCATCGACCCGGCGCTGGCGACTATCCCGACGTCGCGGCATGAGGCGGCGTGCGCGTCGGGCAGCGTCGCCGTGCTGTCGGCGATGGCCGACATCGAGGCCGGGCGCTACGACGTCGCGCTGGTCACCGGCGTCGAGGTGATGCGCACTGCGTCGAGCCGGGACGCGGCGGCCTACCTCGGGTCGGCTGCCTGGGTCGGCCGCGAGGCCACCGACGCGACGTGGCCGTGGCCGGCGATGTTCAGCCGGATCGCCGACGCCTACGCCGACCGCTACGGCCTCGACCACGACCACCTCACCCGCATCGCCGAGGTCAACCTCACCAACGCGCAGCACAACCCACTCGCGCAAACGCGGGACTGGACACTCGACCCATCGTCGTTCTGCCTCGACGACACCCTCAATCCGGTGGTCGAAGGCCGGCTGCGCAAGCATGACTGCGGACGCATCACCGACGGCGGGGCGACCGTCGTACTCGCCTCCGCCCGCTACGCCGCGGAACACGCCCGCCGGCACGGCGGCAACATCGCCGACCTCGCGGTGATCGAGGGGTGGGGGCACCGCACAGCGCCGATGCTGCTCGAGGACAAGCTGGCCCGCAGCGCCGAGGCCGAGTACGTGTTCCCGCACATGCGGCTGGCGATCGAGGAGGCCTACTCGCGCGCCGGCATCAGCGGTGTCGACGACCTCGACGCCGTCGAGACCCATGACTGCTTCACCATCACCGAGTACGCCGCCCTCGACCACCTCGGCGTGACCCCGCCGGGCAAGTCGGGGCAGGCGGTTGAGGACGGCACGATCGACGCCGACGGCCGGCTCCCGGTCAACCCCAGCGGCGGCCTCATCGGCCTTGGCCACCCGGTCGGCGCGACCGGGGTGCGGATGCTGCACGACGCCGCACGCCAGGTCACCGGCCAAGCAGGGGAGTGCCAGGTCGAGGGTGCGCGTCGGGTCGCGACGCTCAACATCGGCGGCTCGTTCACCACCGTGGTGAGCCTGGTGGTCGGCCGCGGCTGACCGGGCTAACCGTCGTTGACGTAAGGCTTCGTTTATCGTAGTTTTCTACCCAGTTTCGAAAGGGCGGGGGATGTCTCACACGGCCAGACGGCAGTCGTTGCTGGCGGCGGTGCTCGTCCTCGCCCTGGGGGCGACCGCGTGCGGCAGCCGACGGTCCACCGACGAGATCCGCGCCGCTGCAGTCGGCACCGGCGACACCACGACGGTGGCTGAGGGCGATGCCGGCGACCCCGGTGGCGTGATCGACCCTGACGACAGGGCTGTGGGGGCGCCCGGCTCGGGCACGTCGGCGGCGCCGACGACCACCAGGTCCACCGGGTCGGGTGCGGGCAGAGCCGTCACCAGCGGCACCCCGGGCACGAGGACCGGGCCGGGCACCACCTCAACCGGAGGCGGACAGACCCGCGCCCCCGCAGCGGCGGGCAAGCCGGTGCGCATCGGCGTGGTCGGCACGATGTCCGGCGTCGGCGGTACGCAGAAGGCCAGCGTGGCGGCGATCCAGGCGTGGGCCCGGTCGACCAACGACGCCGGCGGGCTCAACGGCCACCCGGTCGAGGTGATCGTGGTCGACGACGGCAACGACCCGGCCCGGCTGCGCGCCTCGGTGCAGCAGCTCGTCGAGCAGCGCCAGGTCATCGCGTTCGTCGGCCTGCTCGGCGCGTTCACCCTCACCAAGGGCGTGGTCGACTACCTCGAGGCCAAGGGCGTGCCGGTTATCGGCGGCGACCGGCTCAGCCTTTTCTGGCAGAGCAGCCCGCTCTTCTTCCCCCAGGCCAGTGCGGCCGAGGCGCTGATCTACCTGCACATGGCGAACACCGCCCGACTCGGCGGCAAGGGCGCCCCCATCGGCTGGGTGTCCTGCCAGGAGGCGCAGGTTTGCAAGGACGCCGACCGCCTGTGGCAGCCCAACGCGGCGCAGCTCGGCCTCGACGTCCGCTACCGCGCGCAGGTCTCGGTCGCGCAGCCCAGCTTCACCTCCGAGTGCCTGCGGGCGCAGCGCGCGGGCGTCGAGTGGTTCCTCCTGGCGACCGACGCCAACAGCATCCGGCGCATCGCGTCGTCGTGCGAGCAGCAGGGCTACCGCCCGCGCTACGCCGTGCTGCAGACCTCCGACGAGATGACCCAGCTGCCCGCGCTGGAGGGTGGCTACTTCGGCGCGTCGACGTTCCCCTGGGTGTCGACCGGCACACCGGCGCGGGCCGAGTTCAAGCGGGTGATGGACCGCTACGCGCCCGAGGTCGCGCTGTCTGGCCACGCGACGTCGGGCTGGACCGCGGCCAAGCTGTTCGAGAAGGTCGGCCCCGAGCTCGGCGCCGACCCGACGTCGGCGCAGGTGATGGCCGCGATGTGGAAGGTGAAGGACGACAACCTCGGCGGGCTGACGTCGCCGCTGACCTTCGTCAAGGGCCGGCCCGCCCCGGCCCGCTACTGCTACTTCCCGATGGAGCTGCGCAAGGCGGCCTGGGTCGACACCGGCGGCGCAGCGCCGATCTGCCGGCCGCCGTCATGAGGCGACTGCTGCGCGGCTGCGCCGCGGCCGCTGTCGTCGCGGCTGTCGTCGCGACTCCGGCTGCCTCGGCCCACGCCGGATGGACGTCGTTCTCGGTGGTTGCCGAGGCCGACGGCCTGAGCGTCGGCGCGTTCGTCCCGGGCGGTCCGGTCAACGACCGGGTGATGGACGGCGGCGCGCCCCGCGCCCAAGCGCTGCTCGACAGCCTCGGCACGAGCACCGCCTACGCCGCCGCACCGTGGCCGGGCGAGCTGATCGCCAACGCTACCGGCTTGGCGTCGGGGCCCACCGGCCTCCCGCTGCCGACCTATCCGCTGATCGCCAGCAGCACCCACCCGACGACCGATCGCGACGAGGAGGTCTACGGGCCCGTCGCGCTCTCCGCCGCGAGCGACGCGCTCTCGTCGAGCAGCCGCGGGCAGGTGTCGTCATCGGGAGTCGGCTCGCTCGATTCGACGGCGTCGGCGCTGCAGCGCCCCGATGGCACTCTCGTCGCCCAGGCGCGCAGTGTCGTCGCCGGTCTGGTCGTCGGTCCGGTCGTCCTGGGTCGGGTCGAGTCGGTCGCCACGGTGACCCGGGCCGCTGACGGGCGCCTGGCCCGCCAGTCGGTGACCACCGTCGACGGCGCGCGGATCGGCACCCAGGCGGTCGAGCTGACCAAGGGCGGCATCTCCGTGCTCGGGATCGGCGTGCCGGTCGGGCCGGGCCACCCGGCGCTCGCCCCGCTCGCGGCCCAGGGCGTCGTCATCACGTGGGTCGCGGCCGTCGAGACACCCGATGGAGTTGTCTCGCCGGGCATCGAGATCACTGTCAACCGAGCGGTGTCGCTGACCGGTCAGGGCTCATCGACATTGCGCTACACGGTGGGTCGCGCCTCGGCGCGGGTCGCCGTGGGCGGGTCGTTCCGGCGGGCCCCCGCGATCGCGCCCGCGCCCGCGCCGTCCCCGGCCGGCGCGTTCTTCGGCCTCCCGGCGCCCGCCGGCGCCGTCGTGGTCGCGCCGGTGCCGCAGCCGGCGGCCCAGCCTGCGCCGCAGCCGGTCGCAGCCCCGCGCCCGACAGCGCCGCGCGCTGGGCTCGTCGCGGTGTCGCGCCGGGCCGAGGTGTGGCCGACCTTCTACCTGCCGCTCGTCCTGGCCGGGCTGCTCCTGGTCGTCGGCGCGGCGTCCGTCCGCCAGTGGGGGGTGCGAGGCGTATGGGCCTCCTGAAGTACGTCCGGGCGCAGTGGGACCGCAGCGCCGGCGTCGCCGCGATGCTGCTCGGCGCACTCGGTCTGCTGCTGGGCTGGATCGGCGTCAGCGGTGCCGTCTACCCGGCCGAGCAGCTGCCCTACCTCGTCTCCGGCGGGCTCGGCGGGCTGTTCCTGCTCGGCGTCGGCGCGACGCTGTGGCTCTCGGCCGACCTTCGCGACGAGTGGCGCCACCTCGATTCGCTCGAGGACGAGGTCGAGCGCCGGCTCGCCGACCGCGTCGCACAGATGGTCGACGAGGCCGTCGAGCGACACGGCGCCTCGCGGGCGTGAGCCGCTCCGCTCCGCTGGCCGCTCGCCCGGCCGGGGTCGCCGGCAACGCCCTCGGCGCGGCGCTGCTCGTCGTCGCCTGGTGGGGGTCGAGCGGTGAGGTCCGCTTCGCCGACCAGCTCGGCTGGGTGAGTCTGGGGATCACCGGCCTGCTCGTCGCACTCGTCGCGGACGTGGCAGTGGTGGTCGCCGAGCGCCGCCGGATCGCCGGCCGTCGCGGCACCCTGCGCGGCGCGCCCGCGACCCGGCGCGACCCCGTGGGCCCGACGACGCCGGCAGTCGTCCTGGCCGCGGCGGCGGGCGCGCGCCGCTACCACCGCGACGACTGCAGTCTGGTTGTGGGCAAGCCCGTCGTCGAGCTGCGCCCCGGCACCGACCTGCTGCCGTGCGGGATGTGCCGACCGTGACCGAGCTGCTGGCCTACGTCGTCGTCGGCCTCGCCGCCGGGTCGGTCTACGGCCTCGCTGGCACCGGGCTGGTGCTCACCTTCAAGACGTCGGGCATCTTCAACTTCGCGCATGGCGCCGTAGCCGCCCTGGGTGCGTTCGCCTTCTTCGAGCTGCACGAGCTGCGCGGCTTGCCGTGGCCGCTCGCCGGCCTGGTCTGCCTGCTGATCGTCGCCCCGCTGACCGGGCTGCTGCTGGAGCGGCTGGCCCGCAGCCTGCGCGGCGCGTCGCAGTCGGCCCGCATCGTGGCCACTGTCGGAGTGCTGCTCGCCGTCCAGGGTGCGGCGACCGTGCGCTACGGCGCCGAGGCGCGTTTCTTCCCGCCCTTCCTGCCGACGTCGACATTCGGCGTCGGTGGTGCTCGGGTCGGCGCCGACCAGCTGATCGTCGTCGTCATCTCCGCAGCCGCGTCCGCCGGGCTGGCTGTGCTCTTCCGCACCACCCGGCTGGGCGCGGCGATGCGCGCGGTCGTCGACGACCCCGACTTGCTCGACCTGGCAGGCACCGACCCGGTGCGCGTGCAGCGGCTCGCCTGGTCGATCGGCGCGGCGTTCGCCGTCATGTCGGGGATCCTCATCGCTCCTTCCATCGGGCTCGACGCGGTGCTGCTCACCTTCCTCGTCGTCCAAGCCTTCGGCGCGGCCGCGATCGGCCGCTTCTCGAGCCTGCCCGGCACCTACGCGGGCGGTCTGGCCGTGGGGGTCGCGGCGGCGCTCGCAACCGGCTACCTGGGTACGGTGTCGTCTCTCGAGGGCCTGCCGGCGAGCCTGCCCTTCGTCGTTCTGTTCGTCGTGCTGCTCGCGACGCCGCGCCGCAGGTTCCCGCAGACCGGCGACACGCCCGTTGCTCGCGTCGGCACGCATGCGCTGCACGTGCCGAAGTGGCTGCGCCTCGGCGGCGGCGCGGCGGCCGGTCTCGTCCTGCTGCTCGTGCCGTGGCTCGTCGGCGCGCGGCTGCCGGTCTACACCAACGCCGTCGTCTTCTCGATCGCGTTTCTGTCGCTCGCCCTGCTGGTCAACCTCTCGGGTCAGGTGTCGCTGTGCCACGCGGCCTTCGCCGCGCTGGGCGCGACGACGTTCGCCCACCTCACGACCGGCGCCGGGCTTCCGTGGCTGCTCGCTCTCGCGGTCGCCGGGCTCGCCGTGGTGCCGCTCGGCGTTGCCGTCGCGGTGCCCGCCACCAGGCTGGCCGGGGTCTACCTCGCGCTGGCGACGTTCGGGCTCGGCATCCTGCTGGAGCGGATGGTCTACCCGTCGCGGCTGATGTTCGGCAGCACCGGCACACTCGCCGCCCCTCGTCCCGGCGTGCTGGGCCTCGCCGACGACACCCGCTTCTACTACCTGGCGCTCGCGGTGGCCGCCTGCGCCGCGGCCCTCGTGGTGGGCCTGCGCCGCGCCCGGCTCGGCCGGCTGCTCGTCGCCCTGGCCGACGGCCCGACGGCGCTCGCCGTGCTCGGTGTCTCCACCAACGTCACGAAGGTGCTGGTGTTCGGCGTCTCGGCGTTCCTGGCCGGCGTCGCTGGCGGCTTGTTCGCCGCACTGGGCGGCTCGGTGAGCGGGGTCGCCTTCTCGCCGCTGCAGTCGCTGCTCTGGTTGGCCGTCCTCGCGCTCGGCGGTCGGGGGCTGGTCGGCGCCGCGGTCGTCGCGGCGCTCTCCTTCGCCGTGCTGCCGGCCTACGGCGAGGTGCTGCTGGCTGAATACCAGCCACTGGTGTTCGGCCTCACGGCGGTCGCGGCCGCCGTCGCGTCGTCCGGTCGGTTCGATGTCGTGCGAGCCGGCGCCCGACTCGCTGACGGTGCGCAGTGGCGGCGGCAGCGCAGCCCGGTGCGCGCCCGGCTGGCCAGGCAGGGGCAGGTGTGACCGGCGACGGCTTGGTCGCGACCGACCTCGAGATCCGCTACGGCGGCCATGTCGCGGTCG